>Ga0209890_10000080_pt1 | contig 43613 bp, 39 predicted proteins | sample OrgsoiDNA2013049_FD_185799 | JGI IMG/M metagenome (GOLD analysis project Ga0209890, IMG submission 185799) | Permafrost soil microbial communities from the Arctic, to analyse light accelerated degradation of dissolved organic matter (DOM) -... | ecosystem: Environmental > Terrestrial > Soil >... | reverse complement strand
GATGATAGCTGGCAGCGCTCAGATTGAGCGGTGCCAGCGCGTGGTGGGTGGCGATGTACTCCACGATTGTCCAGTGGCCGCCGAAGTCGAATCCCTGGGTCACGTCGAATGTCGTCGCCATCGAGATCCGCAGGAGCGCCCCCAATAGGAGGGCCGCCGCCTCGGGCAGGCGATTTCGCAGACGTGGGATCACGGCCGCCAGAGAGTGCCAGGCAAGCGGCGTTTTGGCGATCCTGTCCATCTGGGCGTCTAATTCGGTGACATGGGCCCCCTCAAGACTCACCTCCGCAACAAATTCGTGGCCGGGGTGCTGGCCGCGATCCCGGTGGCCGTCACCTTCTTCATCCTCTGGTACGTCGACAGCAAGGCCCGCTCGGTCCTGGGGATCACCGTCCCGTTCCTGGGGATCGCCGTCGCGCTCGGGGCTATCTACGTCCTTGGGCTGTTCGTCACCAGCCTAGTCGGGAAGTTCCTGATCGGCATCACCGACTGGATCCTGGGACATGTTCCGGGGCTGCGCGATCTCTACCGGGCCTGGAAGCAGGTGGCGCTCACCGACACGCAGGACGGCGGATTCGGGATCTTCGGGCGCGTGGTGCTGGTCCCCGACGAGGAGGGGCGCGGGATGGTCATCGGCTTCACCAGCGGTCACGCGCTGGAGGGCGATCCGGAGGCCTGCTGCGTCTTCATTCCGGCCTCGCCCAACCCGACCAGGGGGCGGTTGCACTTCATCCCTCAGAGCCGCTGCGTCCGCGTCGATCTGGCGCCGCAGGAGGCGATCAAGATGATCATCTCCGGTGGCAACTACGTCCCGCGGGCGCTCGGCGACGCGACGGCCGGCGCGGCGACTTGAGCAGTGGATCGACGGCCTGCCGCCGCCGGCTGGGTCCCCTCGAACTGACGGTCGCCCGAGCCCCCCGCCGTTTTGGTGGGTAACCTTCCGAGGGTGGACCCGAAGGACGCGCTCGAACGGCCGCCGCCCAACGACGACGATCAGGCCCTCGTCGCGGCCGAGACGCTGGCGCACTGGCTCGATGACAGGTTTCTCGATCCGCTGCTGGGGCTGTTCCTGCCGGGCGTGGGCGATCTGCTCGGCTCGGCGCTGGGGCTCTATCCGATCCTGCTGGCCTGGCAGCGGCGCGCGCCCAAGGCTCTGATCGCGCGGATGCTGCTGAACCTGGCGGCCGACGCCGCCGGAGGTTCGATCCCGATCCTGGGCGACATCTGGGACTTCGTTTTCAAAGCCCACGCGCGCAACCTGGCCCTGCTGCGATCGCGCTCCGCGGGAAGAGCCTTCCGTGGCCACTGGTCCGACAACCTGGTCGTCGCCTTCGCGATCGTCGTGCTGCTGGCGGCGTTCGCGCTGCCGGTGCTGGTTGCGGTCGCGCTGTGGCACCTGGTCGGGCAGGCCCTCGGCCGGTAGTCAGTTCAGCGGTCGGGGAGGACGACGATCTCGGTCGCCGGACGCGCCTTGACCGAGGTGAGCACGACCGTCGGCTGCGTTTCGAGCCGGACGTTGGCCTTGCGCTCGAGGAACAGTTCGAGCGCGTCGGCCTTGTAGTGCATCGGCACGACCATGAGTCGCGGGTGTAATTGATCGATGACGCGCGTGGCCTGGTAGCCGTCGATGGTCGTCAGCCCGCCGACGGGGACCAGCAGCACGTCGACGGAGCCGATCGCCTCCAGTTGCTCGTCGTCGAGCGTGTGGCCGAGGTCGCCGAGGTGGGCGATGCGGAGCCCGCCGACCTCGAAGATGAACACGCTGTCGAGGCCGCGGGCGGCGCCCCGTTTGTCGTCGTGGTAGACGCCGACCGAGCGGATCGACAGGTCGCGAAACTTCTCGTCGATCCGGGCCCAGCCTTTCTTGTCGGCGGTGAGGCCGTGCAGGACGTGGGGCGAGCCGGTCGACATCCGGATGTTGTTGTGGTCGGGGTGCTCGTGGCTGAGGGTCACCACGTCAGCGCGCAGGTTGGCCGGCAGCGGGCGGCCGGTCGCCTTCCCGAACGGGTCCATGAGCACGCGGGTGCCGGCCGCCGTCTCGAGCAGGAAGCAGGACTGCCCGTACCAGGTCAGCTTGCCGACCACCGGCGCGCCCGCCGCGCGTGCCGACGGCGCTGCCGACAAAGTCAGGGCCAGTGGGAGAAGAAGCGCCCAGGGATGAAAGCGACGGCGACACGACATGCGGCGCGAATATAACGCGCGCGTTATGGTTACGGGCATGTCCGAGGAGGGGGACCAGCCACGGCCGAGCCTGCGCGAGTCGGAGGTCTCGCCGCCGCGCAAGACGCTGGCCGAGATCCTGGAGGCGCTGCCGACGGCGCCCGGCGTCTACATCATGAAGGACGCGCGCGGCAAGCCGATCTACATCGGCAAGGCGGCCGTGCTGCGCAACCGGGTCCGCCAGTACTTTCAGCCGGCGTCGGGCGACAGCCGCGACTTCGTGCCGCTGCTCGAGGGGATCGTGGCCGACATCGAGACGGTCGTGACCTCGAACGAGAAAGAGGCGCTGCTGCTGGAGAACACGCTCATCAAGCGCCACCAGCCGCGCTTCAACGTCAAGCTGACCGACGACAAGAACTTCCTGGTGCTGCGCCTCGACCCCGAAGGCGAGTGGCCGCGCCTGGAGGTCACCCGGCGGCTCGGCGACGACGGCGCCTTCTACTTCGGCCCCTACCACTCGGCGACCTCCTGCCGCGAGGCGCTGCGGGTGGTGAACCGCCACTTCCAGCTGCGCACCTGCACCGACCACGTGCTGCACAACCGCAAGCGCCCCTGCCTGCAGTACCAGATCAAGCGCTGCCCGGCCCCTTGCGTCCTGCCGGTCTCGCGCGAGGGTTATGGCGATCAGGTGCGCGACGTGCGCCTTTTTCTGGACGGCAAGAGCGAAGAGCTGCTCGACCGCCTGCGGACGCGGATGACGGACGCGGCGGCGCGCACCGAGTTCGAGGTGGCCGCCGAGATCCGCGATCAGATCAAGGCGCTGGAGGTGTCGCTGGAAAAACAGCGGGTGGTCTCCAGCGACTTCCTCGACCAGGACGTGGTCGGCTATCACCGGGAGGGGATCGGGCTCGAGATCGTGGTGATGTCGATCCGCAACGGGCAGCTCAACGGCAACCGCGCCTACTCGTTCACCGGCCAGGAGTTCCCCGACGCCGAGCTGATCTCGTCGTTCGTCGGCCTCTACTACGACCTTGGCGTGCCGCCACCCGACGAGGTGCTGCTGCCGATCGAGATCGACGACGCCGCGCTCAAGGCCGACTGGCTAAGCGAAAAGCGGGCGGCGCTGCCGGGGCGATACAGGAAAGTCGAAGTTCTCATTCCCCAGCGCGGCGACCGCAAGAGGCTGATCGATCTGGCGACCAAGAATGCGGCCGCCAGCTTCGCCACTCGCCGCAACGCCCGGGCCGACGTCGAGTTGGCGCTCGGCAAGCTGCAGAGACGCCTCAAGCTGGCGAAGCTTCCGCGCGTCATCGAATGCTACGACGTCTCGCACCTGCAGGGGTTCGCCACCGTCGCCTCGATGGTCGTCTTCGTCGACGGCCGCCCCGAGAAGAGCCGCTACCGCACGTACAAGGTCCGCGCCCCCGGCGCCGCCGGCCGCGGCCGCCACAACGACGACTTTGCCTCGATGTACGAGGTGCTCTCGCGGCGCTTTCGGCGCGCGCGCGAGGGGGGCGACGACGCCGGGAGCTGGAAGCTCCCCGACCTCATCGTCGTCGATGGCGGCAAGGGGCAGCTGGCGATGGCGCTGGCCGCCGCTCGCGACGTCGGCATCGACGTGCGCGCCGGCGTCGGGCTGCCGATCGTGGCACTGGCCAAGGAACGGGATGTCGCCGTGTCCGAGGCCGACGCGACACCCGAGGCCACCGCCGTGGAGCCCGATGTGACGCCGCCGAAGAAGCCCGGACGCGACGCCGGAGGCGCGACGAAACCCGATCGCGTTTTTCTCCCCAACGCCAAGGACGCGATCCCGATTCGCACCAACAGCGCGGAGATGTTCGTGCTGCAGCAGCTGCGCGACGAGGCCCACCGCTTCGCCATCAGCTTCCACCGAAACAGCCGCCGCCGGCTCACGCTCCGCTCCGCGCTCTCCGACATTCCGGGGATCGGCCCTGGCCGCCAGCGCCAACTCTTGCGCCACTTCGGCAGCGTCAAACGCGTCCGCGAGGCGTCTGTCGCCGAGCTGGCGGCGTCGCCGGGGATCAGCCCGGCGCTCGCAGAGGTGGTCCACGCCTACTGGGCGAAGCAGCCCCTGGAGCCATCCGCGGTCGATGCCCACGTGACCTCCGAGGAGCTGGCCATCGACGACGCATTCAGCAGCGGAGGCGGCTCTGTCGTCGAGATGACGACCGAGGCAAAATTGCCTGCGAGCTGAGACTTACCGGAAACCATTAATAGTTCTATGTGGTTATAGCCATCGTTGCGCGGGCGTCGAAAACGCCGCTGGGAACCGAACATCAGGAAATTTGACGGACTGTCGGTCTGGGTAGTCTCATGTAGGTGTTAGCCCACCTCTGACTACGAGGACCCCCCACGATGGCCGCCAGTACGAAGACGTCCGCCCACTCTGAAACCGCCCCCAGGGGGACCCACCAGAATCGCCGTCGCGAGATCAGCGGCATTCTGCTGCTGGCCGGCGGTCTCTTCTCCGCGATGTCGCTGGTGTCGATGCAGGTCGGCGGCGATCCGCTCATGGGTCCCGGCGGTGGTGCCGTCGCCACGGGGCTCTACTCGCTGTTTGGTCTCTGCGCCTATCTGGTGATCGCGGCGACGTCGGTGGCCGCGGTCCGCTGCTTCCGCGCGCGCCCGCTCGTCGACGGTTTGCGCGAGGGGGCCGGCTCGCTGCTGCTCCTCTGCGCAATCGCCGTCCTGCTGCATCTTCCGTTCGCCGGGAGCGACGTCACCCAGCACGGGCCGGGTGGGCTCTTCGGCCAGTGGCTGGGCGAGGTGGGGGCCAGCTTCATCGGCGCCGTTGGTGCGGCGCTGGCCGCAACGACGATGTTGGTGGTCGGCGTACTGCTGGTGACCGAGATCAGCCTGCAGGAGGCGATGGTGGTCATCGCCTGGGCCGCGCGTCACGCCCAACGCGGGCTGGTGGCCGGTGCTCTCGCCACCTGGCGGACCGCGCGCGCGGCGTTCCCGGAGAAGGATGACGCCGGCGAGCGGCATCGCGGCGTCGAGCCCCGGGGGGAAAGCGACCACGAGGAGATCGCGATCGTCGAACCGGTGCGCGCCGGCGGGTTCGAGTCCGAGCTCGAGCCCGAGCGCGAGATCGATTCGGCGCCCGCGCGAATCGAGTCTCAGGAGAGCGAAGCGATCCGTGTCGGCGCCCCCCGCACCGTCGCCGACGACCTCGCCGATGAGCGCGCCGCGATGGCGGCCATCGTCGCCGAGGTCGCGGCGGTCGAGCGTTTCGCTGCCGATGAAACCGAAGTGGAGGATGAATCGGAAACGGCGTCGGTTGCGGCGCCCCTCATCGCCCCCGATGCGCCGATCATCGTCGAGTCGGCGTCACTCGCCCGGATGCGCCAGAGCGAGGCCGACGCCGAGGCCGCCGCCGACGAGGCGCCGGCCGAAAAGACGCCCGAAGAGAAGGTGGGCTTCATCAGGCTCTCCGCCGGCGCGTTCCAGCTGCCGACCGTCGACCTGCTGGAGTACATTCCGCCGCCGGCGCACGACTTCGACAAGCAGCAGCTCTATGAAATGGCCGAGCGACTCGAGCAGGCAATGTCGAACTACGGCGTACGCGGCAAGGTCAAAGAGATCCACATGGGACCGGTGGTCACCATGTACGAGTTCGCGCCGGCTCCTGGGACGCGCACCGGCAAGATCGCCAACCTCGAGAAGGACCTGGCGATGGCGCTGGAGGCGCAGGCGGTTCGCATCGTGGCGCCGATCCCCGGCAAGGCGGTCGTCGGCGTCGAGGTGCCGAACCTGACGCGCGAGATCGTCTACCTCAAGGAGATCCTGCAGGACAACACCTTCACCGGCGCGGCGTCGAAGCTGCAGGTGGCGCTCGGCAAGGACATCAAGGGGGCGCCGGTCACCGTGAACCTCTCCAAGATGCCCCACCTGCTGGTCGCCGGAACGACCGGGTCGGGCAAGTCGGTGGCGGTCAACGGAATGATCACCAGCATGCTCTACAACGCGTCCCCCGAAGAGGTCCGCTTCATCATGGTCGACCCCAAGATGTTGGAGCTGTCGATCTACGAGGGGATCCCCCACCTGTTGCTGCCGGTCGTGACCGATCCGAAGAAGGCGAACCTCGCGCTGCGCTGGGCGGTCGACGAGATGGAGCGTCGTTACGAGCTGCTGGCCAAGACCGGCGTGCGCGACGTCGCCACCTACAACGCGAAGATCGACGCCGCGGCCAACAAGGCGGTGGTGCCGGAGGCGCCCGCGCGTCGCGACAAGAAGATCCGTGTCGTGCTGGCCGGCCCCGACGGCACCGAGCAGGAGGTCGACCTCGACGCCGATTCCGAGATCACCGTCGCTGAGGCGGCCGACGGCGATGGCGCCGGGATCGTCGAATACGAAACGCCGAGCGACGAGGATCTCTCGGACGTCGCGGCGGCCGTGCAGGCGACGCGCGAGCAGGCGGCGGAGCCGAAGGCGACCAAGCTCCCCTACATCGTGATCGTCATCGACGAGTTCGCCGACCTCATGATGGTTGCGCCCAAGGACGTCGAGACCAGCGTGGCGCGGCTGGCCCAGAAGGCGCGCGCGGCGGGGCTGCACCTGATCCTCGCCACGCAACGCCCATCGGTCGACGTGATCACCGGCCTCATCAAGGCCAACTTCCCCAGCCGGATTGCCCTGCAGGTGGCCTCGAAGATCGACTCGCGCACCATCCTCGACCAGTCGGGCGCCGAGACGTTGCTCGGCAACGGCGACATGTTGTTCTCCGATCGCGGGACCAAGCTGCGCCGAATTCACGGCGCGTTCCTCTCGGACGACGAGGTCCATCGGGTGGTCGACTTCCTCAAGAAGCAGGCCAAGCCGGTCTACGACATGGACATCCTCAAGCCGCGCGAGGAGGACGCGGAAGAGGGTGGCGGTCCCGCCGACAGCTTCCACGACGATCTCTACGATCAGGCGGTGGCCATCGTCTGCGACACGCGGCAGGCGTCGGTCTCGTACATCCAGCGGCGGCTGCAGATCGGCTACAACCGCTCCGCCCGCATGGTCGAACAGATGGAACGCGACGGCATCGTCGGCCCGACCAACGGCGCCAAGCCGCGCGACGTGCTGGCGCCGCAGGGCGAGTATCTCGCTGCGGGCGGGTAATTGCCGGCGCTCCGAGCTATCGTCGGGTTGTGCCATCGACCTCCAACCCGTTGCGGGTGCTCTATCTGGCTGGCCCCGGCGACGCCGGCGCCAGCTTGGAGGCGTTTCGGAGCGGCACGCTGAACAGCAGCATCATGCACGTCGGCTACTCCGATCAGTTCTTTCGGGTCTGCCGCGAGCTGGAGATTCCGTCGCTGGTGCTCACCACCAACTCGCGCATCGATGAGGTCGAGTACGGCAATCTCCGGGTCGAGAAGATAAAGGACGACTTCAAGGGGACCTCCGGCGCCCGGTACCAGGCCGCGCACGTCTCGTTTGCTCGCACCGTGCTTACCAAGGCGCGCCGGTTCAAGGCCAACGTCGTGGTGGTCCAGATGGCGCCTTACCCGCTGCTGTTGTCTCCCTTGCGGGTCTTGGGCGCGCGGTTGGTCCTGGCGATGCACTGCACGCTCTGGCCGCAGTTCAAGTCGCCGTCGACGACGACCCGCTTCGCGCGGCAGACCCAGTGGCCGTTCTATCGCCTGTTCGACACGATCTTGAGCGCCTCCCGCCTCTGTTCGGATCAGATCCGGCAGGTGACCAGCGCCCCGCCCCCGATCGTCGAGTTTCTTCCGCTGATGCGTGGGGAGTCGTTCGAGAGGATTTCGGCGCCCGAGCTCGCCTCCGAGAAATTTCGGGTCGTCTTCGTCGGGCGGACCGAGGCCGACAAGGGGGTCTTCGAACTGGTGGAGATCGCCTCGCGCCTGCGGGCAGCGGGAAAGACGAACATCTCCCTCGACATCTGCGGTGACGGCGGGGCGCTGCCTGAGCTGCGCCGGCGCGTCGCAGATGCCAACCTCTCCTCGGTGACGCTGCACGGCTGGTGCGATGCCGAACAGCTCCACGACGTCTTCTCGCGATCGCACCTCAGCATCGTTCCGACCACCAGCAACTTCGTCGAGGGGTTCAATCAGGTGATCGTCGAATCGCTGCTGGCCGGCCGGCCCGTCTTGACCTCCAAGGTCTGTCCCGCGGTCGACTACGTGCGGTCCGCGGTCGTCCAGGTTCCCCCGGACGACGTGGGAGCCTACACCGATGCGATCGTCGCGTTGGCGGCCGACCGGGCTCGCTACGCGGCGTTGCAGCGCGCATGCGCGGCGGTGTCGCGGAAGTTCTTGGATCCAGCCTTCGGCTTCGGGTCTGGGGTCCGGCAGATGCTGCTGGCGTTTCAGGCCAAGAGCAAGCCGGCGTCATTCGAGATTCCGTTCGACGGTGAGGTCGCTCGCGGGGTTGATGCCGCGGCGGCAAATCAGGTCCCGCTGAGGCCGGCTTTGTAGAACCAACGGCGCGGGCTGCGCGGACGCAACTCTCCAGCGCCGCTCAGCCGTTCAGCCGTTCAGCATGCCGACGCGGGACCTGTCGGGCGCCCCGCGGGACAGCCAGCCCGAGGTTCTCCGACTCGCGTTTATGGAGGGCCGTTCGACCGCGTAGAAGAGGGCGGTGGAGCCGAGCCCCGCGGCCGCGAGCGCGACCAGAATGGTGAGCCAGTCCGGGCTCGATATCCGGCGCATCAACATGAACGCCGCGAGCACGAAGGGGAGATGCATGAGATAGAAGCTGTAAGAAATCTGTCCCAGGAACCTCACCGGCGCGTTGGTCAGGAGCCGCGAGGCCGGTGACTGCGAGGCGACCAGGAGAATCGCCAGCCCGCTCCCCACTCCGGAAACGAACTCCTGTCGCAGATCCGGAAAACGCCACCAGAACTGGAGCGAACGGTTCACGATCAGCGCCATGGCCGTGATCCAGAGGGCGTAACGGGTCACCTTCGATTGTCGGCCGAAGTACGCCTTGAGCGGCTCGCTGTAGTAGGCCAGGACGACGCCGAGAATGAAGAGCGGCATGAACGGATACCCGGACCCGCCAGCGATGTACGGAACCAAGGTTGCCACCGCCATGATTGCGAGCACCGTTTTCAGCCCCGGCCTGTTGGTGAAAGCGGCAATGAAGAACGGCAAAATGAGCGACACCTGCATCTCTACGCCGAGCGACCAGATTGGACCGTCGATGAGCCCGAGGTTGAGGCCGAAGATCAGGCTGTAGTGCTGGAAAAGGTCGTGCCTGGTAAGCGGCGCGGTCCAGTCCATGCTGAGCGGTTTCGCAATGCCCAAGAACGACCATTGCGGCGCGAGCAGGGTTCGAAGAACAATGGCCGCGGTCAGCCCAACCCAATAGGTTGGCATGATGCGAACGACTCTTCGCACCAGAAAGTCGCCCACCTCCAGGGACCGGGCCTTCGTCCCGAGGTAGGGGAGAGCCAATACGAATCCGCTCAAGACGAAGAAGAAGTCGACCGCCGAGGCCCCGTCGAGCAGGCGGGAGGCGACGCCGCGCACCAGGTGCGACGTGCGACCGTCTGTCCAGTGCACGAACGCCAGACAATGATAGAGGCAGACCACCAAGGCGGCGATCCCGCGGGTGCTATCGAGGGTGGTGATTCGCGCCGTCGAGGGTCGCGCAAGTGCCCCCCCGGAGGGCACGTCCCCCGAAGGTACCTCGGCGCCGACAGCCGTCTGCACCGCGGTACCGTAGCCCATCGTGCATCGGATGTGGGTCGTTTTGGTTCCGCCCGGCCACTGGCGTTGACTCGAACAGCTCGGATGGCGAGACTGGGTCGGCTTCGTTTCACCGGGAGGTGTCAAATGTCGATCTCGTCGACCTTGGTGCGATGCCCGGGGAGATGGTCCGCCATCTTGTTGATCGCGAGCGCGCTTGGTTGCGGCTCGTCGACCGGCGCGACGGGATCGGGCGGCGCCGCGGGCGCCGGTGGAACGGCGGGCAGCGCAACTGGGTCGGCGGGCTCGACCGGCGCGGCCGGCACCAAGGGCGCGGCTGGTTCGGGTGGCGGCGCTCCCGTACCGAGCAGCGGCTGCAGCGCAACGACGTCGCCGGCAGGTGGGATGGCGACGATCGACGTCTCCGGCACCACGCGGCAGTACATCCTCACACTGCCGGCCGGCTACGATCCACGCCACGTCTATCCGCTCCTCTTCGCGTTCCACGGTGGCTCGTACAACGCGCAGTGGGTCGTCAACGGTGACCCACCCCAAAGCGGGCCCTACTACGGCATCCAGGCGGTCGCGAACGACACGGCCATCTTGGTCGCGCCGCAGGCGCTGAGCGGAAGCTGGACCAACCAGAACGGGCAGGATGTCGCCTACGTCGACGCGATGGTCTCTCGCTTCGAGGCGCAGCTCTGTGTCGACCAATCGCGCATCTTCGCCACCGGTTTCAGCAGGGGCGCGATCATGACGATCGCGCTCGGCTGCAATGACTCAGCCAAGTTCCGCGCGGTCGCGGCGATGTCCGGCGAGATCATGAACGGCTGTCCCGATACCCGCGCGCTCCCGTACTGGGCCTCCCACGGCACCAGCGACCCGACGATCAACATCTCCCTGGGTGAAGCGGCCCGCGACACCTTCGTGCAACGCAACCATTGCACGACCCAAACCGTCGCGATCAGCCCGTCGGGCTGCGTGAGCTACCAGGGCTGCGATCTCGGCTTTCCCGTGGTCTGGTGTCCCTTCGACGGGGTCCACGAGCCGCCGCCGTTCGCTGGCTCGGCGATCTGGGCGTTCTTCTCGCAGTTCTGAACGGACCCAGACCCCAGGCAGCATCCGTCTCGCTCTTCTCGCGCGCCGTCGTGCGCTCGGCTAGGATCGAACGGATGCTGACCCCCGCTCTGGCGTGCGCCCTTCTCGCCGCGACGCCCGCTCCCGCGCCGTCCCGCCTGGCCGTCGAGGTTGTCGTCGAGCGCGTGCAGAAGCGCTACGACGCCGCCAGCGACTTTCGGGCCCGGTTCACGCAGACGCTGACCAGCCCGGCGATGGGGCGCAAGACCAACTCGGCCGGCGGCGTGATGTTCAAGAAGCCGGGGCGGATGCGCTGGGACTACGACAAGCCCGAAAAGGCGACCTACGTGAGCGACGGTGGGGTGCTCTGGCTGTACGAGCCGGAGGATCAACAGGCCTTCAAACAGGAACTGACTAAGTCGCAGCTCCCGGCCGCGCTGGCGTTTCTCACCGGCAAGGGGAAGTTGGCCGCGGAGTTCGACATCACAGCCGTGGCGAAGAGCGCCTACGGAACGCCGGGCGACTACCTGCTGTCGCTGTCACCCAAGGTGGCAGAGCCGCAGGTGAAGAACATCCTCTTCGTGGTCGACCCGAAGACCTTCGACGTCCGGGAGAGCGTCATCACCGACGGGCAGGGGAACCTCAACGATCTGACGTTCGCCGACATCAAGACGAACGGCCATATCCCCGAGTCCGAGTTTCACTTCGCGCCGCCGCCCGGTGTCCGCGTCATCGACACCGCCAAGCTCGGCAAGTAGCGGAGGGATCCAGATCGCGTGGACGAAGCTGGGCTTTGCCCAGCGGAGTCCGTCGTGGGAGGGTTTGGGAACCCTCCCAGGGTTCCCATCCAGATCGCGTGGACGAAGCTGGGCTTTGCCCAGCGGAGTCCGTCGTGGGAGGGTTTGGGAACCCTCCCAGGGTTCCCATCCTAATTAGAATCGCATCGAGAAGGCGCCGCCGGTCATGCCGAGGCCAGCCACGGGGGTCAGCATGAAGGCCTGCGGCGTCCCCGACGGGGCGGCGGGAGCCTTCTCGCTACCGCCGAGGATCAGCGGCAGCGCGCAGATGCCGGCGCCGACCAAGCCGACGGCCGTCAACACCCAGCCGACGTCCGCGATCTTGGCGTCCCGCTGTCCGCGCTGCTGGATGGCGTCCAGCTGCGACTGACTGCCGGCCGGCGTGTTCTTGTAGTCGTTCTCCGCCTGGATATCGAGGATCCCGAAGGTGGTGCCGACGGCAATCCCGACCACCGCGCCAGCCAGAAAGCCGTACATCAGGTTCTTGCGGCCGGACGTCATCTCGCCGCTGCTGAAGACGCTGCCGTTGTCGCCGCCGCCACCGTCGGTCTTGGCGGTCTTGGCGCCGCCCAGGTCGACGGTCGTCTCTTCGTTCTCCGAGACGGTGACCGGCTTGCTGACCTCCTTGCCGTTCGGGTACTGCGCTTCGACGATGTAATCGCCCTTGGGGACGCTGTAGATGGTGAGCGGTGCGGTGCCGAAGAGGCGGCCCTCCAGGAAGACCTTCACCTTGTCGGTCGCGGGGGCGGCTATCACCACGCGGCCGAGCCCCTCGCCGTTGGGCGAAGCGAAGTGCACGTGACCGAGGCTGTCGGCCTTGGCCGCCTCCTGGCCGGTGTCGATGATGGTGTGCGGCTTCTCCGTGTCGTTCGCCTGCGTCGAGGGCTTGTCGTCGCCGGCAGCCTTGGGTGTCTCGTTGTCAGCCCCGGCGGCGCTGTCGCTCGAACTGGCCGCCGGCGGGCTCTTCTTCTTGGCTGATGCCGGAGCGGCGATCGTCAGGGTCAACCCTGCTGCCAGCAGGGCAAAAACCGTTGCTCGCGAGGGTCCCGGACGGTGGTCTGAACGCGTCATGGATGAATCCTGTCGCTGAAGGTGGCGATCCAATTCCCGTAAGAGGCCGCGAGCATACGCCGATTTCATTAAAAATGCGTCGGCCCGATTTCAGTCGGCGGCGTCGGCGAACCGGCCCGCCAACCGTCACACATGGGGGTTGTTCTCCCGCTCGCGCAGCACACTGGTTTCGCGGCCGTGACCCGGGATGATCAGCGTGTCGTCGGGGAGCGTCAGCAGCCGTTCCCGGATCGACTTTCGGATCGCCGCCGTCGAACCGCCCCACAGATCAGTCCGACCGATCGAGCCGCGAAACAAGGTGTCGCCCGCGAACAGGATCGGCGTTTCGGCAGCCTGCTCGAAATAGAGGCAGATCGAGCCGGGCGTATGCCCGGGGGTGTGCAGCGCCCGCGTCTCCCGGTGCCCGAAGACGATCGCCTCGTCGCCGTGAAGCTCATGCGTGGGTGCGGGAGGCGATTGCCAGGGCTTACCGTCGGAGCGCCGGATGCCGAACGCCTCGGTCTGCATGACCGCGTGGTCGTAGAGCCAGCGATCGTCCGCGTGGAGCAGGATCCCGGCTCCGGTGCGGGCCGCCACCTCGCCGGTCGCCATGACGTGGTCGAAGTGCGCATGCGTGTGGATCAGCTTCACGGCGGTGAGTCCGCCCTCGGCCAGCGCGGCGAGGATCGCCTCGGCCTCGTCACCCGGATCAATCACCAGCGCCTCGCGGGTCTCGGGGCAGCTGACGATCGTGCAGTTGCAGCCGAGGGCGCCGACCGGGAAGGTCTGGCGGACGAGCTTTTCAGCGGGCATCGGGGATCAGCGTAGGCGGAGCGGTACGCCGCTCACCATCAGCACCACCGATTCGGCCCGCTCGGACAGGATCTGATTGGCCTTCCCGGCAATGTTGATGAGACGCCGATCGGGGACGTTGGCCGGCAGAAACCCCAGACCGATCTCCGTCGTCACCACCACCGACGGCGTCGGCGAGCGGTAGAGCCGATCGGCCAGCGCTTCGACCTCGCCCAGCAGGTCGCTGTCGCTGTTCTTCTCCGACGCCGCCAGTCGCTTGGAGAGCCATACGGTGAAGCGGTCGATGACCGCGGCGCCGCAGCCTTCCAGCATCGCCGCGTCGAGCGCCGTGATCAGCTTGTCGGGCGCCTCGATCAGCTTCCAGGTCGCGTCGTGGTCGCGGCGGTGGTTGGCGAGCCGCCCCTTCAGCTCGTCGTCGCCATCGATGTGCGCGGCGACGTAGAGCCAGGGGGGAGGCCCGTGCTCGGAGGCGCGCCGGAGCGCGTATTCCGACTTGCCCGATCGCAGTCCACCCGTAACGAACGTGAACATCCCCCCAAGGCTACCGTCACCCGCCGAGAAACGCGAGCGTCGTCCGCACGCTGCTATTCGACGATCGCGTCGTCGGACAGCAGCAGGTAGGGCTCGGCGATCGGTTCGCCAGCGTCCGCTCCGACCCGCCGCAACCTGATCCCTCGCGCATCGCCGTAGATCAGGATCGAGGTTCCGGCCCCCGAGTCGTCGACCGGCGCCGCCAGCGCCGGCTCTCCGCCCGCCGCCGTCACTTCGTACTCCCCGTCTGGCCCGGTCATCGGCTCGTAATGGACGCGCTTCACTGGACGCGACTCGCCGACGGCGTGAAAGCGCAGCTCGCACCCGTCCGGGATCTCCTCCTGCTCCTCCACGACGACGTCGATGTACCGGCCGTGCATGGCGGGAGCATACAGCGCAGCGTCGCCAGCAAGTGTGGCGGCGAATCTGCCAGTCTGGCCGGGGCTCGGCTCGAGGTCGGTGGTCCGACCGAGGCGAATTTGTCGTGCTCGGGGCGTTCGTGCGAAGAAGGAACGATGACGAAGCCCGGACTCGGCGCGCGCGAGGTAGCTGCTCTTGTGACTGCGTGCCTGATGGCGCTCAACTGTGGGGGGAGCGGCAGAGCCGTTAAAGGCGGGAGCGGAGGCATGGGCGGCGGCACCGCGGGGGGCGGCGGATCGTCGGGGCCCGGCGGCGCGGGGGCGGGCGGTGGCGGCGGCAACGGCGGGACCGCGGGCGCCAGCGGCCAGGCGGGCGGTGGCGGTCGCCGCAGCGTGGACGGCGGCACAGACGCGTTCGTTTTCGACGGAGGAGCGGACTGCATCGCGCCCACCGGCGAGGCGCCGCTCGACGCGGCGGTCGCCGGCCTCCCCGCCGGCGGCCTCGTGCTCTGGTTGCGTGGCGATCGCGGTGTCTACAAGACGGCCGGCAACGCGGTCTGCGGGTGGGCCGACCAGAGCGGTCGGGGGTCGATCCTGACGCCGTATGGCGGGCGGCCGTCGTGGTCTGCGACGGGGCTCGCGGGGCTGCCGGCGATTCGGTCGACCACCGGGGGCGAGGGCCTCTCGGTGGGCGGCGTGGTAGGCATCGCGCCGACCTCGGCCCGCACGATCATCGCCGTCTCGCAGCTGGTGTCGGCCACCAACCGATTCCAGGCGGTCCACCAGGGACAATCGGGCACGCCGGGCACTTACCTCGGTCTGGACACCAACACATTCGACAGCGCCGGGGGCCGCGAGGGCGTCTACATGATGAACAACGCCTACGACACCGCGCTCGCGACGACGACGGCCTCGCCGCGCGTCCATGTCTACACGATCTCGACGATGACCGTTGGCACGCCCGTGCTGTCCGGGATCGACTATCGCGTCGACGGCGTGACCCAGACGCTGACGCGGACGTCCGGCGGCCTCGGCAGCGGCAACTTCGAGAGCTTCTCGGGCGCGAACTTCACCAGCGTCGCGACCACCTCCGAAGGGATCGTCGCCGAGGTGCTGATCTACGACCGCGCCCTCAGCGACACCGAGCGGGGCGCCGTCGAAGCGGCGCTGAAGACCCGCTACGGAATCACGCCCTAGCCGCGCGACCGCGTCAGAAGCAGGGGGATCCGGGCAAGCACGTATTTCACGTGCTACACGCAAATCACGTGAGTGTGGGGACCCATGGGACGGGTCAACCCGTTCGCTCGCTGACGGGTGTCTGGTTCAAGAGCGGCAAGACCGGGACGTCGGAGGGATCGACGTCAGCGCGGTGGGTCTGTGTATCATACCGTGGTAGTATTAGAGTATGTCTGCCAGGAAGCTTGCCATCTCACTCGACGGTGATCTCGCCAGGGAGGTCCAGCGCGCCGCGAAGGTCGAGTCTCGCGGGAACGTCTCCGCCTGGTTGGCCGAAGCGGCGCGGTCGCGGCTCCGTCAGCTGGCGGCCAAGCAGGCGCTGAAGGTGTACGAGGACGAGATGGGCGTGATCACCGAAGCCGAGCTTCGGCAGGTGCGGCGGCTGTGGCCGCGGGGCTGACGCTCGACAGCGGCGCGCTCATCGCAGCCGAGAAGGGGGACCGGCGATTCTGGGCGTTGTGGAAAGAGGCTATCGAGCGCGGAGCCACCGTGACCGTGCCGGCGGCGGTGGTGGCCCAGGTTTGGCGCGGCGACAGCGCGGTGATCGCCCGCGTCCTTCAGGGGTGTGAGGTGGAGGATCTCTCCGAGGAGCGTGCGAAGCGGATCGGACGTCTGCTCGCGGCGAGCCGTACCACCGACGTCGTCGACGGGTCGGTCGTCGTCGGAGCCGCCGCGCGTCGAGACGCGGTCGTCACCTCGGATCGGCGCGACATCGATCGACTGGTGAGCGGCCTGAAACAGAAGATCGCGATCGTCGCGATTTAACGTCAGCGCAGGCGAGACGGTATCGGCCCGCGAGCGTGCGCCCAAACAAAAAGGGAGGACCCTCGCGGGCCCTCCCTTTCGTCGTGGCGTTCGGCTAGCGGGTTACGAGCAGCCGGACGTGGTGCCGCAGTTGACGCACTTGTGGCAGCTGCCGTTGGGGATCATGATCGATCCGCATTCGGGGCAGGTCGGCGCGTCGGTGCGGGCAATGAAGCTGTAGTTGCCGTTGCCGGTGTGCGTGCTGCCGTTTCCGTTGGATTGTCCGTTGGCGTGGCCGTTGCTGCCGTTCTTGGCGCTCACGTCGATCACCTCGACCTTTTGCGCGGCCGCCACCACGTCGCCGACACGTTGGAGCTCCGCGGCGGCGACCGGCGCCGGCTCGACCTCGGCCACCCGCGTCTCGCGCACGAACTTCGCGGCCAGCCAGCGGAAGAGGTAGTCCATGATCGAGCTGGCCCGCGGAATCTCCGGGTTCTCGGTGAACCCGTAGGGCTCGAAGCGGGTGCGCGCGAACTTGTCGCACAGAAGCCGCAGCGGCACGCCGTGCTGCAACGCCAGCGAGATCGCCGTGGCGAAGCTGTCCATCAGGCCCGAGATCGTCGAGCCCTCCTTGGCCATCTTCACGAAGATCTCGCCCGGCTCGCCGGTCTCGTAGAGCCCGACGTGGACGTAGCCTTCGTGACCGGCGACGGAGAACTTGTGCGTGAACGACTGGCGTTCGTCGCCCAGCTTCCGCCGCACGGCCGCCGGCGGGCCGTTCTTGACCGGCACCGCCGCCACCGCAGCACTCCCACCTTTGACCAGGCCCGGGTCGGTCTTGCTGGTCGAGAGCGGCTGTGTGCGCTTGCAGCCGTCGCGGTAGATCGCGACCGCCTTCAGGCCCTGCTTCCAGGACTCCATGTAGGCCTCCTGGACGTCCTCGACCGTCGCCTCGGGCGGCAAGTTGACCGTTTTGGAGATCGCGCCCGAGATGAACGGCTGCGCCGCCGCCATCATCCGGATGTGCCCCTGGTAGTGGATCGACCGGGTGCCGTTCGACGCGCGGAAGGCGCAGTCGAAGACCGGCAGGTGCTCGGCCTTCAGGCCGGGCGCCCCTTCGATCGTCTCCTCGGTGTCGACGTACTCGACGATCGCCTTCACCTGCGCGTCGTCGTAGCCGAGGTGGGCCAGCGCCTCGGTCAGCGTGTTGTTGACGATCTTGATCATCCCGCCGCCGACGAGCCGCTTGTACTTGATGAGCGCGATGTCCGGCTCGATGCCGGTGGTGTCGCAGTCCATCATGAAGCCGATCGTCCCCGTCGGTGCCAGCACCGTCGCCTGGCCGTTGCGGAAGCCGTGCTCCTTGCCGATGGCGAGCGTCTGATCCCAGGCGTCGCGCGCGGCGTCCATCATGTCGGCCGGCACCGCCGTGCTGTCGATCTTATCGACCTCCTTGCGGTGCTTCTTCATGACGCCGATGAACGGCTCGCGGTTCTCGGCGTAGCCGTCGAACGGACCGGTCACGTCACGGGCGATGACGGCGCTGGTCCGGTAGGCCCAGCCGGTCATCAGCGCGGTGATGGCGCCCGCATACGAGCGCGCCCCGGCGCTGTCGTACGGCAGGCCGCGCGACATGAGCAGCGCGCCCAGATTGGCGTAGCCGAGGCCGAGCGGCCGAAAGCGGAGCGAGTTCTCGGCGATCCTGGGCGTCGGGTACTTGGCGTTCCCGACGATGATCTCCTGCGCCAGGATCGTCGCCTCGACCGCGCGGCGGAACGACGGCACGTCGAACTCCCCCGCGTTGGGAGTTCCTTCGGCCGAGACGAACTTGCGCAGGTTGAGCGACGCCAGGTTGCAGGCCGAGTCGTCGAGGTACATGTACTCGCTGCAGGGGTTCGAGGCGTTGATGCGCGCCGTCCCCGACGAGGTGTGCCAATCATTGATGGTTGTATCGTACTGCAGGCCAGGGTCCCCGCACTGCCAGGCCGCCTCGGCGATGTCGCGCCACAGCTTGCGGGCCTTGACCGTCTCGATCGGACGCCCGTCGCGCACCGCGCGCGTCGACCAGTCGCGGTCCTTCTCGACCGCCTCCATGAAGTCGTCGGTGACGCGCACCGAGTTGTTCGAGTTCTGGAAGAAGATCGACTTGTAGGCCTCACCGTCGAACGAGCCGTCGTAGCCGGCGTCGATCAGGGTCCAGGCTTTCTTCTCTTCCTTGGCCTTGCACCAGATGAATTCGTCGACATCGGGATGGTCGATGTCGAGCATCACCATCTTGGCGGCGCGGCGGGTCTTGCCGCCCGACTTGATGACGCCGGCGAAGGCGTCGAAGCCGCGCATGAAGCTGACGGGGCCCGAGGCGGTGCCTCCGCCCTGCAGCAGCTCCTTCGACGAACGGATCGGGGAGAGGTTGGTCCCGGTGCCCGAGCCGTACTTGAAGAGCATCCCTTCGGTCTTGGCCAGGCCGAGGATCGACTCCATCGTGTCGTCGACGCTGTTGATGAAGCAGGCCGAGCACTGCGGCTCCGCCTCGCTGCCGACGTTGAACCAGACGGGGGAGTTGAAGGCCATCCGCTGGGTGACGAGGAGGTACTTGAGCTCGGCGTTGAACACAGCCGCCGACTCCTCGTCGGCGAAGTAGCTGGCGCTCTTGCCGTCGCGACCCTGCCTGCCCCAGGCGGTGATCGTGTCGGCCACGCGGGAGATCAGCTGGCGCACCGAGCGCTCGCGCTCAGGTGTTCCGACGGTGCCGCGGAAGTATTTCTGGACCACCACGTTCGTCGCGGTCTGGCTCCAGCTCTTGGGGACCTCCACGTCGCGCTGCTCGAAGACGCTCTTGCCGTTCTCGCCGGTGATGGCGGCCGTTCGCAGCTCCCATTCGACGCCGGCGAAGCCGTCGTCACCAGGGGCGGTGAAATAGCGTCGTAGCTTGAGCCCGCGGGCGTTCGTCGACTGTGCTGACGAGCCCTTGTGGCCTACGTCGGGTTTGCTGCCTCGCCGCGATGGTGCGTGTGCCGTGAAGGGCGACGGTGCGCTGGCGGCGCGCCCGTTGCGATTCTTCCGGACGTCTTGCTTCTCAAGCATGGACTTCCTCCCCGTGAAAGACTTGGACGCCCAAATGGCGCCCGCGAAGGTTGTATCCGAATCCCGGAAGGACCGCAAGATATAGTGTGGCGGGTAGGCTCAACCACTACATCTTGTGGATACGGAGTGGATAAACTGTGGTGTTTTCTGTGGGTACTTCCGAAGCCCGGCCAAAAACACCAAAGTTTTCGCCCACCCTAAACGTGAGGACGAATTCTCCACTTGGCCCCCAAGAAACGCAAGTACATGACATATATGGTCACTCAATTTTGCAACGCGATGTTCCGAGTATGTTGTTTGGCCCCTCTTTGGCTCCTCTAAGTAAGATGCGATCCGCGTTCTTGCGTCGCGTGATCGCCGCGGGGTCGTAAACTGCCTGGCCCAGGGATCATCGATGCCCAAGACCACCCCTCCCATACCCGCCGTCAACAACAACAACGCTCGATCGACCCCCAGCCCGCGACCGAGGCCGGCGCCGTCGGGCTGGCGTCGCGCCGGTGGGGTGGCGTTGCTGGCGCTCTGCGCGTTCTCCGCGGGCCTGGTCTTTTCGCGACCGTTGCAAGCCGGGCGCTTCAACCCCTATCAGAAGCTGGGCGTCTTCACCAAGGTGCTCTCATACATCGAGGGGCACTACGTCGAGGACATCGCCGAGACCGATCTCATGTACGGGGCCGCGCGCGGATTGACCGACGTGCTCGATCCGCACTCGCGATTCATGGACCCCGATGAGTACGGCAGGTTGAAGAAGGAGACCGAGGGGAACGAGGAGATCGACGGCATCGGCATCGACGTCGAAAAGCGCAAAAACAAGTTCGTCATCGTCTCGCCGATCGAGGGATCGCCGGCGGCCAAGGCGGGGATCGAGCCGGGCGACATCATAAAGCGGGTCGACGGCGCCGAGATCTCGACGCTGGAGTTCGACGACGCCATCGGGCGCATGCAGGGGCCGGCGGGGAGCGAGGTGGCGCTGGTGGTCGATCGCCACGGACGCGAGCTCAGCTTTCGGATCAAGCGCGCCCGCTACGAGGTGAAGGCGGTCGAAGGGAGGCTGCTCGAGCCGGGCGTCGCCTACTTCAAGATTCGCGTCTTCTCCACCAACACCGATTCGTCGCTGGGCGATCTGCTCGATCAGCTGTCGACCAGATCGAAGGGGTTCAAGGGGATGATCGTCGATCTGCGCCGCAACCCGGGTGGCCTCCTCGATCAAGGGATCCGCGTCGCCGATCGCTTCATCTCCGACGGGCTCATCGTCAAGACGGTCGGCAAGGGCGGTCAGGTGATGGACGAGGCGCGCGCGCACAGTCATGGCACCTGGGAAGGGTTCCCCATGATCGTCCTCGTCGACGGCGCCACCGCCTCGGCGGCCGAGATCGTCGCCGGCGCGCTGCAGGATCACGGGCGGGCGGTCATCCTCGGGACGCAGACTTTCGGCAAGGGGTCGGTGCAGACGGTGATCGACGTCGACGGCTGCGGGTCGAAGCCCTGCGGCCTCAAGCTGACCGTGGCGCGCTACTACACGCCGAATGGGCGCTCGATCCAGGGGCAGGGGATCACCCCCGACGTGGTGGTCGAGGCGACCGCGCCGCCGCCCGACATGGAGGAGGCCGATCTCCCGCGTGAGCGTGACCTGCACAAGCGTCTCCGCAACGAGCAGGGAGAAAAGCAGGTCGAGGCGTCGCGGCTCGACGACTATCAGCTGCAGATGGCGCTCGATTACCTGCACTCCTGGTCGGTGTTCGCCAAGCAGACCGCCAAGCGCTAGCGCGCTTGCAATCGACGACGAACTGCGGTTTTCTCCGGGGCCCGGCGTGACCGCGCCGCCCCCCGACGAGAGGAGACGAGATGTCGTTCGGAGCTGCCCCTCCTGGAATGGACGAGTATCAGCGCCTCATGGCCGAACGGGCCTCGGCGGCCAAGCGCAAGCGCAACCTGTTCGCCCTGATCGCGGTGGCCGTGGTCGGCGGCGGCCTCTTCTTGTTTCAGAAGAACGCCGCCAAGAACAAGCAGGCCCAGGCGATCCTGGACGCCGCCGGGCGTTTCGCCGAACGCGACAAGACCGAGATGGGCGCGTTCTGGAACTGCGCCATGTCGAGCGAGGTCGACGTCGGGATGTTCAACAGCGCCGACCAGATCCAGCAGCGGATCGAGAGCGCTTACTTCACCCAGCAGAAGACCTACTCGGAGCATCTGACCACCGAGTGCGTCCCCAAGCTGGAGGGGGCCAAGTCGGCGTTGGGGGCCATCCCCGATCTGCCGGACGTGCTGAGGCCGTCGCTCGACAAGTATCTGGCGGCGCTCCCCAAGATGCAGTCCGGCCTCGAGAGCTACGCCGAGAAGTTGAAGTCGCGCGGCGCGGTCAAGGACGTCGACGGGTCCATTCAGCAGGTCGGTGGCGGGTTCACCGCCGAGGCAACAGCCGAGTCGGTGGCGTTCGAGAAGTTCCTGGTCTGCGCCGTCCCCGATCTCGACAAGAAGAAGGACGTCCAGGCGCTCCTCGAGAGTCTGGCCGAGACCTGCAAGAAGGACGCGGTGACCTTCATGACCAAGGTCCGCACCGACTGCGGCTCACTGGTCACGGGCGTCGATAAGGACAGCAAGCCGTCCCCGGACAAGACCTTCAAGGCGATCTCGAAGAAGTTCGTCGAGGAGGACAACACCCGTCTCTTGCAGGCCTGGGAGTTCTGCGGCAAGCGGTCGCGCAAGGGGAAGAAGCAGCTCGATCTGGAAGACTTCCTCCTCGCCTCGAGCGACTACATGGAGGCGCGCAGCGAGCTGGTGAAGACGGCGCGCGAAGAGGCCGCCCGCATCACCGGCCAGCCGCTCCCCAAGGAAAAAGAGAAAGCTCCCGGCGCAGCTCCGTAGCTCGCCGGCACAGCTGCGCAGTTGGCTCATCGCGGGACTGCGCGGGACCCTTAAAGGGTCCCGATGTAGAGGGGGTGGGGGAGCCGTCTCCGGGTGATTACTTTCAACCTCCGGGGGACGGGGGATGCGGATCGCTCAGGTTTCACCGCTTTACGAAAGCGTGCCGCCGAAGCTCTACGGTGGTACGGAACGGGTGGTCTCGTTCCTCACCGAGGCGCTGGTCGACCTCGGGCATGACGTGACGTTGTTCGCCAGCGCCGATTCGGTCACACGGGCGACGCTGGTCCCGTGCGTACCGCGGGCGCTCCGCCTGGACGAGAGTTGTCGAGACCCGCTGGCCCACCATCTGGCCATGCTGGAGGAGGTCTTCAGCCGCGCCGCGGAGTTCGACGTCATTCACGTTCATCTCGACTACCTGTCGTTTCCGGAGGCGCGCCACTGCAAGGTTCCCCACGTCGCCACCATGCACAGCCGGCTCGACGTTCCGGACCTGCAGCCGCTTTTTCGAGCGTTCGCCGACATCCCCGTGGTGTCGATCTCCGAGGCGCAGCAGGCGCCGCTGCCATTCGCGAACTGGTGCGGCACCGTCTACCATGGGCTGCCGCTCGATCTGTACTCGTTCCGACCGACCGCCGGAAAGTACCTGGCCTTCCTGGGGCGGGTTTCGCCCGAGAAGGGGGTCGATCGTGCCGTGGAGATCGCGCGCCGTTTGGGCCTGCCGCTCAGAGTTGCCGCGAAGATCGACGACAAGGATCGTGACTTCTATGAACGCCAACTGAAGCCGCTCTTCTCAGAAGCGCAGGTCGAGTTCCTGGGCGAGATCGGTGAGCGTGAGAAGGGCGGCTTCCTGGGAGACGCGGCTGCGCTTCTGTTTCCCATCGACTGGCCGGAGCCGTTCGGTCTGGTGATGATCGAGGCGATGGCCTGCGGCACGCCGGTGGTGGCTTTTCGCCAGGGGGCGGTGCCGGAGGTGATGCGGGACGGCGTGTCGGGGTTCGTGGTCGACACGCTCGACGGCGCGGTCGAGGCGACGGCCCGCGCGCTCGAGCTGCCGCGCAAGCGTTGCCGCGCCTATTTCGAGGGGCGGTTCTCGGCGCCGCGCATGGCCAACGACTATCTGGCCGTCTACGAGCGATTGTTGGCGGCGGGGGAGCGTGGCCACCCCCACCGGCGTCTGGGCCTGGTCCCGGCGGACACCGACGAACCGGACGATTCGACATCGGTCGACCGCGGCTCCGGGGTCGAGCTTGCTTGAGGCGTGACGTGTCCGAGGTCGGCCATCCAGAGCATTCCGACGACGAGGTGCTGAGTCACCACGACAAGTTCTATATCCAGGCGACGTCGTCGCGAACCGATGACCGGACGCGCGTGCTCAAGCATGGCCGGATGTTCGCCGTCTTCGATCGCCATGGTGACGTGCAGCCGGTGGGGTTCGGCGAGCAAGGCGTCTACTTCGACGACACCCGGTTTCTCTCCCGCCTGGAGCTGCGGATCGGTGGGCGCCGCCCGTTGCTGCTCAGCTCGACCGTGAAGAAGGAGAACGATCTCCTCGCTGTCGATCTGTCGAACCCCGACCTCAAGGAGGCAGGCGGCTCGCTCAGTCTGGCGCGCGGCGAGCTGCACCTCTTTCGCAGCACCTTTCTCTGGAACGGGGTCTGCTACGAGCGGCTGCGGGTCTCGAGCTTCAGCCGCGACCATTTTGACGTCGATTTGCGGCTGGACCTCGACGCCGACTTCGCCGACATCTTCGAGGTGCGCGGCGCCAAGCGGGAGCGGCGCGGGCGAAAGCTGCCCGAGACTGCCGGCGAAGCGTGCCTGCTGTTCGGCTACCAAGGCCTCGACGGGGTGACGCGACGGACCCGGGTGACCTTCGATCCACCGCCACAGACTCTCTCTGGCCGGCAGGCTCGCTACCATCTCTCACTGGGGCCGCGCCAGTCGGTCACGCTGCTGGTCGCCATCGCTTGCGAGCTGGGGGAGGAGGCGCCTGCCACGCTGACCCACGAGCACGCCCTCGCCGCGCTCACCGCCGAGCTCGGCAACGCCGCCTTTTCGCGCTGCCGCATCCACGCGACCAGCGACGATCTCGACGAGTGGCTGCACCGCTCGATCTCCGACCTCCAGATGATGATCACCGCAACGCCCGACGGCCCCTATCCCTATGCCGGGGTCCCCTGGTTCAGCACGCCCTTCGGGCGCGACGGGATCCTCACCGCGCTGGAGGTCCTCTGGATCGCGCCCGAGATCGCGCGCGGCGTGCTCGGCTTCCTCGCCGCCACGCAGGCGACGGAGATCTCGCCCGAGCGCGACGCTCAGCCGGGGAAGATTCTGCACGAGGCGCGGGGCGGCGAGATGGCCGCGCTCGGCGAGGTGCCGTTCGGGCGCTACTACGGCAGCGTCGACGCCACGCCCCTCTACGTGATGTTGGCGGCGGCATACCTACGACGGACCGGCGACGTCGCTTTCATTCGCACGCTGGCACCCCACATCGATCACGCGCTGGCTTGGATCGAACGGGACGGCGACTCCGATGGTGACGGGTTCGTCGAGTACGCGCGCCAGACCGACAAGGGGCTCGTCCAGCAGGGGTGGAAGGACTCGCACGACTCTGTCTTCCATGCCGACGGCACGCTGGCCGAAGGGCCGATCGCGCTCTGCGAGGTGCAGGGCTATGTCTACGGCGCCTTCCGCGGCGCCGCCGAGCTCGCCCCGGTGCTGGGCCATCCGGCGCGCGCCGAGACCTATCTACGCAAGGCGCAGGTGCTGCGCGCGCGCTTCGCCGAGACGTTTTGGGACGAGACGCTGGGGACGTTCGTGCTGGCGCTCGACGGAACGAAGCACCCCTGTCGGGTGCGCAGCTCGAACGCCGGGCACGCGCTCTGGACCGGGATCGCCGAGCCCGCGCAGGCGCGCCGCGCGGCCGAGACGTTGATGAGCGAGGGGAGCTTCTCCGGCTGGGGGGTCCGGACGCTGGACGCCTCCGAGCTGCGCTACAACCCGATGTCGTACCACAACGGATCGGTCTGGCCGCACGACAACGCGCTCATCGCGGCCGGCTTTGCCAACTACGGCTTCGACGACCTGGGGCTGCGGCTGTTCGAAGCGATGCTGGGCGCCAGCGAGACCGTCGATCTCCATCGATTGCCGGAGCTGTTCTGCGGATTCTCGCGCCGCCCGGGCGAGGGGCCGACGCTGTATCCGGTCGCCTGCGCGCCGCAGTCCTGGGCGGCGGCGGCGGTGTTCATGCTGCTCGGCTCGGCGCTGGGGATCACCATCGACGGCGCGCGCGGCGAGGTGTCGCTGAGCCACCCGGTGCTGCCGCCCGCCATCGGCGAGCTCCGCATCACGGGCCTCGAGGTGGGAAGCGGTCGGATCGATCTGCTGTTCGAGAACCACCCGCACGACGTGGGGCTGACCGTCCTTCGCCGCGAAGGAGATGTCCGCGTGGTCGTCGTGAAGTAGTCGCGGATCGCGTGGGCGAAGGCGTCGACTAGAGCGCGAAGGCCCGCGGCAGGAGCGCCCCGAGCGTGGTGCGCTCGGCGGCCCCCTTCGACCCGGCGATCAGCACCTCGGTGTCGGGCTGGCCGAGCTCGGCGATCACCTGGCGGCAGGCGCCGCAGGGTGAGGCGGGAGGCGAGGAGGCGGACGCAACGGCCACGGAGCGAATGCGTCGGGCACCGGCGGCCACGGCCGCGGCGATCGCGTTGCGCTCGGCGCAGACGGTGAGCCCGTAGGAGGCGTTCTCCACGTTGCAGCCGACGGAGACCCGGCCCCGCTCGTCGAGCACAGCCGCGCCAACGGTGAACTTCGAATACGGCGCGTGGGCTCGCCGCCGGACCGCGCGAGCCGCCGCGACCAGGGCCGACCGCTCGGCGGGGCTGCTCACGGCGTCTCCAGGCCCGCGACGACGGCGGCGATCAAGCGCCCGAGCGCGTCGGTTCCGGCCGCGGCCGCCCGGGTGACGTCCTCGTGGCGCAGCGGCCCAGGCATGACGCCGGCAGCCATGTTGGCGACCAGCGACAGCCCGAGCACGGAGAGCCCGGCGTGGCGCGCGGCGATCACCTCGTGCACCGTCGACATCCCGACGAGGCCAGCGCCGAGCGTCCGCAAGAGGCGCACCTCGGCCGGCGTCTCGTAGGCAGGGCCGGCCATCCCGGCGTAGATCGCCTCGCGCAGCGGCCGGCCGATAGCTCCGGGCGCCACCGCCATGGCCAGCGCGCGCAGCTTCGGATCGTAGGCGTCGGTCATGTCGACGAAGCGCGGTCCCAGCCGCTCGTCGTTGGTCCCCGTGAGTGGCGACCCGGAGGTCAGGTTGATGTGGTCGGAGATGGCGACGATCTCACCAGGCGAGAAGGCCGGATCGACCGCGCCCGAGGCATTGCTGACGATCAACGTTCGCACGCCGAGCGCGGCGACGACCCGCACACCGAACCCGACCTCCGAAGGGGGATACCCCTCGTAGCCGTGAACGCGCCCGCAGAGGAGGAGCACGGTCCTGTCGCCAGGCTTGCCGGACGACCCGCTGGAAGGCGCGTTCGAGATTTTGCCCGCCACCAGCCGCCCAGGATGGCCGGCCACGGTCGTCTCGGGAAAACAGGGGAGCGACGCGTAGGCGACGCGGCGTGCATCGGTCAGCCGATCGGCCACCCCACCCAGGCCGGAGCCGAGCACGACGGCAGCCGTCGGCGTCTCGAGCTCGAGCTGCTCGGAGACGGCGCGCGCGGCCGCCTGCACACGTTCGAAGAGCGGTGCCCCCAGCTTCATCTACGGTTCTCCCCTTCTTCCCTCAAGGCCGTGGCCAGGAACGGCGACAGCGCCCGCTCGAACGCGACGGGCGCTTCGACGTGCGGCAGGTGACCCGCGCCCGGGATGGTTACGAAGGTCGCCCCGGCGATAGCGTCGGCCATCTGCCGTATGTCTTCGGCGGGCGTCACCTGATCGCCGCTGCCACGGATCGCCAACGTCGGGACACGGATCGCGGCGAGCTCGCCGGTCCGGTCGGGGCGATCGCGCAGCGCCTCGATTCCGGCGATCAAGCTGGCGGCCCGCGTCTCGGCCCGCTCGCGCAGGAAGGTGACGAGCGCGGGCGGCGCCTCCGGAGAGAGCAGCCGCGCCAGGCTGCCGTCGAGGTAGGGCCCCGAACCGGTCGCCTTGATGCGGCCGATGGCGCCGTCGCGGGCCCTGCGGGTCTCGGCGCTGTCGGCGGCGGCGCGCGTGTCGCAGAGGACCAGCGCCGCCAGGCGCGCCGGGTGGCGGATGGCCAAGGCGAGCGCCGTGTAGCCGCCCATCGACATCCCGAGCACCGCCGCGCGCGCGACGCCCAGCTCGGTGAGCAGCGCCGCCAGATCGTCGGCCAGATCGTCGATGGCGTAGCCCCTGTCGCCGAGCGGGGATTCGCCGAAGCCACGGGCGTCGACGGAGATGACCCGATGACGGAGCGCGAGGACTTCGGTCAAACCCGACCAGATCCCGCGCGCGAACGGAAACGGGTGGAGCAGCACGACTGGCGATCCGGCGCCGCGCTCCTCATACCCGACCGGCCGCTCTCCTTGGCTCAACATCCTTTCTCAGAATCCTTGGGGCAAAGCTACCGCACTCACCCCAGCGTCTCCAGCACCAGCGGCGTCGGCCGGGGGGCGCGCGGTCCAACCTGGAACGCGCGCCTGACCAGGGGCTCGGCCGCGGCGGCGCGAGCAGCGTCGTCGTAGTGCAGGGTGCAGAGCACGTCGCCGCGCGCAACCGGCGTCCCGACCTTGACCTGCAACATGATGGCGGCGCCGGGGGAGATCCGATCCTCTTTCCGCAAACGGCCGGCACCGAGCAGCGTCGCCGCGCGCCCGAGCAGACCGGCGTCGGCGCGCACCACCACGCCGGCACGGGTCGCCCGGATCCCGCGGCTGCGGCGGGCGCGCGGGAGGCGCGCGGGATCGTCGACGACCCGCGGGTCGCCCCCCTGCAATCGGACGCCGAGGGCGAAACGTTCCAGTCCAGCGCCGCTGGCGATCGCCCGCTCGATCCGCCGCGCCCCGTCGCGCAGATCGCGCGCCTTGCGGCCGACCACCAGCATCTCGGCGCCGAGCCGCACGGTCAGCGCGCGCACGTCAGGGGGGCCTTCGCCGCGGAGGATCTCGATCGCCTCCGCCACCTCGACCGCGTTGCCGATCGCGATGCCGAGCGGCTGGTCCATGTCGGACAGCACCGCGCGGACGCGCAGGCCGAGACGGCCGCCGAGACCGATGAGCGCGCGCGCCAGCGTGCGGGCGCGGCTGAGCGCCGGGAGAAACGCGCCGCTGCCAACCTTCACGTCCATCACCAGCGCGCCAGCCCCCTCGGCGATCTTCTTGGAGAGGATCGAAGAGGCGATGAGCGGGATCGACTCGACGGTCGCGGTGGCGTCGCGGAGCGCATAGAGCAGCCGATCGGCTGGGGCCAGCCGGGCGCTCTGCCCGGCGAGCACGAAGCCGGCCTGCGCGAGCACCCGCCGGAAGGCGACCGGCTCGAGCGCGGTGCGAAAACCGGGGATCGTCTCCAGCTTGTCGAGCGTGCCGCCGGTGTGCCCCAGCGCTCGCCCGGCCATCATCGGGACGTAGAGGCCGGCCGCGGCGCAGAGGGGGGCCAGGCAGAGGGAGATCTTGTCGCCCACGCCCCCGGTCGAGTGCTTGTCGACGGTGGGCCCCGGCAGCGCAGACCACTCGAGACGCTCGCCCGAGTCGATCATCGCGCGCGTCCATGTCCCGAGCTCTCTTGGGCCGAGGCCGCGCCAGACGATGGCCATCAGCAGCGCCGCCAGCTGGTAGTCGGGGATGGTGCCGCGCACTGCACCGGCGATCAGCGCCTCGATCTCGCCGTCGGTGAGCGAGCCCCCATCGCGCTTCTTGGCGATCAAGGTGGGCATCATCAGTATTCGGGGACCTTGAGAGGGTCCCCGCGCCCCCCCGCGCCGGACTCTGCCCGGCGGAGCCGGGCTCCGTCCACGCGGTTCGGGTGTTCGAGCGGTCTTCTTCATCCGGAGATCGTGTCGAGGAAGCTGGTGCCGGCGGGGAGCGGGGCGGCGCCCAGCGCGGCGGCGATCGTCTGGCCGAGGTCGCAGAACGAGCTCCGCGTCCCGAGCGGCGCTGGACGGACGCCGGGGCCGAAGGCGAGCAGCGGAACCCGCTCGCGCGTGTGGTCGGTCCCCGGGGTGGTCGGATCGTTGCCGTGATCGGCGGTGAGAAAGGCGACGTCGCCGGGCGCGAGCGCCGCCTCGAACGCCGGCAGCCAGGCGTCCAGCTCGGCGAGCGCGCGCGCGAAGCCCGGCACGTCGTTGCGGTGACCGTAGAGCATGTCGAAGTCGACCAGGTTCACGAACAGCAGACCGTGCGCGAGCGTCGACAGAGCTTCCAATGTCAGGCGGAGGCCGTCAGCGTTCCCCTCGCTGTGGAGCGAGCGCGAAAGGCCGCGCCCAGCGAAGATGTCGGAGATCTTGCCGACGCCGATCACCTCGCGGCCGGCGTCGACCAGGTGGTCGAGCAGCGTCGGCGCAGGAGGGATGAGTGAATAGTCGCGTCGGTTGTAGGTTCGCCGGAAGGCACCGGGGGCGCCCACGAACGGACGGGCAATCACCCGACCGATGCGATGGCGATCGGCGATCTCTCTCGCCGCCTCGCAGATCCGGTAGAGCTCGGCCAGCGGCACGATCTCCTCGTGCGCCGCGATCTGCAGGACGGAATCGGCCGAGGTGTAGAGGATCAGATCGCCGGTCGCCAGGTGCCGCGGCCCGAGCTCGTCGATGATCGCCGTGCCGGAGGCGGTCTTGTTGCCGAGGAGGCCGCGGTCCGCCGCTGCCCGGAGGGCGTCGGTGATCGCGGGCGGAAAGCCATGGGGGAAGGTCGGCATCGCCACTTCGGTCACCAGGCCCGCCATCTCCCAGTGTCCCGTGATCGTGTCCTTGCCGGCCGAGGCTTCGCCGAGGGCGCCCCAGGCGCCTCGGGGCGACGCTGCGGGCGGAACACCGGCGATGGCGGTGAGATGGCCGAGGCCGAGCGCTTCGAGGTTCGGCAGTCTCAGCCCGCCGACCGCGCGCGCGATGTTCCCCAACGTATCGGCGCCTGCGTCTCCGTAGACCGCCGCATCCGCCGCGCCGCCGCAGCCGACGCCATCCGCAACCAGAATGATGGCGCGACGAAGAGGGGGCACCCCATGAGTCTGCACCGGCACGACACGATCGAGAAGCTGCTGAATCTGATATCGCCGACGGGCGCTCAGGCCCGGGGAATCTGGGGGAGACGATCGAAATGGCGATCGCGCGTGCAGAGCACGAGGTCGTGCTGGAGCGCCAGGGCCGCGATCCACATGTCGTTGGTCGGGATGGGCGTCCCTTGCCGGCGGAGCTGGGCGTAGACGGCGGCGTAGTGGTGTGTGGTCTGCTCGTCGGCGAACAAGATCTCGATCCCGTCCTTGAGGAGGAGGCGCCGGAGCAGGCGCTCGTTCTCGACCGAACGGTTGCCGGCCGCGAACCCAGCCCGCAGCTCTCCGATGACGATGAACGGAAGATGGACCTCGTCCGCGTTTTCGACGACGTCTGCGACCGATTCGTCACCGGTCAGGAGATCGTCATATCGATTGGCGTCGAGAGCGATCTTCATTTCCAGATCGGGTGATCGATGCGTCGCTGTGCCGCGAGCGCTCGTTCGAGTTGCGGATCCTTGGATCGGGCCCCCAGGAGATCACGGACCGACCTCCTGCGGGAGCTCTCGACGTTCAATTCGAGGCCCTCGCTCAACGCTTCGACCGCGGTCTCATTGAGGGTCTTACGCGCGCGCCGCGCTCGCCGTCGCAAAGCCACGTCAACCTCCTTGGGAATCCGCCGAATCGTGTACTGCATGCTGGCATGCAGTATAGCAGGCAGCGGACCTACTCGCCCCAGGGCGGCGCTTCGGGATCGTCGGCGTAGTTCTCGAAGCGGGTGTACTCCTTGATGAAGGTCATCTTCACCGCGCCGGTGCCGCCGTTGCGGTGCTTACCGACGATGATCTCGGCCATCGCCGTCGGGCTCCCCGCGTCGGGGGTGTCGCCGGAGACCATGTCCTCGCGGTGGATGAAGAGGACCATGTCGGCATCCTGCTCGATGCTCCCCGACTCGCGCAGGTCGGAGAGGCGCGGCTTGCCCTCGCGCTTCTCGACCTCGCGGTTGAGCTGCGAGATGGCGATGATCGGAACCTTGAGGTCCTTGGCCAGCGCCTTCAACCCGCGCGAGATGTCGGCGATCTCCTGCTGGCGGTTGTCGTCGCGGCGGCTGCTGGCGCCGCGCGCGAGCTGCAGGTAGTCGACCACGATGAGGCCCAAGGGCGGCGGTGGCGGGCGTCCATCGGCGGTTGGCGGCGGTGGCGGAAAATACTTGGGGTCGCTTCTGAAGCGGCGCGCCTTGGCTCTGATCTCCATGATCGAGATCGCCGACGAGTCGTCGATCAGGATCGGGGCGGAGGCCAGCCGTCCTGAAGCAGGGTGGATCTTGTTTTTCCAGTCGGCGTATTCGAGAAAGCCGCGGCGGATCTTGGAGGAATCGATGCGCGCCTCGCCGGCCAGCATGCGCTCCATCAGTTCGTACTTCGACATCTCCAGCGAGAAGAGCAGCACCGGGATGTTGTGCTGCAGCGACGCGTGCATCGCGACGTTGACCGCCCAGGAGGTCTTTCCGCCGCCGGGGCGCGCCGCGACGATGATCAGGTTCTCCCGCTGCAGGCCCGCCGTGAGCTCGTCGAGCTTCGTAAACCCTGTCGGCACGCCGGTCACGGACTTTCTCTCGGAGGTCCGCACCTCCAGGTTGTGCAGCACCTCCTCCATCAGGTCGCCGGTGGAGGAGTAGGTCTCGCGTCGGTTCTGCTGGGCGACCTTGAAGACCTTGGTCTCCGCCTCGTCGAGGAAGGTCTCGAACTCGCCGAAGTCGCCGTAGGCGGTCGACTGGATCTCGGCACACGCCGCGATGAGGCGCCGCAGCGTCGCCTTCTCCCGCACCAGGCGGGCGTAGTGGAGCGCGTTCTCCGCGGTGGGGACGGCGTTGGCCAGCGCGATCAGATACGATTCGCCCCCCTCGAGACGCCCCAGCATGCCGCGCGTCTTGAGCTCGTCGGCCACCGCGACGTAGTCCAGCGCCTGCCGGCGCTTGTCGATCGCCAGCATCGCCTCGAAGATCTCGCGGTGCACCGGCAGGAAGAAGTCGTCGACCTCCAGGTTGGTGCCGACCTCGTCGAACGCCGACGGCTTGATGAAGATCGCCCCCAGAACCGACTTCTCGGCCTCGATGTTGTGCGGCGGGGTGCGGGCCGCGGGCGCCGGATTCGAGCTGACCACTTCCAACATCGGGGCTGTGATTCTACTCTTCTGAATCGACGCGGGATCGGCGAACAGGGCTTCGAGCTGTGGACAAAAGAAAAACGGGCGCCGCCCTGAGGCAGCGCCCGTTCGCATTCTCCGAATGGAGAGAGGCGTGTCAGAGGAAGGGCTAGTCTTCTTCCTTTTTCACGACCCAGACCTTGACGGTGGCCGTGACGCCGCGTCCCAGCTTTACCGAGACCTCCGCCAGGCCGAGCGCCTTGATCGGCTCGTCGAGGTGGATCTTCTTGGCGTCGACGACGACCCCCTTCTCCTTCAGGGCCTCGGCGATGTCGCGGCTGGTGACCGAGCCGAAGAGCTTGTCCTCTTCGCCCACCGCGCGGGCGATCGAGACCGACACCTGCGAGAGGTTGTCGGCCTCGGCTTGCGTCTCCTTGGCCAGCTTGGCGGTGCGCGCCGCGATGACCCGCTTTTCGTGCTCGACGCGCGCCACGTCGGTCTCGGTCGCCTTGATGGCGTGCCCGCGCGGCAGCAGATAGTTGCGCGCGTAGCCCTCTTTGACGTTCACCACCTCGCCGGACTTGCCGAGGTTGTCCATGTCGTCTCTCAGGATGACTTGCATGGTCTCACGCTCCCGTGACCGCGAACGGCATGAGCGCGATCATCCGCGCCCGGTTGACCGCCACCGCGATGGCGCGCTGGTGCTTGGCGCAGTTGCCGGTCAGGCGGCGAGGCACCAGCTTGCCGCGGTCGGTGATGAAGTACTTGAGCAGCGAGGCGTCCTTGTAGTCGATCTTGATCGCCTCGTCCGCGCAGAACTTGCACTGCTTGCGTCGGCCGACCGGGCGCTTCTTGTCGTCGCCCCCCCGGCCACCACGCTCGCCGCGCTCGCCTTTGTCATTCGTCTCGGATGCCATGGCTTAACCATCCCCCCGGCCGCGGCCCGGCTCGTCGACGCCGCCGAACACGGCCTCTTCGAAGTCGAACGCACCCTCGTCGTCGTCGAACGGCGAGCGGACCTCAGCCTGGCCGGTCGCGATCGCTTCCTCGTCGGGCCCCGGTGTCGAGGCCTTGGTAAAGGACTCTTCCGTCAGCTCGGTGACGCGGACCGCCGGATCGACGTTCTCGTGAATTTTCACCGAGTAGTAGCGGATGACGGAGTCGGTGAGGCGCAGGTTGCGCTCGACCTCTTCGACCAACCCGGCGGTGCCGAGGTAGGCGAAGAACAGGTAGATGCCCTTGAGCTGCTTCTTGACCTCATAGGCGAGCTTGCGCTTGCCCCAGTTGTCGACCTTGAGCAACGTCCCGCCGCCCGCCTCGATCACGCCGCGCACCTTCAGGTTCACCTGAGAGATGACGTCGGTCGTGCTGTCGGGACGCAGGATGTAGATCGTCTCGTACTCGCGTTTGCGGCCGGCGAGATCGCGGGCCGATCCGCGGCGTGTCGGTCCCGTCGCCGCGGTGGGCGAGGGGGCTGCGCCGGCGCGCGTCGCCGGCTCCGTTCCAGTTGCGCTCATCTTGTCTCCTTATGGGCTGTCGTTCTCATCGCAGTTGTCCGTGTTTCCACGGGCAAGGAGAGCGGCCGTGCGTGACCATCACGCGCGATCGCTACTGACTCTTCTGTGTGTCCTTGCTGCTCTGACCTTTTCCGTTGAACTTGTTCATCGCTAATGTGAGGCCGGATTTGACGATCGCCTCGACGGCGTCGGCGGCGAGCCCCACCAGCTCGGGGACGTCCTTCGCCTCGGCGCGCGCGAAGTTCGCCAGCAGATAATTGGCCGGATCATGGCCGGCCGCCGGGCGGCCCACGCCGACCCGCACGCGCGCGAAGCCAGCGTCGCCCAGATCGCCGAGCAGCGACCGGACGCCGTTGTGGCCCCCGTGCCCGCCGCCCACGCCCAACTTGAGGCGGCCGAACGGCAGATCGAGCTCGTCGTGCACGACGACCAGATCGGCCACTGGAACTTTCCAGAAGCCGGCCACTCTAGCCACCGCCTGTCCGCTGAGATTCATGAACTCCATCGGCTTGCAAAGAAGGACGCGCGTTCCCGCCAGCGTGACCTCCCCGATTTCGGCGCCGAACTTGGCCCGCGGCGCCAACCCCGGTTGGAGGCGACGCGCGCGGGCGTAAAGCTCGTCCACCACCTTGAACCCCAGGTTGTGCCGGTTGTCCTGATACTCCGGTCCAGGATTTCCAAGCCCAACCACGAGGTTCATGTGCGGGGTCCGCCGCTCGGGAGGTTACGCGTCCGCTACTTCTTCCCCTTCTTGTCTTCCTTACCAGCGCCGCCCTCTTTGGCAGCCGCAGCCCCGGCTGCGGGCGCAGCGCCAGCCGCCGCGGGCGCGCCAGCCGCACCCTCCGCCGGAACCGCACCCTCGACGGGCGCCGCCTCGGCCTCGACCTTCTCGGCCTTCGGCGCCACGACCGACGCGATGGCGTCGCGCGGATCGAGCAGCGCCCGGACGCCTTCGCCCAGCTTGAGGTCGCTGACGTGAAGCGCGTCGCCGATCTCCAGCGGGGTCACGTCGACCTCCAGCTTCGTCGGGATGGCGGCCGGCTTGGCGGCCACCGGGATGACGTGCAGGCTCTGGTGCAGGTTGCCGCCGTTGGTGGTGCCGATCGCCTTGCCGGTCAGGACCAGCGGCACCGTCACGTGCACCTCGCTGTCGAGATCGACGCGCAGGAAGTCGACGTGGACCAGCCGCCGCGACAGCGGATTGATCTGCGCCTCGCGCACCATCGCCGTCACCTCTTCGGACTTCCCGCCACCGGTGATGGTGAGCTGGAGGACGGTGTTGCGGCGCTTTTCCTTGTCGAGCGAGGTGAGCAGCTCCTTCTCGTCGAAGGTCACGGTGACCGGCTCGGCCTTGCGGCCGTAGACCACTCCCGGAACCTTGCCCGAGGCGCGAACCTTGCGCGATCCGCCCTTGCCCGTACCGCTCCTGACCTCGACGTTGACCTTTGCGAAATCCATGACTTCTTTTCCTTTGTTGTCCGAATTGTCCGTGTTGTGGTCGGATACGCGTTTCGCGTCTCCGTTCAGTATCCGTTCAAATGAACAGCGAGCTGATCGAGTCGCCGTGATGAATCCGTTTGACCGCCTCGCCCAGCAGGCGCGCGACCGGGAGAACTTTAATCTTTGGACAGTCGCGGACCTCGGCGCGGACCGGCACGGTGTCGGTGATCAGCAGCTCCTCGAGCGGCGAGGCCATGATCCGCTCGATGGCCGGCGGCGAGAGCACGCCGTGGCTGGCACAGGCGTAGACGGCGCGCGCCCCCTGCGCCTTGACCGCCTGGGCGGCGGCGCAGAGCGTGCCGGCGGTGTCGACCATGTCGTCGACGATGATGGCGTCGCGCCCCTTCACGTCGCCGATGATGTTCACCACCTCACTGACGTTGGGCGCCGGCCTCCTCTTATCGATGATCGCGAGACTGGTGCCGAGCCGCTTCGAGTAGGCGCGGGCCCGTTCGACGCCGCCCGCGTCGGGCGAGACGATGACCGCCTCCTGCGTGAAGCGCAGGCGGAGATCGTCCATCAGCACCGGCATGGCGTACAGATGATCGACCGGGATGTTGAAGAACCCCTGGATCTGTCCGGCGTGCAGGTCGATGGAGAGCACGCGATCGACGCCGGCGGCGGTCAGGAGATCGGCCACCAGGCGCGCCGAGATCGGCGTGCGCGGCTTGCTCTTGCGGTCCTGGCGGGCGTAGCCGAAGTAGGGAATCACGGCGATGATCGAGCCGGCGGAGGCGCGCTTGAGCGCGTCGATCATCACCAGCAGCTCCATCAGGTTGTCGTTGGCGGGGGCGCAGGTCGGCTGCACCACGAAGCAGTTCACGCCGCGGACGTTCTCGTTGATCTCGACGTAGACCTCGCCGTCCGCGAAGCGGGTCACCTCGGCGCGGCCGAGCGGCGTCTCCACGTAACGACAGATCGCCTGCGCGAGCTCGCGGTTGGCGTTTCCGGTGAATATGGTGAGCGCTTTGAGCACGACAAAACCGGGGGGGGAACCCCGGGGAGGGCGAATCCTGCCACCGCAGGACCGTGCCGTCAACGACGGAAGAGGGGACGAGAAAGGAAGAGGGCGGGAGAAGAAAGCGGGGGAATTCGAGCGGTTAGAGGTCGATCGCCGCGAGACCGAACTTCATGTTGCTCTCGTCGACCATCTTGAGGCTCTTCTTGCTCTCGGGCGGGACCAGCCCCTCGAGCTGACTCATCCGGGAACGCTCGATCAGGAAGAAGGCGCGGTGCCCCCGGTGGCGGCCCATCCAGGCCTTGAGGTTCTCGACGTTCTTGTCGCCGAGGAAGATGGTCCGGTCCTCGGCCGGGCCCTCGTAGACCTCGTTCTCCGTGTAGAAGTTTTCGCCGCGCCAGTACATCTGCCAGACGAGCAGGTGCTCGTCGGGCGAGCGGCGCATCTTGTAATAGTTGGCGATCAGCCCCTTTTGGGTCCAGTAGGGGGTCACCTTCATCATGTAGCCGTCGAGCAGGTAGAAGGTGAAGCCCACGGCCAGCAGGCAGAGGCCGACGGCGGCCGCGCGCTGCACGCGCCGCCAGGCGAGCGCTGCCGTGGCGATCGCGAACAGCGTGGCGAACGCGATCAGCCCGGGGCGGAAGTCGAGCGCCGCCGGCCAGGGCCGCCCCTGCGGCGTGTTGATGTAGTCGTACGAGAATAGCCAGATGAAGTGCTGAGCGTCCTTGGGGGCGAACGTCAGGTCGACCATCACCAGCGCGAGCAGCGGAATTCCGATCACCGCGGCTGCGGCCGCGGTGCGGCTGGCACGGCGCGAGAGCAGATCGTCGAGGAAGCAGCCGACGACGATCGCCAGGCCGGGGAGCGCCGGCAGGATGTAGTGGTGGAACTTGGTGACCGAGAGCGACACCAGCGCATAGGCCGACACGAACCAGATGGCCCCGAACCAATAGATCCCCTGCCGGCGCGATTCGCGGGGGCCAGCCTGGGGATCGGGCCGCCGCATCACCACCGCCGCCAGGGCGGCCGGCGCCAGCGCGATCCAGGGGAGCACCGCGTACCCGAGCTCGCGCAGGAAGTACTCGAACGTGCCGCGATCGCCGTGGCGCCCGACCATTAGCCGCCGCCAGTGGTTGTCGCCGTAGAGCTCGTCCCAGAACGGCTTACCGTGACGGACCAGCATCGCGTGGTGCCAGGGGACCGCCACCACGGCGACCGTCAGCAGCGCCAGCAGGATCCCGAACCCCAGCTGGGCGCGGCGCAGCCGTTTCCAGTTCCAGGTGAAGCCCAGGTAGGCCAGAAAGACGATCACCGGCAGCCCGAGCCCCGCAATCCCCTTGGCCAGCGTGGCGAGGCCGCACAGCGTCGCAGCGATGTTGAGATAGAGCGGCGCCTTCGTGCGCAGGCGCCCAATGAGCGCGAAGTAGGCCAGGAAGCCGCCGATGTAGGGGAGCATCACCAGCACGCCCGGGAGCGTGACCAGGCGATGCCCGAGGTTGAAGGTCCAACGCAGCTGAAGGGTATTGACGATCAGCTGGGGCAGCGCGACCAGGGCGAAGAGGCCTGCCGCCAGGTAGAGCAGGGGGTGGTCGGGCCAGCTGAGCTCGAGCTTGCCGAGGCGCGCCTCACGTCGGGGGAGGGGCGTGTCCTCGTCGTCGAACAGCGCCAGCGCGCCGAGCGCCAGCGCCATCGTCATCGGGCCGACGAAGGCCATGTCGGTCATCGCCTGGCGGGCCACCAGGCTGTAGAGCGGCGAGGTCGCGGTCACCAGCGCGGCGAAGAGCCCGGCCCGACGGCTGACGAAGCGCGAGACACAGAGGTAGATCCCGTACATGCCGAGGACGCCGAGCAGACAGAACGGCAGCCGCATCGCCCACTCGGCCCGGTGCGACAGCGCCATCGTCCCGGTTGCGGCGTGCCGCAGCCCGAACAGCTGCATCGACAGGCTCATGATCCAGAACGACAGCACCGGCTTCGACCAGAAGTGGTCGGCGTCGATCGGCGCCCCCGGCCACCAGAGGCTGATGTAGTCGCCCCGCTCGGTCATCTGGCGGGCGACCTCGCCGTAGTGCGTCTCCCAGGGGTCGTAGAGGCCGTACGATCCGGCGAGCGGGATGTAGAGCAAAAGGCCGATCAGGATGACGAAGAGGCCCGTCTGACGCTCGCTCCAGTCGTCGGGACGAAAAAGCAGGCGCGAAGAGAAGCGCGAAGTTAGGCCCATGAAAGCGGCGATGCTAAGCGCGCCGGTCCCGGCGCGCAATACGACGGTCGGCGCCTTCACGACGCCCCCTGTGACCGGCATCGCCAACGCAGCCCTGTGGCCTTACAATTATCAACATCATGTGCGGCATCGTCGGGTACGTGGGACAGAAGCAGGCGATTCCGATCCTGCTTGGGGGATTGCGGCGTCTCGAGTACCGGGGCTACGACTCGGCCGGCGTGGCGATCGTCGGCCCACGCGGCACCCAGGTGCTGCGCTGCCGCGGCAAGCTGGCGGGGCTCGAGGCGATGGTGGCGCGTGAGGCGCCCGAGGGGACCCTCGGGATCGGCCACACCCGGTGGGCGACGCACGGCCGCCCGAGCGAGGCCAACGCCCACCCGCACAAGGCCGGCAGTGTCTCCGTCATTCACAACGGCATCATCGAGAACTACCTGTCGCTGCGGGCGCGCCTGGAGGCGGCCGGGCGAAAGTTCGCTTCCGAGACCGACACCGAGATCGTCGCCCATCTGGTCGACGAGGCGCTGATCGCGGGCGCGCCGACTTTGGTCGAAGGGTTGCGACGGGCTTTGCGTCAGGTGCACGGCGCCTACGCGCTGGTGGTGATCTCGGACAAGCACCCGGGCGAGCTCGCCGCCGCCAAGAACGCTTCGCCGCTGGTGCTGGGGCTCGGCAAGGGGGAGACCTTCCTGGCCTCCGACGTGCCGGCGATCCTCGAGCACACGCGCGAGGTGATCTTCCTCGACGAAGGGGACGTCGTGGCGGTGACCGCCGGCAAGGCGGTGATCACCGACCTCGAGGGGAAGCCCCGCGAGCGGCAGGCGCGCACCATCACCTGGGACGCCGCGCAGGCCGAGAAGGGCGGCTACCCGCACTTCATGCTCAAAGAGATCCACGAGCAGCCGCGCGCCATCACCGACACCCTGCGCGGGCGCCTGCTGCTCGAGGCCCACGACGCCGATCTGGAGGGGTTCGAGATCGATCCGCGCGGGCTGCGGCGCGTGCTGCTGCTCGCCTGCGGCACCTCGTACCACGCCGGGCTGGTGGGGAAGTTTCTCATCGAAGGGATGGCGCGCATCCCCTGTGAGGTCGATCTGGCCAGCGAGTTCCGCTACCGCGATCCGGTGGTGGGGCCGGAGGATCTGGTCATCGCCATCTCGCAGAGCGGCGAGACGGCCGATACCTTGGCCGCGGTCAAAGAGGCGCGAGCGCGGGGCGCGCGCGTGCTGGCGATCTCCAACGTGGTCGACGCGGCGATCCCGCGTGCTTCGAACGGTGTCCTTTACACCTACGCAGGGCCCGAGATCGGCGTCGCCTCGACGAAGTGCTTCACCGCGCAGCTGGCCGCGCTGGCGCTGATCGCCATCCACATCGGGCGGCGCAGCGGCAACCTCAAGCCCGACGCGGCCGCCAAGCTGGTCGAGGAGCTGGCGCTCACGCCGACCAAGATGACCGAGGCGCTTGAAGGACTAGGCGATCTCAAGCAGCTCGCCCGCGAGTACCGCTACGCCCGCGACTTTCTGTTTCTGGGGCGCGGCACCAACTACCCGATCGCGCTGGAAGGGGCGCTCAAGCTGAAGGAGATCTCGTACATCCACGCCGAGGGTTACGCCGCCGGCGAGATGAAGCACGGTCCGATCGCGCTGGTCGACGACGGCGTCCCGGTGGTGGTGCTGGCGCCGCGCGGCCCCGGCTACGAGAAGGTGCTGTCGAATCTGGCCGAGGTGCGCGCCCGCAACGGACACATCATCGGGATCGGAACAAAGGGGGACGAACAGCTCGCCTCGCAGTGCGACCGGGTGCTGTGGATCCCCGACGCGCCGGCGCTGCTGCAGCCGTTCCTGACGGTGCTGCCGCTGCAGCTCATGAGCTACGCGATCGCGGTTGCCAAGGGGAACGACGTCGACCAGCCCCGCAACCTCGCCAAGAGCGTCACCGTCGAGTGAAAGCGAAACCGCGGCTGTCGCACGTCGACGCCCGGGGGGCGGCGCGGATGGTCGACGTGGCGGCGAAGCCGGAGACGGCGCGCGCGGCGACGGCCTCGGCGGTCGTCAAGATGACGCGCCAGACGTTGCGCCTCGTCGAGCGGTCTTCCGATGCTCGCGGCGCGCGTGGCAAAGGGGATGTGCTGTCAGTGGCCCGCCTGGCCGGGATCATGGCGGCGCGGCGGACGGCTGAGCTCATTCCGCTCTGTCACCCGGTGCGCCTGACCAGTTGCGACGTCGAGCTGACCATCGATCGGGCGCTGCCGGGCGTCCGGATCCAGGCGACGGCGCGCGCCGTCGATCGCACGGGCGTGGAGATGGAGGCGTTGACCGCGGTGGCCACCGCCGCACTGACGGTCTATGACATGGTCAAGGCGGCCGAGCGCGGGGTCGAGATCCGCGCCGTTCGGCTGGAGGAGAAACAGGGGGGGCGAAGCGGTCACTGGCGGCGCGGAGGCCGAGGCCGCAAGACAGATTGAAACCGATTGCCAGCGGCCCGGCATCCAAATAAACAATCGAGACCAAGGATCTCCCCATGCCACTCCCTGAACGAACGAAGGTCGCCATCATCGGTTCCGGTCCGGCCGGCTACACGGCGGCGATTTACGCCGGCCGCGCCAACCTCGATCCGGTTCTGTTCGAAGGCGGCGGCGCCGCGATCGAGCCGGTGACGCTCCCGGGTGGGCAGCTGATGATCACCACCGAGGTGGAGAACTACCCCGGCTTCCCCAAAGGGGTTCAGGGGCCTGAGCTGATGGAGCTGTTCAAGGCGCAGGCCGAGCGCTTCGGGACGCGCGTCGTGACCGGCGACGTCACGGCCGTCGATCTGTCGGACCGCCCGTTCAAGATCACCTCGACCGAGGGAAATTTGCTCGCCGAGACGATGATCATCGCCACCGGAGCGTCGGCCAAGTGGCTGGGGATCCCGTCCGAGCCGAAGTTCCAGAACTACGGCGTCTCCGCCTGCGCGACCTGCGACGGCGCGCTCTTCAAGGGGCGCGAGCTGATCGTCGTCGGCGGCGGCGACACGGCGATGGAAGAGGCGAACTTCCTCACCCGCTTCGCCACCAAGGTCACCATCATCCACCGGCGCGAGGAGTTCCGCGCCTCGAAGATCATGCTCGACCGTGCGCTACACAACCCCAAGATCACGCTCATCACCAACGCCGTCGTCGAGGAGATCCTGGGCGAGCTACCGCGGCCGGGCGTCACCGGCGTCAAGCTGCGCGACACCCGTGACAACTCGATCCGCGAGATGCCGGCAGGTGGCCTCTTCGTCGCCATCGGCCACGAGCCGAACTCCAAGCTGTTCCGGGGCCTCCTCGACATGGACGCCGCCGGCTACCTCAAGGTGCAGCCGGGCTCGACCGCCACCAAGATCCCGGGCGTCTTCGCCTGCGGCGACGTCGCCGACCACGTCTACCGCCAGGCCATCACCGCCGCCGGCACCGGCTGCATGGCAGCCATCGACGCCGAGCGCTTCCTCGGATAGCGCTCGCGTCCGACGCGGCCCGGTCAATTTGCCTTAGAATCGCTACGTGGCATCGGCAGCGAGCGCGGCGCGAGCGGAGGCCGAGCGGTTGGTGCGCCAGGGCGGGGCGCTTGAGTTTCCCAGCCATCCGACGGGAACCGAACGCCCCGCGATCTCGGCGGCGCAGCGTCGCCGGGCCCTCGCCAAATACACCCAGGCCATCGCGACGGATCCCAAGTTCGTGGATGCCTACCTACGGCGCGCCCATACGCGGCGCAGACTGAATGACCTAGCCGGCAGTCGCGGTGATGCGAAGGCCGCCTATGCCTTGCGGCCGTCGGACCCGATGGCTTACCAAAGCATTGCCTTCGCTTTTCCTCGGTCGACTCAAAGAAGGATCATCCGTGCCGGTCTTTCGAGAGCTACCCCGGGAAGCTGGGAACACCTTCACCTCGGCTGGTACATGACGAACACCTACTGGTACGAAGGCCGATTCGACCTTCAAGTAGGTTCCTTGCGTCGGCTTCTTCGCCGCTTCGCCGAACTCGGAAAGCGCCGCCTCGCAAATCAGCTGCACTGCGAGCTGGGAACAGCACTGACAGCGCTCGGAAGATATGCGACCGCTGAGAAGGAGTTTCGCCTCGCTGCAGCGCCCGGCGGCACCAACAGCGGGTTGGCCTGTCACGGCGTCGTGGAATCAAGGATCTATCAAAAAGACCTGCGGGGTGCGCTTCGAGAGCTCGATCGGCTCGCTGGGAAGATGGATGCGTCCGATGTTGCGATCACGCGCGCGTACATCCACGCCCTGATGCCGCAGTCCCCGGCGCCGACTCCGGCTGCGGTCCGTCGTGCGACAGATCCCTCGATCGACGGGCACAACGGCTTCATGAACGCCGTCGTCCTTCTCCGGGCGGGGCGCGTCGATCTCGCCCGGCCCCGTCTCCGAAAGTTCATCAATCGCTGTGAGAGCAATCCAAGCGAGTGGGGCGTGACGAGACGCTGGGAAATCGCGAAGGCGAAGGAGCTGCTGCGACAGCCGACCCGGCTCGGTCGCTGAGCGGCGTCGGCGAGGCCGCCCTGACCTCGCTCCAACGCTAGGCGAACGCTCTCACGATTCGTCACATCGCCGGCGCAGAGCTGGCGTTCCGCGCTCCCATTCCGGTCGATTGTCACTTCACGAAGAGACATTCGCGGAATCAAGAAGCGCGGTCTGCGAAACTTCGCGCACCACGCAACTCGACGCCTCCCGCGCCGATGACGAAACATGCGCGGAATCAAGTCG
>Ga0209890_10000079_pt1 | contig 43893 bp, 48 predicted proteins | sample OrgsoiDNA2013049_FD_185799 | JGI IMG/M metagenome (GOLD analysis project Ga0209890, IMG submission 185799) | Permafrost soil microbial communities from the Arctic, to analyse light accelerated degradation of dissolved organic matter (DOM) -... | ecosystem: Environmental > Terrestrial > Soil >... | reverse complement strand
GGGGACGTGGGGGATGGACCTTTCGTGCGCCGTGGTCGACGAGCATCATGTCGTCTACGATCTCTGCGAGACCGATCAGGAGGCGCTCCGGCGCTCCGCCGATGAGGGGGTGCACTTCACGGTGTTCGAGAACTGCCCGATCATCGAGCATCAAAGAGGTGAGACTCGGATCGCGGGACGCGGATGGGTGGCCAAGACACCCATCCGGTCGGGGAATGTGGCGATCGGAATGATGTTCAACGACGCGGGACTGACCGGCGCCCCTGTCGACGAGGCGAAGCAGGCGCACGCGGCCATCCTCTGCTCGATGCTCGGGTCGATGCTCGACCCTGTTCGCGGACTGCTGGGGCGCCGCCCCGGCCCCTCGGGTGAGTCGCCCAGCCACTGGCTTGTCTCGGCGACGGTGGAGATGCTCGAAAGGGATCCGCGCATGGGGGGCAAGGAGATCGCCGCAGCGTTGAACATGAGCCTCTCGCGCGTCGCCCGGGTCTTCAAGGCCACCAAGGGAATGTCGCTGGTGGAGTACCGGAACGGGCTTCGGCTGGAGAGGTTCGTGGCGCTGCTCGACGGCGGCCGTACCAACCTGCTCGGCGCGGCGCTGGATTCGGGGTTCGGCAGTTACGCGCAGTTCCACCGGGTGTTTCGGGCGCGGCTGCAGGCGACCCCGCGCGATTATCTGCGCCCCGCCAGCGGTGATCGGGGCGCGGCAGAGCTGCTCAGTAAAATCGATCTCCCCCGCCCGGGCGGTCGCGCCCGCGGTTCCTCGGAGTAACGTCCTTTCGTCGGCCCGAGCCGGCGTTGAAACCGCCGGCTCGGATTCCTGCCACGTCTGGCCGACCACGTCCCCTCAGCGGCACCAGACGGCGACGTCCGGACCCGGCGGCTCGAGCGGTGTCGCCACGGGGGTGTAGGCGCGATCGCCGCTCGGCACCGAGAGGGCCACGAACGGCTGGGGCAGGTAGCTGGACCCGTATGCGCCGAACTGTCGCAGCAGCGCGCCGCTCGCGGTCGCGGTGAGGCGGTCGTCGTAGAAGTTCGACAGGTGACCGTGGAGAATGTACGTCTCGGTCACCGTGACCGACCCGTCGACAGACGTGGTGCTGGTGTTCCCCGTGCCGGTGGAGGCGGGCGGCGTCGTCCCCAGAGAGGCGATCGACGGGGCGCTCCCGGTCCCCGCCGCCGGCCCGCAGAGCGGTGTGCCGCTGGCGTCGCTCCAGAAGTGGAACAGCGCCGCCGGATCCCCGCCGCCGACGCCGAAGCGCCCGTCGGCCGTCCAGCGCGCGGTCGTCAGCGGGAACGGCAGCGTCCGCACGACTGCGCCCGCGGTGGGATCGAAGTAGACGGTGGTCCCCGACGTGGCGCCGACCAGGTCACCGGCCGGCGAGAGGCCCACGAAGGCGGTCCCGCTCGGCCAGGCGAAGGTCGCGATCGGGTGAAGGTCGATCGTCCCGACCAGGTCGATCGCTCCGGCGTTCAGGGTATAGAGGCGCGATCCGTCCTGCGAGAACGCCAGCGGCGTCGCGGTCGACGCAGGGTCGCCCGCCACCTTCGCCCCGGTCGTCGCGTCGATCACGAAGAGGCCCGGCCCGAACGGATCGTTCGACAGGCTCGCCTCGGTCGTCCCGGCGCGGGCGATGTACCGGCCGTCCTGCGAGATCGCGTACCCGAGCAGCGCCCGCGCGTACATTTCGAACAGGAGCGCCTGCGTCCCCGTCGTCGGATCGCGCAGCTCCAGGCGAAGGCTGGTCGGCGAGTTCCCGATCTGGTAGGTGGTCACGACGAACAGCTTCGCGTCCCCGGCGCTGAACCGGATCAGCGGGATGCCTCCCCGATCGTCGCCCAGGTCCTGCGCGTTCGCGCTCAAGACGGTCGTGTCGGACGCCCCGGTGAGCCAGCTCGTCTTGGCGCCCGTCGACAGGTCGATCACGATCCCCAGCGACGTGGCCAGCCGATGGCCGTCCGGCGAGAATGCCAGGGAGGCGCCGTTGTTGCTGATCGTCGACCCGGGCGGGCCATCATAACTGGCGAGATAGGCGCCGTCCTGGGCGCGCCAGAGGGTCACCTGGCCGATCTCCGACGAGACCGTCGCCAGCGTCGTGCCGTCCGGGGAGAAGGCGAGCGCGTCGAGCTCGCCCACCGGCGACGCGAGCTGCGCCACTTCAGTCCAGGTCGCGGTGGAGATCAGGCGAACGGTGCCCGCGGCGGTCCGTGCGGCCAGCCGATCGCCGCTCGGCGACGGCGTCACGTCCCACGCCTGCTCGGGGCCGAGCGAGGCGCACCGGAGGTACGCCTGACCAGCCGCCGGTGGCGCCAACCTCATCGCGGTCCCGAGCGTCAGGCTCGAGCAGGCGGTCGGACCGGTGCCGACACCGCCCGCGCCGCCAGTGCCGCGCGCGCCGGACGCGCCGGACGCGCCGGACACGCCGCCCATGGGGCTCGGCGAGAAGCAGCAGCCATTGGGGTGCCCGCCGAGGCCCGGGTGACCGGCCAGCCCGGCCGCCCCTGCCGCGGCGCCGCCACCCGCCGCGCCCGTCGTGCCGCCCGTCGTGCCACCCTCCGTGCCGCCCGTGGGGCCACCCGTTGTGCCACCCTCGGGGGCACCCGCTTGCCCGCTCCCTTCACCGAGGATCTTGTCGATCGCCCGCCCGCCGCAGCCGAGACCACAGACCGCCAACACGCTCGCCGCCCACACCCACCGCATCGACCACCTCCACGAGAAGAGCCAACCAGAACACGAGGCCATCGAGCTCGTTGCTCGGCCACTTCCTTGAAAGTAAGCCGTAGCCACCCCACGGCCAGATCGGTCAATCCCCCATGCGCCGCGTTCCCACCCGCGACACCATGGCTGGTGCCGCCAATCGAGTTCCGTCAGTCCTGACTGCTGGCCACGAGCGCGCGAATGGCCTCGGCGACGCTCCAGGCCTGCGCGACGCAGCCCCGCGGATTGAAAGGCGCCTCCGCGTCGAAGATCTCGCTGATGGTCCCGAGGCAGGCCTCGGAGAGCTCCTTCTCGAGACCCTCGAGGAACCGGTGGGCGCCGGCGCGATTGTCGGGAAAGGTCTTGAGCCAAGCGTCGACGAGCGGGCCGATCAGCCAGCCCCACACCGTCCCTTGGTGATAGGCGGCGTCGCGTGCGCGCAGATCTCCGTCATAGCGGGGCTTGTAGTCGGGGAGCCCGGGTGCAAGCGATCGGAGACCGAAGGGCGTCACCAGCTGTTCGCGCACCACGCTCAACACCGCCTCCCAGCGCGCGCGGTCGAGGACCGGGTGGGGCAGGGAGATGGCTAGCACCTGGTTTGGGCGGACGTTGGGATCGTCGCCCCCGGCGTGGGCGCCGTCCTGCGCATCGACGACATCGAAGAGGCAGTTGGTGGCGGCGTTCCAGAACCGACGGTTGAAGGTCTCGCGCAAGCGGTCGGCCCGCGCTTCGACGTCTGCGGCGCGCAGGCCAAGCTCGCGGGCAGGGCCCCAGCTGCCGTCTTCTTCCTCTTTCAACCACTGCGCCAGCAAGCGAAGCGCGTTGTAGAAGAGCGCATTGATCTCGACCGCTTTCCCCCGGCGTGGCGTCACCACCCAATCGCCCACCTTGGCGTCCATCCAGGTGAGCTGGTAGCCGTCCGCGCCCTGGCGCAGAAGGCCGTCGCTGTCGTCGACACCGATCCCGAACCGGGTGCCGGCGAAGTGCTTCTGGGCCACCTCCACCAACTGGGGGAGGAGGAGACGACGCGTCTGGCGCTCGCCGGTCGTTTCTTCGTACCGATGAAGGGCATGGAAGAACCAGAGGGTGGCGTCGGCCGTGTGATAGAGCCCCTCGGTCTTCGCCTCGGGGAAGAGGTTGGGAATGAGGCCATCGCGAATGTGGTGCGCGAAGGTCTGCAGGACGTCGCGCCCCTCCGTGGCACGACCGGTCAGCAAGGTCAGCCCTTCGAGGCTGATCATGGTGTCGCGCCCCCAATCGGTGAACCAGTGGTATCCGGCGATGACGGTGCGGGCGTCGTCCCCCTCGGCGCGGAGGCGCGCCTCGTCACGGGGGCGGACGTGGGGGGTGATGACGAACTGGTCCGCGGCCAGGACCAACTCGGCGCCCAGCCCCTGCCGCAGTCGCGGATGGGCCTGGGCCAGCAGGCGCATGCGGCGCTCGTCGTCGAGGCGCGCGGCCTCGGTCGCGTCCAGAGCGTGGATGGTGTCCCAGCTCTCCGTCGACGCGGTCAAGACCGCCTCTTGGCCGGCATTGAGTCGCATTTCGAATATGCCGAGCGCGTGTAGGTCGCCGCGGCTCTCATAGCCGCGCGCCTGTTCGACCCGGTAGAGCAAAGCCACATCGCGGGGCCGCGGCACGAACGGGACGTGCCCGTTTACGGTGTGCGTGGTCAGATGCAGCGGCGGAAGAGACCCGTCGGCGAGCGCGATCTGGACGCCATTGCGTCCGGCGGCGATGGTGTAGTCGGTCGCGGCGCGGCTCCGGTCGACGCGTTCGTCATGGCCGCGAAAGGCGACCGCCGGTTCGAGCACCAGGGTCGCGGGCGCCGATCCCTCGAGCAACCGGTAGACGATCCGGGTGGTGTTCTGGTGGTGCGTGAGAACGATTCGCTTCTCCAACGTCACGCCCGCCTGCTCGAATCGCCAGATGGGACGGCCATTGTCGAGGCGGAATTCGACGAGCGCCTCGGGGAGCATGAGCTGTCCGTTGCCCGGCTCGAAACCGCCGAGCGCGATCACCGTGCCGTCGGCGAGGTGCAGCGTTGCGTCGAGCTGGTTCAGGAGGGTGGTGCGGCCGGCGGGGGCGGGGAGGGCGGCGACCAGCAGACTGTGGTAGCGCCGAGTCAGCACGCCGCCGATCGTCCCGCCGGCGTAGCCGCCGAGGCCGTTGGTGAGGAGCCACTCCCGGCTGACCAGCGCCTCGGCTGCGTCGCCGCGCCGCCAGCCGACGCGCATCGGTCGCGCGATAGGATTCGCGGCCGGATTCGCGCCGGCGGGAGCGTCCGAGCCGCCGGTGGCGCTCAAGGGCGCACCTCCGGGGCCAGGACCACGGCGGCGTGTCCCGGGAGGTGAAACCCATCGTCGGCCTCGACGGCGGCTCTCCCTCGACCCCCGTAGCGCGGGTCTTCGCTGGACCAGAGCGTCCGCCAGCTGTCGCCTCGCGGCGGCGCGAGCAGCGGCTCCGGCGCGACGTCGAGGTGAAGGTCGGACCCCAGATTGACGAGCAGCAGCCGATCGCCCGACGCGCACCGATAGCGGAGGACCATCGCCTCGGCGCCGAGCACAGCCGTAAAGAGACGCGTCAAATCCTGCGCGGAAAAGGCTGGGTCCTCGCGCCGCAGCCGCAGGAGATCGCGGTGAAGGTCCCAAATATGTCCGTTCCGACCGCGTTCGCTCCAGTCGAGCTTGCACGACGCAAAGGTGTCGGGCGCGGCGGGATCGGGGATGCGCTGCTGGGCGTCCCGGTCTGCCAGCGACGGGAACTGGGCCAGGAACTCCCGCCGCCCTTTGGCCACGGCGCGCGCGAGCTCGTCGTCGTGGTCAGCGAAATAGGCGAACGGTCGCGTCGATCCGAACTCCTGTCCCTGGAACAGCATCGGCGTCCCCGGCGCCAGCAGCAGCAGCGCGGTCATCGCGCGAAGCTTGTCCGGCGCGGTGAGCGTGGAGAGCCGCGCGCCGTGCCCGGAGTTCGCCACCTGGTCGTGGTTCTCGAGATAGAGCACGAAACTCTCGGCGGGGAGGTCGAGTGACGCTGTTCCGCGTCGCCGCTTCTGCCATTTGTAGTGTTGCCCTTGAAAGAGAAATCCCCAGCGGATCGCCGACAGCAGCTCCTGCGGGGCCCCCCGATAGTCGGTGTAGTAGGCCTCGTTGTGCCCGGTGAGCGCGACCAGCGCGGTGTGATGAAAGTCGTCGTTCCAGAGCGCGTCGAGCCCAAAGCCCCTCTCGCTGGGAGGCCCCTCCGGCGACCGCACCAGCCGGGTCTCTTGCGGCTCGTTCTCCGCCACGATGTAGGTCCCCCGTCCTTTGGCGGCCGAGCGCACGCGGCGGCCGATCGCCGCCAAGATGTGATCGGCGGAGGAATCGAACATCGCCTGGGTGGCGTCGAGGCGGAGACCGTCGAGGTGAAACTCGTCGATCCAGTAGCCGGCGTTCTCGATGAAGAACTCGCGCGACGGAGTGGCGTTGTTGCCGTCGAAGTTGATCGCGTCGCCCCATTCGTTCTTGTAGCGATCCGTGAAGTAGGCGGACGAAAAGCACCCCAGATAGTTTTCGTTCGGGCCGATGTGGTTGTAGACCACGTCCAGAATCACGCCGACGCCGACGGCGTGGGCGGCCGCGACGAAGCGGCGCAGGTCGTCGGGACGACCGTAGAGCCGGTTGGGGGCCCACAGATTGACGCCGTCGTATCCCCAGCCGAACCGCCCCGGGCCGTCAGCGAGCGGCATGATCTCGAGGATCGTGACGCCCAGCTGGCTGAGGGACTCCAGCCGTTCGGCCGCCGCCGCGTAGGTCCCCTCGGCGGTGAAGGTCCCGACGTGCAGCTCGTAGATGACCTGGCCCCGTGGCGAGACGCCGCGCCAGTCGAGGTCGGTCCATTCGAACGCGCGCGGCTCGATCACCTCCGACGGTCCGGACGGTCCCTCGGGCTGAAAGCGCGAGGCGGGGTCGGGATAGAGCTTCTTCTGGTCGTCCAGACGAAACCAGTACCGTCCTCCGGCGCCCAACCCGGTCGCCGAACCGGAGAAGTACCCGTTTCCCTCGGCCGAAAGCGCGATCTCCGAGCGAGCGGATCCTTCGATCACGACGGCGACGCGGCCACATCTGGGCGCCCAGACGCGGAGATGGGCGTGACCAGATTGGACCTCCGCCCCGATGGGAAATCGCCGTCGATCGGCCTGCTCAACCATTGCTCTCAAGGTAGCCACGCCAGCGCCCAGCTAAGCTAGGCTCGGTTTCGCCGATAGATAGGGCAACGGCCGATTTCGGAGCCGGCCGACCGTCCGGGGTCCTTCGGGCCACCGCGAGCGGCTGGAACGTCAGCAAACGGCTTCGATAGCGGTGATCAGCTTGGCGATATTGAGAGGCTTCTGGAAAACCGGGAGGTCGGCGGGCGCTCGATGCCCGGCTGATGTGATGATCAAGACGTTCATCTTCCCGAGCCGACCGTCTCCCCGCAATCGGTCGATGACCTGCCACCCGTCCATGATGGGCATGAACAGATCGAGTATGACGACGCACGGATCGGCTTTGTCCAAGAACTCCAGCGCCGCCTTCCCATTGGGCGCCGTTTCGACAGCATAGCCTTCGAGCTCGAGCAGCTCTCGAAGCGTGTCGCGCGATTCCGCCTCATCTTCGACGACGAGAATCATGCTCTGAGACCTATCAATCACCTACCTCACGATACCAAAGTCGCCGCCTTCGACGAAGACCTTTCGTCGATTCCTTGCGGCAACATGACAGTCAGAGTGGTCCCCTCCTCATCCGTCGAGCTGCAATCGATCGTGCCTCCATGGGCCAAGACGATCTGTTGCGAGATGAAGAGGCCGAGGCCGAGACCCTTCGCCCGCTCGTTGCGCCGGGTGGACCAGCGATAGGGATCGAAGATCACTGGAAGGACGTCGGGGGGGATCGGATGACCGAAGTTGTGCACCGTCAGCCGAACGGCGGCCGCGTGCTGGGTAACCGACAGGCGAACCGTAACGGGCTTGTCATGGTCGCCGTGCTCGAGAGCGTTACCGACAAGGTTGGAGACGACCTGGGCCAGCCGATCCGGATCCCAAAGGCCGTCGATTTCAGGCCCCTGTTCGAGGCGGATCTCCCGATCTCGGTAAACGAGCCGCAATTCTTCGATCGCTGCAGCCACCACTCTTTGAAGGCCGGCCAGCCTCTTCTCGATAGGAATTCCACCGGCCAGACGGGTCCGGGTCAAGTCGAGGAGCTGGTCGACCATGTTTGAAATGCGTTGGCTGCTGTTGGCCATACGATCGAGCGTGCGGGCCTCTGCGGTTCCTTTTCGCTTCATGAGGTTGATACCCATGGAGATGGCGTTGAGCGGGTTGCGCAGGTCATGCCCCAGGATGCCTACGAACATTTCAGCAAACCGGGTCTGGCTTTCGGCTGCCAGCCGCCGCCGCGCCTCGGCGGCCAACTCATCCTCGGAACGCATGCGTTCAGTCAGATCGCGGGTTACCTTGGCAAAACCCCTCAGCTGATTCTGCGCGTCCCAGACGGCGGTGATGACGACGTTGGCCCAAAACCGAGAACCGCCTTTTCGCAGGCGCCAGCCCTCTTCCTCGAAACGCCCCTCCCGGATCGCGGTCGCCAGCTCACGCTCACACTTTCCGGAACGGACCTCCTCCTCGCTGTAGAAGCAGGAGAAGTGACGCCCAATGATCTCCTCCGCGCGGTAACCCTTGATGAGCTCGGCGCCGGCATTCCAGCTCGTGACGAAACCTTTCGTGTCGAGCATGAAGATCGCGTAGTCCTTGACGCTCTCCACCATCAGTCGGGCCCGTTCTTCGCTCTGATCGCGTTGCGCTGTCGCGCGTGCCCGCGCTTTCTCGAGCTCGCGAAACATTCTGGCGTTGTCGATTGCGAGCGCGGCCCTGTCGGCCAGGGCTTGCGCCAGCTCGACATCCTTGTCGGTGTGGTGACGGCCCGATTCCGCCATGGCGATCGTCAAGGCGCCAATGATCTGCCCGCCTACCTTCAGAGGAACGCCGATGTACGAACGGAGGTGCAACTCGTCGATGAGCCGGAGGTGCTCCTCGTCGACGGCCGCGGCCGTGAGCAGCTCCCGGGGAATGTAGGGGATGAATTCGGCCTTACCGGTGCGAAGGATCTCGGGAACGCCTGACCGCGAAAGCGGGTCGGGCGGATAGCGCCGTTCCAGCTCTGCGACGAAACTCAGCTTCGCCGGATCGATGTGCGCCATCGCGAGCCGCCTGGTGATGCCACCATCGACGACGTCGATGGCGCACCAGTCCGCGAGCACGGGGACCGCCAGCCGCGCCACGGTCGCCAGAGTCTCCTGGTACTCGAGGGAGGAGGACATCTCGTCGACTGCGCGCAGAAGGAACGCCCGCTGTTGGCCGACGCGGACCTCCTCGGTGACATCCCGGAAGAAGTTGATCGCATAAAGGACCTTTCCACCTGGGTCGCGGGCCGGCACCGCCCGCACGAGCGACCAGCGCTCTTCTCTCGTCCCGCGAATCCGGAAGCGCAGCCCGATCTCTTCGGTGACGCCGCCCTCGAGCGCCGTTCTTCCCGGTAGCTGCTGGGGAGAAAACGGCGCGCCCTCGAAGGTCATGATGTCGAATCGCCCTGCGATGTCGGCTGCTGACGCGGCAACCACCTCGGCGGGTGACGCGAATCCGATGAGTCGCGCGGCCGCATCGTTGGCGTAGATCAACCTTCCGGTCGGGTCCTGAACGGTCACGCCGAGGTCGGTGCCCTGCAGAACAATGCGAAGGAGCTCGTTGACACGGGAGACCTCTCGCGAGCGCCGGTGCCGCGCCTCGGCATCCCGCCGGCGGGTGAAGGTCGTGGCGACGACGACCGCGAACGTGCACGCGAAGGCAATGAACAGCGCCATCGACCAGCGCCATCGGTTGAGGGCGTCGCGCTGACGGATGTCGTCGAGGCGGCTCTCCTCCTGGTCCATCTCCTGGACGAGCTGGCGGATCCCGTCGGTCGCGCGTTGCCCGTCCCTGATCGCCGCTTCGAGCTCGGAGCCCTGACGGCCGTTTTGTCGCGCAGAGCGCAACCGCGTGAGGAGAGCGAGACGATCTTGGAGGAGGGCGCCGAGTTGATCGAGCCGTCTTTGTTGACCTTGGTTGTCGCGGGTGAGGTCTCGGAGGCGATCGAATTGAGCCCGCCATGTCGCTCGGGCGCGATCGTACGCGTCGAGGTAGGTGGGTACACCGGTCACCGCGTATCCACGCACTCCACTCTCGGCGTCGACGACCGTCGACAGCAGTCTGGGGAGGACCGCTCGGACCTCGTCCGTGTGCTTGACCCATTCGTTCGCGCGGGCCAGCGCCAAAAGCGAATAGATACACCCAAACGTGGGGAGAACGAGGGCCAGGACAGTTAGGAGCCCCCAACGAAGCGGCGACCTCGGATGGTCGGCCTCGGTCTTGGAATCAGTTTCAGGCAACGCCCTCGAAGGTACATCGGGCGCGCCCTCGGTCAACCCGCATTCACCCTCACCTCGACGGTGCTTAGCCCCGGAATGGTATTGTTTCTCACGAAATTTCCCCCGTCTCTTTCTGGTCTCTTCCCGCTCGGCTGGCCTCTTCGACGACGTCGTGGACGAAGCGAATCTTCCGAAGAGCCGGCTCAGAGAGCACGAAGGGATAAATGTCCGACAGGCCCATGCTGCGGTTCAATCCGTTGAGCGCGATCGTCAACGGAAACCAAGCCCGGACCACGCCGTCGAAGTCGTCGAAGTCCAACCGTCGGGTACCGACCTTGAGCTGTCCGCCACCGGCAACGGCTGGTCGAAGGGCCAATCCGAAGCTGCGTGCAGTATCGAGCGTGTCGATCATGTGCAGATAGTGAGCCCAACTTTCGGCCCAATCCTCCCAGGGATGCATCGAGGCATACGAAGTGACGAACCGGGTCGGCCAGTCTCGCGGCGCGCCATCCCGATAGTGGACCTCGACCGCCTCCTCGTACGACGTTCGCTCATCACCGAACAGCCGGCGAAACGGCTCCAGCGACGGAGAATGGGCGATCAGCCGATCCCAGTAGTAGTGCCCGATTTCGTGACGAAAGTGCCCGAGGAGCGTCCGGTAGCTCTCGCCCAGCTCGAGGCGCGTCTTCTCACGAAAGGGCGCATCCGCCTCCGCGATGTTGATTGTGATCAGGCCTTCGTCGTGGCCGATGAGCACCTTCTCTACTCCGGGCACGTCCTGCTTGAACGAGAACGCCAGCCCTTCGCGGTGCTCGGTGCGCGGCTCAACCGGTAGGCCTAGCGTCAGCAGGGTGTAAATGAGCCGACGTTTGCTCCCCTCCAGCTTGACCCAGGCCTCTGCGGCCGCCGGCACCGCCAGATTTGGGATGAGCTCGTTCAGTCGACACGCCCGGCAGAATCTCTGGTCTTCCCTCTCGGGGACTGTCCAATTGCAGGCGTGGTGGTCGACCTGATTGCCGCACAATCGATAGCGTGCGCCTTCGTCTCTCAGCCCGAGCGCCACGAACAGTCCCGGCGTCCCCTCGACGGGCTCGACCGCAGTAAGGGTCAGCTCCTCTGGCACGAATGCGAGCGCGTGGCCGCATTTTGTGCATTGGACATTCTCGAAATGCAGCAGCTGCTCGCACGACGGACACGTAAACAGTTTCATCGGCCCTCCTGAGCACCAATTCCCGCTAGCGCTAGGAAATAGGAACCAAGACGTCGTCGCGCAAGGGGCGAGTCATCCCCGCCGGCCACTCAGCGCGCAGCACGCTTGACCTTACCGAACTCGGCCTTATCTTCCCGGATCCTCATGCAATCCGCCAACGACGACCTCGCCCCGCACACGATCCGTCGACATTCCACGAAGCTGGTCGCCCTCGCTGCCTGTTGTCTCACTCTGTTCGCCGGCGCGAGCGCCTTCGGCCAGGTGCTGCGAGGGCAGGCCGCGATGGGCGACTGGCGCGACGACAAGCCCGGACTCCGGCGCCTCATCACGGCGCGGGACCTCCCCGCCGTGGCGAAGCCCACCACGGGCAAGGCGCAGGTGGTGCCAATGCCGGCGGATGCGCGGCCGCAGGTTCCCGACGGTTTCACGGCGGAGCTCGTCACGACCGACACCCACAAGCCGCGCGTGATTCGCGCGGCGCCCAACGGCGACCTGTTCGTCTCCGACAGCATGTTCGGCTCGGTGCGCGTCCTGCGTGTGCCCGCGGGGACCTCCAAGCCGGCAAAGGACGTGACCTTTGCGAGTGGCCTCCAGCAGCCGTACGGCATCGCGTTCTATCCGCCCGGGCCCAATCCTCGGTGGGTCTACGTCGCGAACAGCGACGGCGTGGTTCGCTTCGCGTACAAGAAGGGCGATCTCACCGCCACCGGCAAGGCCCAACGCGTGGTCGATGGGATTCCCTGGGTCCACCACTACGGGCGGGACATCGCCTTCTCGCCGGACGGCAAGCGGCTCTACCTGTCGGTGGGCTCCGGCTCGAACATCGCGCTCGACATGTTCCCCGAGCCGCATTTGACGATGCATCCGGAGCCCAGCGCCGTCGATGGCCTCGAGGCGTGGGCCAAGCTGAAGCCGCTCGGCGCCGCCTGGGACACTGAAGAGCTGCGCGCCGACGTGCTCTCGTTCGATCCCGATGGCAAGAACATGAAGATCGTCGCGACGGGACTGCGCAATTGCCAGGGCATGACGATCCAGCCCGCGACGGGACAGTTGTGGTGCGCCGTCAACGAGCGCGACGATCTTGGCGACAACACGCCGTTCGAATATGCGACCCATGTCGTCGAGGGGGCGTTCTACGGCTGGCCCTGGTACTACCTGGGCGCCAACCAAGACCCGCGGCATGCGGGGCAGCGGGCCGACCTCAAGGACAAGGTCACCGTGCCGGACGTATTCATGCAGGCGCATACAGCGCCCCTGCAAATGACCTTCTACATGGGCGACCACTTTCCCGCCGGGTACAAGGGCAGCGCGTTCGTTACGATGCACGGCTCCTGGAATCGCGATCGACGCGTGGGGTACAAGGTCGTCCGGCTGCTCTTCGACGCGAGCGGCAAGCCCACCGGCGAATACGAGGATTTCATGACCGGCTTCGTGGTCTCCGCTACCCAGGTGTGGGGCCGCCCAGTCGGTGTCGCGGTCGCGAACGACGGCTCGCTCTTCGTGACCGAGGACGGCAACGGCACGATCTGGCGGATCAGCCGTCGCTGAAGCGGAAACGTTCGATCAGTTTCATCGCCGCATTGGATAGAGGAGGAGATCACATGGGTCAGCTGAAGTTTGCAGCCTCAGTGGAAGAGATGGGTGTCGCGATCGCTAGCGCGCTTCGAGCGGCGGCACATGCCCACTATTACGCGGCAATGGTGGGCTGGAACCTGAGCCACGGGGCGACGGGGAGAGACCCGGGAGACGAGCTTCCGCCGAAAGACGTTCGTGCAGGCCTCTTGAAAGATGCATTCGACAGTGTTGTGGATGATCTCCCGGAGGGCAATCCGTATCGGATCCCCCTGCAGAGCATGCGCGATCAAGCGATCGCCAAGGTCACCGCATAAATAAGCAACTAGTGACTCAAGGCTGCGACGGGTCCAAACAGCGAACCTTTGGACCCCGGCAAGCGCCCGACGTCCCACCTTCTTCAGCGAGAATGACAATCGTGACCTGATAGGTCGGGACCCATTCGCGCGCGAAACCCTCGAACGTATTCTGGCGAGGACCACGCGACGGATCGAGGGACAGGATCAAGCGCTTCGTCCTATTGATACCAACGACCACTTCGTAGTGCGCGATCGCCCGGGCGCCAACCATGGGTTTGGCCAGGCCAACCAACACCGGACGCCCGCGGTCGATCTGAGCGACCAAGTCCTTGAGCGTTCCAGAAACGATGAACGCTTCGAGACCTTTGCCGCGCGCGACATCCCGGAGCGCGACCGCCCGCACACCTCCATCGGACGGAGGAGCCAGCGCAGTCACCTGATCGATGGTCGCGGAAACGCCGAAATGAGCGAGAACCATGGCGAGCGCGGCTGGCCCGCAATCGTCGGCCGATTTCTGTGGGACGAACGGGACACCTGAAACGATCTCCCAGGACCCGTCCCGCGAGGCGCGCTCAAGCCATTGCGGGGATACGTCTCGCGCCGACCCGGTATAGCAGGCCGGCGCTGCGCAAAGGAGCGCCAGCCCCAATGCTCGAAGCCGGTTCACACCAGCAAGATGATGAGAATGATGACGAGCACCAGCACCGCACCGCTGCCGAGGTAGACATAGACGGCACCTCCTTTGAAGTCGGGGAGGTTCTGGTTCTGCGCCTGTTGTTCTCTCGCCATCAGTGCGGCGACCTCCGCGTTGTCGGTGCGATTCGAGGTCGCAGCCGTCGAGGTGACCGGCGCGCTAACTGCCGATGGACTGACGGGTTCGGACTTCGCGAAGCCGACCGCGGGAAAGGTCCAAATCGCCAAAAGCACCGCAACTACCAATCGTCTCATCATTGTCATCGCATCCTCCTTCTCTCTCGTACCGATCGCTGAGAGCAGGACGACCGCCGGGCCTTACAGTCGTCCGCCAAGGTCTCTGGGTCGATCAGGTGATCCGACGGCCTTGAATCACCCGGACCACCACGACGACGACCGCGAGTACGAGGAGGATGTGAATGAATCCGCCCATCGTGTACGACGTCACCAGACCCAATCCCCAGAGAACAACAAGAAGCACAGCGAGTGTCCACAGCATGATCGCACCTTCCTTTCGATGCATGAGCTGTGCAGCCGGCATGCCAGTGGACGGTGCAGATGGTTTCCCCTCTGGACGAGGGCCCATTCTTTCGGCGATGCGCCAATGTTGCGTGGGAATGGCGTCGGCGGCGCAGTTCTTTCGCGTGTTGGCGCAGCGGGAGCCGGGGGCCGGCGTCGGCACGTCGCGTGCTTCGGAGAGGTTCATCATGAGGTACACGGGGGCCGGCGCGATCGAGCTCTGCAAGCGCGTTTACCGGAATTACACCGCCGATGCGGTGGCCGAGTCCGCGGCAGCCGTCAGCTACTACGTCCTGTTCTCATTCTTTCCATTCCTGGTGTTCGTCGCGGCGCTGATTGCTTACCTGCCGCTCGAGACGCCGGTGGAGCATTTCCTCGATCGGATGCGTCCCGTGGTGCCCGCTCAAGCGATGGTTCTCCTCGATACACACCTTCGGGATCTGATCTCACGCGAGCGGCCGCATCTTCTCACTCTGGGATTGCTCGGGAGCTTTTGGTCGGCCTCGCGCGGGGTGGATGCCGTTCGGAGGGCGCTGAACCTCGCCTTCGGCGTCAAGGAATCCCGGCCGCTCTGGAAGACCGAGCTCGTCTCCTGGTGCACGACCTTTGCGGGAGCGTTGCTGGTGCTGGTCGCGGCCGCCGCGCTCATCGCCGGCGGAGGGATCGGGCCCTGGATCGCCGGGAAGCTTGGTATGCGAGCCGGGTTCGTGTCGGTCATGCATTGGCTGCGCTGGCCGGTGCTGGGGGTGACATTCATGACGGCCGCCGGCTTCGCCTATCGCTTCCTGCCCGACGTCAAACAGCGGCTCGGTGTCATCGTCCCGGGAGCGGCGGCCGGAGCCTTGAGCTGGGTGCTGGCGACCTGGGTCTTTGGGCTCTACGTCGCCGCCTTCGGACACTACGAAGTCACGTACGGCTCTCTGGGTGGCGTCGTCATCCTCCTGACCTGGCTCTATCTGTCGGGGTTCATCGCGCTCGCCGGTGGCGAGCTGAACGCCATGATCGGACACGGATCGGGGACCGCAATGCAATCACAGTCTACCTAGACTGAGCCCTCGCCGAACATCGTGGGGGCTTGATGGCACAACCTTCGTACGAAGGAGATTCCATGAGTTCGAGAAAGAAGAGCGCGAAAACCCTCAAGTCTCAGGTCGCTAACCACCTGGCCGGGAGGACCCCGCAGGGCCCAATGCCGTCGACGCTGCGCAAGTCGACGCTGCGCAAACGGATTGATAGTTGGGGAAATACCCTGTCCGAGCAGATCAATGAGCATCCAGGCCGCACGGTAGCGGTAGCGCTCGGCACTGGCTACCTGCTGGCAGGCGGTCTCTTGTCGCGGCTCACTGCTCGTCTCGTGGGGCTCGGAATGCGCATCGGTCTTCGCGTCGGTGGGACTCCCCTCGTAACCCAAGGCCTCGTTGCGTTGCGTGAGGGCCTTCTGTCGCGAGCCGATCCTCGTTCCGCCGCCAAAGGCGACCGACGGCCATCTCCGCGCGGCCTTACCCGGCCCGTTCCGATCACGACCTATTCGTCGCCTCCGCGGTAATTGAGCGCGGGGGCATCCATCACCCGCCCGTCGTCGATGGCGACGAGCACGTCATCGGCCCTCATCACCTCGCAGGGGCCGATGCTGCAGAGCGGATGGCCGAGCGCCCAAATGCTTCGCGCGATGGCGATGACGGTCGCGTCGTCGTGCGATCCGCGCATCTCGGTCGCATTCAAGAGTCCGGCCCACCCCGCCTCGATGCGAGCGTTTAGTTCCCCGAGCAGCGCCCCTGGATGGAGCCGCTTGGCGAAGTCGCGCACGAGCTGATTGCCAAGCGAGCTCACGCCGGCGCTCCGGCGCGCGCGTGGCCCGATCCTTGCGTCTCGATCCTGCGAGGAGAAGGCCAATGAACAAAGATCAGATCAAGGGAAATGCGGAGAATCTCAAGGGGCGAGCGAAGGAGGCCGTGGGTGCCGCCACCGGCAACCGCAGGACGGAGCTCAAGGGCGCGATCGAACGAGCCAAGGGCGCGATTCGAGCGAAGGTCGGTGACATCGAGCAGAACATCGCTCGCGGAGGCAAGAAGTCCCAGGACGAGTAAAGAAATGACCCAAGGAACATCGCGAGCAGCATGAGCCACGTGCTCGCGCTCCCGCGGCGGCAGTTCGGACCGGCCGGCTGCGATCTTCCCCATCGCGGGGAAGGGTCTGTCGGCTCCATTCGGTACCGGCGCTGCAAGGTGCCTCGCGGCGCCCCCAGTTGTCGCGGGGCCGCGCAATCCCTGGTGGTACCAAGGCGCGCGCATGAATTGCGCCGACGGGCGGGCCCACGTGCAGAGCTAGCGCGAGCGCACGACGGTCGTTCTAAGTGCGTCCTCGTCCACCGCTGTGACAGACGCGGCACAGCTCTTGCGCATCTACCGCCGTGACTTCAAGTTGCATCCCGACGCTCGGGCGGGAACGCAAAGACCGTCGTGAACAGGACAAGGAGGACCAGATGCCGCACCAAGTGAACGTCATTGCGACTGCTCGATCGAATGAGGATTTTCGGCGCGTGCTCTTCACCGGTGAGCGCAGCCAGCTCGTCGTGATGACCATTCCGCCCGGAGGCGAGGTCGGCGACGAGCGCCACGATCATGTGGAGCAGACGCTCTTCTGCCTGACCGGCAACGGAACCGCGATCCTCGACGGCGCGCGTTCGCCGTTCGTCCCGGGCGACGCGGTGGTCGTCACTCCCGGAACGCGGCACAACTTCCTCAACACCGGCAGCGAGCCGCTGCGGATCTACACGATCTACGCGCCCCCGAACCACATCGACGGGCGGGTTCACCGCACCAAGGGCGACGCAGACGCCGACCATGCGGACGAGGAGTTCGGGCACGGCGTAGGCGGGTGAGCGTTGAAGAGCTTCATCAGCTCGGTCTGCACTTCGTCCGCCGCCGCGAAGAAGAGCTCGCCTTGAAGGTTGAGCACGGTGACCGCGCTCGGTTCGGTGAGGCCACCGTCTGGCGCCTCCCGCAGCGAGCCGTGGGCATCGAACTCCATGACCCGCATCTTGAAGCCCTCCGCGCGCCGGAGCGCGAAGTAGAGCGACAGCATCACCGCCCCCTGCGGCTCGGCCAAGTCTCTGCCCCCCAGGAAGTGCAACGGCCGAGCCGCCGCGCAAGGTGGTCAGACGCGGGCCTTGGCCGCGCAGATTGTGCTTTTGACACGATCGCGCGCGCACGGCTTGCGCGTTGTCGCTCCGACTCGCCAGCGGTCGAACCTGACGGCAAGACCTTCATGTCATGAAAGCCGTGCGTTTCGGAGGCCTCAGGGCAAGGCTGGCCGGCTGCTTCGATCCCTCGCTCGCTCGATCTCTCGCGCAAGATGTGCAGGCAGCGTGGCGCTTTCGGTCGCGGTTAGAGTCGGAGCTGCATTGGCATGTCGCTTGAAGGCTCTCCGAACACAAAGGAGGCCGTCGATGCTCAGAGCTCGGGACATAATGACAGCCGATGTCTACGCCTTGGAGGTGGACGCATCCGCGGAGGAAGCGGCATGGGGGCTGACCCGACGTCACATCGGGGGCGCTCCAGTTCACGACGACAAAGGCGCACTCGTCGGGGTGCTGACCAAGGGTGATCTCGTGAATCCGGAACCGGCCCAATGGATCAAAGGCGAAGCGACCGTGGCCGACATCATGAATCCGGACGTCCTCACGGTTCTCGCCGACGATCCTGCGCTGCTGATAGCCATTGGAATGGTTCAGCGAAAGATCCATCGCGTGATCGTCATGGACGGCAATCTCCGAATGGTGGGAATCGTGACCGCCTTCGACATCGTCAAAGCGGTGTCCGAGGGGCGGGACTTCACGATACCCCCGACGGAGGCATGACCGAGGGAGCGGCTCCTCGGACTCGTGAGCCTGCCGCGGTTCGTCTGCTTAGCTTTTCTTGAGCGGGATAGCGGGTTCGAACCGCCGACATTCAGCTTGGGAAAACGAAAAGGGCCGTTTCGGGCCGTAACGGGTAGTGCCAAGTAGTTGAAAACACGATTGGTGGCGTAACCTGGACGTCCAGCCCGTTACGCCGGAGTGGTGGGAAAAGTGGTGGGAAAGAGGGGACACGGAAGGCCCGAAAACGCGCCGTCTGGAGTGTCAGCCGGGGTGCCTGAAGGCCTGGGTATTCAGTTTCGTTTTAGGGATTCGATTGGAGCCGCTACCGTCAGGATTTCGTGGCCGACGGAGAGAAGCGCATCTCGGAGAGCTCGCCTGGACCCGGGTGGGCGGAGAACGAGGTTATCTTCGAGGCGGGGTTCAGGTCTGTAGGGCGCGATACTCTCAACGCCATTGAGACTTTGGATGATCCAGGAGTGGGTGCGGACCCACAACCGGAGCCTGTTTTGTCAGCTTGGGGAGCCCCGGCAAGGGAGCGAGGACGACCGCGTCGGATAGGGGCCGGTGCTGCGGTCGAATCGGTGAGTCTCCAGCAGGCCGCCAACGTGGTATTGGAGTCGGGAGAGAGGAGCGGTCCATGCGCGAAAAGATCCAGGTTGGCTTCCAGACGTTCGTTTCCGACGGTCAGGAGGAGTTCGGGTCCGTCCGTGAGATCTCGCCCGATGGGCGGCGCCTCACCGTCTATGTGGAGAACGCCGGGGACTTCCCGGTAGCGGCGGATGCCGTTGTCTCCGTGCAGTCAGAGAAGGTGACGTTCGACTGCAAAAAGCTCGAGCCGAAGCTGAGAACGGCCATCGGCCACGCTCACGACGCAGAGCAGTTTTGAGCGCCGCGCGCCGTTACAACTGAGCAAGAAGCAGCCTTACCGTCACCCCCTCTCACCAGGTGGCGAGGTTGATGGCGGACTCGCAGGTTCCCTGGGGACTGCCGGCTCTGAATGGCGTCGTCACGACGCCGGCCTGGAAGTCGAAGCCGAGCTGGTATCTGGCGCCCAGCGACAAGATGATCCCGCCTCCCGCGCAGCGCTCCATGTCCAAGCGCGCCGGAGCCACGAGTCAGGGCAAGGTCGCGGGCGCGGATGGTGCCGCGGCACAGCTCGGCATCCTGGCACCGACACTGGAATCGAAGATCCGCCAGCTCAAGATCGAGAAGGGACGCTACACGCGGTATTCCCGCTAATGCTCGGACCGGGCTGACTCTGCGGGCCCGCGCTTAGGTCTGCCTGGCAGTCCGCGAGCACACGATGTTCAATACATGGGGTTCGTGATCGGCACATCGACGAAAGGCACTTCATGTCGAGCACGCAAGCGGCTGTGGTTCTCGGTGCATCGGGATCGGTGGGCATCGCGCTGATCAAAGAACTGATTCGCAATGGATCGTTCAAACCTGTCGTGACCGTCGTGCGTCGTTCGCAGCCCGATCAGGTCGCGATGGCACGGGATGCGGGTGTCGAACTGCGCGAGACGGTCGTTCCCGCAATGGATCCAGCTGGTCTGGAAACTGCGACTACGGAGACCATTCGTTCGCTCGAAGGCGACGTCGTCGGGTTGAGTGTGTTGGGCGTCGGGGCCGGCACGGCGAAACTGACGATCGACGAGCATCGCGCGGTCGACGTGCAACTGAATGCGGCCTTTGCGCGAGGGCTGAAGGCATCAGGGCGAGTGAAGCACCTGGCTTTCATGTCGGCCGGCGGTGCTGATCCCACCGCGGCGGTCACCGGATCGGGCGCCGCGGGGATGGCGCGCTACGCTCGTGTGAAAGGCGAGGCCGAGGAGGCGGTGAAAGAGGGTGGTCCGGCGGTCGTGAGCATCTTCCGGCCGGCGATGATCATCGGATCGCAACACACACCGTGGTTGCTCGAGAAAGTGCTTCCTGCGTTCTCGTTCGTGACGCCCGCGAAATACAGATCGATCACCGTCGAGCAGATCGCGAAGGCGATGGTCGCGACGTCATTGAACACGCCCGCGAAATCGAACGTCTACCATTACCCAGAAATGATGGCGTTGAATCGGTGATTGCCAGCACGCATCCGACGGGCTCAAGGCATCGGACCAACCTCCCAGGGCGCCGGTGTGGTTCGCTCCTGCAGGTGCTCGACGAACGTCTTCACCTTGGGCGAGATGTGGCGCGCGCTCGGATACACGACGTGGATCGGCACCGCGGGCGCCTCCCAATCGCGGAGCACCCGCTCGAGCCGTTTCGCGCGGATGTCGTCCAGAGTTAGGTAGGCGGGGAGAAGCGCCAGGCCCAGGCCCGCGATCGCGGCGGCGTGGACGAGATCGAAGTCGTTCACGATCAAGCGTGCGGGCGGCTCGACATGGGCGGTCTTCCCGGCGTTCTCAAGGCGCAGCGTCGCACCGCTGGGAGCCGTCCCGAACATGATGCAGTCGTGCTGCTTTAGTTCGTCGATCGAACGCGGACGCCCGTGTTTTTTCAGGTACGCCGGCGTGCCAACCAGGAACCATCTCACCTTGCCAAGGTTGCGCGCGACCAGCGTCGAGTCGCTGAGCGTGCCCGCCCGGATGGCGAGGTCGAACCGCTCTTCGATCAGATCGACCGTGCGTCCCGTGCAGAAGACCTCGACCCGAACCTCCGGGTAGCGGCGGAGGTAGTCGTTCAGGATGGGGCCCAGGAAGGCGACGTTCGGTCCGGTGGTCAGGCGGAGAATGCCCCGGGGAACCTCCTGCAGGTTATTGACGGCGCGCTCGGCGTCTTCGATCTCGCCGGCGATGCGGGCGCAGTAGTCGTAGTAGGTGCGGCCCACGTCGGTGAGGCTCACCTTCCGGGTGGTGCGATTGAGGAGGCGGGCTTTCAGCCGCGCCTCCAGCTCGGTGACCTTCCGGCTGACGGTCGACTTCGGCATCCCGAGGTCGGCGGCCGCGGTCGTGAAGCTCCCGGCTTGAGCGACGCGTGCGAAGACCAGCATCTCGTTGAGATCCATGGCTGGCAATTGTTCTATGTGCGGAACAGAGAGTCCAGATCTTCGTATCTAGTTCCAGTGCCGGAACGGTCGTATCTGTCAGTGCAGGAGGACACGCCCATGACGACCAACAACTGGAATCTCGACACCGTTCACTCAGGCATCAACTTCACCGTCCGCCACATGGTGGTCTCGAAGGTGCGAGGCCGCTTCGCGAAATTTGGTGGAAGCGTCGCCCTCGACGAGGGCGATCTCACGCGCTCGGTCGTGGAGGCGACGATCGAAGCCTCCAGCATCGACACGGGCACGGCCCAGCGTGACGATCACCTGAGGTCGGCCGACTTCTTCGACGTCGAGCACTTCCCCCAGATCCGGTTCCGCAGCACGCGGATCGAGAAGCTCGGGGGGGACAACTACCGGCTGACCGGAGAGCTGACCATCCGCGACGTCACCCGACCGATCGCGCTGGACGCCGAGTACGGCGGCCGGGGCAAGGACCCGTGGGGCAACGAACGGGTCGGCTTCACGGCGAAGGGCTCCCTCGACCGGAAGGACTTCGGCCTCAAATGGAACCAGGCGCTCGAGACCGGCGGCGTGCTGGTGAGCGATCGCGTCGACATCGAGCTGGAGGTGCAGGCAGTCCGCGTGGCAGCCAGCGCCGCAGCGTAACCCGCAGCCCGATTGGCGGCGCCGGATAATCAGTGCCTGGCGCCGCCACCGGCTGGGAACATTCCCCGGCCCCGTTCAAGCCTGCTTGGTCGGTTTCGCGCGAAAACGTCCTTTGCTGATCTTCAGGGCACGAATCCTGGATTCCAAGGTCGAGCGCGGAATCCCGAGACGCTCAGCTGCCCCTGACGGCCCGAAGACGCGCCCGCCCGTCGCGCGCAGGGCGTCCTCGACGATGGCCTTCTCGTGCGCCGTGACGCTGCTCGATAGCTTCAACCGGGCGTCGACCGCAGGTTTCGTCGACAACCAGCTTTCATCGACCGTGAATTCGTCCGTGTCGCACAAGATGACGGACCGTTCGATCACGTTCTGCAGCTCACGGATGTTCCCTGGCCACGGGTACGCGAGTAGGTGATCCAGTGCGCGCTTGTTCACGCGGCGGATCGACTTGCCCGCCTTCTTCGCATAGCGGTCGATGAAGTATTTGACCAGGAGGGGGATGTCTTCTCTTCGCTCGCGCAAGGGAGGCACTTCCAAGGGGAAGACGTTCAGCCGATAGAAGAGGTCCTCGCGGAACACTCCGCGCTCGATCTCTGCGGCCAGATCGCGATGGGTCGCGGCGATGACGCGAACGTCGATCCGGATGGGATGGGTCCCTCCCACGCGCTCGAATTCTCGCTCCTGTAAGACCCTCAACAGGGCCACCTGGATTTCGGTGGACAGCTCGCCGACCTCGTCGAGGAAGAGCGTTCCGCCCTCCGCCAGCTCGAACCGGCCCAGCCGCCGCTGGATGGCTCCGGTGAACGCCCCTCTTTCGTGACCGAAGAGCTCCGACGTGATGAGCTCGCGCGGAATGGCCGCGCAGTTCACGGCCACGAACGCCCCCGCCGACCGGCCGGACCGCCGGTGGATCGCGCGGGCGATCAGCTCCTTGCCGGTGCCGGTCTCGCCGGTGATCAGGACCGTCGAGTCGCTGCCTGCCACCTTCGAGACGCGCGAGAGCACGGCGGCCAGCGCGGGCGATGCGCCGACGATTTCCTCGAACATCGAGGTCTTGTCGATCTCTTCTCGAAGCGCGACGTTCTCTTGTTGCAGTCTCTCCTCGGAGCGCTTGCGGTCGTCGATGTCCGTCGAGCCAACGTGCCAGCGCGTGATATTCCCCTGGTGATCGCGAACAGGATTGCCACGCCCGAGAAACCAGCGGTAGCTTCCGTCGTGTTTGCGGAGTCGTGTTTCCGTTTCGAAAGGCAAGCCCGCGGCGAAGGCGTTCACCATGGAGACGTCCACACGCTTCTGATCGTCGGGGTGAACGACAGATCCCATTGGGAGCTGCCGCCATTCATCGAGGCTCATGCTGAAGTAGGTGAGTGCCACTCGGTTCGCGTACAGCCGCTCGCGCTTGGGTCCGTAGACGGTCACGTGCTGCGGCGCGAGGTCTAGGACCTGGCGAAGCTCCTTCTCCTGTTCCTCGAGCTGTTGCTCCGCCTTCTTGCGCTCATCGATATCGGTCAGCACCACGTACCACCGAACAACGCGGCCTTGTCCGTCGCGCGAAGGTCGCCCCCGCATACGAAACCAGCGGTACACACCGTCGTGGCGGCGCAGGCGGTGGTCAATCTCGTACGGATGGCCGTTCTCGACAGCCTCTGTCCACGCAGCAACTGCGGCATCGCGATCATCCGGGTGAGTCGCGTCGCTGGTCCAGCACTCTTTCAGTTCTTCCGGAGTCTTGCCGAAATATTCGACGACCTGTTGGTTGATGAACTCGACCTCGCCTTCCGGGGTCATCGCGACGACCTGAGCTGCGATCCCGTCAATCACCAGACGAAAGTTCTCTTCGCTGTTGCGTAGCGCCTCGGTGAGTTGCTCCTGCTCCGTCACATCCATTCCTGTCCCGACGAAGCCCTGAAAGATGCGGCCGCTGGGCGCAGGCATCCCGACGCAGCGCACATGACGAATCTCTCCGTCGGGGCGCACGATGCGTTTCGTGAAGTCAAAGCCGCTGTTGTTCGCCAGCATCTTCTGGATTTCGCGCGCCACGGCGTCGCGATCCTCGGGGTGCACGAGCGCCACGTATTCCGCGATGGTCGGCGCCTTACCACTCGGCTCGAGGCCGTGGATTCGGAAGAGCTCCGAGGACCAGTATTCGAAACCTGCCTCGTTGAATGCCCAGCTCCCCATATGTGCGAGTCGCTGACCCTCGGCGAGGTAGAGCTCTGTTTGCTTGCGCTCCTCAACGTCGAGGTTGATCCCAATCCAGCCGAGGATTGTTCCATCGGTCGCCCTCAAAGGGTCGGTCCGGCTGAGAAACCAGCGGTAGGCTCCTCGACCGCTACGCACCCGAAAGCTCGCCTCGCCCGCGGAGCCGGTGCTGAGGTTGTCAGAGCTGACTCTGCGCGCCTCATCCTGATCGTCCGGGTGCAACAGGAAGACGTGGGAGTCCCATGCTGCTTCGGGCACCGTTCCGGTCCGAAGCGGATGGTCCTTCGATAGCCCAAGGTAGTCGGCGCATCTCTCGTTCACGAACGTGAGCGCACCCGACGGAGCCGCGTACCAGGTGTGCGCGGGGATCAGGTTCAGAGTGGCTAGCAGCTGCGTTCGAAGCGGTTCATCCATGGGGGTGGGGCTCCAGAGGAATTGTCCAGCATCTCGCCATTGGTGAGATCTCGCCAGCCTGCTTCGGGCAAAAACATACGTGACTGTCGGGCTTTATGTCCATGCGATCGCAGGCCCGGCGCTTGCTCCGGTGCGGTGTACCTAGCCGAAGGAAAAAGCAGTGTCCAGGGAGACCGATGGCGAATTCAGGACGAACTCATGAAGGACGAGTGGCGCTGGTGACCGGAGCGGCCCAGGGACTCGGTCAGGCGATAGCGCTGGCGCTCGCGGGGCGCGGTGCCCGCGTGATCGCCACCGATCTGGCCCCTCCCCACGAAACCGTCCGCCGGATCGGACCGACGGCGCATGCCCTTCCACTCGACGTCTCGAGGGACGACGACTGGCGTCTGGTCGCTGACGAAGGCGCCTCCATCGGGCCTGTTGACATCGTCATCAACAACGCCGGCTTCTTTCCCAATCGGAGCATCGATGATCTCGATTTTCCGACCTGGCGGAAGACGATGGCCACGAACCTGGACGCGCACTTCCTGAGCGCAAAACACTTCTTACCAGCCATGAAGAAGAGCGGATGGGGTCGTTTCGTTGGGATCTCATCGAATATGGTTGGCTTGGCGATCCCAGGCATGAGCCATTACATCGCCTCGAAGATGGCGATCATTGGCTTCATGCGAGGCTTGGCGAACGACGTCGCCGAATACGGCGTCACCGCAAACGCGGTCCTCCCCGGTCTGGTCAACACGCCCGCGACGGCCGGACAGACCGAAGAGCAGAAGCGAGGCACCTGGGGTCAGCAGGCCATCAAGCGGCTCGCGGAGCCACGAGATATCACGGGTGCCGTCCTGTTCTTGACCAGCGACGACGCTTCGTTCATCACCGGCCAGGCCGTCGTCGTGGATGGAGGGCAATATCGCATCGGATGAGGAGCCCCAAATGAAGCACGTCACCATTTCGCCCGGCGAAGCCGCTGATCGTCTCGCCATCAGAGAGCTCGTGGAGGCCTACGCACACTGCGCTGACCGTCGCGATGCGAAAGGCCAGATGGCGCTCTTCACCGCGGACACTCACTTCGTGGTGTACCTGAACGCCAAGGATCCGACGCCGTCTCAGGAGCTTCACTCGCGCGAAGCGCTCGCTCCGATTTTCGCGGACCTGAATAAGTACGCCGCGACCATGCACTTCGTCGGACAGAGCACGATCTTCACGCTGACGGGCGACCAAGCCACCGGGGAGGCCTACACCCTGGCGCATCACCTGACGGTCGAAGCTGGAAAGCGACGCCTGATGATCGCAGCGCTCCGCTACGCCGACACCTTCGTGAAGAAGGACGGCGGCTGGCTGTTTTCGGAGCGGCTGCTCTACGTCGACTGGCTGGAAGAGCGCGCCTGACCGCGAGCGGCGCCGCGGTCGATGGCGGTTGAACGCCCAGTTCCCCGTATGCGCGAGCCTCTGACCTCTGCGAGGTAGAGCTCGGCCAGCGTGTGCGAGGGGATCAGGTTCAGCGTCGCTCACAGCTCTGTTCGCAGCGGTTCATCCATCGGTCGAGTCTCCGGCGCGATTGTCCAGCATTTCACCATTGGCGAGATCTCGTCAGCCTGCTTCTACCTACTTCGGCCGAAAACATACGTGACTGTGGGGCTTTGTGACCAGTCGATCGTAGGCCCGGCGCTTGCTTTGGTGCCGTGTGCCGACCGAAAGAAAGCCCCCAGTTCCCACCTCCGAAGCTCCCCTGGAGTCACTCATGTCTGCCGTCATATTTCCACTCGCCGCCGACGAACGCGATCGTGAAAAGGATCTTCGCGCGCGCTTCGCTCAGTTCTGGAGCACGGCGACCGGCGATCCGAGAACCGTGTACGACACGTTCATCTCCGCAACGCCGTTCGCGGAGGGGGTCTCTTCCGAGCAGGTCGAAACCGGGTCTGTGCGCGGCTGGTGGGTGCGACCGCCCGTGGCTGAGCACGTTGGCGTGATTCTCTACCTTCATGGCGGCGGGTATGTTGGCGGATCGGCCAAGGCCTACCGGGGTCTTGCCAGCCAGATCGCCAGTCGCACGCGCCGTCCGGTCTTCGTCCTCGACTACCCGCTGGCGCCGGAGGCGACGGTGCCGGCTGTTCCCGATGCTGTCATGGCGGCGTACGAGTGGCTGCGCGCCAACGGCAGCGAGCAGATCGCTTTCTCCGGTGACTCTGCCGGTGGTGGCCTATCTCTGGTGACGCTTGCGCGCCTGGCCCACGGCTCGCGGCCGAGCGCGGCGATCGCCGGAGTCGTGTTTTCGCCGTGGGTCGACCTGGCGTTCACGGGCGCTTCGATGAAGGACGCTCAGATCGAGGATCCCCTCCTGACCTACGAATATCTGCAGGCTGGCGCGCGCATGTATCTCGGGGGCGCCGATTCCCGGGACCCGCTCGCTTCGCCCCTGTTCGGCGATCTATCCGGACTGCCGCCTCTGTTGATCCAGGTCGGTAGCGACGAGCGACTGTTGGACGACGCGCGCCAGTACGCCGAGCGAGCCGCGGGCGCGGGATCGCAGGTGCGACTGGAAGTGTGGCAAGGCATGCATCACGTGTTTCAGGTCAACGTTGCGGATCTGCAAACCAGCGGCGTTGCCCTCGACCGCGCTGCAGCGTTCCTCGTCGAAGCCTTCTCCAACCGCTGATGAGCGCCTCAGACAACCCACGCGGGCCTTCGGGCCAGACAGGTGAACTCCCATGAGCAGCGAGTCGATACGCGATCCCCGCACTGATCCCCTCCTCACGCCGGCGAACAGCGCGCTGGTGGTCATCGATTACCAACCGAATCAGATCAAAACGGTCAAATCCATGGATGTGGAGCTGCTCGAGAGGAACATCGTCTCGGTGGCGCGGCTCGGGAAGACCTACGGCCTGCCCATCGTGCTGTCGACGGTGAATGCCGACGCCGGCCAGGGGCACACGCTGCCGTCGATCAAAGACATCCTGTCCGACAACGTCGAGATCGACCGGACCCAGATCAATTCCTGGGAGGACGTCGGATTCCGCAAGGCGGTGGAAGCGACCGGCCGCAAGAAGCTGATCATGTGCGCCCTTTGGACGGAGGTGTGCCTCGCCTTCCCGGCGCTCGACGCCCTGCGCGCCGGCTACGAGGTGTTCCCCGTCGTCGATGCGGTGGGGGGCACGTCGGTTGAAGCGCACCGGGCCGGCCTCGAACGGATCGCGCAGGCGGGCGCGCAGCCGATCAGCTGGGTGTCCCTGGCGTGCGAGCTGCAGCGTGACTGGGCCCGGGCGAAGACGGTGCCCGCAGTGGTGGACATCGTGCTCACCTCACGCCTCCTCAAGGGGGTCTGATGACCCACGTTTCCGAGCAACGGCCTGGCGGAGGGTGCCTGCGGGTGACACCAAGGTGATGACAGCCGATGACGGCCGGGCGAACGAATGGTGAGGGAATAGTGCCGACGAGGCTATCGGGGAAGGTGTGCATCATTACAGGCACGGGCGGGAGCATTGGCCGGGAAGCCGCCTCGGTCTTCGCGAGCGAGGGCGCGTCGGTCGTGGGTTGTGATCTGAACGTGTTCGCGGCGGAAGCGACCGTTCAAATGGTTCGGAAGGCGGGTGGGACGATGGTGTCGTTGCATCCCTGTCGTCTCAGCAGTCCCGCCGACTGCAGGGCGCTCGTCGACTTGGCGGTGCGCACCTTCAGCCGGATCGACGTGGTCTTCAACAACGCCGCCATGGCGCACTTCAATTGGCTCGAGGACATCGGCGACGAAGAGTGGGACCAGAGCCATCGCGACGAGGTGGACCTGGTCTTCTATTTGACGCGCGCGGCTTGGCCTCACCTCAAGACCAGTCGAGGCGTGGTCGTCAATACGGCGTCCCTCACCGCCTCGATGAGCTTCAAGAACCTCCCGTCGCTGGCCCACTCCACGGCCAAGGCAGGGATCATTGGGATGACGCGACAGCTGGCCATGGAGGGACGGGAGCACGGGATTCGTGCCAACTCCATCTCGCCAGGGATCATCGAGACGAATCAGACGCGAGAGAAGCTGAAGGACCCGGAGTGGGCCGGGACCATGCTCGGGAAGACGTTGCTGGGTCGGTTGGGCCGGCCGGAGGAGGTCGCGAACGTTGCGCTGTTTCTGGCCTCCGGAGAAAGCTCGTACGTGACGGGAATCGATATCGTGGTCGATGGCGGCATGAAGGTCTGGTGATGTCCTGCCACTCGAGGAGTCAAAACCAATGAACGAGATCCAGGGTGTAGCCAGGCTAAAGATTAATGACGGCAAGCTCGAGGAGTTCAAGCGGGTTGCGTCTCAAGTCATGCAAGTGGTTCGAACGAAAGATACCGGAACGCTCCAGTACGAGTTGTACTTCAACGAAGCTCAGACCGAGTGCCTCGTCTTTGAACGGTATCGTGACGTGCAATCTCTGCTGCAGCATCAGAACAACATAGGCGGACTCATGGATGCTCTCCTCAAGACGAGCACCGGATCCAGCGTGGCATGCGGGAAAGCGACCCCAGAGCTAATCAAGGTGCTCGAGGGGTCTCCGGTGCAACTCTTTACTCCCTATCAAGCTTTCTGACCTGCTTTTGCAGGCGCCTGGCAGTCATCGCTGACAAGCCAACAAAAGGAGCTCCAATGAAGCGCTCGCCAATTCTTCCTTGCCTTGCGTTCCTGTCCATCGCCCTCGCGTGCGCGGGAGCCGCCAGCGCCGCGGATACCGCACCGGCCGCGACGCCCACCGACGCCAAGAAGGTCGACTGGGCGAATATGTCCTTCGATCAGCGGAAGAAGCTCATGAAGTCGAGCGTCCTCCCCGGGCTGAAGAAGGCCTTTCAGGCTTTCGACCAGAAGAAGTACCAGAAGTTCACCTGCGCAACCTGCCATGGAGACGGTGCCACGGACGGAAAGTTCAAGATGCCGAACGCCAAGCTGCCGAAGCTGCCACCGCCGACGGATCGCGCAGCGTTCGCCGCGCTCCAGCAGAAGAAGCCAGAGGTCGTGAAATTCATGGGGACCGTGGTCACGCCGAAGGTTGCCCAGCTGCTCGGCTTGCCCGAATGGTCGCCCCAGAACCCCAAGGGCTTCGGGTGCTACGCGTGCCACACGAGCGCAGACGCCAAGTGAGCCCTTCCACATTCGCGAACTGACCACAGAAGAAAGGTTCCAGAACATGGCGCAAGAGCTCACCGTCGTAGTCACGGGTTCCACCGGAAAACAGGGCGGCGCCGTCGCGCGCGGCCTCCTCGAGCGAGGCCACAAGGTCCGCGCCGTCACGCGCGACCCCAACTCAAACCAGGCGAAGTCGCTCGCAAGCGCCGGGGCGACCCTCGTTGCGGCGTCGCTCGAAGACACTGCGGCGATCGCGGAAGCGCTCGAAGGAGCGACCTCTCTCTTCGCGATGACGACGCCATTCGGAGGAGGGACGGACAGCGAGACACGACAAGGTGTCGCCGGCGCCGACGCGGCCAAGGCCGCTGGCGTGCATCTCGTCTTCACTTCCGTCGGCTCCGCCAACCGACAGACAGAAATTCCGCACTTCGACAGCAAGTACGAGGTCGAAAAGCACATCGCCAAAATCGGCGTCCGCGCCACGATTCTCGCGCCCGTCTACTTCATGGAGAACCTCGTCACCTTCGGGAAGGAGCAGCTGGCCAAAGGGATCTATGCGGGGACGCTCCCGCCGACGAGGACGCTCGCGCAAGTCACTGTCGCGGACATCGGGGCGGTCGCCGTTCGCGTCCTCGAGGACGCCGGCCGCTTCACGGGCAAGCGCTTCGACCTCGCGGGCGACGAGCTGACGGGGAATGACGTCGTCGCCATTCTCTCGCGCGTCACCGGCCGCCCCTTCGCCTACTACCAGGTCCCGCTCGAGGTCATCCGCCAGCGCATGGGCGAGGACGGAGCCCGAATGTACCAATGGTTGGACCGCGTCGGCTACACGGTGGATCGCGCCGCGCTCCGCCGTGAGTTTCCCGACGTGGCCTTCTACGACTTCGAATCGTGGGCGAAGGCGCAGGATTGGAATGCGCTTCTGCAGAGCGCGTAGAGGCCGACTATGGACTCAAGGAGGGCTAGCATGAAAGCTATCAGAGTGTCGGAATACGGTGGCCAGCTGGTGTTCAACGATGTATCGACGCCTACGATCGCAGGCGACGAGATCTTGGTGAAGATCAAGAGCACCGCCGTCAATCACCTGGATCGTGTCAAGGCCTCCGGAATGGCAAGACAAATACTCCCGATCGACCTGCCGTGGACACCTGGCCATGAGTTTTCAGGGGTCGTCGAACAGATTGGCAGTGACGTTGCGGTATGGGCGCCAGGTGATGCTGTGTTCGGTGCCAACGAAATCGGAGGCGCGTACGCCGAGTATCTGGCGGTCAAGCCGGCGCTCATCGCGAAGAAACCATCCAACCTCTCCTTTGAGGAGGCGGCATCAGTGCCGGTGGCCGCCCAAACTGCGTGGCAGGGACTCTTCACCCACGGTCACCTGGAAAAGGGACAAACGATCCTGATCCATGGTGGTGCCGGTGCTGTGGGCGCCTATGCGGTGCAAATGGCATCGCATGCCGGTGCCACGGTCATTGCCACGGCAAGTAGCGTCGATGACGCGTACCTCAAATCCATCGGCGCCGACCGGGTCATCGATTATCGAGACGCGCAGTTCGAGAAGGTGCTGCGAGACAAGGTCGATGTGGTCTTCGACTTGATCGGTGGCGATACGCAGAAGCGGTCGTTCTTCGTGTTGAAGGAAGGCGGCCATCTCGTCGCGACCACCCAGCCTGTATCGCCGGAAGAGACGGCGAGACACCGTGTGTCGGGCGCGATGATGAGGCTCGCGCCGTCAGGGGAGGGGCTCGGTGGAATTGCTCGGCTGTTGGAAGAGGGCACGATACGACCAAACGTCGCGAGCGTGTACGCGCTACAGGATGCAGCCCAGGCCTGGAAGGATCTCGCCGGGAACCTGGCCCCCGGTGGGCCGGGAGCGGCAAGACGCAGCTCACACGGCAAGATCGTCCTTCGTGTAGCCTAGACATCTCCAACGAATGAGATACCGCTTGGGCTGGGAGGCAAGGACATCGAAGCCGGATCGTGTTGCGCGAAAGCTCCGGTGTCGGCACACCAGCAGGAGGGGGAGTCGTGAACCTGGTCTCGGTGATCGCCGAGCAGGGCCTGTTGCTGGTGTTCGCCAACGTGCTTCTGCAGCAGCTCGGCGTTCCCATCCCGGCAGAGCCGACGCTGGTTGTCGCCGGCAGCCTGGCCGCGCGTGGGCTGCTGCCGTTGCCCGGTCTGGTGGGGGTGACCTGGCTTGCGGTGCTGATCGCCGACTCGACCTGGTATTGGATGGGCCGTCGCTACGGCAATCAGTTCTGCGGGTCGTCTGCCGGCTGGCGCTGTCCCCTGACTCGTGCGTGCGGACCACCGAGCAGACCTTCACCCGCTGGGGCCTGAAGTCGCTGGCGGTGGCCAAGTTCATACCGGGATTCTCCATGGTGGCGCCGCCCATGGCGGGCGCCATGCGGGTCAGGTGGTCCAGCTTCCTGTTGTTCGACCTCATGGCGGCGGTGCTGTGGTCGTCGGTCGGGATTGGCGCGGGGCTGATCTTCTACAGGCAGGTCGATCGGGTGCTCGCAGCGCTGGCGGGCCTCGGCGGTTGGGCGCCCGTGGTCGGTCTGATCTTGCTGGCCACCTTTGTGGGATGGAAATGGGTTCAGCGGCGGCGGTTCTATCGCAGCCTGCGCATGGCCCGCATCTCGGTCAACGAGCTCAAACGCCTCATCGACGTGGCCGCCAACCCGGTTGTCTTCGACGTTCGTACGGCCACCGCCCGTGAGCGCGATCCTCAGCGGATTCCGGGTGCCATCGCCTTCGATCTATCGCAGGTAGACGCCGTCGTGCCCGAGCTGCCCGACGAGCGCGAGGTCATCCTTTATTGCAACTGCCCCAGCGAGGCGTCCGCTGCACGCATTGCGCGCCTGCTGATGGATCGAGGTGTACGATCGGTGCGGCCGCTGGCAGGTGGCCTGCAGGCCTGGATCGATGCCGGGTTCAAGGCTGATACAGGGTGAGGATTGCCTAAATAAAGGGAACGGGCAGGAGGCGAAGAAAGTGGTGCTGGCGAGGCGGTCACAGACTCGCGGCGACGAGGTGCTGGAAGCGACGAAGAACGCGACGCGCTTCCGGGGCACCTTGCCGGCCGAGGTCATGGACATCCTGCGCTGGCACGCCGATCGGCTGCCCGAAGGCCCGATGCAGAAGAGCGATCTCCTGTTCCCTCCGACCTCGGAGGGTTTCGGAGTCCGACCGTGCTCGACAAGCCGTTCAAGGACGTACGCGAGCGCCTCTCGCTCGGCAAGAAGGTGACACCGAAGGCGATGCGCCGGACCTTCCAAGACCTCGTCCGACCGGCGGCGGTCGACGGTCTCGTCCAGCGCAGCATCTGCGGCCACCTCACCGAGGAGATGACGGAGCGCCACAGCTCCGTCGCGCACGTGGAGGTCGAGGCGGCGCTCGGGAAGGTCGTTTCGCTGGCGGGCTACCGCGATCTGCTCGGTGGCGCCTCCACCGGAGCCCGAAGTGGTGGGAACTCGAGCAGTGGTGGGAAAGTGGTGGGAAACGAGGTCGGAGCTAGAGAGGCGTCAGAGGTACCGAACCTGCAACCTGCCTCGTCTGCTTAGCTTTTCTTGAGCGGGATAGCGGGTTCGAACCGCCGACATTCAGCTTGGGAAGCTGACACTCTACCAACTGAGTTAATCCCGCGAGTGACCGTCTTATGTCCTTATTTTCCTTCCAAGTCAATGGGTTAGGCCGATTCAAAGCGAGGAGCGCATCGTCGGAGCGAACGGCGCACGAGCATCGAGGAGCCGAGGCGCGTCGCTGTCATCGTCGTCATGGCGATCGCCGGGTCGCTCTTCGGCTGGTTGGCGGTCGCGAGGCGGTCTGGAGCTCGCTGGGATTCGACCTCGCGGTCCGCACTGGCGTCCACGGTTCGGCTGTTAGAACTGCGACAGGAACGGCCATACTTCTGAAGGCATCCACGACGTGGTCTTTCCAGAATCGGTGGGCGAGGCAGTATGCGGGCCGTCAAAAGAGCACCAGATGACCGGGTCGCCCGCCGTGCAGCCGCTATAGGATGTGCAGATATGTCCCCCGGTGGGCGCCGTGGGCAGCGTCGAGATCGTGCACCCGTCCCACTTGCCGAACGCATCGGTTTGGGTTGCTTGCGAATTGCCGGCCACATCGCTCAACCCGAGCGATCCGAGATAGGGGATCGGCTGGCAGGTCGTGGGCGCCGTCAATCCCCCGCGAGAGTGACCAACCGCGGCTCGGAAAACCCCGGGGCGTCCGCAGGCGAGAACCGCCACCATGGCCCCACCTTGACTGAACCCCTCGAGCTCGACGCGTGAGGTGTCGATGCAAAGATCGCCTTCGACGGTCTTGAGTATCTGGTCGACGAAGGTCGAATCAGTCGTCGCATCCCAGAGTCCACCGGCAGCGGAGGGCGCGACGAAGATCGTGCTGTTGTTGGAGAGATCGAACAACCCAAAGTAGGACGGCGCAAGGTCGGTATCTTTGCCATTGGCGCCGTGAAAATCGAGGATGAACCGGTACGGGTGGTTGTTGTCGTAATTGCTGGGCCACCGAATGAGAAATTGCCGGCTCGTTCCGGAAATCGTGAGTGTGTTTTGGTTTGCCGTGGTCGAGGGGCTGTTTTTCAATGTGGGGGTCCTGCCGCATCCGGTACTGGGTACCGCGGTTCCGCTCCCACCGGCGACACCGCTGCTGCCGCCGGTACCGCTGCCACCGGCGCCACTGATCGCTCCACCCGTGCCCGCGCTCGCCCCGCCGGCACCGCCAGCGTGCCCGGCCGTCCCGCCGGCACCGCTCGTGATGCTGCCGCCCGTGCCGGCCCTGCCGCCCCCTCCGGTTGTGCCACCGCTGCTCGAGGCGCCCCCCGAGCCCGTTGTGCCGCCGCTGCTCGAGGCGCCCCCGGAGCCCGTTGTGCCGCCGCTGCTCGAGGCGCCACCGGAGCCCGTTGTGCCACCGCTGCTCGAGGCGCCTCCCGAGCCGGTGTTGCCACCCGAGCCAATGGCCCCTCCGCTGCCGTTTGTCCCACCTCGCGCAGTCTCGCCGCCCGTTCCCGGGCCGGATGTTCCGCCAGAGCCTGTCGCACTCCCCGTGGTTCCCGAGCCGCAACCGCCCCCGAGAGCACCCAGCAGGACCATCGAAACGACCAAGCGACCACGCGCCATTCTGATCTCCTCAGCTCGACGGTCGTCAAAGACGCGGGCCACCCAGGTACCTTCCGAAAGTGAAACCCCTACAACCTTTGTCGAAGCCTAGAGGGCTTTGCGAAGGTTTCTTGAGAATTCACGGTCGCCCGCAATGCGTTACTCGGCGAGCACCGGCGCGGCGAGCACCGCCGCCAGCTTCACCTCGAGATCTCGCGGCGAGAACGGCTTCGCCAAGAAGGCGGCGCGTTCCAGCAGGGGGTCTTTGAGGGCGTCGTCGAGATAGCCCGAGATGAAAAGGACGCGAACGGGGTGCGCGGCGAGCAGCTCCGCCACCAGACGGGGGCCGGTCACGCCGGGCAGGATCACGTCGCTGACGACGACGTCGATCTCGCCGGCCGAGCTCCGCCAGATGGCGCGCGCCTCGGCGGGGTGCGCGCACTCGATGACCCGGTGTCCGAGAGACCGCAACATGCGGGCGGTCGCGCTTCGCACCGCCCCGTCGTCCTCCACAAGGAGCATCGCGCGCGGCAGCTCCGGGGCGCCGGCCGCGGGCACGCCGCGCGGGGCGTCGACCGGCGGGAGAATCAGCGTCTCGGGAAAGTAGATCGAGAACTGCGTCCCAGACCCGGGCTGGCTGGTGACGCGCACGGCGCCCCCGCTCTGAGTCACGATGCCGTGAACGATCGCCAAACCAAGGCCGGTTCCGGCGCCGGCCTCCTTGGTGGTGAAGAACGGATCGAAGGCGCGCTCGATGGTGGTCGGATCCATTCCGGTGCCGCTGTCTCGGACGCGCAGGCAGGCGTATGCGCCGCTGCGCAGCGCTCGCCCCTCCGGGCCCGTTGCGTCGGCGGGCGGGCCGCTCCCCTCGATCTCGGTCGCGCGCGAAAGTGAGATCTGGAGCGTGCCACCGTCGGGCATCGCGTCGCGGGCGTTGGTCGCCAGGTTGACCAGAACCTGCGAGAGCTGGCCTGGATCCGCGTGCACCAGGAGCGGTCCTTCCGGGCCGTCGACCTCCATTCGAATCGTCTCGGGGATGAGGCGGCGCAGGATCCCTTCCTCTTCGCGCAGCAACGCCACCAGATCGAAGACGCGGGGCTCGAGCTTTTGCCGGCGAGAGAAGGCGAGCAGCTGCCGGGTCAGCTGCGCGGCGCGCTCCGCCGCCTGGCGGATGTCGTCGACCTCCGGGTGCTCGCGGAGGTCGACGTCGGTCCGAGACAGCAGGCTGACGTTCGCCAGGATCACCGTGAGCAGGTTGTTGAAGTCGTGGGCAATGCCGCCGGCGAGCCGCCCCACCGCTTCGAGGCGCTGGGCCTGCAGCAGCTTGGCTTCGAGCTGTCGGTGCGCCTGCAGGATCCGCAGCCTGACGCGATCGAAGATCACCAACATCACGATCATCGACGACATCTGCATGAGCGCGAACACGCCGTGTGACCCCGTCGTCGGTGGGGTGGGGTGCAGAAGGCCGAGCTGGACCAGGATGCCCGTGCCCAGAACCAGCACGACACTCGGAATGCCAAGCGCCAGAACACCGCGCCAGCCGACGAGCAGGGCGGCCATCACGATCACGATCGTGAAGTTGCAGGCCGCCTGGCTGCTCGGCCCTTCCCGGAGGAAGGGGACCAGCACCGCGAAGGTTCCCCCCACGAGGAGGACCCAGGGCGCCGCCCGCAAGAATCCCCGCCGGAGCAACAGCAAGGCCGACGTCGCCGTCACGAAGGCCTCGAGTGCGAGCCCGTAGTAGATCGGTGGGGGCCGCTCGAAGAGCCAGATCAGGAGCGCGTAGAGGACGGCGATCGCCGTGAAGAGACAGGCGACCGCGGCGGTGATGAGACTGAGGCGAAACCGATCCTCATCCAGCGACGGCGTGGGCGTCGGGACAAAGCGAAGCAGAAACGTGGTGACCCGCCCGAAGAGGCGGCGCCGCTCGGCGTTCGTTTGACCGTGGTCGGTCAGCACCTACTCAGCGAACGGATCGACCCAGGCCTTGGCCTTGCTCGTCTTGGCCGGCTTCGCTTTCGGCGCGGGGGCCGGCTTCGGCGCAGGCATGGCGTCGAGCGACGCCGTCGTCGTCGTCTTGTGCACCGCCGCGGGCCTGGCGACGCGCTTGATGACCGGCTTCGGCGCGGGAGCGGCAGGCGCCGCCTCCTCGGCGACCGGCGCGGCAGCCGCGGGCGGCGGCGTCGGGGCGGCCGCCGTTGTTGTTGTCGGGTTGGTCGGGTTGGCGGGCGGCGTAGGTGCCGTGGCCGGCGGCGTCGTCGCGGCGGCCGTCGTCGGGTTGGCCTGGGTCGGCGCCACCGGCTGAATGACGACCGGTGGGGACGCGGGCTGGGTCGCCGCCACGGTGGCCGACACGCGACCCCCGAAGAACTTCGCGCCGAACACCATTCCGAAGATGAAGGCGGCGACCACGAAAGCACCCACCGCCGCGACCGGCATCGGCGCGCTTCGGAAGAAGCCGGAGCTGGTGCCGGCGGTCGTGGACATGGCGACGCCCGAGGGGGCCGGGATCTGCAGCGCCGGCATTTGCCCTGTCGTCGTGGCGCGGGCGCCGTAGGGCGAGCCCACCGGCGCGAGACGCGCCGAGAACGGGGAGCTGGACGGGGCGGGGGCCTGTCCGGGGCTCGGCAGCGAGAGGTTACCGAAACCGGGGCTCGGCGTCGGGAGGCGCACCGCGCCGAAACCGTCGGAGCGGGCGAGCGCCGGCGAGCCGCCGAACGGTGAGCCCAGGGATCCGAGCGAACCGCCCAGAGAGCTCAGCGACCCGAGCGCAGCGGTCGGACGGCGCGGCGCCAGAACGGCCTCCAGCTCCGACGACGGCTCGTCTTGATCCGCGGAGTAGCTGCTGGTGGCGATCGCGTCGTCGTCGACGGAGATTATCGCCGGCGTGTCGGACGCCAGGCCGATCCCGTCGGAGTCCTCGGGGTCCTCGAATTCGGAGTCGCCGCCGTACGAATGCGGCAGCGGAAGATCGAGCGACGGTGGCAGCGACTTGCGCAGGGCTCGCTCACGCTCGACGCTGGCTTGGGCCGAAAGAGCGGTGGTGAGCTCGTCGTCGTCCTTGCTCGCCGCCGCGTGCAGCGCGGTCTCGGCCGGCTCGACTTTGGTTTCTTCTTCGTCGTCGTCGGTGACCGATGGGCGCGCCAGGACCGTGATGTCATCGTCCGCGTACGCGCTCGGCGGCGCTACCGCGGTCACGCCGGGCAGCGGGAGCGAGGGCAGCGGCAGCCCCATGAGGGTCGGCGCCCGGCGCGAGGGCGGGGGCGTCGCCGACGACATCGGCGGTGGTGTGAGCGGATAGGCGCTCTCGTCACTCTCCTCCTCCGCGACCTCCAGGGTCGCCTCCTCGGAAGCCTCCACGGTGACGTCCTGGGAAGCATCGACCGTGATCTGATCAGACAGGTCCTCCAGATCGGTGTCTGCACTGTCAGACCGCCCGCTGGCCGCCATTTCGTAGGGGGGCTTCGAGGTCATGCCGAATGAATCCTTTCCAGCAGCGTTCCCGGGTTTACTCCGGAAATCAGCGCCCAAGCCTACACTGAAGCCTTTGACAGGGGAAGCCGTGGTCTCTATAAGTGCCGCGCTGTGAGGAAGACGAACCGCCCGCCGCAACGCCCGCTTCAGGTAGGTCCAGGCGTGCGGATGCGTGTCGGGCAATATCGGGTCCCGGCCGACATCGCCACCCGCGTACACACAGGTCATCCATGGGTCTACCGTGAGGCGCTGGGGCCCCGCGGCATCGCGGAGGAGACCGGGGCGGTCGTCGACCTGATCGCCGGAAACCGGGAGTTCGTTGGGCGCGGCTACGTCGACCGCGACCATGCCATCGCCGTGCGGGTGCTGAGCCGCGATCAGGACGAAAAGGTCGGGCCGGGCAAGGGCGCGATCGCAAAACGGTTCGCGCGTGCGGTCGAGCTGCGGCGGCAGCTCAACGCCGGCACGCTCCCCGAGGCGCTGCGGCTCTTCTCGGGCGAGAACGAAGGGCTGCCCGGCGTGACGGTCGATCGCTACGGCGACTTCGTGGTCGTCCAGTGGCTATCGGCGGGTGCGCTCGGGTGGCGCGACGAGCTGTACGGCGCGATCGAATCGGCGCTGGCGCCGCGCGGAATCTACGAGCAGCGACGGCTGCGTCCGCTCGGCGGCTCGGCGCCGCCCGAGCCGGCGACGCGCGTGCGCGGCGAAGAGGCGCCGGTCGAGCTGGTCATCGGTGACGGCGCCTGTCGGTTCGGCGTCGACGTGACCGCGCCGCTCGGCGTGGGGCTGTTCCTCGACATGCGGCTCGGCTGGGCGGCGGTCGCCGCGCGCGTGGCCGGGCGCCGCCTGCTGAACCTGTTCTCGTACACGGGCGCCTTCTCGGTCCATGCGGCCAAGGCGGGGGCTTCGGAGGTGGTCGCCGTCGATCTGGCCGCCAAGGCGCACGCGCGCGCGCGCCGCAACTACGAGCTGTCGGGGCTGGATCCGGCGCGGCTGGAGGCGATCGCCAACGACGTGGTGAAGACGCTGGACCGGTTCGCCGACCGCAAGCGCCTGTTCGATGTCGTCGTCTGCGACCCTCCGACCTTCTCGCAGGGCCCCGCGGGGCAATTTCAGGTCTCGCGCGATCTGGCGCGGCTCGCCGCGGGTTGCGCGCTGGTGCTGGCCCCCGGTGGTCTGCTGGTGTTCGCGACCAACTCGACCAAGGTCTCCTCGGCCGAGGTCGATCGGGCGCTGGCCGAAGGTGGCGCCGCCGCGGGCGCCGAGCTGCGCATCATCGAGCGCGTGGGGCTGCCGCCCGATTTCCCGGTGGCTCCCGGATTCCCCGAGGGCAACTACCTCAAAGTCGCGATCGCCGTGCGGACCTAACCGAGACTCAGGCGCCGCTGCGGACGCGCTCGTTGCGGAGGCCGCGGGCCTTCACTTCGTCGATGAAGTGACGGATGGTCCCCTCGACCGACTCGTTGAAGCGCACGCGGGAGTCGGCGATCTCGCGCAGCGCGGTCACGGCCGGCTTGTTGTGGCAGGCGACCAGCGGCCGCCCGCCGTTGGCGAGCTGACGCGCGCGCTCGGCCGCCAGCACGACCAGGGCGAAACGGTTGTTGACCCTCTCCAGACAATCTTCGACGGTGACGCGAGCCAAGACGACCTCCAGCGCTGAGAATTTTTGACGGCGGGCAGTCTAGTCTGCGGCCCCGCCGGAAGTCAAAGCGCGTTCGTTACGGTGCAGCGCGCGTGCCCCGCGAGCGTCATTTTCGTCGATCAAAGCTACGGCCGGGTTGCAAGCCCCCGGGGAGGCCCGTAGACTTTCCCCATATTTATGCCGTGCTTCCTTCTGGGGAGGAGGGGTGCGGAGAAAGTGCGGACCGATGCCGATTACTGTCAATTGGAGTGATCTGGAGATCGCTTTCGAGCGGAATTCTCCGGACCAGGAGAGCTTCCTAGATCTGGAGAATGGCGACCTTCTCTCCATCGTGGAAGGTGAGCCGGACGCGGCCGCCCGCCGGGCGCGGGTGTCGGGGAGCCCCGAGCGGTACCTGAGGGTCGACCCGGCCTCGTCGCGCGAGCAGTACCGCTGGATGGAGCGGTTCGTCACGTCGGTCGCCGACGAGGCGCTGCACGAGCGGCTGCTGATCTCCATCGACGGCAAGGGGGCGTTCCGGCGGTTCAAGGACGTGCTGCTGGCGTTCCCCGCGGAGCGCGAGCGCTGGTTCGCCTACCGGTCGGAGCTGTTGCACTTCCACATCCAGACCTGGCTCGATCACATGAAGATCGACGTCGCCAACGTCCCCCCCTGGGGGCATGTCGCCCAGCCGGAGGAGCCGGCCGAGCTGCCGCGCACCACCACCACCAGCGAGGCGCCGGGGGAGATCCTGCGGCGCCAGGCGCGTGAGCTGCTGGACGAGATCCCTGCCGCCGAGCTGCCGCCCGCGCTGGCCTTCCTGGAGTTCCTGCGCGATCGCGGGCCGAGCTCGCTGCTCGGATCGTCGCTCGCGCGCCGTCGGCCGAGCCTCGACGACGACGCCGCCGACACCGCCTTCGACGACGACGACGTCGGTCCCGCCGTCGGCGTGCGGTAGAGCCCGCTCTCGGTTTCAGCCTTCGGCGGCTGACTTTTCTGCGTTCGCGCGTGGGGGCGGGGTCCAGATCCAGCCGTCGCGCAGGCGGGCATCGTCGGCGCGCGGCTGCGCGGACGGCGGCAGCGCCCAGCCGTCGCGCGCCCAGAGAAATCCCGTGTAAGCGCAGATCACCGCCTCAAACAGGTGATCGCTCTGGATGCAGAGCTCCCGCCAGACGCCGGGGCCGAAGCGCAGCTCGCCGGCCAACGCCTCCAGTATGCGCCCGCGCGTCTCACGCTCGCGGAGGTGCTTCTTGAATGGCGTGCCGAGCCCGAGCACGGCCAGCGTCGCCTTGGGGTAGGCCTCGATGACGTTCTCGTTGAGGCGAAAGCGATCGGCGAGCGCACGCAGGAGGTGCGCGGCCCGGGCGGCGAGCGGTCCGGTCCCCTGGCCGAGCCCCTCGCGCGCCACGATCCCGAGGCGACCGGTGAGGTGCACCTCCGTGGCACGTTGGGTGTAGGGCGTGATCGGCGGCTTACCCCGGCGGGCGTCGCGATCGCTCGCCTTCCCCCCCTCGTCCGCCAGCGCACGCATCTCGACCACCGAAGGATCGACGCAGGCGTTCTGCCCGGGGCAGAGCGCGACTGTGCAGCGCAAGCAAGGGGGCAAGGTCAGCGGCGCGTCGACGCAGAGCAGGGTCTCGTCGCCGTACTGGCGGATCGTATCGATGAGCGCGGTGTCGTAGAACGGCAGCGCGCCGTTGCGCGGGGCGATGTCGACCACGGTCGCGGCCTCGCCGTCGACCCGCAAGGTGGCGAGAGCTGTCTTCTTCCCCTTGCCGCCGCCGAGGTCAATCCCGAGCACGTGGACGAAGCTGCGCGGTTTCACGCTTCGGTCAGCGTGCGGGATCCGGTCTCGACCGTCAACCTCCGACTTGCCGCTCCGATCCGGCTGGGGCTGCCGCTTTGACTTGTCTACCGGCGCTTCGTATTCTTCGAGGGAATCGACGCCGGGACCCGATGTGGCCTGGACGGAGGTTGCCAATGCGTAGGACCCTCTTCAAATCGAAGATTCATCGCGCCACCGTCACGCAAGCGGACCTCGACTACGAGGGCTCGGTGACGATTGACGCCGCGCTGATGCGCGCCGCGGACTTTCTCCCGTACGAGAAGGTCCACATCTGGAACCGCACCAACGGCGCGCGGCTGGAGACCTACGCGCTCGAGGGGCCGGAAGGCTCGGGCACGATCTGCGTCAACGGCGCGGCCGCGCACCTCTGCCGCCCAGGTGACGTCGTCATCATCGCCACGTTCGCCGAGGTGGAGAGCGAGGAGGAGGCGCGCGCCTGGAAACCGACCGTCGTGCACGTCGACGGGCAGAACCGCATCGTGCCGATCGCGGGCGAAGTCCCGGGTCCCCAACGTCGGCTGCGGCCGGTCTAGGCCACGACCTTGTCGCGCGCCGAGGCCCTGCGGGCGTTCATCGCCACCCACCCGAACGATCCGTTCCCGCGCTACGCGCTGGCGCTGGAGTACAAGAACGGCAATCGGTTCGAAGAGGCACGCGAAGAGTTCGCGGTGCTCATGCGCGCTCACGCCGACTACGTCGCCACCTACCTGCACGCCGGCAACACCCACCTCGCGCTCGGCGATCGCGCGGCCGCGCGCGAGACGTTCGCGCGCGGGATCGAGGCCAGCGTCCGCAAAGGCGACACGCACGCGCGCGGCGAGCTCGAGTCGGCGCTGGCGGTAGTCGCCGAGTAGCTCGGGCGCGCGCCTAACGCCGGTTGCCCTTGCGCGCCTTCGTGGCGCGCTTTGCGCCGCCCGAACGTCGATGCCGCATCCCCTTCATGCCGGCCGCCCGCTTTTTCGCGCTCGCGCGAGAGGCGCGATTCCGGCGCGCTTTCGCGCTGCGGTTCCGCGCAGCCATCACGCGGCGCGAAGCGGTCGTCCTTTCACGCTTGAGGGCGCGGCTGCTCGCTCGCTTCCGCTTTGCCGACGGCGGGCGCGCTTTCCGGCGCCCCTGTCCGGTCTCGTAGGCGAGCGTCGCCTCGCGCCGGGTGCGCGCCGAGGCGCGTCCGCGTGCCGGGGGCTTGAGCGGCACGCCCGCGCGGCGCGCCTTCGAGAGCCCGATGGCGATCACCTGCTTCGTCGAGCGCGCGCCGTGCTTACCCTTGCGGACGTGGTCCATCTCCTCGCGCACGAGCTCGCCCGCTGCCGTCGAGGGGCTCTTTCCCGCGGAAAGGTCGCGCTTCGCCTTCTTAACCGTGCTCTTGGTTGGCATAGTGGAAACGTGAATCGCATGCGCGCGCACACAAGAGGTCTGTCCCTCGGATTCGGCCCCGCGTTAGCGCTGTTTACGCTGTTGTCGCCGGTGGTGGCGCGCGCACAGAGCCGGTGTCGCGCGCCTGAGGGGGCGCAGCCGGCGCTGGCCGCCACCGACGGTCGCGTGCGCCTCGAATGGATCGACCAGCGGCTGTCGCGCGAGGCCCACCGGATGAGCCGCTGGAACTACGGCTGGGCGATCGGGATCGGCGCCAGCGGCGTCGGCAGCCTGATCCCCGTCCCGTTCGTCGCGCCGGAAGATCGCGTCGACTACTACACGGGCGCGGTCATGGCGGCCGTCGGCGTCCTGCCGTTCTTGCTGGCGCCGCCCGACGTGATCCACGACGGTCGCGAGCTGCACGCGAGGCTCCGCGACTTCCCACCCAGCACCGATGCCGAGGTCTGCGAGATGCTCGGCGACGCCGAGCGACGCCTGGTGGACGACGCCCGCAACGAACACCTGCTCTCCGGTTGGTGGTCGCACGCGGCGAATGTCGCTATCAACACCGGCGCCTTTCTCTTCCTGGGCCTCGGCTACCACCACTGGCTGTCGGCGACGATCACTGGTGCCTCGGGCGTCGTCATCGGGGAGGCCGTCATCTTCACCCAGCCCACCGGGACCATGGACGACCTGGCCAGATACAAACGCGGCGATCTCGGGCCGTGATCTGGAGGATGATCTGATATCTTCCGCGAACGCCGCCGGAGTGGCGAAATGGTATACGCAGCGGACTCAAAATCCGCCGCCTTCACGGGCTTAGGAGTTCAAGTCTCCTCTCCGGCACCAGCAGAATTATTGA
>Ga0209890_10000078_pt1 | contig 44351 bp, 36 predicted proteins | sample OrgsoiDNA2013049_FD_185799 | JGI IMG/M metagenome (GOLD analysis project Ga0209890, IMG submission 185799) | Permafrost soil microbial communities from the Arctic, to analyse light accelerated degradation of dissolved organic matter (DOM) -... | ecosystem: Environmental > Terrestrial > Soil >... | reverse complement strand
CGTCGGGACCTCGTTCGTTGACTGCCTGGCTGCATTCGAGGCCGACGACCAGACTGATGCGATCGTCCTGATCGGCGAGATCGGTGGAGACGCCGAGGAGCGCGCCGCTGCATATATCAAGGACCACGTGACCAAGCCGGTCGTCGGTTATGTCGCGGGATTCACCGCTCCCGAAGGCAAGACCATGGGTCATGCGGGCGCCATCGTGTCCGGTTCTTCGGGCACCGCTGCCCACAAGAAGCAGGCTCTCGAGGCCGCTGGCGTCAAGGTCGGCAAGACGCCGTCCGCCACCGCGGACCTGGTGCGCTCGATCATGAAGGAACCTGGGCTAAAGCACGTCATACAGACGGTGTGACGGGCCGGGTCCGGATCAGGACCTGAGGCTGCCACGGCGAAACCGCCCACGTGCCAAGCGCTCACCCGCACCCGACTGTGGACCAAACCTCGAACACCACGTATGCGTCCCTCGCGAGGGAGCCATTCAGTCCGCTGAGGACGGTGTGGCTCCCGTCGCGGGTTGTGCAGGAGTTGCGCGGTCATCGGCCGGGCCGTGCCGCCGGGCGCCTTGACGTGCGGCGCCGCCTTGCCCCCACAGGCGCTGACCTGCGGCCCGACCAGGCTTCGAGTCGGACGCGGCCTTGTGGACCGGATCTGGTTTGCCGGCTCTTTGGCACGATCTTCCCTTCGGCGGCGCGCCGCGGCCGGTACCGGGGCCGTCAGCGACCACCATGGAGCCCTGATGATCCTGTTCGATCGCGTTCGCGGCGCCCTTTTCACGGCCCCCCCTACGGTTGCCCTGGCCGGTGGTCGGCTCCGGTGGGGCTCAGCGGTGGCCGGTGGCTCTGCGGCCCTGGTGTCGATGCTGATCATTGCGCTGCCCGCGCTGCTGGCGTGGGTGGCCAGCCCGCAGAGCACGGGGAACTGGCCTGCAGCGCTGTCATTCGGTTCCTGCGTCTGGCTGCTCGCCAACGGAGCACAGCTGAGCTTCGGGCCTGCCACGATCTCAGTGGCACCCTGGTTGTTGACCGTCGTCCCGCTGGTCGTGGCCACCATCGCAGCCCGCCGGATATTCATGCAGCTCGACTGCGAGCGGCCGAGCAGGTTCAAAGGGTGGGGAGGGCTACGTCGTGACGTCGCTGAAGCCGGCCTCACCTTTGCCTGCTCGTATGCGGCGGTGGGACTGCTCGTTGCCCTGGCCACCGCCCGCGATCCCCTGCACGCATCGGTGCTGGGCTCCGTGGTGGGTACGGCCGTCGTCGGTGCGGGGTCGATGCTCATTGCCCTCGCGCGGGAGTTCCGGGGCCAGATCGCTTCGCTGGCGCCCGACCTGACTGGGTGGTTGGAGGCCCGACTGCCGATCTATCTGCGGCGGGCCATCGGTCCGGGGATGTGGGGGGCGTTCGCGATCTTCGGCGCCGGGCTGGCATTGACCCTTGTCATGGTGGTGACCCACCTTGGCCGGATCGGCCGGCTATACGACACCGTGGGCGCCGATCCTGTGGGCATAGGCGTGCTCACTCTTGGCCAGTTGATGCTCCTTCCCAATGTCGCCCTCTGGGCTGCGTCCTGGATGGCAGGTCCCGGCTTCGGCTTCGGTGAGGGCACCACAATCACCTGGTCGCACTCCAACCCCGGCCTGCTACCGCTCATTCCCGGTCTGGGGGCCGTGCCGGACCCCGGCCCGCTGCCCGCCGGTCTGTGGCTTAGCGTCCTGGTCCCGGTTGCCGCGGGCGCGTACGTCGGTTGGCGGGCCCTGGCCGTAGTGGCTCGGCTCTCCTCCTGGCAGGTCAAGGCCAAGACTGCGGCGTCGGCATGTGTGGTCGCCGCCCTGGTCCTGACATTGGCGAGCGCTCTGGCGGGCGGTTCGCTTGGTGCGGCCCGCCTCGATGGGGTGGGGGCGCCCTCGCTGCTGTTCGGTCTGACCGTGCTGGGGGAGCTGTTCCTGGGGGCAGCGGTGGTCGTCGGCCTCACTCACCGGCTACTGGGCCGAAGCTGAGAGGTCGCCGAAGCAACGGCTCGGGCACACCATGGACCCATGGCTTCCCAGAGGAGACCCAAGGGGGCTCCGGGCATGGGACGGTGACCCGAGGGGGTCTGCTTGTCCGATATCGTCTTCCAGCGTGACGAACATGGCGGACACCGGGTCCATCGTGGTCCTCGTCTCGGGCTCCGGCACCAACCTCCAGGCGCTCATCGACGCCGCAGCCGACCCGGCCTATGGCGTGCGGATCGCGGCAGTCGGCGCCGATCGTGATGACATTGAGGCCCTGTTGCGCGCGCAGCGCGGTGGGATCCCCACATTTGTCTGCCGGACCGGCGACTTCGCGACCCGCGCGGACTGGGATGTCGCGCTCGCAGCGCGCGTGGCGGCGTACCGTCCCCGGCTGGTGGTCCTCGCCGGCTTCATGAAGCTGACCGGCGAGGCCTTTCTTGGGCAGTTCGGTGGACGTACCGTCAACACTCACCCGGCCCTGTCGCCGTCCTTCCCCGGTGTCCATGGTCCCCAGGAAGCCCTCGACTACGGCGTGAAGGTGACTGGCTGCACGTTGTTCGTCGTCGACGCCGGCGTCGACACCGGCCCGATCGTGGCCCAGAGGGTAGTCAACGTGCAGGACGACGACACCGTCCAGACCCTGCACGAACGCATCAAGACTGCCGAGCGCCAGATGCTCGTCGACTACGTGGGCCGCATGGTCCGCGATGGTTTCACCGTCACCCAGCGAAAGGTCACCATCTCGTGAGCGAGTCGAAGTCCTCCGACAAGCGCGTCGTGCGTCGGGCGCTCATCTCCGTGTACGACAAGGCAGGGCTGGAGGCCCTGGCGCGTGGCCTGCACGAAGCCGGAGTCGCCCTGGTGTCAACGGGGTCAACAGCCATGCGGATAGCCGACTGCGGCGTCCCGGTGACCAGGGTTGAGGACCTAACCGGCTTCCCCGAGTGCCTTGGCGGTCGGGTCAAGACCCTGCACCCCGCGATTCACGCCGGGATCCTGGCCGACACCGCCAACCCTGACCACATCGCACAGCTGAGCGATCTGGGCATCGAGGCGTTCGAGCTGGTTGTCTCCAACCTCTATCCGTTCACCGACACGGTCAGCTCGGGTGCCTCCCAGCAGGAGTGCATCGAGCAGATCGACATCGGTGGGCCCGCGATGGTGCGTGCCGCCGCCAAGAACCATGCAAGCGTCGCGATCGTGACCAACCCCGCCGAGTACGCATCGGTGCTGGTTGCCGTGCGCGGCGGCGGTTTTAGCCTCGGCCAGCGAAAGACCCTTGCGGCAGAGGCGTTCGTGCACACGGCCAGCTACGACGTCGCCGTCGCCAGCTGGATGGGCAACGTCCTGGCCGACACCAGTGACGGCACCGGCTTCCCCGCGTGGGTCGGCGCGACGTGGACCAGGGCGACCGTCCTTCGCTACGGCGAGAACCCGCACCAGCTGGCCGCGTTGTATGCTCACCAGCGCCCCGGCATCGCCACCGCCGAGCAGCTCCACGGCAAGGAGATGTCGTACAACAACTTCATCGACGCCGATGCCGCCCAGCGCGCGGCCTACGACCACACCGAGCCGGCCGTCGCCATCATCAAGCATGCCAACCCCTGCGGCATCGCGGTCGGTGCCGATATCGCCCAGGCATACCGGCGTGCTCACGCCTGCGACCCGCAGTCGGCGTTCGGCGGCATCATTGCGACCAACCGCCCCGTCACGGCGGCGATGGCCGAGCAGGTTGCCGAGGTGTTCACCGAGGTCGTCGTCGCCCCGGACTACGAGCCCGAGGCGCTGGAGATCCTTCAGCGCAAGAAGGCGATTCGTCTGCTGAAGCTGCCAGAGGGCATGGAACGCGGCGCTGACCAGGTCGACTTCCGTGCGGTCAGTGGCGGGGTCCTGATGCAGACACGCGACAAGGTCGACGCGGTCGTGGACGGCCCGGCCGGCGGCGATGACCCGTTGCGCTGGACGCTGGTCAGCGGCGACCCGGCCGATGCCGCGACGCTGGCCGACCTGGCCTTCGCCTGGCGGGCCATCCGCGCCGTGAAGTCCAACGCCATCCTGCTTGCCAAGCAGGGCGCCAGTGTCGGCGTCGGCATGGGACAGGTCAACCGGGTGGACTCCTGCCACCTGGCGGTCACTCGCGCCGGTGCCGACCGCGCGGCCGGCTCGGTGGCGGCATCGGATGCGTACTTCCCCTTCGCCGACGGACTGCAGATCCTGTTGGACGCCGGTGTCCGGGCGGTGGTCGCTCCCGGAGGCTCCATTCGCGACCGCGAGGTTATCGAGGCTGCCATGGCGGCCGGGGTCACCATGTATTTCACGGGCACCCGGCACTTCGCGCACTGAGCCCGCAAGACGGGCTTGCCAGTGGGCTGGGCCACATTCCAACTGGCTGCGCACCGCCCGCACGGTGCGGCTGTGCCTGCTCCTGGCCGGGGCCGGCGGTCTTGGGCAGCGCCGTTCCTGTGGAAGGATTCAGGACATGACCGCGCAGATCCTGGATGGCAGGGCGACCCTGGCAACGATCAAGGACGAGCTCAGGGCCCGGATTGCGGTCCTGGCACAACGAGGCGTCGTCCCCGGTCTCGGGACCGTGCAGGTCGGCAAGGACCCCGGCAACCAGTGGTACGTCAACGCCAAGCACAAGGACTGCGCCGAGGTCGGCATCGCCAGCATTCGGCACGACCTCCCGACGGGCACCAGCCTGGCCGAGGTCGAGGCCATCGTCGACCAGCTGAACTCCGATCCGGCGTGCACGGGATTCCTCGTGCAGCAGCCGACCGGGCTCGACGAGTTCGCCCTCCTCTCCCGGGTGGACCCGGTCAAGGACGTCGACGGGCTGCACCCGTTCAACCTTGGGTGCCTGGTCCTCGGACGCGCCGCTCCGTTGCCCTGCACGCCGGTGGGCATCATCGAGCTGATGCGCCGCTATGGCGTCCCCGTCGCAGGTGCGCATGTCGTCGTCGTGGGGCGTGGCCTCACTGTGGGGCGACCGCTCGGCCTGCTGCTGACCCGGCGCAGCGAGAACGCTACCGTGACGTTGTGCCACACCGGAACCCGAGATCTGGCGCGGCATGTGGCGCGGGCGGACATCGTGGTCTGCGCCGCCGGGGTCGCCGCCATCATCAGGGCGGACATGGTGAAGCCGGGAGCGGCGGTCGTCGACGTGGGGGTCAGCCGCGAGGCGGACGACGGGGGCAGGACGCGCGTGGTGGGCGACGTCCACCCCGACGTGGCGCAGGTCGCCGGTTGGCTCACTCCGAACCCCGGCGGGGTCGGGCCGATGACCCGGGCCATGTTGCTCACGAACGTCGTGCAGGCCGCCGAGCGTGCAGTCGGCATATGACCTCGCCCCGCATCGGCGCACTGTGGCTGATCTCTGCCGTGCTGATCTCGGGTCTGGCGGTGATCGGCTTCGGCCAGGTTCGCTGGGGTGGCCTGGTCGTCGCCGGGTCCATGTTTGGTGCCGCACTGCTCAGACTGATGCTGCCGCCGGCACGGGCCGGCGGGCTGGCCGTGCGCTCTCGCCTTGCCGACGTGATCTTTCTTCTTGGCATGGCTGTCGGGCTGTTTGTCATCGTGATCGCCCTGGATCTGCGACCCAGGGTCTGAGCCGGGCGCTGGGGCAAACACTCGGGAGAGGCCCAACTGCCCGCCAGCACGAGGGGCTGACGGGCAGTTGGGCCTTGACGAGTAGCCGCGCGCTATTTGATCAGGCCAAGACCCTTGACTGCATCGCGCTCCTCGGCCAGCTCGGCTGTGGAGGCGTTGATGCGCGCGCGGGAGAAGTCGTCAATCTCCAGGCCCTGGACGATCTCCCAGTTGCCGTCCTTGGTGGTCACCGGGAAGGAGGAGATAAGGCCTTCGGGGACGCCGTAGGAACCATCGGACACGACGGCCATCGAGAGCCAGTCGTCGTCGGCGGAGGCACCCAGCCAGTCGCGGGCGTTGTCGACGGTCGCCGACGCAGCCGAGGCGGCCGAGGAGGAGCCGCGCGCCGCGATGATGGCGGCACCGCGCTTCTGGACGGTCGGGATGAAGTCGGCCTCCAGCCAGGCCTGGTCGTTGACCAGCTGTGCAGCGTTCTGACCGTTGACCTCGGCGTGGAAGATGTCTGGGTACTGCGTCGCCGAGTGGTTGCCCCAGATCGTCATCTTGCGGATGTCGTTGATGCTGACGCCGGTCTTGGCTGCCAGTTGTGCGAGCGCGCGGTTGTGGTCGAGGCGGGTCAGTGCCGAGAAGCGCTCGCGGGGGATGTCCTGTGCGTTGTTCATCGCGATGAGGGCGTTGGTGTTCGCCGGGTTGCCGGTCACCGTGATGCGGACGTCATCGGCGGCGTGGTCGTTGAGCGCCTTGCCCTGGCCGGTGAAGATCGCACCGTTGGCCTCGAGCAGGTCGCTGCGCTCCATGCCGGGCCCGCGCGGACGCGCACCCACGAGCAGGGCGAGGTTGACGCCGTCGAACATGGTGTTCGGGTCGTCGCCGATCTGGATACGGGCCAGGGTCGGGAAGGCGCAGTCGTCGAGCTCCATGACGACGCCCTCGAGGGCTTTCAGCGCCGGGGTGATCTCGAGCAGCCGCAGCTCCACAGGAGTTTCCGGGCCGAACAGCGCACCACTGGCGATATGGAAGAGCAGGCTGTAGCCGATCTGGCCTGCGGCGCCGGTGACGGCGACTTTGATGGGAGGAGTGCTCACTTTGCTGTGCCCCTTAGGACGGAGTGTATGTATATCCCTCGACGTTAGCAGCGCCCCTTGAGCACGCTGCATGCCGCCTGAGATGCGGCCGGTGGCGCGATGCGTCCGGCTTTGGCCAGGCGGTGTACAGGCCGAATGAAAAGTATCTTGATGTCAAGGTAATCTTTGACTCAGTTCAGCGAAGTAACCCGAGGTCGAACCGAGGAGCCACACGCATGCCCAAGATCAAGGTGAAGAACCCCATCGTCGAGCTCGACGGCGATGAGATGACGCGGATTATCTGGCAGTTCATCAAGGACCGCCTGATCCACCCCTACCTGGACGTCGACATCAAGTACTTCGACCTGTCGATCCAGAAGCGCGACGAGACCGACGACCAGGTCACGGTCGATGCGGCGAACGCCATCAAGAAGTACGGCGTCGGCGTCAAGTGCGCGACCATCACCCCCGACGAGGCGCGCGTCAAGGAGTTCGGCCTGAAGAAGATGTGGCCCTCGCCCAACGGCACGGTCCGCAACATCCTCGGCGGTACCATCTTCCGCGAGCCGATCCTCATCGGCAACATCCCGCGGCTGGTGCCGAGCTGGACCAAGCCGATCATCATCGGCCGTCACGCCTTCGGAGACCAGTACAAGGCGACCAACTTCAAGGTTCCCGGCGCAGGCAAGGTCACCATCTCCTGGCACCCCACTGACGCGTCCGCCTATGAGCCGATCGAGATGGAGGTCGTGGACATACCGGCCGACGGTGGCGTGGTCATGGGCATGTACAACTTCAACAAGTCCATCGAGGACTTCGCCCGCGCGTCGTTGAACTACGGCCTGGAGCGCAAGTACCCGGTCTACCTCTCGACCAAGAACACGATCCTCAAGGCCTATGACGGCGCTTTTAAGGACATCTTCCAGGAGGTCTTCGACTCCGAGTTCAAGGACTTGTACGAGGCTGCGGGACTGACCTACGAGCACCGGCTGATCGACGACATGGTCGCAGCGGTCATGAAGTGGGAAGGCGGTTACGTCTGGGCCTGCAAGAACTACGACGGTGACGTGCAGTCCGACACCGTGGCGCAGGGGTACGGTTCGCTGGGCCTGATGACGTCGGTGCTGATGACCCCGGACGGCAAGACCGTCGAGGCCGAGGCTGCGCACGGCACGGTGACCCGTCACTTCCGCCAGCACCAGCAGGGTAAGCCGACCTCCACCAACCCGATCGCCTCTATCTACGCATGGACCGGTGGCCTGAAGCACCGCGGCAAGCTCGACGGCACTCCCGAGGTGACGGCCTTCGCCGAGACCCTCGAGCGTGTCTGCGTCCAGACCGTTGAAGAGGGCAAGATGACCAAGGACCTCGCCCTGCTCGTCGGCCCGGACCAGTCCTGGCTCACGACCGAGCAGTTCCTGGCCGCGATCGACGAGAATCTCGCGGCGGCGCAGGCCTGACCTGACCCGTTCACCGACTGGTCTACCAGTTCCCTTGCCCCGGCGGCGGGTCGTACCCTCGGGTATGACCTGCTGCCGGGTCTTTTGTGCGGGTTTGCGTTAGCCGTTCGGTTACGTTTGGTGAGCAAACGGCTAACAAAGATCTAAAGCGATCAAGCTTGCGAGCTGCGGTCGCGACGCTTGACATATGACATCCAAACTGACAAGTCTTGCCCGTCGTGTCGGCGGTGTGGTTGTGATCCTTCTGGCCCTGGGTCCGGCGGTCATCGTGGCCGCTCCCGTGGCCCAGGCGTCCGCCCCGCGTTCGGCCACACTCATCAATTACGAGCACCGGGTGATCGCCCTGGTCAACGTCCAGCGGGTGAGGTACGGGCTCGGCAGACTCGTGCAGACAGCCTGCCCGGACTCGTACGCAAAGGGGTGGGCGGCCTACCTGGCGAGCACCGGATACTTCTACCACCGCTCGATGATGTCGTTCCTGAACGGCTGCCGGGCACAGCGGGTGGCCGAGAACATCGCCCGTGGCAACGTGAGCGCCGACGGCATCGTGGCTGCGTGGATGGCTTCACCCGGGCACCGTGCGAACATCCTGGACGGCCGGCTGACCCACATCGGCATCGGGGCGGTCTACGCCCGCGGTGGCTGGACTGTGGACACGGACTTCTCCCGCTAGCGGACCGGCACCGGGGGTGAGACGCAGGCGCGGCCGCACAGGAGCTCGGTGAGGGGCTTGCGGCATGCCGGCTGCTTGTTCTGCTCGTCATCGAGGGGGGCCAGATCACTTGGCCCATCTGATCAGCCACCACCTCGCGCCGTGGCGTCGAGCGCGGCGTCGCTCACCCCCACATCGACACGGTCGGCGGTGGCGAACGTGGACGGTCCGATCACGGTCCACGTGCTGTTGTCGGCTACCCGGGACTGCTCGGGGGTCGCGGAGGGCCCCCGCTGGTCGCGGCCTCGATCAGGTACGCCGTGGTCAGTGCGGCGATCTGGTCTCTGCGGTGTACACCACGATGAGCGTGTCGACGTGCAGCCAGGCGCATGGGGGTCCGCCACCTGCGGCCAGCGCGTCGCTGAGGCAGTGAGGACACCGCCGGTCCGGACGGCGGTGGCGGTGCCGGGCTGGGGTTTGTGCCTCACGTCGGCCACTGCGAGCGAGTCCGCCACCCACCCTCAGGTTTGTGAACGTGGGGCAGCCCGTGCACCACGACGTGGTCACAGTGCGAGCACCCCCACACGGTCACGCGACACCGGGACGCGACAGAATGGCGCCCATGCCTTCGCCCCACACCCCGCAAACCACCCGCAGGCCGCGTCTGCTGTCCGGTATGCAGCCGACCCACGACTCGTTGCACCTGGGCAACTACCTCGGCGCCTTGCTCAGCTGGGTGCAGATGCAGCAGACGCATGACGCGTTCTACACCGTGGTGGACCTGCACGCTCTCACGGTCGAGGTCGCGCCGGCCACCCTGCGTGAGCGAACCCGTCGTACCGCCGCGCAGTACCTCGCCGCCGGTGTGGACCCTGCCCGATCCACTGTCTTCGTGCAGAGCCACATCAGCGAGCACGCCCAGCTGGCCTGGGTCCTGTCCTGCCTCACCGGCTTTGGTGAAGCCACTCGGATGACGCAGTTCAAGGACAAGTCCGGCAGACGCGGCGCCGAGGGTACGAACGTGGGGCTGTTCACCTATCCGGTGCTCATGGCGGCGGATATCCTGCTGTATGAGGCCGACGAGGTCCCGGTCGGCGAGGACCAGCGTCAGCACCTGGAGTTGACCCGCGTCCTGGCTGGGCGGTTCAACAGCCGCTATGGCAAGACCTTCACCGTTCCCGAGCCGCACATCGTCCCGGCCACTGCCAAGATCCACGACCTGCAGGACCCGACGTCGAAGATGAGCAAGTCCGCGGCCAGCCAGAGCGGGGTGATCGACCTGCTTGAGGATCCCAGGAGTATCGCCAAGAGGATCAGGTCCGCGGTCACTGACACCGGGCGCGAGATCCGTTTCGACCAGGCACACAAGCCTGGTGTCTCCAACCTGCTGCGCATCCTCGGCGCGCTGTCGGGCAGGTCGATTGAGGAGCTCGAGGTCGACTATGACGGCAAGGGTTACGGCGACCTCAAGAAGGACGTCGCCGAGATCGTCGTGGATATGGCCACCCCGTTTCGCGATCGCACCCTTGGGCTGCTGGCTGACCCTGCCGAGCTCGACCGGATACTCGCCGAGGGCGCCGAGCGGGCCAGGGACGTGGCCTGCACCACCTTGACCAGGGTCTATGACCGCGTCGGCTTCCTGCCAAGCAAGCGATAGCAGCGAGTGTGAACATGATCAGCGTGTCCATTGCCGTCCCGGCGCCGTTCGCCGGTGACCTTCAGCGGCTGCGCGCGTCCTTCGGTGATCCGTCGGCTGGGTCGATCCCGACCCATGTGACGCTGCTGTCGCCTACCGAGATCACAGATGAGCAGGTTCCCGAGATCCACGCGCATCTGGAACGGGTGGCCGCGGCGCAGCAGCCGTTCACGATGCGGTTGCGCAGCACCGGAACGTTTCGCCCGGTCTCTCCGGTGGTCTTCGTCCAGGTGGCGGGCGGTATCAGCGAGTGTGAACGGATCGAGCAGGCCATCCGTACCGGCCCGTTGAAGCGGGACGTGCGCTTCTACTACCACCCGCACGTCACCATCGCCCACCTCGTCGATGACGCGGCGATGGACCGTGCGTTCAACGAGCTGGCATCGTACGACTGCTCATTCGAGGTCGCCGGTTTTCGCCTGTACGCACATGGCGACGATCTTGTGTGGCGTTCCGTGCGCAGTTTCGAGTTTAATGCTGGGGTGAAGAGCCAGCCAGGTCGTTTGGTGTGAGGCCCCTAGTCGCGCGGTTTCGGGTGAGCAAGCCGTGGCGGGCGTGGGAGCGCTACGGCGACGCTCGGGGCAACATTATGGCCGCGGGTGTCGGTTATTTCGCCTTCTTCTCGATCTTCCCCGCCGTCGCGCTGGCGTTCACCGTGTTCGGGTTCGTCCTGCGCGGGCACCCCGAGCTCTTGCACTCGATCGCGGACAGTCTGAACGCGAACCTGCCGGGCTTCGTCCGAGACGCCCAGCACCCCAAAGGACTCATCCCGATCCAGGCCCCGCGAGCCGCAGCGTTGACGATCACTGGTGTTATCGCCTTCGTCAGCCTGGTGCTTGCCGGGATGGGTTGGCTCGGCGCCGTGCGTGAGGGTATTCGTGCGGTCTTCGGGGTCCAGGGACCGGCGGGCAACCTGGTCACCACCAAGATTCGCGATCTGGGTGTGCTGTTCACCCTGGGGGTGGGCATCGCCCTCTCCGCGGTGCTGGACGGTGTGGTGGGCGCCGCGGCCGGCTGGACCGCAGACCGGGTCGGAATGTCTGGTCAGGGCTGGATCCTCATGCTGGCGGGGCTGAGCGTCAGCGTCGTGGCAGACACCGCCCTGATGATGCTTCTGCTTCGGGTGACCTCCGGCGTGCCCGTGCCCTGGCGCGACCTGTCCCAGGGGGCCGTGGTGGGTGGGGTCGGGTTCAGCCTGCTGAAGCTCTCGGCAACCACCTTGCTGCCACGGGTGACCGCCAACCCGCTGTTCGCCTCGATCGCGATCGTGGTCGGTTTGTTGTTCTGGCTCAACCTGATCGCGCGGCTCACCCTGGTCGCGGCGGCCTGGGCTGCCAACGACGTGGATGCGATCCACGGTAGGCAAGTCCATGCCCAGGTCCCCATGGGCCGCCGTGGCACTGGCCCTCTGGGGATGCCCGAGAGCGCCGCAGCCCGGGGCGGCTCGCTGCCAACCTTCGGCGCGCGGTCCCGCGACCGTACGACACTGGCGGCCGGCGTCGTTCTCGGTGCCGCCTCGATGGTGGCCACCGGAGCGCTGGCCGCCGGCACGCGATCCTTATTCCGTCGCGTCAAAGGCTGAGGGTCAGCTGCGCCTGCGGGAGACGTAGCGTCGAGCCCAGCCGCCGACAAGTGTCAGTGCGCCGAGCAGGGCAGCTATGCCGACCCAGGGCGCGGGCGAAGAGCTGTGGGGCGATGCCTGAGGCGATGCGTGGGCCGCTGCGCTCGCTGGCGACTGGGGGCGGTTCCCCGGTGCCGCACTCGCTTGCGACCTGGGGCGGTTGCCGGGCTCGACCAGATCCCCGATCGGGGTGAGCGAGGTGCCGTGGGCGAAGGCCCAGTCCAGCAGAGCGGCACCCGGACGCCAGCTGGAGTTGGGGCTGGACATCTCGGTGACGATGTAGGTCTTGGCTCCCCGGGTGGCGGCTTCGACGTAGGTGTACTTGGCGGCGACCGTGTAGCCGGTCTTGATGCCGATCGCTCCCGGGTAGTTGTAGAGCAGATTGTTGTGATTGCCGATCTGGAAGCTCGGCCCCAGCTTGCCGTCGGCGGACCTGCCGCCCGGGAAGGATGCCTGTCTGGTTCTGACGTAGCCTCGGAAGTCGGGCAGCTTCATCGCGGCGCGACCGATCAGGGCCAGGTCGTAGGCGCTGCTCGTCTCGCCGGCCTGGTCCAGGCCGGCAGGGTCCTTGGCCACGGTGTCAAACGCGCCGAGGTCCGCTGCGAGCGCATTCATCTGCGTCAAGGTCACCGCCGCGCTGTGGTTTGCCCGCGCGAGGGCGTACGCCGCATCGTTACCCGAAGCCATCAGCAACCCCTGCAGCAGCGTTCCAACCGTGTATGCCGTGCCGGCAACGAAGCCCAGGCGGGTCCCTTGGACGCCCACGTCCTGTGGTTGCACCATGATCTTCGCTTTGGCATCAAGGAGCGGGATCAGGGCCAGCGCGGTGAGCGTCTTCAGGGTGCTGGCCGGCAGGTGGCGTGCGTGTGGAGCCCTGGCTGCCAGGATCTGCCCCGTGTCCATGTCGGCGATGAGGAAGGACGCCCCGGGCATGGCAGGCGGGGCCGGAACGCCGCGTCCAAGGTTCACGATGACCCCCGGCGCGCCAAGCTGCGGGCCCCCGACGAGGGCGCCAGCTGTGGCGTGCGCCCCAGCGGCGGCGCCCACGACGCAGAGTGCCCCCGCGAGGGTGAGCGAGAGGCCCAGCGCTAGAGCGCGCATGCTATGGCCGAGGGTATTCATCTGAGAAGGATGGTAAAGGATCGTTACCGTCCACCTGATGGTGAGGAGGTGTTCGGCCGGCGCCGCCTGTACCGTCTGGGCCATGACCGAGGGTGCAGACGCCATGAGACAGATCGCGGGCGACATGGACGGTCCGGCGATCGACGGTTTGTGGGCGGTGATCCCGGCCGGCGGCGCGGGGACTCGGCTTTGGCCCGTGTCGCGGTCGTCGTCACCGAAGTTCCTCCACGATCTGACGGGCGCCGGGCGCTCGCTGCTGCAGTCGACATGGGAGCGGCTTGAGCCCTTGTGTGGCGAGCACATCATGGTGGTGGCAGGGGTCCTGCACGAGGCGGAGGTGCGTGCCCAGCTCCCGAGACTGCCCTTGGCTAATCTCGTGGCTGAGCCTTCGCCGCGGGGCTCCATGGCGGCGATCGGGATGGCAGCGGCGATGCTCGAACGCCGTGACCCCGATGCCGTTATCGGCTCTTTCGCCGCCGATCACGTCATCGGCGAGCCGGAGGTGTTCGCAAAGTGCGTACGCGAGGCGGTGGCCGTCGCGCGCACTGGCTACGTCGTGACCATCGGTATCGAACCGACTTTCCCTGCAACTGGTTTCGGCTACATCCGCGTCGGCGACCCGCTGGCGATTGCGGGTGCTCCCAATGGTCGGCAGGTGCGGTCCTTCGTGGAGAAGCCTGACGAGACGACGGCGCGCGGATTCCTGGAGACCGGCGGGTACCAGTGGAATGCGGGGATGTTCGTTGTGCGGGCTTCGGTCCTGCTCGATCTGCTGGCCGACGTCCATCCCAAGCTGGCCGCCGGTCTGCGCGACATCGCGGCGCAGCCGGCTCGCCTGGCGGAGCTGTGGCCTGGGCTGACGAACGTGGCCATCGACCACGCGGTGGCAGAACCCGCCGCAGCGTTGGGCCGCGTGGCCGTGGTGCCGGGGCGGTTTACCTGGGATGACGTGGGCGACTTCGCCTCGCTCGGTTCGCTGTTGTCCGAGGCCGCGGCAGTTCCCGGGCTGAGGATCCTGGGTGAGGTAGATCTGGTGCTTGCCAAGGACACGACGGGTGTGGTGGTCCCCGGCTCCGGCCGGACCGTCGCCGTGCTCGGTCTGGACGACATTGTGGTGGTCGACACCCCTGATGCCCTGCTCGTCACCACCCGTGAGCGCGCCCAGGACGTCAAGAGTCTTGTCGACCTGCTCAAGGCAACCGGGCGTGCCGACCTCACCTGATGGCAGAGGCCTCGGCACAGGGGCCGTGCGGGTCATTGATGGGCTGCGACCGGTGATGCGCCCTAACTGACAGGACGGCTCCCAGGTCGTCCGGGCCTGCCCGCGCATTCATGTCACGGCGGGTTCATTAGACTGGTGGCATGGCTGTAACCCCCGTCGCGCGCACTGAGTCCGACCTACCCATCTCCCAGGTGTATGAGCAGTCGGATCTTGACGGCTTCGACGCTGCGGAGCGCCTTGGCTCGCCGGGGCGTTTCCCGTACACGCGTGGGGTGTACCCGACGATGTACACCGGCAGGCCGTGGACGATGCGCCAGTACGCCGGGTTCGGCAACGCCAAGGAGTCCAACGAGCGCTACCACCAGCTGGTTAAGGCCGGCACCGGTGGCCTGTCTGTGGCCTTCGACCTGCCCACTCAGATGGGCTATGACTCCGACGACGCGATCGCCAGTGGTGAGGTCGGCAAGGTCGGCGTCGCGATCGACTCCCTGGATGACATGCGCACCCTGTTTCGCGGGCTGCCGCTGGACAAAGTCAGCACGTCGATGACGATCAACGCGCCGGCCTCGAAGCTGTTGCTGATGTACCAGCTGGTGGCGGCCGAGCAAGGCATCGCCGGCAACCAGCTGACCGGCACCATCCAGAACGACGTGCTCAAGGAGTACATCGCCCGCGGCACCTACATCTACCCGCCGAAGGAGTCCCTGCGCCTCGTCAGCGACATCTTTGCCTACTGCCACACCGAGCTCCCGCGCTGGAACACGATCTCCATCTCCGGCTATCACATGGCCGAGGCCGGTGCCACGCCCGCGCAGGAGATCGCGTTCACCCTGGCAAATGCCAAGGAGTACGTGCGCGTTGCGCTCGCCGCCGGCCTGGAGATCGACGACTTCGCCCCTCGCCTGTCCTTTTTCTTCGTCGCCCGCACGACCTTGCTGGAGGAGATCGCCAAGTTCCGCGCGGCCCGTCGCATCTGGGCGCACATCATGAGAGACGAGTTCGGCGCCAAGAACCCCAAGTCCCAGATGCTGCGTTTCCACACCCAGACCGCCGGAGTGCAGCTGACCGCGCAGCAGCCCGAGGTCAACATGGTGCGCGTCGCCCTGCAGGGCCTGGGCGCGGTCCTGGGGGGCACTCAGTCGCTACACACCAACTCCTTTGACGAGGCCCTTGCGCTGCCGAGCCAGAAGGCTGCGCGCCTGGCGCTGCGCACCCAGCAGGTCATCGCCTATGAGACCGACGTGACCAAGACCGTCGACCCCTTCGCCGGGTCCTACGTCATGGAGTCCATGACCGACGACATGGAAGATTCAGTCGTGCAGCTCATGCAGCAGGTCGAGGACCGCGGCGGCGCCGTGGCCGCCATCGAGCAAGGGTTCCAGAAGGCCGAGATCGAACGCTCGGCCTACCGCATCGCCCTGGAGATCGACCACGGCGAGCGGACCGTGGTCGGCTTGAACAAGTACACCCTCGAGCAGGAGGAACCCTTCGAGTCGCTGCGCGCGGACCCTCGGATCGAGGCCGACCAGTGTGAGCTCCTCGCGGTGCTGCGCAAGGAGCGCGACAACGACGCGGTGTCACGCGCGCTGGACTCTCTGCGCAAAGCCGCGACAGGCACGGACAACGTTCTCCTGCCTATGAAAGAAGCCCTGGCTGCTCGTGCCACCGGCGGCGAGGTCTCCCACGCACTTCGGGACGTCTGGGGCACGTACACCGCCCATGACACCTTCTGAGGCCATCCCGGCAGGAGGGGATGACGGGTAGCGTTGGGCCTTGTGATCCCTGAGCGCGGCCTTGTGTGGACTCCGGCTGATTCGGCCGTCCTGGGCGAGACGCTGGCTGCGCTGGAGGACGAGCTCATCGTGTTCCGTCGCGACCTGCACGCACACCCCGAGCTGGCGCACACAGAGACCCGCACTACCACGCGCGTGGCGACCAGGCTCACCGCCGCCGGGGTTCGGGTGCATCCACTGACCGGCACCGGGCTGATCGCGGACATCGGGCCCGTCGACCCGGGACACCGGGTAGCTCTGCGGGCCGACCTGGACGCGTTGCGGGTCGACGAGCGCACCGGCCTGCCGTTCGCCTCGCGCAATGACGGGGTCTGCCACGCCTGCGGTCATGACGTCCACATCGCAGCGGTCCTGGGGGCCGGTCTGGCACTGCAGGAACACGCCGACTCCCTTGTCGCACAAGGGATTGGTGTGCGTCTGATCTTCCAGCCGGCCGAGGAGGTCACGCCTGGGGGAGCCATCGAGGTGATCGACCAGGGCGGCCTCGCGGCAGTCGACGTCATCTTCAGCATTCACTGCGACCCCACCCAAGACGTGGGTCGGGTGGGGCTGCGCGACGGCGCGATCACCGCGGCTGCTGACACCGTCACCATCACGCTCAGTGGGCGCGGCGGTCACACGTCGCGCCCGCACCTGACCCAGGACCTGACCTACGCGCTGGGCAAGGTTCTCACCGACGTCCCCGCGGTGCTCTCGCGCCGGGTCGACCCGCGGGCCGGTGTCGCCCTGGTGTGGGGGACGGTCCACTCTGGCAGCGCCGAAAACGTCATCCCGTCCACGGGCACCGTCAGTGGCACTCTGCGGATGCTTGATGCGCAGCTGTGGGAGGACGTCGGGCCCCTGCTTGAGGAGCTCGTGCACGCGGTGATCCGTCCGTACGGCGTAGCCGCCAAGGTCGAGCACGTGCGCGGGGCGCCGCCCGTGGTCAACGACCCGAAGGCGGTGGCAAGGCTGCGCGCGGCTGCGGAGCTCATGCTCGGTCCCGACTCCGCCCAGTCGACATTGCAGTCTCTGGGCGGGGAGGACTTCGCCTGGTATGTGCAGGCGGTGCCGGGGGCCATGGCGCGGTTGGGGACGCGCACACCCGGGGGTACGACCTACGACCTGCACCAGGGGGACCTGGTCGTGGACGAACGGGCGGTTGTGTCGGGAGCCAAGCTCCTGGCCGCCACCGCACTGGGTGGCGGAACCGGTTGGCAGACTCCGACCCACTGAAAACATGTCGCCAAATAACGATGCGGATACTCGTGCTGGCACCGCAGACAGCGTCGACGCTTGGCAGGTAGAGTCACGGAAAGTCTGCGCCGTTTGGTGCATTTCGGTGCATTTCACTCAGAGGAGAGCGCCTTGCATTCATCGATGAAGATTGTGGCCGTCGTCTCGGTGGCCGCTATGGCTCTGGCCGCGTGCGCGTCCAAGCCCGCCACCAGCCCCGCCGGCACGTCCTCGAGTAGCTCGGGCTCGACCACTGCAGCCGGCACAGCGTTCAGGGCCTGCATGGTGCTCGACACCGGTGGTGTTGACGACCGCTCCTTCAACCAGTCGTCGTGGGCCGGTCTTCAGGCGGCCAACAAGGCCAGCTCCAACATCACAATCTCCTACATTGCGTCGAACTCCCAGAACGACTACACCCCGAACCTCACCGCTGAGGTTAACAAGGGTTGCGACACGGTCATTGCCGTCGGCGGTCTCATGGGAGATGCGGTCAAAGCAGCCGCAGCCCAGAACCCCAAGCAGCACTTCGCCCAGATCGACAGCGGATCCTCGGGTGCGAACGTCTACGGTCTGCAGTACAACACCGCCCAGGGTGGCTTCTTGGGTGGCTACCTCGCGGCGGGCATGACCAAGACCGGCAAGGTTGCGACCTTCGGTGGCCTGAACATCCCGCCGGTGACCATCTACATGGATGGCTTCTGGGAGGGCGTGCAGTACTACAACAAGGTCAAGGACAAGAGTGTGCAGGTCCTCGGCTGGGACGAGAAGAACCAGAAGGGTGGCACGTTCGCCCAGTCCTTCACGGACCAGAACAAGGGTCGCTCGATTTCCCAGGCTTTCGTCCAGCAGGGCGCCGACATCATCTTCCCGGTGGCCGGTGGCACCGGCCTGGGCTCGGGCGCTGCGGCCCAGGCATCGGGCGGCAAGGTCAGTGTCCTGTGGGTTGACACCGACGGCTGCGTGAGTGCTCAGCAGTACTGCAAGTACTTCTTGTCGAGCGTGACCAAGAACCTCACGGACTCCGTGACCCAGTACGCGACGGCGGCTGCGGGTGGCACATTCCCCGCGGGCAGCTACATCGGAGACCTGAAGAACAACGGTACGGGTCTGGCGTCCTTCCACGACTTCGCGAGCGCGGTGCCGGCCGACTTGAAGACTGCGCTCGACACGGTCAAGGCGGACATCATCTCCGGCAAGATCACGATCACCTCGCCCAGCCAACCGAAGTGACGGGGCTGACGTGATGTAGCACCCTGAGGGGGATCACGAACGTGCTCCCCCTCAGGCATCCGTTTGAACAGGCACCGGAGGTCACGCTGAAGCTCGAACTGCGAGGTATCACCAAGCGTTTCGGCCGGCTGGTTGCCAACGATGCGATCGATCTGGTGGTTCGGCCCGGCGAGATCCACGCATTACTTGGGGAGAACGGTGCCGGCAAGAGCACGCTGATGAATGTCTTGTACGGGCTGCACCAGCCTGACGCCGGAGAGATCCTGATCGACGACAAGCCGGTCACGTTCAGGGGCCCCGCCGACGCGATGGCCGCTGGCATCGGCATGGTTCACCAGCATTTCATGCTGATTCCTGTCTTCACGGTGGCCGAGAACGTCGAGCTCGGCCACGAGCAGACCCGTCGCCTCGGTTTCCTCGACCACCGCAAGGCCCGGCGTCTGGTGGCTGAGGTGTCCGCTCGTTACGGCCTGGACGTGCCACCGGACGCGCTCGTGGCCGACCTCCCGGTCGGCGTGCAGCAACGCGTCGAGATCCTCAAGGCGCTGGTTCGCAATGCCAGCGTGCTCATCCTTGACGAGCCCACTGCGGTGCTCACCCCCCAGGAGACCGACGAGCTGATGCAGGTGATGCGTGCCCTGCGCGACGGCGGCACATCGATCGTCTTCATCACCCACAAGCTGCGCGAGGTCCGCGCCGTCGCCGACCGGATCACCGTCATCAGGCGCGGCAAGGTGGTCGGGCAGGCATCGCCCACCTCGACCCCGGCAGAGCTCGCCTCGATGATGGTGGGCCGCCCCGTGCTCCTGACGGTGGACAAGGGTGCCGCGGTGCCCGGTGAGCCCGTCCTGCAGGTCGACTCGTTGCGTGTGGTCGACGACAGTGGCCAGGTCGTCGTCGAGGACGTCAGCTTTACGGTTCGCGCCGGTGAGATCTACGCCGTCGCCGGAGTCCAGGGCAACGGCCAGACCGAGTTGACAGAGTCCTTGATCGGGCTGACCCGGCCCACCTCCGGACGGGTTCGCATCGACGGCGATGACGTGACGCGCAAAAGTATCGACGAGATCCTCTCGCGGGGGGTCGGCTACGTTCCCGAAGACCGCTCGCACGACGGGCTGGTGGGCGGTTTCACCATCGCCGAGAACCTGGTCCTCGACATCTTTGATCAAGCCCCGTTCGCCAAGGGGATGTCCTTGGACCTCAAAGCCATCGACGACAACGCCGAACACCGGGTGCAAGAGTTCGATATCCGCACGCCCTCGATCCGCGCGAACGCCTCGACATTGTCGGGTGGCAACCAGCAGAAGCTCGTCCTGGCCCGCGAGCTGTCCCGTCCGCTGCGGCTCCTCGTGGTGGCGCAGCCCACGCGCGGCGTCGACGTGGGCTCTCAGGAGTTCGTCCACAGGCGCATTGTCGAGGAGCGCGACAACGGCGCAGCCGTGGTGCTGATCTCCAGCGAGCTCGACGAGGTTCTCGGGCTCGCCGACCGCATCGCAGTGATGTTTCGGGGCCGCATCATCGGAGAGGTGCCCGCCGGCACCTCAGCTCAGGAGATCGGACTCCTGATGGCCGGGTCGAAAGCCGAGTCCGATCACGACAGGACGCAGGCACGGACGGCCGAGGAGGCTCCGTGAGCCAGGAGCGGACACCGGCCAAGGACGCCTCGCCGGTCCCGCCTGCGCCCGAGACGCGAACAGGACAGGATCGACCGAGGATCGGCACACGGATGTGGGACGCCGTGAGGTACGGCAACAGCGCCGTCCTGACGCTGTTGGCCCTCCTGGTCGCGATGGCCGTCGGCGCCGTGCTCATCGCCGTGGCCGACCCCGGGACCCGGGCTGCCTCACAGTACTTCTTCTCCGCACCGACGGACACGCTGAAGGCGGTCGGGGCGGCGGTCGGCAGCGGCTACGCGGCGCTGTTCCACGGAGCGATCTACAACCCCGCGACCGCCTCGAACGGCACCCTCGCCGGTGTCCTCGGCCCCATCTCCGAGACGCTTGTCAACGCCAGCCCGCTGATCCTGGGCGGCCTGTCCGTCGGTCTGGCATTTCGGGCCGGCCTGTTCAACATCGGTGGCCAGGGTCAGATCATCATGGGTGCGATCTTCGCCGGTTACGTGGGATTCAGCTGGCATCTGCCGGTGGCGCTCCACCTGGTCGTGGGCATTATCGCCGGCATCGTGGGAGGCGCGCTGTGGGGCGGACTGGCCGGGTTTCTGAAGGCCCGAACCGGGGCGCACGAGGTCATCACGACCATCATGCTCAACTACGTCGCCTTCAACCTCCTGGCATTCCTTCTCGGCCTCAAGGGTTTCCAGCGCCCGCCCTACGGGCAGGCCATCAGCAACGTGGTTGACAGCAGCGCCAGGCTTCCGCCTCTGCTCGGCGACGGACTGAGGGTCCACGCAGGACTCTTCGTGGCCCTGCTGGCGGCACTGGGCGTGTGGTGGCTCCTCTCGCGCAGCACGCTCGGCTTCCAGCTGCGAGCCGTGGGTGCCAACCAGTTCGCGGCCCGAACGGCAGGCATAAGGGTCGAACGTAGCTACACCGTCGTGATGCTGCTCGCCGGCGGGCTGGGCGGTCTTGCCGGTGTGTCACAGATCCTGGGCACCAACAGCGCGATCACCCAGGACATCGACGCCGGCATAGGCTTCGATGCCATCACGGTTGCCTTGCTTGCCCGGGCCACCCCCGGCGGCACGGTGCTCGCGGGTCTGCTCTTCGGTGCCCTCCGGGCAGGCGGTGTGCAGATGCAGTCCAGCACGGGCACCCCGATCGACCTGGTACAGGTGATTCAGTCGCTCATCGTGCTCTTCATCGCAGCTCCCACCCTGATCCGTTCGATCTTCCGGCTGCGAGCCGCACGCGGTGGGGTCGGAGAGCAGCTCGCGAAGGGATGGAACGGGTGAGCTCGTCGCCGTCGCCAGCATTGCCGGGAGCAACCAACCCGGACGTGATCGTCCACGCAGTGGTCGAAGTCCCTGTGAGCAGGCGCCGTCGCCTCGTCACCGGAAGCGCGATCATCCTGGTCGGCCTGGTCTGCGCCGTGCTGTTGGGCATGGGCTCGCGGTCGGGATATGACGCCTCATTCCAGCTTGCGCCGGCCGACGCGAGCATCAAGGTGCCCAACGTTACGCTTCCAGCCCGAGTGAGCGCGGTCCTGCTCGGCCTGGTCGTGGTCGGCCTGGGGGTAACCCAGATCGCTCGGGGGTTCGGCAAGCGCTCGATGAGGTGGGTGCTCACCTCCGTCGGGCTCTGTTTCATGGTGGCTTTCCTGTGCTGGTCGGCCACCGGCGGGAACAAAGGCAGCACCCTTGATCTGCTGGGCCTGCTGCAACAGTCCATCTTCCTTGCCATTCCACTGATCTTGGGCGCGCTCGCGGGGGTGTTGTGTGAGCGCTCCGGTGTCATCAATGTGGCCATCGAGGGCCAGATGCTTTCCGGAGCCTGGGCAGGTGCGCTGTTTGCCACGCTCGTCCACAACAAGGGCCTGGGCCTGCTGGCGGCCGTCATGGCTGGAGGGCTGATGGGTTTGCTGCTCGCAGTCTTCGCCATCCGCTACTTCGTCAACCAGGTCGTTCTTGGTGTCGTGCTCAACGTCCTCGCCCTCGGCCTCACCGGGTTCATCTATGACGCGCTGATGGCCCCCAATCAGGACACGCTGAACAACCCCGGGTTCTTCGGGCCGGTCAAGATCCCGGTGCTGGGCGACATCCCCATCGTGGGGCCGCTGCTGTTCGACACCAACGTCATCGTCTACCTCACCTATCTGCTGATCGTCGTCATCGACGTGGCGCTGTTTCGCACCCGCTGGGGTCTACGTGCCCGAGCGGTCGGTGAGCACCCCAAGGCGGCCGACACGGTGGGTATCAACGTGCTCCGCACGCGTTACCGCAACGTTGTCTACGGTGGAATGGTCGCGGGCCTGGCGGGCGCGTTCCTCACCATCGGCGCCGTGGGCGCATTCTCCAAGAACATCTCCTCGGGCAAGGGATTCATCGCTCTGGCCGCGGTAATCTTCGGTCGCTGGAGCCCCCGCGGCGCCATTGGTGCTGCGCTGTTGTTCGGCTTTGCCGACGCCTTGCAGACCGTGTTGTCGTTCACCCAGACCCCGGTCACCATCCCGTCCAGCTTCCTGGCGATGCTTCCCTACCTCGCCACGCTGTTCGCCGTGGCCGGACTTGTGGGCCGGGTTCGGGCGCCTGCTGCCGATGGTGAGCCCTACGTGAAGGGATGATGCTATGAGCAAGGCCGCAGCCGTTGACTGGGAGGCCCTGCGTGGCGATGCTATCGAGGCGATGCGACGGGCCTACGTGCCGTACAGCAGGTTCCCGGTGGGCGTGGCCGGCCTGGTCGAGGACGGGCGTATCGTGTCCGGCTGCAACGTAGAGAACGCGGCCTACGGTGTGGGACTGTGTGCCGAGTGCGGGATGGTCTCGCAGCTGCATCTGAGCGGTGGCGGACGACTGCTCGCGGTGGCCTGCGTCAACGGCAACGGCGACCCCCTGATGCCCTGCGGGCGTTGCCGGCAGCTGTTGTGGGAGCACGGCGGACCTGGCTGCCAGGTCATGACCTCTGCGGGCGTGCGCACCATGGCCGAGGTGCTGCCGGATGCCTTCGGTGGCGACGATCTCGACGCCTTCGACGCGACCCGTCAATGACCGGTGTCACACGGAAGCCGGGCCACCGGCAAGCCGCCTAGGAGAGGACCTTTCGCGTGACCGACTCTTTTGATGCTGTTGATGTCATAGTCGCCAAGCGCGACAAGCAGGAGCTGTCCGATACACAGATCGACTGGGTGATTGACGCCTACACGCGCGGGATGGTGGCCGACGAGCAGATGGCGTCCCTGGCCATGGCGATCCTGCTCAACGGCATGAACCGTCGCGAGATCTCGCGCTGGACCGCGGCCATGATCGCGTCCGGGGAGCGGATGGACTTCTCGTCGTTGTCCCGTCCGACATGCGACAAGCACTCGACCGGTGGGGTCGGCGACAAGATAACCCTCCCGCTGGCCCCGCTCGTTGCCGCGTGCGGTGTTGCGGTCCCTCAGCTCTCGGGTCGGGGGCTCGGTCACACCGGCGGGACGCTCGACAAGCTCGAGTCGATCCCGGGCTGGAGCGCCTCCCTGCCCAACGACGCGATGATGCGCCAGCTCGACGAGGTCGGCGCGGTGATCTGCGCGGCGGGCGACGGGCTCGCGCCTGCCGACAAGAAGCTCTACGCCCTACGCGACGTCACCGGCACTGTGGAGGCGATCTCGCTGATCGCGAGCTCGATCATGAGTAAGAAGATCGCCGAGGGCACCGGCGCCCTGGTGCTCGACGTCAAAGTCGGGTCCGGAGCGTTCATGAAGGACGTCGACTCTGCCCGTGAGCTGGCGCGCACGATGGTCGACCTGGGCAGGGACGCCGAGGTGGAGACGGTGGCGCTCTTGACCGACATGGCAACCCCGCTCGGTCTGACGGCGGGCAACGCCCTCGAGGTTCGCGAGTCGGTCGAGGTCCTGGCCGGCGGGGGCCCCCCGGACGTCGTGGAGCTGACGCTGGTCCTTGCCCACGAGATGCTGGCCGCGGCCGGACGCGGCGACGTCGACCCGGCCGATGCGCTCAGGGACGGACGAGCCATGGACGTATGGCGCCGCATGATCGCAGCCCAGGGCGGCGACCCCGGGGCGCCACTGCCTTTCGCACGGGAGACCCACCAGATCCTGGCTGGCGGCTCCGGCGTGCTGACCAGGCTCGATGCGCTCCAGGTCGGGATCGCGGCCTGGCGACTGGGCGCCGGCCGGCCCCGTAAGGAGGACACAGTCCAGGCCGGTGCAGGTATCCAGATGCATGCCAAACCAGGCGCGGTCCTTCGAGCCGGTGACCCGCTGTTGACGTTGCACACCGACACCCCTGAGCGGTTCGGCCGGGCGGTCGAGGCGCTGGCGGGTGCGTACTTCATTGCGCCAGAAGGCTCCCGGCCCGATTTACCGCCACTGGTGATTGACCGGATCAGCTAGCCGGCACCACGTCGAGACGGACTCCCACGGCGATCCTGCGGCTAATGTGAGCACGTGCCCCGACTCATCACCGAACCTACGCGCATCCCGGTCCCGGGCGGCAAGGTCATCAACGAACACGTCGGCCGGGTCAACACCGGTAGCGAGGCCGTTTCGGTCGCCCTCATGGTCGCACCCGCCAACTGGGAAGAGCCCTTCCAGACCCCGGAGTTCGAGGAGATCACGCTGGTCCTGAAGGGCAAGGTGATCGTCGATCACGAGGGCGGGCAAACCACTGCCCATGCCGGGCAGTCGATCGTGACCGGTGCCGGCGAGCGGGTCCGATACTCCAGCGGACCCGGCGGCGCCGAATACGTCGCGATCTGCCTGCCGGCGTTTGCCCCCGAAACCGTCAACCGCGAGGAATGAGTGCTCACCGACGAAAGCCTGCGCAGCACCCCGAAGGTGCTGCTTCATGACCACCTGGATGGCGGACTGCGCCCTCAGACAATCATCGAGCTGGCCGAGACCGTTGGCTACCAAGAACTTCCGGCCCTTGAGGCGGATGCACTCGGCGCCTGGTTCCGCGACAGCGCCGACTCGGGGTCGCTCCAGCGTTACCTGGAGACGTTCGTTCCGACGCTGGCCGTCATGCAGACCGTCGACGGGCTGCACCGGGTCGCCAGAGAGTGCGTTCAGGATCTCGCCGCCGATGGGGTGGTCTATGCCGAGGTGCGCTACGCCCCGGAACAGCACCTGGTTTACGGGTTGGTGCTTGAGGAGGTGGTCGAGGCGGTGAACGCCGGCTTCCGTGACGGCGAGCGGCTCGCCGCCGCGGCCGGTCACGGGATCAGGGTGACCGCCTTGCTCACGGCGATGCGCCATGCCGCGAACGGGACCGAGATCGCCCGGCTCGTCGTGCGCTATCGCGACGACGGCGTCGCGGGCTTCGACATCGCCGGCGCCGAGGCGGGCTTCCCTCCCACCCGACACCTTGACGCGTTCGAGTACCTCCGCCGCGAGAACGCCCACTTCACCATTCACGCAGGCGAGGCCTTCGGGCTTCCGAGCATCTGGGAGGCGATCCAGTGGTGCGGGGCCGACCGGCTCGGTCACGGCGTGCGCATTGTCGACGACGTTCGGGTGGCAGCCAGACCTGGGGGCACCTCCCTGCTGCGGGGGGACGCCCAGGGCGTCGCCTACCGAGCCACAGCGGATGCGACCGAGGTGAGGCTGGGGCGCCTCGCCGCCTACGTGCGCGACCGGCGTATCCCCCTTGAGATGTGCCCGAGCAGCAACGTGCAGACCGGCGCGGCTGAGTCCATTGCGCTGCACCCGATCTCGCTGTTGAAGCGGCTCAAGTTCCGGGTCACCGTCAACACCGACAACCGGCTCATGAGTGGCACGTCGATGACCCGGGAGATGTCCCTGCTCGTCCATGACGCGGGCTGGACGCTGGGGGACCTGCGCTGGGTGACGATCAACGCCATGAAGTCGGCCTTCATCCCCTTCGACGAACGGCTGAGGATCATCGACGATGTGATCAAGCCAGGTTATGAGGCGCTGGTCCAGACCTGACATGTCCGGGCTGAACTCGGATGACCTTAATGGGAGGGCGAGTGGATCGGGTCCGCCGATTGAGACGACGGCGCGGGGCGCTGTCGCGGCGCGCACCGAGTGCGTCACGGCGGCTATCGGTGTTACCGCGGCCGGCACGCGTTCGGATGGGCGCCAAACGGCGGCCCTGGCCTGGGCGTCTGCACCCTCCAGCGCTGTCAGGTCGATCATGGAGATCGCCATGTCGACGGCCCAGGCCTTGGATGTGGTCTGGATGGGGCGGTGTCCAACCCTGATGCGCGGGGTCAGCGCCGACCTGGTCGACACCGGTCAGCCCGTGCAGCCACCTCATCAACGAGGCGTTGGTGAGTGCTCCCACTCGGAGCATGTCGCGCGCGGGCAGCAGCGACGGTGGAACTCACCGCCGGAGCCGATCCGCCTATGCTCAACTCGACCGGACGTGAGGGCTCGCATTCAGTGACGTCCGGGCCGCCGAGAACACAAGGACATTGATGGGTAGCCAGGCTTCGAGGACGCAGCAGGTGTTCCGTCAACGTTCACCGTTGGGGCTGGCGGCCGTGTGTGCAGTCACCGCCTTGGTCGTACTCCTGTCCCTGGCCTGGAACTGGGTCGACAGCCCGCAGCCGTTGTTCGCCGCGTGGGTGGTGTTCGGGCTGGCGGTCGTGTGGTCGGTATTCGTCCGGCCTGCGGTGCTGCTCGATCTGGACGGGGTGACCCTTCGTAACGTCATGCGGGACGTTCAGGTCCCGTGGAACCGACTGACCGACGTTCAGGTCCGCTGGAACCTCAAGGTATTCGTGGGGGAACGGGGCTACACCGCCTGGGCCATCTCCTCCCAGGTGGAACGTCCCAGGGGCGTGCCGGGTGGGATGTTTGCCATCCCCTTGTCGGGACGGCTGGGCAGGCAGGCCAGGGCGGACGCCCTGGCGTCCACCCCTGCCCCCAAGATCACGGCATCGATGATCGCCCGGTCGATCGAGCAGGCCAAACAGGACTACGACGAGGCCGTCTCACACGGGCAGCTCCCCGCCGCGCCCGATGGCCGGGTGCGGATCACCTGGGTGCCACTGGTCTTGGCGGTCCTGTCCCTGTCGGCTGTCGCAGTGCTCGCGCTGTCCCTGAACTGAGCCTCAGGCCGGCCTGGTCAAGGCGCGCGCCGAGGCACCCAGGCGAGCCAACCGGCCCGCGGCCTGTGTGCGGGCGGCAACCAGACCAGAGGATGCCGTGACGGCGACAATGGCCTCGAGATAGACCTTGAGCTTGGGCTCGGTCCCGCTCGGGCGCACGATCACCCGACTGCGGTCCTGCAGGAGGTAGCGCAGCCCGTCCGTGGGCGGCAACAGCTCAGAGCCCTCGGCCAGATCGTCGATCCGGGCAACCGGCACGCCGCCCACCTCGGTCGGTGGCCTCTTGCGGAGCCGGGACATCAGGGTGGGGATCAGGCTCGGGTCGCTGACCCGGACGGCAAAGGAATCGGTGGCATGGACACCGTGCCTGACGGAGAGTTCGTCCAGGACGTCGAGCAGGCAACGACCCCGTGCCCGCAGACCCGCTGCCATCTCGGCCAGCAGCAACGCAGCTGTGATGCCGTCCTTGTCACGCACCTGGTGGGGGTCGACGCAGTAACCGAGGGCCTCCTCGTAGCCGTAGCGCAGCCCGGCCACACGCGAGATCCATTTGAACCCCGTGAGGGTCTCTTCGTGCCCGATCCCCGCCTCGCCAGCCATGGCGGCGAGCAGTCGGGAGGACACGATCGAGTTGGCGAAGACGGCACCGGCGCCAACCCCACGAGAGAGAATATGGGCCCCGAGCAGTGAGCCGACCTCGTCGCCGCGCAGCATCCGCCATCCCGAAGGGTTTTCCACGGTTGCTGCGCGCGGGTCGGGGACGGCGACCGCACACCGGTCGGCGTCAGGGTCGTTGGCCAGGACGAGATCGGGATGTATCCGGGAGGCCAGTGTCAAGGCGGCGTCGATTGCGCCCGGCTCCTCGGGGTTCGGGAAAGGGACTGTCGGGAACTCGGGGTCCGGTTCGGACTGACTCGGGACCACGATGGGCGCGCTGAAACCTGCACGGGCGAAGGCGTCCACGACCACGGCGCTGCCCACCCCGTGCAGAGCCGTGTGAACAACGCTCAGCTCACGAGGACTGTCCGGGGCCAGAACCGCCACCGCCGCCTCCAGGTAGGCCGTGAGCGGATTGTCGTTCAGCGTGGTCCAACCGGACGCCACCCGAGGCACGTCGGCGACGAGGCCGACCTGCGAGATGTGTGCCGCGATCCGGGCATCGGAAGGCGGCACGATCTGGCTGCCGTCGCCGAGGTAGACCTTGTAGCCGTTGTCCTGGGCAGGGTTGTGGCTTGCCGTCACCATGACGGCGGCGTTCGCGCCGAGGTGACGGATCGCGAAGGCCAGCACCGGGGTCGGCAGGGGGCGGGGCAGCACCATCGCACGGCCGCCCGCGGCGACGACAACGGCTGCAGTGTCACGAGCGAAGACGTCCGAGTTGTGTCTGGCGTCAAATCCGATGACCACCGACGGTTCCGCTGACGTCTCCCGCAGGTAGGCCGTGAGCCCGGCGGCCGCGCGGATCACCGTGGACCGGTTCATCCGGTTGGGGCCGGCGCCCATGGCCCCCCGAAGCCCGGCGGTTCCGAACTCGAGCATGCCGACGAACCGGTCGGCCAGGTCGGCGCCGGCTTCGGCATCGCCGGACCCTGCCGCCTCCAGCACGGTGGCGAGCTCCGCGCGGGTGACCTCGTCTGGATCGTCATCGCGCCAGGCGGTGGCTCGCTCGAGCAGGTCCTGCGGTGCGGCATCGCCTGGTGAGCCCGTGGTGGCAGAAGGCATAGGCATTACTGGATGTCGATCTTGGCGACCACCGCGGCCAGCAGCTGCCCGCAGCGTTCGGCTGCGCCTTGGCCGGTCTTGAGCACCTCGTCGTGGGAGAGCGGACGGTCCCCGATGCCCGCCGCAAGGTTGGTCACCAGCGAGATCCCCAGGACCTCCAGACCGCACTGGCGGGCCGCGATGGCTTCGAGCGTGGTCGACATCCCGACCAGGTCGCCGCCCAGGATCCTGGCCATTTGGACCTCGGCGGGGGTCTCGTAGTGCGGTCCGCGGAACTGTACGTAGACGCCCTCATCCAGATCTGGATCGATGTCACGGGCCAGCTTGCGAAGTCGTGGTGAGTACAGATCGCTCAGATCCACGAAGTTGGCCCCCTCGATGGGGGAGGCTGCCGTGAGGTTGAGGTGGTCCCGGATCAGGACGGGGGTCCCGGGCGTCCATGCCGGGTTGAGGCCGCCGCAGCCGTTGGTCAAGACGATCGTTCTACATCCGGCGGCAGCGGCGGTGCGTACGGCGTGAACCACCGAGCGGATGCCGCGGCCCTCGTAGAAGTGGGTGCGGGTGCCATAGACCAGTGCCCGCCGGTCGGTGTCCCCGATCGCCACCGATCTCATGACGGCGGTGTGCCCGGCAACGGCGGCCTTGGCAAACCCAGGAACATCGTCATTGTCAATGGTGGCAACGGTTCGCCCGATCAGGTCCCCGGTCTGGCCCCAGCCGGACCCCAGCACCAGTGCGACGTCATGACGTGAGGTCCCGGCGCGCCGAGCGATGACCGCGGCGGCGGCCGCGGCCACCTCGAAAGGGTCCACGCACGGGTCGCGCAGATCCAGGGGGTCGATCTTGTGGTCGGTCACGCGGGCAGCCTAGCCCGCACGAGGACAGGTCCGTGGTCGCGCAGCTCCAGGCCCGAAGACGCCAGGGGGCTGTTACCCGCCACACCCCGGTGGTTGGTGTCGCAAGTGAGCTCAGTGTGCGCAACGATCGGTTCGAGATCGATAGTCCTGCTGGCAGTTGCGCTGAGGTGCTCAGTGCCTGGTCGCCAGCAACTCGGCTGATCACGGCCGGGGCCGTGGTGCTGCTGCTGAGCTCCTGGGTCGGCCGGGCCTTGGAGGACACTTCGGGGTCGGCGCCGATCAGAGCATCGCGATCCGGCTCCTTTGCCTCCTCCCACACATTTCCCGCGTCGAGGGGCCAAGACGACGTCTACGCCGGCGCGGGTCCGGGAGGCTGCCGCGATTGCGAACCGGGCCAGGAGCCTGGTCTCGGTGTACCCAGTGACGGTGAGATCTACGTCTACGACACTGCGACGGGGCCCTGGTCAGAAGGATCACGGGCAACGAAGGTCCGCATGGGCTGCGGGCCGGCCGCAGCCGGGCTCACTGTCTGTCGGCACACGGGCAACATGCGATAAGGCCGTTGGGTTTGCCTCGCGCTGGAGTCTGCCGTGTGCTGGTGGCTCAGTCGGCTGCGACGGCCAGAGCGGGGTTGGGCCGAGGAACGAGTGTGACCTTGTCTCCGGGGTTGAAGGTGGCCACCGCGTCATTGTCGATCTGCGTCAGGACGGTCTCGCCGGAGTCGGTCACCGCATGCAGACTCCCGGTCGAGCCCAGGAAGCTCGCCGTGACGACGGTGGCGCGACCGGCCGGATCGGCTGTGACTGCGATGGATTCGGGACGGATGAGCACGAAGGCAGTCCCCCGGCGCGGTGAACCTGGCAGCAGCGGCACCGAGGTCCCCAGGAGCGTGGCGTGGTCGCCCTCGATGGTGGCATGCAGACGGTTTGTGAGGCCGACGAAGTCCGCCACGAACGGTGTTGCGGGCTTGGAGTAGAGGTCCTGCGGTGACGCCAGCTGCTCGAGGTTGCCGGCCCGCATGACGCCGACCCGGTCGGCAACAGCCAGGGCCTCTTCCTGGTCGTGGGTGACGAACAAGGTAGTGGTGCCGACCTCAAGCTGGATGCGGCGGATCTCATCCCGCAGCTGCACCCTCACCTTGGCATCCAGGGCAGACAGCGGTTCGTCCAGTAGCAGGACCTGCGGTTCGATTGCCAGGGCGCGGGCCAGGGCGACTCGCTGCTGCTGACCTCCGGACAACTGGTGGGCATAGCGGTCGGCGTGGTCCGAGAGCTCGACCAGGTCCAGCATCTCGGCGACGCGTGCGCGCCGACGAGCGGTTGGCATGCGGCGCAGCTGCAGTCCGAACTCGATGTTCTGGCGGGCGGTCATGTGGGGGAAAAGACTGTAGGCCTGGAACACCATCCCCATGTCACGCGAGCTGGTCGGCACGGACGTGATGTCCTTGCCCCCGACTTCGACACGTCCGGAGTCTGCATCCTCCAGCCCGGCCAGCACGCGAAGAGCTGTGGTCTTGCCGCAGCCGGAGGGGCCCAGGAGCGCGACGAACTCTCCGGGTGAGATCTCCAACGTGAGGCCGTCCAGGGCACGAATCGGGCCGTAGCTGCGGCGCAGTTCGAACAGGGTCACGGCCACGCCGTGGTCGGGCCCGGATCCGGCCACGGTGTCGGAACCCGGCTTGGTAGTGGAGGCCATCAGGCCTCCTCTCGCCGAGATGACCCACGACCTGTGCCGACGAAGGACATCGCAAAGAGCACGGTGAACGCAAGGATCAATGCCGCGAGGGCGGCAGCGATCGCCAGCGAGGCGTCGCGCTTGCTGAGCTGGTTGATGGCCACCTGCAGGTTGTCGCGGCTGAACAAGTTGGCGATGGTGAACTCGCCCAGAACAAGGGCGACGGACAGAAAGGCCGCTGAGAGCACGGCGGTCCGCAGGTTGGGCAGGATGACGCGCCACATCACCGTCGGCCACCCTGCGCCGAGCGAACGGGCTGCTTCGGCGAGGGTTCTCACGTCGATCGTGCTCAGACCGGCGTCCAGTGCACGGTAGGCATAGGGCAAGACGAGCACGACGTAGGCGAAGGTCAGCCACAGGGAGGACTCGCCCAGGAAGTACGCCACCCAGGCGTACACGGGGGCAAGGCCGACGACCAGCACGATCGCAGGGATGGTTAGTGGCAGGAGGCAGACGAACTCCACAAGGCGGCGCATCCCGGGCAGCCGCAGCCGGACCCAGGTCATCGTTGGGACCAGCATGAAGAGCATGATTGCCACGGTGAGCACGACCAGACCAGCTGAGGCCTGGATGCCCGTCTTCAGCTCGGGGTAGTCCCTATCGATGACGCCGAGGTTGAACAGGGTGGCCCAGGTGTCCAGCGTCCGGCCACCGCCGGGGGCGCGTGTCGTGAACTCGATCATGCCCACGATCGGGAGGGCGAAGAACAGGCCGATCAGCGTGACCACGACCCGCCTGAAGGTGGACTGCCTGCGCCGGCGAGCGGCGCGCAGCTTCATCGGCCCAGCCATTTGGTCGCGCGCCGTTCGAGGAGGGCATAGATGGTCATGACCAGGGCCACGATGGCGACCATGCCCAGTGCCATGGCCTTGCCGACGTTCTCCTGACCGAGGATCACCTCGGAGCTGAATGTGCCGCCGATGAGCAGGGTGATGATGGGGGAGCCCTGCGAGATCAGCGCAGCAGCGGTCGCATAGGCGCTGAAGGCGTTGGTGAACAGCAGCAGCATGGCGCCGATGAATGAGGGCGCCAGGATCGGCCCAGCGACGTGGCGCCAGTAGTCCCAGGTGCTGCCGCCGAGTGACTCAGCGGCCTCGCCCCACTGTGGCTTCAGCCCTTCCACGGCGGGCAGGAAGACGATGAGCATCAGCGGGATCTGGAAGTACGTGTAGACAAGGATCAGCCCCTTGTAGGGCTCGAAGAGCCAGATGCTCCCGGCCAGGTCGATGCCGAGGTGCTCGAGCCAGAGGGTCACGAATCCCTGGAACCCGACGGTGGCGACGAATGCGAAAGCAAGCGTCACGCCGCCGAACTGGGCGAGGACGCCACACAGGGAGGTGACCAGTCGTCGCAGGAGGCCACCTTCGCGGGCCGTCGACACGGCATACGCCAGCAGTGCCCCGAAGACAGCACCCAGGGTGGCAGTGACCGCCGACAACACGGTCGAGCGGACGAACGCCGACACGACCTGCGGTTGAGCCAGCGCCCTCAGGTTCCCCAGGGTCGGATGGCCGCGGCCATCCAGAAACGCGCCGACCACGACGATGATGGTGGGAATTGCCAGGAAGATCGTCGTATACGCGAAGAAGGGCAGGACGCCGAGCAAGGCGCCCACCGGTTTGCGGCCGGTGGACGCCCTGATGCTCGGGCGCTCAGCCAATAGCTTTGGCCCAGTTCGCGCTCAGATAGGTGTTCGCCTTGTCGCGCTGCGCACTGGTCAGGAACACCGGTGTGCCGGTGGCCTTGGGCAGTGCCGCATAGGCGGCCTGGTCGATCGTGCCCGCCTTGACCATGGCCTCCTCGCGCACGGGGCGTGCGCCGCCCTTGAGCCACAGGTTCTGGCCCTCGTCGGAGTAGAGGTACTCCTGCCACAGACGGGCCGCCGCCGGGTCGGGAGCGTCCTTGTTGATCGCCTGCACGTAGTAACCGCCGACGACGGCCCCGGCTGGGATGACCGTCTTCCAGCTCATCTTGCCCTTGAGCTTGGCTCCCTGTGCGACGTTGAGGTAGTCCCAGTCGAACACCACAGGTGTCTGGCCCGACTCGACGGTGGCAGGTGTGGGGTCAATCGGCAGGAAGTTGCCAGCACCTTTGAGTGTCTTGAAGAAGGCGACGCCCTTGCTGATGTCGTCGGCCGTCCCGCCTTGGGCCAGGGCCGCCATGACGACCCCGCTGAACCCGGCGCCTGCCTTGGTTGGGTCGCCGTTGAGGGCGACCTTGCCCCGGTAGGCCGGTTTGAGCAGGTCCGCGACCGTCTTGGGAGCCGGGACCTTGCCCGCGTCGTAGCCGATACTCATGTAGCCGCCGTAGTCGTTGACCCAGAGTCCGTTCGCGTCCTTGAGCGTGGCGGGGACGTCGTCGAACGTCGCCACCTTGTACGCGGCGAAAATGGCAGTGTTGGCGCTGGCCACCACGCCGCCGAGGTCGAACACGTCAGGGGCCGTGGACTGACCCTTGAGATTCTTGGCTGCGGTGATCTCGTCGGCGCTGGAGGCGTCCGGCTGGGCGCTGTTGACCTTGAGACCGTACTTGGCCTCGAAGCCGGCGATGACGGCGCCGTAGTTGGCCCAGTCCGGAGGAAGAGCAATGACGTTGAGCGTCCCCTCCTTCTTGGCGGCGTCGACCAGCGCGGCCATTCCGCCGAGGTCCTTGGCCGACGTCGCGGACGAAGCCTTGACCCCCCCGGTACTGCCGCTGTTGGAGGTGCTTGTGGGCGGGGAGCAGGCGGCAAGGCCGATCAGGGTCACTGCGGCAAGTGCCGCAAGACCGCTTCGGCGAGCCATTGGTGTCTTCACGTCGATCCTTCCAGATGGTGTCGGGCTCACTCACGCAGGCTAGCGCCGAGATGGCCCATTCCTGGGGATTCCGACGATGTCAGGTGTTGATGGACGGCAGGTAACCAGTGGGCAAACCGTCCTCGCGTTCTGGGCACGGACCCGCAGGTGGTTGGATAGCCCTCGTGAGAGAACGCAATACGTCCGTTGTCGTCCTGGGTGGTGGCCCCGGTGGATATGAGGCCGCGCTGGTCGCCGCCCATCTTGGAGCCTCCGTCACCGTAGTGGACCGCGACGGTCTGGGCGGCGCTGCCGTCCTCACCGACTGCGTACCAAGCAAGACTCTGATCTCAACCTCGAACTCCCTGTCCCGCATCGAGGTGGCGGCTGGGCTCGGAGTCCGCTTCGAGGGCGTGGAGAGCGGGCCCGAGGCGGGGGCGGACCTGGGCGCTGTCAACGAGCGCATCCTGGGGCTGGCTGCCGCGCAGAGCCATGACATCCAGGAGCGGTTGGAGACCGTCGGTGTGCGTATATGCCGCGGGGTCGGACGACTGACCTCACCGGCGAGGGTCTCCATGGAGCTCGCCGGCGGAACCACCGAGGAGCTGGAAGCGGACATCGTGCTGGTCGCGACGGGAGCGACCCCTAGAGTCATGGACTCGGCCGTGCCCGACGGTGAGCGGATCCTGACCTGGCAGCACATCTACGCGCTGTCGGAGGTCCCCAAGCGGCTCATCGTGGTCGGTTCGGGTGTGACCGGGGCGGAACTCGCCCACGCCTACCTGGCCCTGGGCAGCGAGGTTGTCCTGGTCTCGTCGCGTGACCGGGTGCTGCCCGGTGAGGACGCCGACGCGGCCACCGTGATCGAGGACGTCTTCCGGCGCGGCGGTATGCAGGTCATGAACCGCTCTCGTGCCGCCGGCGCCAGGCGGGTGGACGATGGCGTGGTCGTCACCCTGGAGGACGGTCGTGAGGTCACCGGCTCGCATGTGCTGCTCGCCGTGGGCTCGATTCCACAGACCCGGGACATGGGGCTGGTCGAGGCGGGCGTGGCCCTGACCGACTCTGGACACATCCGCGTCGACCGGGTTTCGCGGACGTCGGTCAGAAGCGTCTACGCCGCAGGCGACTGCACGGGGGTCCTGCCCCTCGCGTCAGTGGCCGCCATGCAGGGTCGCATCGCGATGTCGCACGCCTTGGGGGACACGGTGGCTCCCCTCAACCTGCGAGGCGTCAGTGCCAATATATTCACCGAACCCGAGATCGCGACCGTCGGGTACTCCCAGAGGGACATCGACGAGGGGCGTATCGATGCGCGAGCGGTCATGCTGCCACTGTCGACCAACCCCCGGGCCAAAATGATGAACGCCCAGGACGGCTTCGTCAAGCTTTTCGCTGCCGCCGGCAGCCACACGATCCTCGGCGGTGTCGTGGTGGCTCCGCACGCCTCCGAGCTGATCTTCCCGATCGCCCTCGCGGTTCAGAACCGGCTCACGGTGGATCAGATGGCCAACACGATAACGGTCTACCCATCTCTGTCAGGTTCGATCGCCGAGGCGGCCCGGCGTCTGCACTCCAGCGACTGATCGCAAGGCTTCGCAGGCGCGATGGCCCAGTGACCGCCCGGTCCATCAGATCCGCCCGTGGCCTGAAGCTCTGCCCTTCCCGGAAGTGGACCTTTGCCGGTTGCGGGCCAGGGCACTGGGATGGCGAGCGCCGCGATGAGGCTCAGCAGGTTGGTGAGGGACAGCCCGGGCGGACGTGGAGTTCCCGGCGCTGACGACGCAGGTGCCCATAGCGGTGGTCCGGGCGCTGCCGGTATGGCCTCCGTTCAGGTTGAGCGCCTGGGCGTGCCGGGCGGGTCCAGTCGGGTGTCTGGTCCAGACCCTTCAGGAGCGCGAGCCCACCGACTGCGATCTTGGGGAGGGCACAGAGTCGCGCGTCTTCGCCGGTGCTCGGACAAGGCCAGGGAGTCTCGCGCGGCGTCAGGGCGTGGTGGCGACGTGCCGACATCTTGTCGCGTTCCGCCTCGGCGGTGTCAGACCCATTCAACCGACGTTGAAGGCGACGATTCCTGCGGTGGTCCCCACGAATACCTTGTTACCCGCCAGCGCTGGGGTCGCGAACGAAGTCGGCCTTGATCCGAGCGCAATCGAGCCGATCTGCTTGCCTGCGGCATTGATCGCCAGCAGGTTGGATCTGGACACTGTGTACAGCGCGCCCCTGCCTGCCACCGGTGAGCTGGTCACACCCCGTATGTGCCATACCCGCCTGAACTGACCCCGGGAGTTCACCTCGACGCGGCTGAGTCCGTCGGTGCACGGCATATACACGGTGTTGCCGGTGACCGCTGCTACCCCGAAGGCGCTGCACAGGGGCCCGGCCGACACCTGGCCTTCGATGCCGCCGAGGTGCGCGGCTCTGAGCACATAACCCATTCCTGACTTTCCGGCCTGCAGGATGTAGCCGTTGCCCGTCAGTGCCGGGGTCATCGAGCCCAGATCGAGGTCAGCGGCGTTGTCGGCTGCCCAGCTCGAAGGTGCGAAGAAGTCGAGCCGCTTTGAGGTCGCGCTGATCCGGGTCACCGAGTCCGACCCGTCGTACGCGCCCTGGGTCGAGGCGCCGTTTCCGATCGCAACGAAGATCGAGCCGTCGTTGTAGACCACCGGACCACCGGGTGCCCAGATACCTCCTTCCCGGCTGGTGGGAACCACCCAGGCGGTGTCGCCCAGCCGGCCGTTGGCCTTCAGCGAGATCACCGCGCCCTTGTACTGGCCGCAGTCACCGTACAGGCCCCCGAACGGGATGTAGACGTTTCCGCCCGCTACGGCTAGGGCGCCCCGTTGCTGCTGCGCGTTCTCGGCCTGGCCGGGGACCGCGACTCTGCGATTGGCCTCGGTCGTTCCATTGGTGGCGTTGAGTCCGAAAATCTCGTGATGGGCGCCGAATCTGGCGTTGACGGAATTGGTCACCACGAAGATCCGATTCGTGACCGAATCGTACGCAGGGCTACCCGTGATGCCGCTGGGCGAGATGTTGCCGGGGCATGCAAGCCTGGATGTCGGAGCCGGTGCGAGCAGATGGCGACTCCAGCGGACCGCCCCCGTGGTCGCGTTGATCATGTAGACCGTGTTGTTCTCGGTCGCCACGACCACGGAGCCGCCCATCGCGATCGGGGAGCCGTAGACCGCGCCGTCCAGGCTCCTGCCCCACGCGCGGGCCAGCCGACGGAACGACGTCCCGGATGGATAAGAACCCGATCGACGATTGTCTGCGTGGTCGGTCGGCCACGCTCTTGCCCCCGAGGAGAGGTTAAGTCTTGCCCCGGAGGAGAGGGTGGGTGTTGCCCCGGCGGTGAAAAGCACGGTGAGGAGCACCAAGATGACGGCCGCAGATCGGCGCATACCTCAGGGTGACCGACAGGGAGAACTCTGTCCACCCACGCACACGGCGACGATGCTCTGGGGGCTGGCACCGGCGGACCCGCAATCGGGCAGGGGGAGGCGGGTGTTAGCCAGGTGGTTCAGTCCTTGATCTCGGCGATGAGGGTGCCGTTGGTCACCGTCAGTCCCACGGTGGCCGTCAAACCGGTGACGGTACCGGCCTTGTGGGCGTTGATCGGTTGTTCCATCTTCATCGCCTCCAGGACGACGACGAGCTCGCCGGCCTCGACGACCTGGCCTTCCTCCACCGCGATCTTGACGATGGTTCCCTGCATGGGTGCGGTCAGGGCGTCACCCGAGGCTGGGTTATGAGCCTTGCCGGCACCGGAACGCTTGGGTGCCTTCTTCTGTGCCGCGCCACCACCACCGAGCTTGAGCCCACCGGGCAGAATCACCTCGAGGCGCCTGCCACCGACCTCAACGACCACGCTCTGGCGCTCGCCGGCCCCTTCCGGGGCATCGGCGACGACTCCGGCATAAGCCGGGATGTCGTTGACGAACTCGGTCTCGATCCAGCGGGTGTGCACCGTGAATGGCTCGGCTGGGTTCGTCGGTGCGAAGGCCGCGTCGGCGACGACCGCCCGGTGGAACGGGAGCACGGTGGGCATTCCTTCGATGACAAACTCGGCCAACGCGCGGCGTGAGCGTGCCAGCGCCTGCGTGCGGTCCTTGCCGGTGATGATGAGCTTGGCAAGCATCGAGTCGAACGCTCCACCGATAATGTCGCCTGACTCGACGCCGGAGTCCAGCCGCACGCCCGGACCGGAGGGCGGTCGGAAGTTGGTCACGACCCCCGGTGCGGGCAGGAAGTTGCGGCCGGCGTCCTCTCCGTTGATCCTGAACTCGATCGAGTGGCCCGTCGGCGCGGGGTCCACATAGCCGAGCGCTTCACCGCTGGCGATACGGAACTGCTCGCGGACCAGGTCGATGCCGGTCACCTCCTCGGTGACTGGGTGCTCCACCTGCAGTCGGGTGTTGACCTCCAGGAAGGAGATGACGCCGTCCTGGCCGACGAGGAACTCGCACGTTCCGGCACCCTGGTAGTGGGCTTCCTTGAGGATGGCCTTGGATGCGCGGACCATTTCGGCGTTCTGTTGGCGGGACAGGAACGGCGCGGGGGCCTCCTCGACCAACTTCTGGTGACGCCTCTGAAGCGAGCAGTCTCGGGTAGACACCACCACGACGTTGCCGTGGCTGTCGGCCAGGCACTGGGTCTCGACGTGGCGAGGCTTGTCCAGGTAGCGCTCGACGAAGCACTCTCCGCGACCGAATGCGGAGATCGCCTCCCGGGTGGCGGAGTCGAACAGCTCGGGGATGTCTTCCATGGTGCGTGCTACCTTCATCCCCCGCCCGCCACCGCCGAAGACCGCCTTGATGGCCACGGGCAGGCCGTATTGCTTGGCGAAGGCGACGATCTCGTCGCTGCCCTTGACCGGGTCGGTGGTGCCGGGGACCAGGGGCGCGTTCGCCCGGGCCGCTATGTGGCGGGCCTTGACCTTGTCGCCCAGGGAGTCGATCGCCTCGGGGGAGGGTCCGATCCAGATCAGTCCGGCGTCGAGCACTGCCTGGGCGAAGGAGGCGTTCTCGGCCAGGAAGCCATAGCCGGGATGGACCGCGTCCGCGCCGGCCCTGGCGGCGATGTCCAGTAGCTTCTGCTGCACGAGGTACGAATCACCCGGAGTCGTACCGTCCAGTGCGTAGGCCTCGTCAGCGATCTTGACGTGCAACGCGTCACGGTCTGGATCGGCATACACAGCGACGGAAGCGATCCCGCTGTCCTTGCATGCACGAGCGATGCGGACGGCGATCTCGCCGCGGTTTGCGATCAATACTTTGCGGATGGGCGCCATAGTCTCCGGAGCCTAGCCCTTGACGTGCGGTCAGCGGACGTGACCTGTGCCACCTGCCAACGCAAGGGCGCATTTCCTCGCGCAGACCCCGGCAAGGAAACCCTTCGGTTGGGCAGGCCCCCACGGGACGTCCGTGAGGACGGCGCCGTCCCGGCGCTGCTGCTCAGCGGGCCCGACACCCCGCCCCGCTCGGGCATGGCGAGGATGGGCCGTGGGGACCAGAGACCGAGGGGGTTCCCCGAGACGGTGCTGACGACCGCGCCTCCCAATCACGGAAGGGCCGCCCTGCCGTACCCGGCCGAGGTCCGCCTGATCACCACCGCGCGCCGGTCGTCGCTTCCAGGACCTGGCGGGTCGCGCTGGCCGGCAGGAGGGTCCAGAACCTCCGCAGCGACCCGTGGGTTGGCCGGCTGCTGTCCGGATGTGGGTCAGGGAGAGGCGACGGGTTGCCGGCTCAGCTGCCTCAGATCACTGTGGCAGCGACGCTCGAACTCGTCGAGCTCGGTGAGAGCGTCCTCGATGTCGCGGCGGCGCCGCTCGAGGTGTCCGCGGCGGTCGTGGATCTGGTCCAGCACATAGCTGAGCTGACTCACCTGGCCCCGCGGCTGGTCGTACAGGTCGATGATGGTGCGGATCTCCTCGAGCGGGAAACCGAGCCGCTTGCCGCGCAGGATCAGATTGAGCCGAGTGCGTTCCCGACGGTGGTAGACGCGCACGGTTCCGCGACGCTCGGGCGAGATGAGGTCGAGCTCCTCGTAGTGGCGCACGGTGCGGTGGGTGATGGCGAACTCGTCGGCAACCTGCGCGATCGTCCAGGTCTGCGAGTCGTCCGCCTCTTTTGGGTCGTCCACGGAGTCCGTCCTTGTCATGTCTGTGAGGATGCCGTACGTTGACGTTTACGTCAACGTCAATGCTGTTCCCAGCGTGCCTCAGCGCCAACGAAGGGCCCACCGACTTATGTTCGAGCTCAGTAAGGATCACGAAGACTTCCGCGCCGTCGTGCGAGAGTTCGCCGCGGCGCAGGTGGCCCCCTACGTCGCGGGATGGGACCGTGAGCATCACTTCCCGGTCGACCTGGTCCCCAAGATGGGTGACCTCGGGTTGTTCGGTCTGGTGGTGCCGGAGGAGTTCGGGGGGGCGGATGCCGACTTCACGAGCCTTTGTGTGGCCATCGAGGAGCTTGGCCGCGTCGACCAGTCCATCGGCATCACGCTGTCAGCCGGCGTCGGACTCGGGATCAACCCGATCCTGACCTACGGATCCCAGGAGCAGAAGGAGCGCTGGCTGCCCGATCTGGTGGCGGGGCGGGCGCTGGCAGCCTTTGGTCTGACCGAGACCGAGGCCGGCTCGGACGCTGGCGCCACCCGGACCAGGGCACGCCTCGCCGGTGATGAGTGGGTCGTCAACGGCTCCAAGTCCTTCATCACCAACAGCGGTACCGACATCACCTCTGTCGTGACGGTCACCGCCCGCACCGGCGAGAACCCCGACGGCTCCGCCGAGATCAGCACGATCCTGATCCCTTCCGGCACGACCGGATTCACCGTCGAGCCGGCCTACGAGAAGCTGGGCTGGCACGCCTCCGACACCCATGGCCTGTCGTTCAGTGACTGCCGCGTCCCGGTCGGGAACCTGCTCGGCGAGCGGGGCGCCGGTTTCAGGCAGTTCCTCAAGACTCTTGATGACGGACGTATTGCGATCAGCGCGCTGGCCGTCGGCATGGCCCAAGCCTGCCTGGAGGCTTCGACCGACTACGCCAAGACGCGCATGGCCTTCGGCCGACCCATCGGGGTCAACCAGGGAGTCTCGTTCCAGATTGCCGATCTGGCTGTCATGGTCGAGGCAGCCCGGATGCTGACCTACAAGGCCGCCTGGCTCAAGGACGAGCTCCACGCGGGGCGTCGTTCGATCAGGGAGGTCAAGCAGGCCGCCGCAGTGGCCAAGCTCTACTCCACCGAGGCGGCCGTCTCGGCGACGCGCATCGCCACGCAGATCCACGGCGGCAACGGCTTCATGGAGGAGTTTCCGGTTGCCCGCTTCTATCGGGATGCCAAGATCCTTGAGATCGGCGAGGGTACCAGTGAGGTCCAGCGCATGGTTATCGCTCGTGGCCTCGGTCTGCCCAGAGCCTGACCCATCCGAACCCAATCACAGGAGATGTCGGTATGACGGACGTCCAATCCCAGCCGCAGGCATCTTTTGCCGGGCCCACCGAGGGTGGTGACCCGCGGGTCGCCGACGTGCGCAGGCGGCTGAATGCCGCTCATGCTGCCTCAGCGGCGCCGCCGCCGAAGGCTACGGCCAAGCTGGAGTCGCAGCACAAGCTGTACGTGCGGGAGCGCATCTCACTGTTGTTCGACGAGGGCTCCTTCGTGGAAGACGGGCGCTACGCCAACGCGATGTCAGACGGCCTGCCCGCCGACGGCGTCGTCACCGGACGAGGAACTGTGGAAGGCCGGGCAGCTATCGTCGTGGCCAACGACCCCACGGTCAAGGCCGGATCGTGGGGTGCCCGAACGGTCGAGAAGATCATTCGCGCCACCGAGATGGCCTTGCGCGAAGAGCTTCCTATCTTCTGGTTCATCGATTCCGCTGGCGCACGTATCACCGACCAGGTCGATCTCTTCCCGGGCCGTCGCGGTGCCGGGCGGATCTTTCACAATCAGGTCGCGCTCTCGGGCAAGGTCCCGCAGATCTGTTGCCTTTTTGGCCCCTCCGCCGCCGGCGGTGCCTACGTCCCGGCCTTCACCGACGTCGTGATCATGGTCGACGGCAACGCGTCCATGTACCTGGGCAGCCCCCGCATGGCCGAGATGGTGGTCGGTGAAAAGGTCTCCCTGGAGGACATGGGCGGCGCCCGCATGCACTGCAGCGTGTCCGGCTGTGGTGACCTGCTCGCGTCAGACGACGGCGACGCGATCGACCTGGCCAAGCTGTACTTCTCCTACGTGCCGTCGAACTGGCGGTGCGAGGGGCCCTCTTATGTGCCGGAGGAGCCGTCCCGCCCGTTGACGCGTTCGACCGTTCCCGAGATCGAGAGCATGCCATTCGATATCCACGTGGTCATCGACGGCCTTGTGGACGACGACTCCTTCTTCGAGATCAAGGCGCTGTATGCCGCGGAGCTCGTCACCGGGTTCGCCCGGATGGCCGGGGCGACGGTGGGAGTGGTCGCCAACAACTCTGCGATCAGGGGCGGCGTGCTCTTCGTCGACAGCGCGGACAAGGCGGCACGGTTCATCTGGCTGTGCGACGCCTTCTCCATCCCGTTGATCTACCTGGCAGACGTGCCGGGCTTCATGATTGGTTCGGAGGTCGAGCGGGCCGGCATCATCCGGCACGGCGCCAAGATGATCACGGCCGTGTCGGAGGCGACGGTTCCGCAGTTCTCGGTCATCGTGCGCAAGGCCTATGGCGCCGGCCTCTATGCCATGGCGGGTCCCGGCTTCGGTCCGGATGCCACCCTGGCGCTACCGACGGCACGGATCGCCGTGATGGGCCCGGAAGCAGCAGTCAACGCGGTCTACGCCAACAAGATCGCCGAGATCGCCGATCCGCACGAGCGAGCGCAGTTCGTCCAGGACAAACGCCGCGAATACGAGCAGGATGTCGACCTCGAGCGTCTTGCCGCCGATCTGGTGCTCGACGCGATCATCGAGGCCGACGAGCTACGGGCGGAGCTGGTCCGCCGGCTGGCCTACTCAGCCCGGCGGGACCGCACCTTCAGCCAACGCCGCAGAGGCGTGCCTCCGGTCTGAGCTGGTCTGCAGAGAAGTCGAAAGCTACTGAGCCGCCGCGGCTTTCGACGTCCCTGAGGGCACTAGCCAGAGCCGCCGAGGGCCAGGACACCACGGTCAGGGGTGGCCCGAAATCGATGCTAGAGTCTTCTACGGCCCTCCAAGCCAAGCCCCGCAAGAAATGACCACCGATCTTCGGATCGGGACGGATTTGACGGGCGAAGCGGGCGAGAGTAAGTTTGAACGGTTGCCCCGATGTGACGCCGGTAGGCGGTGTGTTGGTGTGTGTCCGATTCTTGAGAACTCAACAGCGTGCCAAAAATCGATGCCAAGTTTGATCTTGGTTTGTGGGGTGGCTTTTTTGGTTGCTTCATGGGTCGAGTTTTTGTTTGGTTGTTTTGGAATTGAGTCAGTTTGACTCGTTCTGTTTCGGCTGGAGTCATTTGCCCTTCGGGGTTTGTTTTCCCTTCACTTTTGGGTGTTGGGGTTTGAACATCAACGGAGAGTTTGATCCTGGCTCAGGACGAACGCTGGCGGCGTGCTTAACACATGCAAGTCGGACGGTGATCTTGGGGGCTTGCCCTTGGGTGATCAGTGGCGAACGGGTGAGTAACACGTGAGTAACCTGCCCTTCACTCTGGGATAACTCCGGGAAACCGGGGCTAATACTGGATATGACTCGAACAGGCATCTGTATCGGGTGGAAAGATTTATTGGTGGGGGATGGACTCGCGGCCTATCAGCTTGTTGGTGAGGTAATGGCTTACCAAGGCGACGACGGGTAGCCGGCCTGAGAGGGCGATCGGCCACACTGGGACTGAGACACGGCCCAGACTCCTACGGGAGGCAGCAGTGGGGAATATT
>Ga0209890_10000077_pt1 | contig 44516 bp, 38 predicted proteins | sample OrgsoiDNA2013049_FD_185799 | JGI IMG/M metagenome (GOLD analysis project Ga0209890, IMG submission 185799) | Permafrost soil microbial communities from the Arctic, to analyse light accelerated degradation of dissolved organic matter (DOM) -... | ecosystem: Environmental > Terrestrial > Soil >... | reverse complement strand
GGGGAGAGAGCTCCATGGTCCTCCTAGGTGGCCCAGATGCGCGGCGCTGTCGCGGCACGACCGAGCAGCGCGGGGCGGACACTCTGCCAGATCGTCTGCGCGAAGGCCCGCGCGCGCTCGGCCCCGCCGCCGAGGTGCCGCACGACCAGCGCCGCACCGTCGCCGAGCACGGTGACCGCGGCGCGATCGCCGTCGGGCGTCTTCGCCGCCAGCGCGCGCAGCCCGTCGACGATCGCTGCTTCCGGCGCCGGTGCCGCGACGATCAATGTCAGGACTGTCGCGCCGCAGAGACCCCAGCTTGCAGTCTGCACCGGCGCGCCTCCTGCGAAGCGGCCGCGCTCGATCAAGATCGGCGCCCCGGCGCGCCGCAGATCGAATATCTGCCGGCACGAGCCGCGGGCAAAGGGCGCCTGCCGCGCCGGAAGCCCGAAGCAGAGCGTCTCGGCCCCGAAGAAGCGCGCGGCCGGCGCCAGGTCGACGCGCGTTTCGATCTCGACCGAGGCGCCGTCGTAGACGATTGTCTCCTGCGGCAGCCACTCCAGCGTGCCGCCGGCCTCCACGGTCAGCGCGTGCGACTGGCGCGCCACCGGACCCGTCGTGCGGTAGGCCTTGCCGGCCGCCGGCGTCGTCACCAGCGTGTGGGCCGCGGGGCCGACGCGCAGGTCGAGCCGCAGCTCGTCGCCGCCGACCAGACCGCCGGGAGGATGCAGAAGGTAGACGTGGCAGACGTCGCGCCCCTCGGGAAAAAACGGGCGCTGAACGACAAACGGCCCGCGGTGCGCACGGCGGGCGAGCCAAGTCGCGCCCCCCTCGGCAGCGAACCCCAGCTCGAGCGCCGCGCTCCACCCCACGGGCTCAGGCGCCTGTCGGATCGATCCAGGTGTTGGGCTCTCGCCAGATGACGAGCACCACGCAGCCCTCGGGGCTCTCGACGGTGTGGCTGGAGCCGGGCGGGTTGACCACGTGCGAGCCGGCCGGATAGACGCCGCGCAGATCGCGCTGCGAGCCGCTGAGGACGAAGATCTCCTCCATCGCCTCGTGGCGGTGCGCCGGGACCGAACCGCCAGCGGCGTAGCGGAGCAGCGCCGCTGCCTCGCCCGAGCTGTCCATGTCGCCCCACAACCGGTGAATCTCCACCCCCTCGCGAAATCGCTCCCACGGGAAATCGGCCTCTTGGGCGCGCGCCCAGATTTCGTCGAGACGTAGCTCGTCACGTTTCATCCGGGCGACACGGTACGACGAAATACTGGCCAACCGTCAAGCGTGGCCTGCCATGTGACGGCCGATCACGCCCAGGTCGGCGTCGGCGATCGGCGTCTCATGCACCGCGTGCCCGTCGCTGATGACCACGATTCGATCGGCCAGCGCGAAGATCTCGTCGAGATCGGCGCTGATGAGCAGCACGGCGGCGCCGCGGTTGCGCGCCTCCATGAGTCGCGTGCGGATCTCCGCCACGGCCGCGAAGTCGAGCCCGAAACAGGGATTCGAGGCGATGAGGAGCGCCACGTCGTCCGACAGCTCGCGCGCCAGCACCGCGCGTTGCACGTTCCCGCCGGAGAGGCTCCCGATCGGCGCGTCGGGACCCGGGGTGCGGATCCCGTACTCGACGATCAGCGACGAGGCGTTCTTGCGCAGCGCACGTCCGCTGACCAGCGCCTTCAGAAAGGTAAAAGGATGGCGGTCGAACAGTCGGAACCCGATGTTCTCCGCCACCGACATGCCGCCCACGCAGGCGTTGCGCAGCGGCTCATCGGGGAGGCAACGGACCTTGAGGCCGCGCATCTCGAATCGCTTGGCGTGGTACGGGGTTCCGTTGACGGCGATCCTTCCGGCGCTGGAGCTGCGCTGGCCAGCCAGCACCTCGACCAGCTCTTCCTGCCCGTTGCCCGAGACGCCGGCGATGCCGACGATCTCGCCGGCTTTCACCTTCAACGAGAACTTGGTCACCGCGGGGGTTCCCAGATCGTCTTCGGCCGACAGCGCGTCGATCTCGAGCACGATCGATTCGCTCGCGCCGGCCTCGCGCGTCCCGCTCGCGCGCGGCGGCTCATCGCCGACCATCATGCGCGCCATCAGCTCGGGGGTCAGATCGGCGACACGGCCGCTTCCGGCGGGCTTGCCCCGGCGCAGGACGGTGACCTCGTCAGCGAAGGCCATCACCTCGCGGAACTTGTGCGAGATCATCAGGATGGTCAGGCGACCTTCTTGCGCCATCCCGCGCAGGAGGCCGAGCACGTCGTCGGCCTCCGCCGGCGTCAGGACCGACGTCGGCTCGTCGAGGATCACGATCGAGCTGCCGAGATAGAGCTGCTTCAGGATCTCCAGCTTCTGCTTTTCCCCGGCGGCCAGCATGCGCACCGGGCGCTGCGGATCGAGCTTGAACGGCATCCGATCCATGAAGTCCGCGACCGCCTTCGTCTCGGCGGCCCAGTCGAAGATGAAGGGGTGCTCGCGGCGCGCCAGCACCAGATTCTCCGCCACGGTCATGTTGTCGACCAACGTGAAGTGTTGATAGACCATCCCGATGCCGAGCGCGGCCGCGTCGCGCGGGCTCTTGATGTGCGCGGCGACGCCGTTCACCAGTACCTGCCCGACGTCGGCCGAGTAGTAGCCCATGATGCACTTGACCAGCGTGCTCTTGCCCGCGCCGTTTTCGCCGAGGAGGGCGTGCACCGAGCCGCGCCTGAGCTTCAGCGACACGTCTTCGAGCGCGCGCACCGATCCGAACTGCTTGGAGATCCCCAGCGCCTCCAGCGCCGGCGTCGCCGCGTCGACCACCGCCCGCGCGCCGTCGTCGATCTCCAGACTCATGGCAGCGCCTCCAGCAGCGCGCGCGACGTGGAGACCGTCCCGAACACCCCGTTCTGCATCTTCACCATCTTGATCGCCGCATTGTGATTGCCGGCGTCGGTCGCCGCGCAGCAGTCTTCGAGAAGCAGGCACTCGTAGCCGCGATCGTTCCCCTCGCGCATCGTTGTATGCACGCAGACGTCGGTGGTGATGCCGGTCAGGATCAGGTTGGCGATCCCGCGCTGTCGCAGGATCAGATCGAAGTCGGTGGCGCAGAAGGTTCCCTTGCCCGGCTTGTCGATGATCGTCTCGCCGGGCAGCGGCGACAGCTCGGGGATGATCTCCCAGCCGGGCTCGCCGCGGACCAGGATGCGGCCGCAGGGGCCGGGGTCGCCGATGCCGACCCCCTCGTTCCCCTTCGTCCGGCGCGAGCGCCAGCGCTTGTTGGCCGGTAGATCCGCGAGGTCGGGGCGATGCCCTTCCCGCGTGTGCATGATGTGAAAGCCGCCGGCGCGCATCTTGGCGAGGACCGCGCGGATCGGCGTGATGCAGGCGCGCGAGACCGAGATGTCGTACCCCATCAGATCGATGTAGCCGCCTTTGCCGCAGAAATCGGTCTGCATGTCGATCACCACCAGCGCCGTGTTCTCCGGGCGCAGATCGCCGTTCCAGGGGAAGGGGTAGGGATCGCCAGGGACGTAGCGGGCGGTCTTTGTAGTCTGGCTTGGCTCGCTCATCGTCTTGCCTTTGGCATCTACCTCGCCACCCTCAATTCGGCGGGCTGACCGTTGAGCGCGCGATCGCGCGAGCTGGTCGCCACGATGATCGCCAGCGTGAGCGCGTAGGGTGCCGCGTTGAAGAGGTAGTACCCGGACGTCACCCCCACCGACTGCAGCGCCGGGCCGAGCGCGCTCGCGCCGCCGAACAGCAGCGACGCCAGCAGACAGCGGACGGGATCCCAGCGTGCGAAGATCACCAGCGCCACCGCCATCAGCCCCTGGCCGCTGGAGAGCCCTTCGTTCCAGCTGCCGGGATAGAACAACGACAGGAACGAACCGCCGATGCCGGCCAGGAATCCGCCCGCCATGGTGGCGAGCTGGCGCACGCGCGCCACGTCGTAGCCCATTGCGCGCGCGGTGTCGGCGCTCTCGCCGACGGTGCGGATGATGAGACCCCAGCGGGTCCGCCTCAAAACGAAGCGGACGGCGAACGTGGTGATGAGGCCGAGGACGAAGAGCGCGTTCACCTGCAGCGCCGAACGCACCTGCGAAGAGGCGCTCCACCAGCCGAGCGACACCGCCGGCAGATGAGGCGCGCTCGGCCCGACCAGCGGCTTGCCCAAAAAGAACGCCAGCCCCACGCCGAACAGCATGAGCGCGATCCCGACCGCGACGTCGTTCACGCGCGGCCGGGCGCAGAGCCAGGCGTGCAGGGCGCCCAGCACGACGCCGCAGCAACCGGCCGCCAGCACACCGAGCCAGGGCGAATTCGTGAGGTAAGAGACGCCGTAGGCGGCCATCGCCCCCATGACCAGCGTCCCTTCGAGGCCCAGGTTCACCCGGCCGCTCTTCTCCGTGAGGCACTCGCCCAGGCTGACGAACAGGAACGGCGTGCTGATCCGGACCGCGCCGCCGATCATTCCCAGCGCGACGCCACCCGCCGCGCTCATGCCGCCACCGCCTTTGCAGACTTGGCGCGACCCCAGCGTCGGCCGTAAAGCGAATCCGAGAACAGGATCGCGATGAAGATCGTCCCTTGCAGCACGTTGACCGTCGCGTCCGGGAGCTCGAACACCCGCTGCAGAAGTCCGCCGCTGGCGCCGATCCCGCCCAGCAACAGCGCGACCGGGATGACGCCGAACGGGTTGGCGCGGGCGATGAACGCCACCAGGACGCCGGTGTACCCGTAACCGGTCACCAGCGAAGCGTTGGCGTTGCCGTGGATCGCCGCGACCTCGACGGCGCCCGCCAGGCCGGCGCCAAGGCCTCCCAAGAACGTCGCGATCACAATCAGTCGCCGCACCGGCAGGCCGTTCAACAACGCCGCGCGGACGTTGCCGCCCACCATGCGCGCCGCGAAGCCGAAGGTCGTCCGTTGCATGAGGAACCAGGCGATCAGGCAGGCGATGAGGGCGAAACCGAGGCCCCAGTGCACGTCCAGGCCCGGCAGGTTGCCGAGCATGTTGTCGTCGCCGATCGGCAACGTCGAAGGCTTGTTGAGGCTGGAGGGATCGCGCAGCGGCCCCTCGACGATGTGGTTGAGGAGCGCGATGGCGATGTAGTTGAGCAGCAGCGAGCTGATCGTTTCGTTGACGCCCCGGTAGGCCCGCAGCGCCCCGGCGCCGGCCACCCAGGCGCCGCCGACCAACGAGCCGGTCACGAACATCCCCAGCTTGATCGAAAACGGAGAGTGCAGGTGGATCCCCACCGCCGCCGCCGCCAATCCACCAAGCACCATCGCCCCCTCGCCACCCAGCACCACCAGACCGAGACGCAGCGGAATCGCCGTCGCCAGCGCGGTCAGCATGATCGGCGCCGCCCGCTGCAGCGTGTTCTGGAACGAGAACGCCGTCCCGAACGAGCCGCGGAACATCTCGTGGTAGACGGCCAGCGGGTTGCGCCCGGTCAGCGCCATGAAGACGCCGAACAGGACCAGCGCCGCCGCGATCGCACCGAGCGGAATGGCGACCGATTCGATCGACCTCCGCCAGGCGTCGCGGCGCGCCTCGGCCGCCGCGGCTGCCAGGGTGGCAGCTTGCGGCGACCGCTCAGTCGCCGGTGAAAGCGCGCCGATGCTCACGCCGATTCCCACTTGTGGCGCTCCGCGTCCGTCAGTGCCTGTTTCAGTGCGTCTTCCCGACGACGCCGTCGACCAGGTAGTCCATCTTCTCGAGCGCGATGTCGGTCTGCTTCTGCTCTGCCCCGGCCGCAATGACGACCTTGCCGGTGTTGTCCTTGAGCGGCCCCTTGTAGATGACCATCGTGCCGGCCATGAACTTGGCCTTGGCGGCGTCGGCTTTCTTCTTTGCGGCGGCCGAGACCGCCTTGCCGTACGGCGAGACCTTGACGAACCCCTCCTTGAGACCGCCGCGCAAGAGATGCGGCCAGGCCTTGCCGCCCTGAATCCAGTTCACGTAGTCGGTGTAGACCTTCCCCCAGTTCCACTCGGCGCCCGTCAGGTAGCCCTTCGGCGCCAGGGCCGACTGGTTGACGTGGTAGCCGGTGACGAAGACGCCGCGGCGTTCGGCGGTCTCGACGATCACCTTGGGCGAGTCGACGTGCATGGTCAGCACGTCCGCGCCCTGGTCGATCAAGCTGTTGGCCGCCTCCGCTTCCTTGACCGGCATCGACCAGTCACCGGTGAAGATGACGCTGGTGGTGACTTTGGGGTTCACCGACTTGGCGCCGAGCGTGTAGGAGTTGATGTTGCGCAGCACCTGCGGGATCGGCTTGGCAGCGATGAACCCGAGCTTGTTCGACTTGGTGGTCAGCCCGGCCACGATCCCCGCCACATATTGCGCTTCGTCGATGTACCCGAAGTAGCTCCCCACATTGGTGGGGTGCTTCCCCTCCTGGTACATGCCGCCGCAGTGCAGGAAGGTGACGCCCTTGTTCTTGGCTGCTTCCTTCAAGATGTGGGGATCGAAGTAGCCGAACGACGTCGGAAAGAGCAGCGTCGCGTTGTCGAGGTTGATCATGCTCTCCATCGTCTTCTGGACGGCAGAGGTCTCCGGGACCATCTCCTCCTCGCGAATCTTCACGCCGGGCAGCTTGGCGATCACCGCCGCGCCCTCCGCGTGGGACTGGTTGTACCCAAAGTCGGTCTTCGGGCCGACGAAGATGAAGCCCACGGTCATCGGGGCGGGCGCCGCTTTGGCAGGTCCCCCTCCAGCGACGGTCGTGACACCCAGGAATGCAGAAACCGCGAGGGCGCGAGCCCCCATCGAGCGAGCGAACAGTCGAAATTGATTCATGGATTGCTTATAGGCCGCCGCATGTTTCTCGATTCTTTCGTCGCCCCGAATTGTTGGTAACTTTGCTCCCACGCCGTGGACGGCTGTTGTCGTCGACGGTGCGGTTCGGCATTCTCGGTTCCGATGTCGACGAAGCCCGGTGCCGCCACCTTCCCCAGCCTCGATCTCGGCGTCCTCGCGCGCAGGTACGAAGACGGCGCGCGGCCGGCGGAGATTCTGGCCGAGATCTTCGCGGTCGTCGACGAACGTGGCGACGATGGCGTCTGGATCGCCTCCACCGATCGCGCGCAGCTGCTGACCCAGGCGAAGGAGCTCGAGCGGCGTCGCGCCGGCGGCGAGACCATGCCGCTCTACGGCGTCCCTTTCGCCGTCAAGGACAACATCGACGTCGCCGGACTGCCGACCACCGCGGCCTGCCCCGCCTTCGCCTACACGCCAAAGACCGACGCGTCGGTGGTGGCCCGGCTCCGCGCCGCCGGCGCGCTCTGCCTCGGGAAGACCAACCTCGATCAGTTCGCCACCGGCCTCGTCGGTGTGCGCTCGCCGTACGGGACCCCGCGCAACCCGTTCGACGCGCGTTACATCCCGGGCGGGTCCAGCTCCGGCTCGGCGGTCGCGGTGGCTGCCGGTCTGGTGAGCTTCGCGCTCGGCACCGACACGGCCGGCTCGGGGCGCGTCCCGGCGGCCTTCAACAACATCGTCGGTCTCAAACCGACCCGCGGCGTGCTCAGCACGACCGGCGTCGTCCCCGCCTGCCGATCGCTCGACTGCGTTTCGGTCTTCGCGCTCACCGTCGAGGACGCCGCCCGGATCGCCGAGCTCGTGCGCTGTTGTGACGAGTCCGATCCCAACGCGCGGCCCGACGCGAGCACGGTTCGATTCGCCCCCACGGCCGCGCCGCCGCGGTTTCGCTTCGGGATCCCGGCGGGCGTGGCGCTCGACTTCCGCGGCGATCTCGCCGCCAAGAGCGTCTTCGACCGAACGCTGGAGACGCTGGCGGCTTCGGGTGGCCAGCGCGTCGACGTCGACTTCGCTCCTTTTCGCGAGGCCGGCGGTCTGCTCTACGACGGGCCGTTCGTGGCCGAGCGGCTCGCCGCCACCGGCAGTCTGCTGGCGTCTGCGCCGGGCGCGATCATCGGGCCGGTTCGCACCATCCTCGAGAGCGCTGCGCGCTTCGACGCGGCAGCCGCCTTCGAGGCCCAGCACCGGCTGCGCCAGCTCCGTCGCGCCGCGGCCCGCGCGCTCGCCGGCGTCGATTTCTTATTGGTCCCCACCACGCCCACCATCTTTCGCATCGACGAGGTGGAGGCCGATCCGCTGGGACTCAACGCCGCGCTCGGTGCCTACGCGAACTTCGTCAACCTGCTCGACCTGGCAGCCGTCGCAGTCCCGACCGGATTTCGCTCGGACGGTCTACCTGCGGGCGCGACGGTGATTGGTCCCGCCGGGAGCGACGCCCGCCTGGCCGCCTTCGCGGGGCTGGTGCACCGTGCCACCAGCCGGACGATGGGCGCCGGGCCTCACCTCATCCCTTCGACGCCCGCGGTTGCAACGGGCGCGGGCCTCATCTCGATCGCGGTGGTCGGCGCCCACCTTTCGGGCGAGCCGCTCAACCACCAGCTGACGATGCTGGACGGCCGGTTCTTGAAGGCGACACGCACCGCGCCCGTCTACCGGCTCTATGCTCTCCCCAACACGACGCCCGCCAAGCCCGGCCTCGGCCGCGTGGACAACAACGGCGTCGAGATCGAGATCGAGGTCTGGGGTCTTTCTGCGGAGGCCTTCGGGACCTTCGTCGCGGCGGTGCCACCCCCGCTCTGTATCGGGAGCCTGTCGCTCGCGGACGGGACCCGCGTCTCCGGTTTTCTGTGCGAGGGTTACGCGCTGGCCGGCGCCACCGACATCTCGAGCTTCGGCGGCTGGCGCGCCTATCGCCAGTCGTTGAAGCCTGAGGCTTCGCGCAAGGCCTGAGGCTTCGCCGCGGCGTCAGGGGCAGCTCCTAGACGCCCGACAGCCCGAGGAGCGCGGGAAACGCGGGCCCGTTCGCTCGGAGACGCTCGAAAATATTAACAACAGTGAGGTCGTCCCGGCAGTTATACCCGTGACACGCTTACGGTTCTTGAGCTGAGGGATCTGCCGCAAGGCACCTTCCGACTGCATCAATCCACGACCTGTCGACCCTTCCAAGGTGGTGGGCATGCCTCGGGCCCCTAAGTCCGCGACTCGTCACGCCGAACGTCCTTCGCACCCCATAGTCCATATCGACGGACCTATGCACCTGGAGATATCGCAATGAAGAAGATTCGCCCCGCCGCACAACTGTCAGTCGCCCTGTCGCTTGGCGCCCTCCTCGCTTCTTGTATGTCATTTTCGTCGGGCAGCGGCGGTGGCACCGGCGGCTCGACGGGTGATGGCAACGGGGGATCGACCGGCAACGGGGGTACGAACGGCACCGGTGGCTCGACCGGATCCGGCGGCACCAGCGCCACCGGTGGCTCGCCCGGGTCCGGGGGCAGCGTCGCCACCGGCGGCACGCCTGGCACCGGTGGCACGCCTGGCACCGGCGGCACGCCTGGCACCGGCGGTACGCCCGGCACCGGCGGCACGCCCGGCACCGGGGGTATGGCCGGCAAAGCGGGCACCGGTGGCACGCCTGGCACCGGCGGCACGCCTGGCACCGGCGGCACGCCCGGGACTGGCGGCACGCCAGCCACCGGTGGCACGACCGGCACTGGTGGCACGACCGCCAGCACCGGGCCTTGCGACATCCTGGCGAGCGCCGGCAACCCCTGTGTTGCGGCCCATAGCATGGTGCGAGCTCTCTACGGCAGCTACACCGGCAATCTCTATCAGGTCTGTAAGGGGTCCTTTACAACCGGACCGAATTCCTGCAAGGGGACGACCATGGACATCGGGGTCGTGACCGGCGGCTACGCCAATGCCGCCGCTCAAGACACGTTCTGCTCTGGCGGAAGCTGCACCATCTCGATCATTTACGATCAGTCCCCAAGTGGAAATCACCTCAAACCCGCGCCCACCGGTGGCAGCGCCGTCGGCAGCGCCGACAACCCCGTCAACGCCGCCGACCTCAAGACGACGCTCAACGGCCATGAGGTCTACGGCGCCTACTTCAAAGGAGGCATGGGATATCGGGCCGGATGCACCGGCTGCGGAGTCGTGAAGGCGACGGGGACGGCAACCGGCGACGCGGCCGAGACCGAGTACATGGTGACCAGCCAGAACGGCAAGCAAAACGGCAATTCGGAAGGGTGCTGCTTCGACTACGGCAACGCCGAAACGGACCTCCATGACGACGGCGCCGGCACCATGGAAGCCGTCTACGTTGGGGGGGGCGTCGCCTGGGGCACAGGGTCTCCCGGCAGCCGCACCAGCGGCCCGTGGATCATGGCAGATCTCGAAAACGGTATCTTTGCCGGCTGGCAGAACAATCAAAACCAGAACATTTCGACCAACACGGCCGTCAAGTACAACTTCATCACGGGCATCGTCGTCGGCGACTCTTGCACCGGGAAGACTGGTTGCGCGGGCACCGGCTCTGCGAATCCGAGTGGGCGCTTTGCCATCTATGCAGGCGATGCGACGACCGGCGTCCTCAAGACCATGTGGGACGGGGTTCGCCCAACCGGCTACTTCCCCATGAAGAAACAGGGGTCCATCATCCTCGGGACCGGCGGGGACAACAGCAACAGTGGTACCGGACAATGGTTCGAAGGCGTGATGGCGACCGGCGCCGCGACGGTGGCGACCACCAACGCCATTCAGACCAACATCGTCGCTGCGGGATACGGTAAGTAAGCGGTCCGATGCTGCGAAGATTCCAAGTGCCGCTGGTGCTGGTGGTCTGCCTGGTGTCCGCCCGAGCGGCGGCTGCAGAGTCGCCAGATGAGGATCAGCCGCCCGAGCCGCCGTCTGCGCTGCCGACCGCGCCGCCGCCTGCACCGCCGACCGCGCAGCCTCCGCAGCCACCGCCCGCCGCGGCGGTGGAACCTGCGCCGGTACCGGGACCCTGGCACGTCGACGTCAACGGGTACTTCCGAGCGCCCATGGCCCTGGGCATCAGCTCGCGCCCGGGTCCCGACAGTCAAGATCCTATTACTGGAAAGCTGATCGGTCCCCCGAGCACGCAGGTGTCGTACGGGCCGAATCGGACGGTCGACTCGAACTACTACAGCTTCGCCTACACGCGACTGCAGGAGCAGGACTGGGCGGAGGTCTTCATCCACGCGCGGAAGAAGCATGTCGACGCCGCGGTGGGGTGGATGGGGTATTGGTTTCAGTCGGTCGGCGTTCGGAACTACGACGCAGCCTGGGCCCCCGGTCTGGCCTATGTGGCGCTCGATACGGACTTCGGGGACGCCGACCTCAAACCGAACATTGCGGTCACGGCGGGGGCCTTCTGGCCGAGCTTTGGATATTTCGAGAAGTACGACACCTACACGCTCGGGCGTTTTCGCCAATTGGGCGCACAACTGAAGCTGACGCTCCCCCTCAGTCCCGATCTCACGGTGACTCCCGTGGTGGGTTTTGGTACCGGTCGGGATGGCACTTTTAATCCCAACGCTCCCGCCTTTTACGGGGCCACAACCGCCGTCGATTTGCTGGCCTACGCAAACGTCAAAGTCAGCTACGCGAAGTTCGCGGACGTCGGGGTTCATGTCAACACCGAGTGGACCGCCGACCCCAATCTGGCCAAGGGAGCCATGCCGGATCCTAAATCCTATGCGGCGGTCCAGGCCGCCCATCTATCGGTCCTCGGCGCGGAGGCAAACCTTCGTGCACCCTACCTGGGTCATTTGTGGATATCCCCGTCCTTTATCAGCGTCCGAAATGGCTGGGCGCTCAACAGCGCCGGCACCGAGGTCATGCATTCGCTGAGCGGAATGGGCATCGCCACAAACTACATGGCATGGACCAATAACCCCGACAACTCCACCGGCAGCGGATCGATGATCAATTTCGGCTTTCTCTATGAGAACACGCTCTCCGGTGTCCAGGGCAGGGCGCCGGGAAGTGTGCCCGAGGTGACGCTGAGCATCTTCGGACTGCTGGCGGACGCCAGCCTCAATTTGCCGACTGGCTCGGACGTCAAGCCAGCTGGTTCGGTTGATTTGCAAACCAGCATCAAACAATTCAAGTACGGTGCGGACGTTACCCTCCAGTATCTGACGTGGCTCGCATTCATGCTCCGCTACGACTCCGTCAATTATGACCTGGACCACCCTGGATACGTCTTCCTCAGCGTCACCCCGCGCGTGATCGTCTCCTCGCATTTCCTCTCCAGCGAGCGCATCTACCTGCAGTACTCTCGATACAAATACGGCGACAACATAAAGCTCGCCGGGCAGTGGCCCTGGGTTGCGCCGCTCGTGGCGGGAAGCGATGTGCTCCAAGCGGGTCCGTATTCGGGCATGACGCCCGACGTGAACGTCGTCAAGCTCCAGGCCGACGTCGCCTTCTGAGCAGCTCAGCCCATCGAGGCGTGGACAGCCGATGACTCGAGGCGCGCCGCCAGCGTCTCGACCTTCTCCAACTGCGCACGCAGCCGGTCCTTGAACTCTCGGGCGTCGGTGCTCGTCAGCTCGATCATCAAGCCGTGCCGTTGCTCCTCGAGCGCCAGCGTGAGCTCGCGCAGCTCATCGTCGGTAAGTTCCAGCTTCACGCTCATACCAACAATCTAGATCCGGAATCGAGACCGTCACGCCGCCTGGCGCGGCCGTGGTCCCCAGAAGATCGGGTCTCCCCCGCTTAGCCAGGTCGTTGGCCGTTCGGGCCTTTACTGAACCTCACGACCGCTCACTGAAACTGACGGGCGTTGCCCTTGTGCGGGCGTGGCGAGACGCCACCATCCCCCCATGGCGCGCAAACGACCGATGTCTGCATTCCTGGGGTTCTTGGCTGTCTCGGTCCTCATCGGGGTAGAGGTCGCCCGCATCGGGCTGGCGGCGGACCTCGCGCCGGATAGGGACAAGAAGGTCCCGATGCTGTTCGTTCAGACATCCAAGGGGGCCACCCTCGTCAACGGGAAGCTGACGCTCAAGGGGGTCAGTCCCATGACGGTCTATTTCTCGGATCGGCCCACGCGCGTCGCCGGTCACATCGCGACCAGCGAGATGATCCCTCTGTGGTCGGAAGGCAAGGACAGCTTCCTGAAGGACCCTCCCAACGCCACGCTGTCGACCTTCACCGCCGACGGCAAGGTGGCCAACGTGGTGGTTGAGCTGAAGAATCCCGGCCTGACCGGCGACCAGATGACGTACGACGTCCGCGTACTTCAGGGGAAGCTTCCGGACAACGCAGAAGCCGCGTCCCTCTTCATCGATGTGATCGGGATGCCGTTGACCCCCGTTTCGTACGCCGGTGCCGCGCGCCGCGCGGGCCGTCGCACGGTCGTCGTTCGCTGACTCGGGCAGGATAGGGTCTCGGGTCTCCGGTCGATCGGTGGAATCATCCCGGTTGGGCGGCGAGACGTTTCGGGTCCATGCTGATGGGGTGTCGGGGCGCTTGCTGGCCACCACGCCGCCCGAGATCGTCGTTCGCGACGAGGAGGACGCTTGCGTCTACCTCCCCGGGCGGCGGGCGCGGCAGCCACTGCGCCAGCCGCTTCGCCGGCTGACCCCCGCCGAGTTCGACACGCGGATGGCGGCGGGCGACCGGCGCGCGGGGTCGCTGCTCTACAACCAGGCCTGCCCCAGCTGCGCGGCGTGCCAGGCGGTCCGCGTCGACGTACGCGCGTTCGCACCGTCGCGCTCTCAGGGGCGGGCGAAGGCCAAGGCGGACGAAGCCGTCACGGTGCAGCTCGGGCCGATCATCGTGGACGACGTGCGTGTCTCCCTCTACCGGGCGCACGAGCAGGGCCGCGGCCTGGACCAGGGCGGGCGGCCGCCGATCGACGCGCTGGAGTACGAGAGCTTCTTCGCCCGCAGCTGCGTCGGGGGGTTCGAGGTGCGCTATCTCGTGGGGCGGCAGCTCTGCGGCGTGGCCATCACCGATCGCGGCGCGCGCTCCCTCTCGGCCGTCTACACGTTTTGGGATCCGGCCTACGCGGCCCTCTCGCTGGGGACGTATTCGATTCTGACCCAGATCGCCCTGGCGCGCAGTTGGGAGCTCGACTGGGTCTATCTCGGGCTCGCCATCCGGGAGAACCGGTCGATGGCCTACAAGCTGGCCTTCATGCCCCACGAACGCCGCGTGGACGGAGCCTGGGAGCGTTTCTCCCGCGGGTGATCGCCCAGCGCGGGGGCGCGTGCCGATGTCCCCAGATCTGGTCTAGGATGCCCCAATGACCGATTCGTCCGATGCTCCCGTTTCTACTGGCACCAGTGCGCCGGCCCCTCGGCGTCCACGTTTGCTCGGCGTCGCCGTCGTCGCGGTAGTGGCGCTCGCGCTCTGGTGGTCGCTTGCCGGTCGCGGCGGTATCGACGCGTCGATCAGCCTCGTCACGAGCGATCACGACGATCTCGCCTGCGCGAGCGAGCAGACGTTCGGTCGTTATCGCTGCGAGTTTCGGGCGCCCGGCGTCCCCTGGCCCAATCCACCGGCCCCAAGCGATCGCCTGGCCGGCTACTTCACCGTCGAGCAGAAGCTGTACGTGATCCCGGGATTGTTCGCACAGGAGGTGTTGGCCTCCCGGTACGCCGCCGAGGAGCCGCGCAAGGTCCCGCGCGACCAGCGCCCGCGTTTCTCGGCGGCCTGCAAGCTCAAGGTGACCGATCAGATGCGCAACTTTCAGACCCGCTGGATGAAGAACGGCGACTGGGGCCATCAGGACGAGGCTCCGGTGGCGATCGCGTCGAACTGCCGCATCCAATAGGCGGAGGCCGAGAGGTGCTCCACGCAGGCCCTACGGGCCCTGCCGGGCCTTCTCGGGCGGTCGTTCAGGGCGCGCGGACGAAGAAGGCCACGGACGAGCCAATCATCAACAGGGCGACGCCGACGCCGGTCCAGTAGAGCGCACCGGAGACACGACGTGCCCGATCGACGACGAGCGCGTAGGCGAGGCAAAAGGGCACCAGGACGGGGAAGACGTGGCGAAAGTCTTCGTGAAACTCGTTGGGCACCCGGATGCGGAACGCCAAAAGGAAGATGAGCATGGTGACGACCGCACAGGCGTACACGCGATATCTGCGCCATGGCACCCGACGCAGGAAGATCGCGCCACACAGGCAAGTGGTCACCATGGCGAGCAGGAGTAACTTGATCGCGACCGCCAGAGCCGTGTAGCGCGCCGCTTGGAATTCGTCCCCCAGCGGCATCACGCCGAACAGGCTCGATTTCGCGAACCGATTCCAGAAATAGTCGGGCTTGGGGTAGTCGGGCATCGCGTCCATGCGGCGGATGAAATCCGGCAGATCGAAGAAGATGAACCGGCTCGGTGTGTCGGCCACGGGCGGCCTGTAGCGTCCGTCGCAGGCATGACCCAGGACCTCCAGGCACAGCGTGTGCGGGCTCTGCTCCAGGCGCGAGAAGACGGCCAGCGCGGCGACCGCGCCGAGGACCACGATCGCGATCGCGGTTCGCGCGACGTCGCGTCGGGCCACCTTCGTCGTGCGGAGGTGCACCAGCGCGAACAGGATCAAGATCGCCGCCGCGACATAACCGGAGGCCTTGGTCAGGATCGCCAGCGCCGATGCGACCAGCGCCAGCCAGAAGTCGCGGGGGTGTCGCTGACTATCCCACCGAGCGGTGAAGTAGATGGCCGCGAGAATCAGCGGCGAGGCGAGCGCGTCGTTGTGAACACGCACTGAATTGAGAACACTGGACGGCCAGAACACCACCAGCGCCGCCGCCAGCCATTGGGTTGCGGGAGCAACCCCGAAGCTGCGGATGACCAAGAGAGCCAGGACCACGAAGCCGACGAACAGGAGCAACGAGAGCCACTGGAGCCCGAGCTCGAACGGCATCCATCCGCCAGCGAGCAGGCTCCTGGACCACGCCGCCCCCAGCGCGTAGTAGAGCGGCGGGTGCCCGCAGGCGACACACGCAGACATCGCCGGCAGGCGCAGGTGCTGCGCGATGGCCCGGATGTAGTAGACATGCGCCAGTCCGTCGAAGTTGCGCTCCGACACCGAGGTATACGTGAGGTAGTCCGCATACAGCGCGACGCCCGCGAGGACAATCGCGATGGTGCGCCGATCGAATCGCAGGCGCCGCAGGACACCCAGCGCCACGCCCACGCTGCTCAGGAAGACGATTGCCAGCATGGGGTTCACGATGCGGGGGAATCCAGGTCGGGCCCCCGGACTTTTACACAAAACGAGACGGGACTGACGCCGTTCGCAGGCCGCGCTGGCGCGGTGGTCATCGATCCCATGTCGTACCTGTGCGCGGGCGACCTCTTCCCGATACGGGACGGACGGGGGCAGCCAGGGCAAGCGCATCCGCGTAGTGGTTCGGGGCGCTGCCGCGCGTAGCTTGCTTTAAGGGACGGGCAGGCGACAGGTTCCCGGGGCGGGGTAGCAGAATCCCTCGACGCAGGCGCCGGAGCATTGCGAATCGATCTGGCAGGCTTTCCGCGCGCAGAAGCCGCTGATGGCGTTGTTGACGTTGCAGCTGAAGTTGGCCGGGCAGGTGTTGGAGGTCGAGGTGCAGGTGATTGGGGAGCAGTGGTGGCTGCTCGCGCAGCTCTGGCCTTCGGGACAGTCGGTGTTCATCGTACAGCCCGGAACGCACCCCATGCCGGATGGACACGAGCAGGGGACCTGCTCACAAACCGACGGCGTCGCGGCGTCGACCGCGCAATCGGTGTCGCCGGTACACGGGTGCTGAACGGCGATGCACGCGCCCCCGCACACCGGGGTGCCCGGCGGCGCGCAGGTGGCCGAGCTGCCGCAATCCGTGGCGCTCCAACATGGACCGCCGTTGGCGCCGCCGGCGCCACCGCGCCCGCTGTTGCCGCCGGTCGCGCCGCCATGGCCGCCAGTCGCGCCGCCTGTCCCCTGCCCCCCCGAGCCACCTTGCCCGCCCGAGCTCTGGGTCGAGCCGCAACCGATAGAAAAGAGAGCGACCAGTCCAAGCCCCGCAAGCGACCGAATTCTCATGCGGGCCAACTCAGCAAGACACAGACCAGCCGGATGTCCCCCTCACAACACGGGAATCGCGCAGAAAGAGCCGTCAGGAATCTGAGGCCGGCTGTCATTCTCGTCGCGGAGAATAGGAAGAACAAGCGGCCTTCTGGCTGACAATCTCACTTTCCGTCTACGCTTGAAGAGGACCGTCTCCTCGGGCCGATGGCGCGCCACGCACGATCCGCGACATTCGTCGGGAGCGGGCGTGGCGGGACCTGACCATCAAGCTGCCTGCACGGCCGACACCGCCGTCACCGGCACGCCGAGGGCGGCGTTCTCGGCCTTGCGCGCCTCCAGCAGGAGACGTCGCACCTCTTCGGCGATCTCCGGGTGCTCGGCGACGTAGGCGCTGGCCTTGTCGCGTCCCTGGCCGATCCGTTCGCCGCGGAACGAATAGAAGGCGCCCGCCTTCTCGAACAGGCCGGCGGCCGACGCCAGGTCGACGACCTCGCCGGGGGCGTTGACGCCGACGCCGTAGAGGATGTCGAACTCGGCCTCTCGAAAGGGGGGCGCCACCTTGTTCTTCACCACCTTGACGCGCGCGTGGTTGCCGACCACCTGGTCGCCGTTCTTGACCACGCCGATCTTGCGGATGTCGAGCCGGACCGAGGCGTAGAACTTCAGCGCGTTGCCGCCGGTGGTGGTCTCCGGGTTGCCATAGACGACGCCGATCTTCTGGCGCAGCTGGTTGATGAAGATGACGGCCGTGTTGTTCTTGGCGGTGGCGGCGGTCAGCTTGCGCAGCGCCTGGCTCATGAGCCGCGCCTGCAAGCCCATGTGCGCGTCCCCCATCTCGCCTTCGATCTCCGCCTTCGGCACCAGCGCGGCGACAGAGTCGATCACGATCAAGTCGACGGCGCCGGTGGCGACCAGCTTGTCGGCGATCTCCAGCGCCTGCTCGCCGTGGTCTGGCTGCGACACCAGAAGCTCCTCGGTGCGGACGCCCAGCTTGCGGGCGTACCCGACGTCCAGCGCGTGCTCGGCGTCGATGAAGGCGCAGACACCGCCGGCGCGCTGGGCCTGAGCGATCGCCTGCAGCGTCAGCGTGGTCTTCCCCGACGACTCGGGGCCGTAGATCTCGATCACCCGGCCGCGCGGCAGGCCGCCCACCCCGAGCGCGACGTCGAGGCCGACGGAGCCGGTGGGGATGACGCCGATCGCTTCGATCTCGCCGCCGTCGAGCGACATGATCGCTCCCTTGCCGAACTGCTTTTCGATGGCGGCGATCGCGCCGGCCACGGCCTTCATTTTCTCTTTGATGCTGGACATGGTCTCTCCTTTGGTTGGTCTCGGGTTCAGACGGTCACGGGTTGGTCGAGCACGCGGTACTGCAGGGTTTCGGCGAGGTGGACGGCGTGCACGGCGCTGCTCCCCTCGAGGTCGGCGATGGTGCGGGCCACGCGGCGAACGCGGGTGATCGCGCGGGCCGAGAGCCCGAGCCGAGCCGCGGCGCGCTCGAGCAGCGCGTGTCCGGGGGCATCGATCGGCGCGACCGAGGCCAGCGCCGCCGAGCCGAGGCGCGCGTTCCAGCTCTTGCCACGCCCCAGCTGGCGTTCGCGCGCCGCCACCACCCGCCCGCGTACCACCGCGGTCGATTCGCCCGGCTCGCACCGGGCCAGCTGGCTGTAAGGCAGCGCCGGGACGTCGACGTGCAGATCGATCCGATCGACCAGCGGCCCGGAGAGGCGTGCGCGGTAGCCGCCGATGGCCGTGGCCGAGCAGGTGCAGGTGCGGACCGCGCTGCCGAGGTAGCCGCACGGACAGGGGTTGAGCGCCGCCACCAGCATGAAGTCGGTCGGATAGCTGACCGCGCGCCGGGCCCGCACGATCGTCACCCGGCGATCCTCCAGCGGCTGCCGGAGACTCTCCAGCACGGAGCGCGGATACTCGAGCAGCTCGTCGAGAAACAGCACGCCGTTGTGCGCGAGCGCGATCTCGCCGGGTCGGGCCTGGGGGCCACCGCCCACCAGCCCGGCGGCCGACACCGTGTGGTGGGGCGCGCGAAAAGGGCGCGCGCCGACCAGCGCGGAGCCGCCCAGCAGGCCGGCGATGGAATAGACCATCGTGGTCTCCAGCGCCTCGTCGAAGGTGAGCGGCGGCAGGATGCCGCCGAGCCGCTGCGCCAGCATCGTCTTCCCAGAGCCGGGCGAGCCGACGAACAGCAGATTGTGGCCGCCCGCCGCCGCGATCTCCAGCGCCCGTCGCGGGACCTCCTGGCCCCGCACGTCGCCCAGATCGGGCGCCGGTCCGGTCGGGTGCGGCGCCGGACTCGGAACTGCGCCGATGGACGATACGGCGAGTGCCTCGCCGCGCAGCAGGGCGACCAGCTCACCGAGGTGCCGTGGCGCCTGAACGTCGCATCCGCCGACCGCGGCCGCCTCACAGGCGTTCTCCGGCGGCACGATCAGCCGCCGCACCTCCTGGCCGCGCGCCCAGGCGGCGATCGGCAGGACGCCGCGCACGGGGCGCAGCGTTCCGTCGAGGGCCAGCTCGCCGACGAACAGCGTGCCGGCGAGCGCCGCTGCGTCGACGACGCCCGCCGCCGTGAGCATCCCGACCGCGATCGGGACGTCGTACGCGGCGCCGTCCTTGCGGAGATCAGCGGGCGCCAGGTTGACGGTGATCCGGCGCGGGGGCAGCTTGAAGCCGCTGTTCTCCAGCGCCCCGCGGATCCGCACCCGCCCTTCGCGAACCCCGGCGTCGGCCAGCCCGACGATGTTGCAGCAGGGGAGGCCGATCGCCACGTCGACTTCGACGTCGATCGGAGCGGCTTCGATTCCCACCACCGCAGCGGAGGCGACACGCGCGAACATGCCGCCCGACCTTGCGAGCGCGATGCCAGCCCCCGCCCGCGATTTCCCGCGCTCACTCTTCCCTGACCGGCCGCCCGTCGGTCATTCCCGTCCGTCCCCCGTCCCACGAGGTGGCCGGAGCACTCCGAGCCGTACCCGCAAAACTAAAAAGTCAGTCGCAGACCGAGGCGAGCGTTGATCGGCGTCTGGTAGGCGAGCGGCCTACCGAAGTTGGGGTTCTTCGCGACCGGCGCGCCATTCATGTTCTTGGCGTACTTCAGGTCCTGCGGCGTGCCGTTGATGATCGGCGCGGCCGCGTCGTAGGTGTAGTTGTCGTCTTGCTGAAGCGCCGTCTGCTGGTCGAGCATGTTGAACACGTCGATGAAGCCCTCAAGCTTCATCTTGGGTCCGAGCGGTCGTCCGTACGCGACGTGCGCGTCGAGCTCTGTCACCGTCGGCGTCCGCCCGGCGTCTCCGCGCGGCAGCAGAAACACGATCTGATACGGCTGGTTGGGGAGGAGGTTGCCCATGTAGTTGCGCGGCATGCCCGAGCGCGCCGTGAACGACGTCCCGAAGACGAACTGGCCGCGACCGACCGGAAGGGTGTAGTAGCCGTCGACCTTGAACAGGTGCGGGCGATCGTTGGGCAGCGGGCCGTTCTGGTTGGGGTAGAGATCCGGATAGTCGTAAGCGTTGCTGCCATTGGGGGCGATGTAGTTCGTCTCGTTCTGGTAGAGCCCCTCGTAGTTACCGATGAGGCGCGAGTAGGTGTACGCGGCCCGCGCGAACCAGGCCTTCGAGAAGTGCTTGTTCAGCGAGAGCGTGATGGCGTCGTAGGTCCGCTCGGGCGTAGGGGCGGCAGCCAGCTGCTGGATGGCGCTGAGTTTCGCTTGGGCATTCTGCAGGTTGGCCTGCGCCACCGGATCGGTTGGCATGGCCTGGAGCGCGGTCATCGCCTGCTGGATGTCATTGTTGGCGGCGGTGATGGCCGAGTCCGGCACGTGGCCGGGGTTGGCCAGCACGCTATTGAAGTTCGGGCCGGCGCCGTCCTCGATGACCGTCCCCAGCCAGCGGTGCTGATAGTCGAGCCGCAGGGTCATGCCCGGCAGAATCTCGCGCTCGGCGGTCGCCGTGACCTCGTTGTTGTACTGCCCCTGCATGTTGGCCTGCGCGGTTTCGTTGTTGAAGACCGCAAACGCGCCGGTCGTGGGGCCACATTTCGCGTACTCGCCGTTGCCGACCCAGTTGTAGGCGTTGCCGAGGCTGCTCGGGCTGCAGGCGGAGAGGTTGCCGTTGCTGTTGACGAAGTTCTCTCCGGCGAAGTAGCGCGCGGCGACGTCGAGCGGGACCGCCTCGTAGTAACGGCCGTAGAAGACCGCCAGCTTGGAGCGGCCGTCGTTCCAGGGGTCGTAGACGACACCCAGCCGGGGTGCCAAGTCGTCGGTGCTGAAGACGGGGTTGCCATCGCTGCCGTACATCTTCTGCAGCTCGAGCCGCACGCCCGCGTTGATGGTCAGGTTACGCAGGTGGTTCGGGCTGAAGCTGTCCTGCAGGAAGAAGGAGTTGGCGAGGTTCTTCACGTAGGCGTGCAGAGAGTCGACGTAGTCCTTCGAGCCCGTGCCCAGGGTGGACCGGTCGACGGTGACCTGCGACTCTCCCGGCATCAGACCGAAGAAGGTCTGCGCGCCAAAGCCTGAGCCGGGGGTGATCTGTACGAAGGCGTGCTCGCCGGGGGGGCCCGAGTAGGAGCGCGTGAGGTCATATGTTCCGAGGTCGATGTGCCAGCCGTACTTGAGCTCGTGGTGTCCGCCCCCCTCGAAGAGGTGCGTCGACTTGATCTCGCCCGACCAGCGGAAGGCGTTCGCCTTGTCGATCTCGCCGATGCCGCCGCCGTAGTAGTAGGGGGCGACGGGGCAGGGCTGGAACCCGTCCGCGCTGGGCGCACAGCCGGTAGCGTGCTCCAGATCCCAGAGGTTGGCCCCGGAGTACTGCAGCTGGTTCAGGTTGTTCAAGTCGGCATAAGGGGAGCGGTCGTAGAAGTACTCGTTGTGCATGCCGGCGAGCACGTCGATCTGCCAGCGTCGTTCGTAGAGCTTCGAGACCCAGTGCGCGCTCAGATCGGTGTTCGCCTTGGTCATGGACTCCAGGGCCGTGCGGGGATCCGAGCTGTACGGATCGACCCCGTACTGGTTTTTGAGCTCGGTGTTGAAGCTGGGTGTCCCGACGAGGGCCAACGTCAGGTGGTTGTCGGGCAGGGGAATCCAGTCGATCGTGCCGGCGTAGGAGTACGTCCGGTGGGTCTCCTGCATGCGGGCGGTCCAGGGGGTCTGCGTGACGGCCGGCTGGCCGGAGGCATTGAGGATCGGGAAGCCGGGGTTGTTGGGATCCTCCGTCTGCGCGTAGGTCGTCCGAAGGACGTGGGTGTCGGTGATGCGGGGCGCGAAGCCGACCCAGAAGAAGAGCTTGTCCTTGATGAGCGGCCCGCCGACCTCGACACCGATGCTGTCGTCGAAGTCCGGCTTGCGGACGCCGCCGAGAGAGCTGCCGATCGGCAACACCAGCTTGGGGCTGGCCGCCAGCCAGTAAGGTGACCAGTAGCCAAACGCGCTGCCGTGGATCTCGTTCGTCCCGGACTTGAGGACGGTGTTGATGACGCCGCCCATCGCGCCGCCGTACTCCGCCTGGTAACCGCCGCTGTTGACGTCGATCTGGGTAACGAACTCGGTGGGGAGGTTCGATCCTGCGCCGTGGCTCGCCAGGCCGCTGTCGATGTTGCCGTACCGGATACCGGTCACGTTCATGCCGTTGATGAAGTACATGTTCTCGAGGCCGGTCGCGCCGCCGATCGAGACGTTGCCGCTGCCGTCGATGAACGCGCCGGGCGCCCGCTCGATGACGTCTCCGAACGTGCGCCCGACCGGAACGTTCTGTGTGAAGGCGCTGTCGAAATCGGCGCCCACGCGGGCGCTGCCGATGTCGATCGACGGCGCCTTGCCGGTGATGAGGTAGGTCTGCTGGGCGGCGGCGACCGCCGCGGAGGAGATCTTGGCGTTGACGCGGACCATCCGGTCGGCCGACACGATGACGCCGGGCTGCTCGACCTGCGTCGCGGTGTTCGCGGCGTAGAACCGGATGACGTAGGTGCCGACGGGCAGGGTCGTGAAGGTGTACTCCCCCTTGTCGGTGGTGATCACGGCGTCCTCGCCCTGAGGGCCGGCCACGATGACCGTGACACCCCCGAGCGGCATCCCGGTCTCCTGATCGGTCACGCGCCCGGTCACCCGACCGGTCGTTTCTTGCGCCAGGGCCACGCCTCCGCTCAGGAGCGCCGCCAGTCCCAGGGCCGCTGCACCAATTCGAATCCGGGTCATCGATCCTCTCTTTCGGTGCGTCTCTCGGTACGTCAGGGTTGCCAAGGCGTTGGAAGCGCCAGTCACATCGCCTCTGTGTGGAAGGACTTCGTCGTGGCGCCGGCAGCGCCGAGCGTGTCACCGAGAATGTCGGCGGCGTCGGCGTCGACAGAGATGGTGATCGTCGAGCTCGCCGGCCAGGTGGTGTGGGGGGTGACGGAGACGTTGGAGCCGTCGACGCAGGCGAAATCGAAAGTGACCGTCGCCGGGAGGGCCGGCACCGCGGTGACGGTGATGTGCGTCTTGATCTTCGTTGCGTCGAATTTCCCGTTCGGCTGCGGGCAGACGATGTTGTTGAAGGTCACCGTCGCGGCCGTCATGTTGGGCACCACGTCCGTGGGCGCGGCCGCGTCGGCGCCGGCATCGGCGGCCTTCGGTGGCGGCGGGGGCGTCGTCACGGCCACGCTGAGAGGCTGGGTGACGAACGAGATCGCTCCGTCGAGGAGCAGGTTCATCCCCGTGAACGCGGTGCGGCCGTCCTTGGCGAGGACGTTGTTCTTGTCGAGGGTGATGGTGACGTTGGTGCTGGTCGGGAACGTCGGCGCGCCCGCGAACAGGAAGCTCGGGCCGGCCGCGCGGAGGCTGTAGTACTTGAAGATCAGCAGATTGGGGGAGCCGTTCGACGCGTAGTCTCCGGTCAACGAAACAGGGGTCTTGGTCATCGGCGCCGGGACGAAGACGGGGGGCAACGCCGCGTTCAACAGGCTGCCGGCGTCGTTCGCCATGAAGGTGTTCGTGTCGAGGACGCGGTCGAAGGTGTAGAGGACCACGGCGGTCGGAGCGAAGGAGCAGGCCCAAGTTCCCGTCAACGTCGAGGCAGCGTCGGCGCCCGAATCCTTGGTCGCGGCGGCGTCGGAGGCGGCGGCGTCGGAAACGGCGGACGAGCCGTCCGGCCTAGCGGCGTCGGCGGCGCCCGCGTCGGATGCGGGCGGAGGGGACATTGGCGGGGGGGGCGGAACGCAACGGCAAAGGTTGTGGGTGGTCACCGACTCGCAGACGGCGTCGGCGACCGGATCGCACGGTCCGCCTTCCTGAGGCGCGCCCGCACAGAACCCGGTCGTCGGCGTGACGGTGGTGATGGTCGCCCCCCCGTTTTCGACGATGGAGAGCGAGACGAGCACCGGAGCGCCCGGCTTGACCGAGTTGTTCGGGGTGCAAGCGCCAACGAGCGCGAGCGCGGCGGTGAGGCCCAATACCTCAATACGAGGGAACGGCCGATTCATTCAGGGCTCCTTGTGACCAGGGGGATCGACATACGGCTGCGAAACAGGGCACGCGTCGGCGGGCATCGTATCAGTGATGTGACTGCCTGTGAATTCGGCGGCTCTCGTAGTTTCTTGACCCACATCGAAATTGGCCGTGAGGGCCCTGACTCGATTGGGACCGGGTTGGGCCCACGTTTGGCCCGATTTGGGCCTCGTTGGAGGCGAAGTTGACGGAATCAGTGATCGTCTTTGGTGACGATCCCCAGCGTCTTCGCGCCCGCGCCCTTGCAGATGTCCATGATGGCAACCGCGCGCCCGTAGTTGGCGTCGTCGGAGATCCGGAAGAAGACGACCTTCTGGCGATCATGCGCCAGCCTATCGGTGACCTTGCTGCTCAGCGCTTCGGGGGCCACCGCCTCGCCGTTGAGCGAGAGCTGATCGTGCGCGTCGAGCTCGACCACGATGGTGGTCTCGCCGGGGGGAAGCGGCACGTTCTCGGTCTGCTTCTGCGGCACCTTGGCGACGAGCTCCTTGAGCATCACCGGCGTCATCACCATGAAGATGATCAGCAGCACCAGCACCACGTCGATGAGCGGGGTGACGTTGATCTCCGCCTGGGGGCCGCGCTTGCCGTTGCCGACCGAGAAGGCCATCAGCGCGCGCCCTCTCCGGCGGCCGGCTTTTGCTCTTCCGTGCCGAGCTGAACGTCCTCGACGCCGGCGCGGTGAATCGATTCCATCACCTCGCGCGCGGTGCCGTAGCGAATCCGGCGGTCGGCTTTGACGAAGATTCCCTTGTCGGGATAGCGCCGCCGCTCCTCGGCCACTGCGGCAGTCAGCCCGCCGGCAGGGACCTTGTCGGCGTTCACGTAGATGCCGCCGCTCGCGTTGATCGACACGATGAGGTCTTTGTTGTCGTCGTTCTTGCGATCGTGGTGGCTGGTCAAGGGCAGGTCGACGCTCACGCCACGCACGATCATCGGCGTCACCACCATGAAGATGATGAGCAGCACGAGCGTCACGTCGACGAGAGGGGTCACGTTGATCTCCGCCCGCACCTGCCCCTTGGGGTGGCGCTTGACCGCCAGGTGGCGGCGGCGGCGAGGCTGCTGTTGGGGGCCGGCGGGCTCGCTCACACCACGCCGCCTCGCAGGATGGTGTCGACCAGCTCGGAGGCGGTCTCGTCGATGTCGATGGTCAGATCGTCGAGCCGGGCGGTGAAGTAGTTGTAGAACCAGACGGCGATGATGGCGACGCCGAGGCCGACGGCGGTGGTGATGAGCGCCTCGGCGATGCCGGCCGAGACCGTCCCGATGCCGCCGCCCCCCTTGGTCGGATCGGAGAGCTTCTGGAAGGCAGTGATGATGCCGCCGACGGTGCCGAACAGGCCGACGAACGGCGCCGACGAGGCGACCGTCGCCAGCACCGGCATCCCGCGTCGCAGATTGGCCAGCTCCCGCTCCTTGCTCCGCTCCATCGCCCGGTTGACGATCTCGGCGACGTCGAACGACGACGGCGTGACGCTCCCCGCGGGCCGGTCCAATCCACGGGCGTACTCGTGTAGGCCCGCGCCGATCACCTTGGCCACCGGGCTGCCGACGAAGCGCTTCTCCAGGCCGACGGCGTCGCGCAGCCGTCCGGCCGCCTCGACCAGCGGCGCCAGCGCCTCGACGTACCGGCGCGACTGCTTGCGCCCTTTGCGGAAGGTGAGCAGCCGATCGCCCGCGATGGCCAGCGCGTAGAGCGACATCACGATCAACACCACCACCACCGCCCGGGCGGTGAAGCCCATCTCGTTCCAGAGTCCGACCAGCGTGAAGTCCATCGTTGTCTCCCTCATTCACCCTTGAAGTTGAAAAGCGCGAAGGTGCACCAAGGAATGGGCGTGTTGTTGGCGAGGAGCGGTTTGAAGTGCCATCCCTTCACGGCCTGGAGGACGTTGCCGTCCAGCAAGGGATCGGCGCCCTTGAGGAGCGTGACCGTGTCGACCGCACCACCGGGGGTGACGCAGTATTTGATCCTTACGGCGTAAGCCGCCCCGGAGCGACGCAAGGGAGCCGGGAAGTCCGGCGGCTCCCCCGTATGCGGGCCGATCTCGCCCGGGGCAACGAACTTCCGGGCCAGCCCAGTTCCCCCGATCGTCCCGCCGATGACGCCGCCTTTGGTTCCCCCGATCTGGCCGCCGATCTGACCGCCGATCGTGCCCCCGATCGTACCTCCAATGGTTCCCCCGATGACGCCCCCTTTGACGCCGCCCCGCTCGCCCGGGCCGTCGCTCGTGTCGGGCTTGGTCTCCTTCGGTTTCTCTGCGGGCGTCTCGCGCGGCTGCACGATGTCGGGGAGCTTCGTCGGCGTCTTGGGCTTGACCACCACCTTCTTCCGCGCCGCGCCGCCGCCCCCGGCGGGCGGGGGTGGTGGTGGCGGTGGCGGCGCCGCCGACAGGAACGTCACCTTCACCGACGGCGGCGTCAGCTCGTCGACGTGCCAGAACGAATAGGCGATCCCCGCGGCCAGCAGCGCGCCGTGAAAGGCGATCGACAGCGCAACCGTGAGCCGCCCGCGCGCCGAGCGTGGCTGAGACTCCGCGCGAAAGGCCTCGAACGCCACCGATCACGACTTCCCGGCGCGCGCATCCGCCGCCTTTTGTTGCCAGTTGTCGGCCTCGTCGACGGCACTCTGCCAGGCGATCGGATCGGTAAAGAAGGCGAACGACTTTTGACGCCAAAGCAGCGCCAGGTAGGTCATCGCCTCGGGATAGCGGGGGCGTCGGGCGATCGCTTTTTCCAGGTAGACGATCCCCTGATCGGCCAGTGCGACGCGCGCGCTGTCGGTGATGTCGCCCGGGGCGGCCGCCGGCGGCGCGAGGGTCATCGAGCCTTTGGTCCCGGAGACCTCGGGCCAGGGGCTGTAGCCCGCCAGCTGCGCGCCGCCGCCGTGGGTGGAGAGGATCTGCCAGACGAAGGTGCCGACGCCGTATTGCGCCTCGGCGTCGTCGCTGCGCAGCGCCGCCGCCTGCTTCGACCATTCCAGCGCCTGCGGCCACTTTCCCCACTTGAAGTAGACGTCCTGCAGTCCATGGACGGCGTCGAGGTCGTCGGGCGCTTGCCGGCGGCGCTCGAGGAACGCCGCCTCCAGCGACGGGTAGTCCTGCATGTCGAACCAGGTCTGCAAGGTCAGCTCGCCAGCGCGCGGATCCCTGGGCGCCACCTCGCCGAGCCGGTGGAAGGCGGCCAGCGCGCAGGCGCCGGCGCGGCGGCTCTCGGGATCGCGGCTGCCTGGCGCGATCAGCTGCCGGCAGGTGTACCCCTCGTTGAGCCAGAGCACGGGCAGCTCGGGGACCAGCGCCTCCGCCTCCTTATAGAGCGTCACCGCCTCCGCGTACTTCCCGCGCCGGTAGAGCTCGTTCGCCTCCCGGATCCGCTTTCGTCCCCGGACCTGCGTACAGGCGGGTAGAAAACAGAGCGCCAGGGCCAGGGCGCTAGCGCAGCTCGAAAATCTGAAACTCATCGCCCCCTCGGGCGAAGCTCTTGAAGCGCTTCAACACCACCAGCGTCTGGGCCCTTACACGATAGGTCACCGGACGTGGCGTGAAGACCCGCCCCCGCACCTTGACCGCTCCGTCGGCGGTGTCGGCGGCGTAGAGGTCGAGCATCGGCAGCTCCGCCTTCTTGCGCTTGATCGCGTCGGGGTTCAGCGGATCGACAGCAATCCCGAACGTCAGGTGGTTCGGCGCCGGCCCTTCCTCGAAGAGAAGCGTCTTGGGATCGTAGAGATGGAACGGGACCTCCAGCGAGGCGGGAACCTTTTTCCCCATCGCATCGATCACATCGACACCCGAGCCGTCTTGATTGAGGTCGACGAACAGAGATTGTCCGGGGTGGTCGCGGCGGAGCTGTCCGGTGATCGCCCAGCCGACCGGGTCGGCGATCTCGGCTTCGCTGGTGGTCTTGCCGGTCAGCGCGTCGACGACCAACTTCTTGGGCGGTTGCCGGACATCGGAGGCCTTGTCGTAGGCGCCGGGCTTCTCGCCCAGGATCCGGGTATATCCGTCGTAGAACCCGATCAGCCGGGCCGGCGGCACCTTCAGCCCGCCCGCCACGTCGGTCTTGTAGACGCGGGGCTTCCCGGCTGGCCCGGCCGGGGCCAGGGTCGCCAGCGTGTAGGGGGTGACGGTGTAGGTTGCTTCTGCTCCGTGCCCGCTGAGCTTGCGGTCGAACGCGACCAGAAGGGTGGCGCGGGGGGTGCCATCCTCGGGTGGCCGCTCGAAGGCCGTCGCGGGGCCAACCTTGGCGGAGACCTTCCCGGTCGGGTCGACCAGGAAGGCCGTCAGGGGGGCGCTGTCGTCGGGCTTGTCGCGCCCGATGAGGACCATTCCCTTGCCGGCCGGCAGGAGCTCGATGCGTGTGACGATCAGGTTCTTGTTCGGTAGATCGAACGATGCGATCAGCTTCGGCGGCTTGGCCTCGAGATCGTAGGTCTCGATCCTGGAGAAGGTCGCGCCGTCGCCGCGGATGACTGCCAGCTGCTTCCCGGCGTCGTCGACCCCAAAGATCTCGTCGAAGTAGCCGTCGCCCTCTCCGGGTTTACCCTCGTGGGGTTTGAGCGACGAGAGAGGATCGAGCGGCTTCGGCTCCTTGTCGCGGGCCGACGCCACGGAGGCGACCAGCGGGAGGGCCAGAAGAAGGGCCCAAAGGACGGTGCCCGAGGTGCGAGGGACCATGCGCCGCTAACTTAGACCGAGCGCGACGCCTTCGTAAATGGGCGTCGCGAATGGGTCGCGCCCTAGACGCCGGCGCGAGCCAAGAACGCGTCGATCTTGGCGCGGGCTTCGACGTTGAGGTTGGTGAACTTCACCCCCATCCGCAGATCCTCGGGGGCGGCCGCCGACACGATCTCGCCGGTCACCTCGATGGGGGTCTTGTCTCCCGGCAGCGTGAAGGTCAGGTTCACGTTGGTTCCGACGGGCAACGGGATGGTGTGCTCGAGGCGGAGGCCGCCACGAGACAGGTTGCCGGCGCGCCGAAAGTAGCGCTCGGAGCCGGTGGTCTCCTCGACCCACATCTCGAGCGGAATCCTCGGGCCCCCGCGGCGTTCTTCGGCCACATCGGACATGGTGATGATGGTATCACGGGCAAAAAGGGGCGCCACTTCGCAGCTGCTTCGAGGTATGAACGCCCGATGTCGCGACAGCGAATTCTGGTCAGTGGAGGCTCGGGATTCGTCGGTTCCCACCTGTGCGAACGGCTGCTCAACGAGGGCCACGAGGTGGTCTGTCTCGACAACTTCTTCACCGGCTCGCGCACCAACATCGAGCATCTGCTGGACCATCACCGCTTCGAGCTGGTGCGCCACGACGTGACCGAGCCGATCACGATGGAGGTCGATCAGGTCTACCACCTGGCCTGCCCAGCTTCGCCGATCCACTACCAACGTAACCCCGTGCGCACCATCCGTACCGCCGTCGAGGGGACGCTCAACATGCTCGACCTGGCCCGCGAGGTGCGGGCGCGCATCCTCATCGCCTCGACCTCCGAGGTCTACGGCGATCCGATTGAGCACCCGCAGCGGGAGACCTACTGGGGGAACGTCAACCCGATCGGCCCGCGCGCCTGCTACGACGAGGGGAAGCGCTGCGCCGAGGCGCTGGCCGTGTCGTACGCCCGCCAGTATTCGGTCGAGGTGCGCATCGTCCGCATCTTCAACACCTACGGGCCGCGCATGCACGAGAACGACGGGCGCGTGGTGTCGAACTTCGTCGTCCAGGCGCTGCGCGGGGAGCCGATCACCGTCTACGGCGAGGGGCAACAGACCCGTTCGTTCTGCTACGTCTCCGATCTGCTGGAAGGGTTCAAACGGTTGATGGCCAGCGAGCATGGCGTCGATCCGGTCAACCTCGGCAACCCGCGCGAGACCACGGTCCTCGAGCTGGCCGAGATGATCAGGCGCCTGGCCAAGTCGAAGTCGGAGATCATCAAGGCGCCGCTGCCAAAGGACGATCCGACCCGCCGCAAGCCCGACATCACGCGCGCCCAGGAGCTGCTCGACAACTGGGGCCCCAAGGTCTCTCTTGAAGAGGGGCTCTCGGCCACGATCGAAGACTTCAGGCGTCGACTGGCGAGCGCCTAGTTCGGGACTCTCCGAGGAGTCCTTCAACCCGCTACTGGCAGACGGTGCGGAGCTGCGCCTCGAGCCCGCGCGCCCAGACGGGTGGATCGATCTTCAGCCCGCGCTCGCGGGCCAGGACGTAAGGCAGGGCCGACCCGGACGGGACCGGTGTGTGCACCGCGGGGGCGTAGAACGGGTCGGCCAGCGCCTCGCGCAGACTGATCCAGCGGGCGCCTTCCGCCTCGAACGCCGTCAACAGCGCGTCGATGGAGTCTGCATCCGCAGCGCCGGCGTGGAGCAGCAGCACCTGCGGCACCTCCCGACCCGCGAGCATGCGGGTGACGGCCCGGATGCGCCGGAGCTCCTCGACGTGTCCGCGGACGAACGAGCGCCGCAGTGCGGTCAGCGTCGATTGGTCGCCGCGCTCGGCGCATCGCACGAACGGCGGACTGTATGCCCAGTCATCGGCGTCAATGGTGACGTCGGCGACCACGTAGCCGGTCTCCTCCAGAAAACGCCGGACGCCGTCGCGTTTCTCTACCGTGTCACCCTGCTGCAGGAACGGATACCGGAACACTTTCCAGGTCTGGCGCGGCGCCACCCGCGCAAGGATCTCCTCTCCCTTTCGTACGTCCGCCAGGTAGGCCTCGAGGGCGGTGCTGTTCAGGGATGGGTGCGACCACGAGTGATTTCCCAACTCATGGCCAGCTGCGACCCAGCGACGCAAGACGGCCTCCGTCGCGGGATCGTCGTCCACCCGCTTGCCGTTCACGAAACCGTGCACGGGCGGCAGAGCGTGCGCCGCGAAGGCGACCAGCAGCCTTTCGATCATGGCCATCCGAGTCACTCCCGGCGGCGTCGGCCCGTGCACCGGCAGATCGTCGACAGTGACGGCCACCTGAATCGGCTCAGCCTTCGAGCGCTCGGAGCTGTGCGGGGGTTCCCCTCTACGCGTCGCGGAGCCGCAGGCGGCTGTCGAAGCGCACGCCAACATCGCGAGCATCATCGCAGGCGGGCTCGCCCGCTCTCTCACGCGAGTCTCACCGCTGGATCGGGCGCCGCGCGATCGAGCGGCTCGCCGGTGACGGGGTGGCGCAGCCCGGGCAACGCCACGTCGCCAAGCGGGATGCGCACGAACGGACGTTCGAGGAGGCGCGGGTGGGGGACGATCAGCGACGGCGGGTCGGCGATCACCTCGACGCCGTAGAGCAGGAGGTCGACGTCGATCTCGCGCGGCGCCACGGTGCGGCCGGCGGGTCGGCGGCGGCCGAGCGCCTGCTCGACCTCCAGGCAGAGCGCCAGCAAAGCTTGTGGCGACAGCGCCGTCTCCGCGCGCACCACGGCGTTCAGGTAGTCGGGCTGCGGATCGGGGGTGACCGGATCCGTCTCGTAGAGCGGCGAGCGCGCCAGGGGGGCGACGCCACGCGCGGCGAGCAGATCGATCGCCCGCGCGATCGTGCTCTCCCGGTCTCCCAGGTTCGACCCGAAGGCCAGATAAACCGTCGTCAGCGCTGCTCCCGTTTGCGTTCCTGCCGTCGACATCGATCGTCTCTGTATATAGTGCCCTGACCGTGGGTTCCGGAACTCTTCCCGCCGCCATCTCCGGGCTGGCCACCAGCCTGGGGGCGCTGCCGTTCCTGTTCGTGCGCGAGCTACCGCGGAAGACCTACGACGGGATCCTGGGGCTCGGCGCGGGGCTGATGCTGGCCGCGGCGACGCTGGGCCTCGTCGCCGAGGCGCTGAGCGGCGTCAACGAAGGGGGCGCGTTTCACCTGGGACGCTTCGCGCTGGTGGTCTCCGGCTTCGCGGTCGGCGCCGGGATCGCCGCCGCCATGGATCGCCTGATCCCGCACCGTCACGCCGGCGGCCACCACGAGCACCTGGGCCACGAGCCGGGACACGACATGCACGATCCCCACCCGGCGCGCTCCCCCCGGCGCGCCTACGCGGTCGTCGGCGCGCTCAGCCTGCACCGGATCCCCGAGGGGTTGGCGATCGGCGCGGGGTTCGCCGTCCCGCGCACGATGCACCTCGGGATCCTGCTGGCGGTCGCCATCGGGGTGCAGAACGTCTGCGAGGGGATCGTGATGTCGGCGCCGTTGCGCCACGAAGGGGTGGGACGCTGGCGCGGGTTCCTGATCGTCGCGCTCACCGGTCTGGTGATCCCGGCCTCCGCGGTGCTGGGCGAGCTGATGGCGGGCGTCGCGCTGGCGACGATGCCGTTCGTTCTGGCGCTGGCCGGCGGCACGCTCACTTACGTGACGTCGAACGAGATCATCCCCGAGTCGCACAGCCACGGGAACGAAGGGATCGCCTCGGTGGGCCTGGTGGCCGGGTTCCTGCTGACGATCTCGCTCGAGGCGATTTTGCGCTGACGCCCCGCGATCTCAGGGTTAGCGGGACGAGACGTTGATCGCCGGCGAAGACGACCCGTCGACCGGGAAGGTGGCCAACCGATGGGCTTCGTCTTTCAGCTCGTGTCCGAAAAGCTCGGCCACCAGCGCGCCGGTCGCAGCCGCACCTTGCCGGGCCGCCTCCGCCAGATCCGCCGCCATCTCGCGGGCGCTGGCGTAGCGCCTGTCCAGATCGGGGTCGGTGGCGCGCTGGACCACCGCGGAGATCGAAGCGGGGAGCCTCTGGATGGCGGTCCGTCCGTCGGAGCTCGGCCCGGCGCCCGCCTGCATCAGCAGGCCGTAGGTGGTGTGGGCGGCGTAGAGCGGATAGCTGGTGCAGCAGAAGTACATGACCAGGGCCAGCGAGAAGAGGTCGGCGCGACCATCCACGTCGAGGCCCCGCGCCTGCTCGGGGGACATATAGGTGACGTTTCCTTTGACCACCCCCATCTCGGTCTTGGCCGCCCGCCCCTCGGTCGCCTTGACCACGCCGAAGTCGAGCAGCTTCACCTCCCCGCGCGGCGAGACCACGATGTTTTCCGGGGAGACGTCGCGGTGGACGATTCCCATGGAGCGCCCGCGGTCGTTCTCCATGCTGTGTGCGTAGTCGAGCCCCTTGAGGATCTCGTGCGCCACGTAAGCGACCACCTCGGGCGGCAGCGGGCGGCCGTCGGTCGAGAAGCGTTTGCTGACGAGGCGGCCGAGGTCGCGACCCTGCACGTACTCCTCGGCCAGGAAGAACTGATTTTCCCAGCGGCCGAAGTCGTGCACCGCGACGATGTTGGGGTGATGGAAGGCGGCCAGGAGGTTGGCCTCGTCGCAAAACTGCGCGACGGCGTTGGGATCGGCGGTGAGCTCGGGACGCAGCCGCTTGATCACCAATGGACGGCGGAAGCTCCCTTCGCCGGTGGTGACCGCCGAGTAGATCTCGGCCATCCCGCCGAGGCCGATGCGGTCGACCAGCGTGTAGCGGCCAATGACGGAGAGCACCCCGGCGGTCGCCACCTCGATAGATCGCGCATCATCGACGGTCGTCCGCCGGGCGAGCAGGAAGAAGCTTCCGATCCCCAGCGCGAGGCCGATAGCCAGGATCATCAGCACCGCGCCGGGGAGCGGCAGTGCACCCTGGGCGGCCGCGGGGGCCGCCACGCCGGCCAGGATGCGGAGCCCGCCGACGAGGGGCAGGGCGGCCACCGCCACGCCGCTGTAGGTCCCGACCCCCGGCGCCGACAGCTCCAGCGCCTGCTTGAGCGGTCCGAGTCCGAGATCGTTGGGAGCGGACGCCGACGCGGCGCCGGTGGTGGCCGCGACCAGGAGCCGGCGGCCGTCGGAGAGCGCGACCGACGCCCCTGCACGCTCGGCAATGCCGGAGAGGAGTCCGACGTCGAGCGTCCGGGTCGCCACCAGCACCGGCCAGTCCGAGCGGCCGGTGAGCGCCACCGGCGCCGCGGCGGCGGCCAACACCAGCCCCTCGGCCATCACCAGCCCGGAGGCGGCGCGATGCAACGCGCGCGCCTCGTGTACCAGACTGCGAGCCTCGAACCCGGCGGGAAGCCGCGAGGTGACGACCGCGGCGGTCTCGTCGCTGTAGAGACCGAATCCGTCGACCGAGCGGCGGAACGGCTCCCACCAGGGTTCGTTGACCAACAGATCGCGCAGCGTCTCCTCGTCGACCTTGGCGTCGAGCGCAGCGACGAGGCGCGGGTTGGCGGTGCCGTTTTGGACCTGCACTTCGAGGGTGCCTGTCAGCGTGCGCACGCCGTCGGACGCGCGCAGCGCGGCGGCCTGCGCATCGTCGGTCAGCCGCTCGGCGATCCGCGTGCGATCGAGTCGTAAAAGGACGAGGGCCGCCGCCACCGTCAGAGCGAGGATGGAGAGGGCCGCGGCGAGTGCTCTCGCGCGTCTCTTCAAGAATCCCATCCGTCCACTGGGCCCCCTCCTGGCTCTAGAGTGCTCAGTAGCCTAGCTGAGGTTGCCGCTTGTGCCCGTACTTGTCGGGGACGAAGGGGCTCGGTCGCTTGTCACCGCCGACCGAGACCGCCAGATCGCGCGCCCCCTCCGATCCCACGGTGATCGGCTTGCGGGTGATGGTCGAGGCGGCCTCGTGCCAGGCTGACAGCTCGTAGCGCCCCGGCGGCACGCCGTGCACCACGAAGGCACCCGACGCCTGCGTCTTGGCGAAGAGCGGCGAGTCGACCACCAGCACGTAGGCGTTCATCGTCGAGTGGATGTTGCAGAGCAGCTCGACGACGCCTGCGTGCGTGAAGGTCTTGGTGTACGTCGCGCCGGTGGCTCGGATGCCGGCGTCGAACTCGTTCGGCTTGGCGATGGAAAATACGTCGTGATAGATGCGGTCGTCGTTGCGGAACTGCACCGTCGTCCCGACCGGGACCGCCAGCACGTGCGGCAGGAAGGTCTTGTCGCGCTGGGTGATGATCTGGTTCCGCGCGGGGGAGAGGTGCGGGGTGGGGCCGTCGACCCGTCGCAGCCAGATCACCGCACCGCCGGGGCCGACCTGTCCGCCGCCGCTCACCGTGCCGCTGACGGTCACGGTTCCGTAGGCGTGGTGCGCGGACGTCGTTCCGTCGTGACCGTGCGCCTCCGCGGACGGTTTCTCCTCGACGGAGGACGGCTCCGCCACCTCGGGCTCGGGGCGTGCTGGCTCGACGTGCGTCCCCGGCTTCGCGGGCTGTCCGAGTCGGACGCGGGCATCATCCAGGAAGGGCCCGACCACCCGTTCGATCTGGGGATCGAGGCCCGGCATGCGCAGCAACGTGTCCCACTTGTCGACCGCGGCGGCGAAGTCGCCGTGCTGGTAGGCGAGCTTGCCGCCCGCCATCAAATTGAAGATCAGGTACTGGCGTTCGGTGGCCGACTTGAAGCCGATGTCCTGCGGCGTCTTCACCTGCAGTGGCAGCGGCAGATCGTCGCCCAGCCACTTCGCCTCGCCACCGGCCGCGGAGGCGCCGCGCGCGGCGCAGAGCAGGCAGAGCGCGAGGGACGCGGGGATCAAAAGTTGCGCAAATCGGCGCAAAAGGTGGCTCTTAGTCCTCATCCTCATGTGGTTGTGGTGTCCTCGTTTTGCATCATTCGCTCGCACCGTTGGCCCTCACCACGTCCAGACCGCCGACGAGGTGAAGACGTTGTTGGCGACTTCGGGCGCGCCTTCGAGCTCCTGGTTCACCAGGTACTCGGCCTTGAGCTGCAGATTTTCTCCCAGGCCGACGTTCACGCCGCCCGTGATGCGAGCGACGGTGAGGGTCGAGCCGACGGCATCGGGGAACTGGGCGTGCCGCTGTTCGTAGCGGGCGTAGAGCGTGATCCGAAAAGGATCGACCGAGATCGGCAGCTCCTCCGCCGCCTGGATCCAGAAGCCGTGCGCGTAAAACTCCGTGATCGACGGGTAACCGCCGGTGCCCGCCAGCTTGGGGACCGTCACGCCGGGCAGTGACTCACCAGCGTCCTCCTCCTTGAGGTGGACATACTCTCCGGAGAGAACCAGCGTCGGCAAGATCACCCGCACGTCGAACCCCAGCAGCGTCTCCGGAGCCTGGGTCGTCACGTACTGGTCGTTGCGCGCTCCGTACTCCGCGCTGCCGCCGACCTTGATCGACATCCGCGGCAGGTTCAGTTCGTAGCCGAGGCGCCCCGAGATGATGGGGACGCCGGTCAAACTGCGCGACGGCCCCTGCAGCGCTTCGATGAAGGTCCCGCTGTTGGTCGCCGCGACGTTGACGCTGATCGCCGACGAGGCGGGGATGATCTGATAGCGATAGAAGACCTTGAGGCCGGTCGAAGGCCCGGTGGTGTAGCGGGCGATGAGGGAGGGGGTGACGCCGACCCGGAAGTTCGCCTGGTTGTCGAGGTACTCGATCCCGAAGACGGAGTCGAACTTACCGAGGCTGATCGCCAGCTCGGCGCTCTTGAGCGGCGTGATGCGGCCGAACGCCTGCTCGAGGTAGAGCCGCGTGTACTCCCCGGCGGGCATCCCCTGGCTGGTGTCGGGCGTGGCCGGTGTGGTCATCGGGATCGAGTTGTAGAGGCGCGGCAGGATCTGAAGCCGCGTGAAGATCATGATGGGAAGCTCGGGCGCGGTGTAACGAAGATCCACATCCGCTGTATTGATGAGGAAGGATGGTTTTCCGCCGATCCCCGCCGAGCGCGGCAAGAAACCGGCGATGCTCGTGCCGGGAGGCGCCGCGACCGACGCCGCCTCGCCGCGCGAGTTCACCGCCGGCGCGAAGGTATCGACGTAGTAGTCGGCCGGTCCGGGCGGCGGCGTGGTGGCGTACGAGGCCGGGAAACTGGTGCCATCTCCCTGCGCCTTTGCGAACCCAACGTCGACGTAGCCGGTAATGACCAGGGGGGAGGTGTTGGAGGGGGGCGGCGGCGTCACGTCCTCGGCCGGCTCCGCTTCGGCCGCCTCTGCGTCGGCGGGCGGCGCCTCGTCTGAGGGGGGTGGGGCGGCCAGATTCAGCAGCGGCGCCGGGGGCGTCCCAGGGGCGCTGGCGATTGGCGAGGCGTACGCCGAAGCCGGAAGAACTGAAATTATCAGCAGCGTCGTGAGCCGGCCGCCGATCATGAAGCAGACCCCACTCCGTTGCGGACCACGTATCGCCTCCTTACGTCCATCCGGGAGCCAGCCTGCACCGCCCTGTGGATAAATGAGCGGCCCATGCTAGCAGATCACCTGCTAGAACACGCACTTCCCAATCGGTCAGTGTCCCACCCGCTGAAGGAGAGATCACCCCGCGGCGAACGATGCGACCGGTCTTCTTGGGTCTTGGGCGGGAATCAGCCGCGGGCGACGCGCAGCGAGCGCCGGCGCTGGTCTTCGACGGCAGCCGGATCGGAGAGCTCGGCGATCACCTTACGCAGCGTGGCGGTCAGCCGGGCTTTGAGGTCGAGGGGGAGAGCCGCCAGCGCCGCCGGAGGCTCGAGCAGCCGCTTGACCAGGCGGTCGCGCAGCGATCGCCCGAGCTCGGTCACGCAGAGCATCTTCACCCGGCGGTCATGATCGGCGCCGCGGCGGGCGATGAGTCCGCGCGACTCCAGCTTGTCGACAATCCCTGTGATGTTGGAGGCGTCGCAGGCGAGCGCGTCGGCCAGCGTGCTCATTGGCAGGGGGCGATCGAGGCTGCGCAACGCCATCCCCTGCGACGGGGTGAGGTCGAGCTCCTCGCAAAGGGCGCTCCACCAGTCACGAACGCTGAAGCAGAGCGAGATGATCGTGCCCCAGGCGTCATCTGGATTGAGCTGGGGGTGGACCTGGGATTGGGCCTCCGCGTGCGGCTCTTGCGGCGCGCGCGGGCGCGGCGCGTGGGGAGACGTTCGTCTCAAGGTCATGAATCCATATTGTCCGCAATTTTGATGATTGACAAGGTCAAATATCGTCGTATACGACTACACCTGCGACCCCAGCCGTTCGCCAGCGACGGAAAAAGCTTGGATGAGGGACCCGAATGAAGAATGCGATGAAAGAGGCGAAGGACCCTGCGCAATGGAGGCGGATGTTGGCCCTGCTCGCGCTGCCGGCGGTGCTGGCCGGCGCGGTTGGCTGCGGACGTTCAGGGGCGTCGGCCGCGACCACCGCCGATGCCGAGGCGGCGCCGATCGCCGTCAAGCTGGTCGCCGCCGAGCTGGTGAAGGCGCCGCGCGTGGTGACGCTGTCCGGGTCGCTCATCGGCGCCGAAGAGGCGCAGGTGGCGGCCGGCGCCGCCGGCAAGGTGGTCGCCACCTATGTCGAGCGCGGCTCGTTGGTGAAGAAGGGAACGATCCTGGCGCGGCTCGATTCGCGCGCGGTGAGCGCGCAGGCGGCGCAGGCGGCGGCCGAGGTGGAGTCGATGAAGGCGCAGGCGGCCGGGGCCGAGCTCGACTGCGGTCGCGTCGAGCACCTCAACGCCAAAGGGGCGATCTCCAAGGCCGACTATGACAAGGCGCGCACCCAGTGCCAGACCAGCAAGTGGTCGGTCGAGTCGGCGACGGCGAAGAAGACGCTGATCGCCGAGGCGCTGCGCGACACCGAGATCCGCGCCCCTTTCGCCGGCATGGTCGAAGAGCGCGCGGTCAGCGCCGGCGAGTACGTGCGGGTCGACTCGCGCGTGGTCACGCTGGTCAACACCGACTCGCTGCGGGTGGAGATCACCGTCCCCGAGGCCGACGTGGCGCTGGTCCGCCAGGGGATGTTGGTCGACTTTCGGACGGCCGGCGACAACGGCGGGCGCGTCTACCACGGCAAGATCCGCTACGTCGGCCCGTCGGTGCGCAAGCAGAGCCGCGACGCGGTCGTGGAGGCGGTATTCGCCAACGACGCGCACGAGCTGCGGCCGGGGATGTTCGTCACCGCGCGGCTCGCCGTCGGCGAGCAGGAGCTGCCCGCCATCCCCGCCACGGCGGTGCGCAGCGACGGCACCCTCCGCCACGTCTACGTCGCGGTGAGCGGACGCCTCGAGGATCGTCTGGTCCAGGCGGGCGAAAAGCTGGGGAATCAGATCCCCATCGTCAGCGGCCTCAAGGCCGGCGAGCAGGTGGTCGCAGAGCTCACCCCTGACGTGCGCGACGGCGCGCGGGTGAAGTAGGGGACGGTCATGCAGTGGCTGGCCAGTATCTGCGTTCGCCGCCCGGTCTTCGCGACCGTGCTCATTCTGTTCATCGTCGTCGTCGGCATCGTCGGCTACGAGAAGCTCAACGTCGATCGCTTCCCCAACGTCGATCTTCCGGTCGTCAACGTCATCACGCTGCTCCCCGGCGCCGCGCCGGAGGAGGTGGCGACCGAGCTCTCGGACAAGATCGAAGAGGCGATCAACACCATCAACGGCATCGACGAGCTGCGGTCGATCTCGACGGAGGGTGTCTCTCAGGTCGTCGTCAGCTTCAAGCTCGACAAGGACGTCAACGTCGCCGCGCAAGAGGTGCGCGAGCACGTTTCGGCGATCCTCAACGACCTCCCGGAGGGGACCAAGAGCCCGGAGATCAGCAAGCTGGACCCCGACGCCGCGCCGGTGCTTTTTCTCGCCTTGCAGTCGACCCGCCCGATTCGGGAGGTGACCGAGTACGCCGACCACGAGATCCGCCAGGCGCTGGAGAACGTTTCGGGCGTGGGGCAGGTCTCGATTGTCGGTGGCCGCAAGCGGCAGATCCAGGTGGTGCTCGATCCGGAACGGCTGCGCTCAGCTTCGCTGACTGCGGTCGACGTGCAGCGGGCCATCGTCAGTCAGAACGTCAGCACGCCCGGCGGAACGGTCGACTCGGGCCCGTCGTTGCTCACCTTCCGGGTCAGCGGCCGCGTCACGAGCGCCGAAGCCGTGGGGGAGATCGTCGTCCGCAGCGTCGAGAATCACCCGATCATGATCCGCGACGTCGGCCGGGTGATCGACGGTCAGGAAGAGGCGACCACGGCTGCCAGCATCGCCGGCAAGGAGGCGGTGGTCCTCTCCATCCGCAAGCAGTCCGGTGAGAACAGCGTGGCGGTGGTCGACGCCCTCCATGAGCGCATGAAGGAGCTCATCCCCGCGATGCCCTCGGGCTACAAGCTGGAGGTCATCCGCGACAACACGGAGACCACCCGCACCAGCGTCGACGCCGTCAAGGAGCACCTGGTCTTGGGCTCGATCCTGGCCTCGCTGGTCGTGCTGCTTTTTCTAGGAAACTTCCGCAGCACCATCATCGCGGCGCTGGCGATCCCGACCTCGATCGTCGGCACCTTCCTGCTCATGTGGCTGATGGGGTTCACGCTGAACACCATCTCACTCTTGGCGCTGGCGCTGGCGGTCGGCATCGTCATCGATGACGCCATCGTCGTGCTGGAGAACATCTTCCGATTCGTCAACGAGAAGAAGATCCGGCCGATGCCGGCAGCTATCTACGCCACCAAGGAGATCGGCCTGGCCGTGCTGGCGACGACGCTGTCGCTCCTGGCGGTCTTCCTTCCGGTCGCCTTCATGAACAGCATCCCGGGGCGGTTCCTGCGCAGCTTCGGCCTGACGATGGGCGCCGCCATCGCCATCTCGCTGTTCGTCAGCTTCACCCTGACGCCGATGCTGGCGTCGCGCTGGCTCCGGCTCGACCTGCGCCCCGACAGCGAGCGGCGCAAGTCGATCCTCGAGCGGCTGGTCGACGGGTTCTACCTGCCGATCGAGCGCTTCTACATGAAGGTGCTGGCCTTCGTGATGCGGCACCGCTGGATCGTGGTGGTCGCCGCGGTGGGGGCCATCGCGGCCATCGGCCCGCTGGCCAAGGCGGTTCCCAAGGGCTTTCTCCCCAAGAACGACGAGGCCCAGTTCGAGATCAGCGTGCGAACGCCAGAGGGGACCAGCCTGGCGGCGACGGCGCTCTCCGCCGAGCGGATCGCGCGCGAGGTGCGGGGCTGGCCGGAGGTCTCGACCACGCTTGTCACCATCGGTGACAATAGCCAGCAGACGCCGAACCTGGCGTCGATCTTCGTGCGCCTCTTGCCGCCCGACAAGCGCAAGGTCTCGCAAGACGAGCTGCAGGCCCGGGTGCGCACCCAGATCGTGCCCAAGCAGCCGAAGGAGTTCCGCATCAGCGCTTCGGCGGTGGCAGCGTTCGGTGGCGGCACCTTCAGCACCGCGACGGTGCAGTACATTCTGACCGGCCCCGATCTGAACGGCGTCATCAACTACTCGAAGAAGGTCGTCGACAAGCTGAAGGCGATCCCCGGTGCGGTCGACGTCGACACCACGCTCGTCACCGGCAATCCCGAGTTGGTCGCCACCGTCAACCGGCGCAAAGCGGCCGACCTCGGCGTCAACGTCGCCGACGTGGCGACGGCGTCGCAGTTGCTGATCGGCGGCGTGAAGGTCTCGCGCTACGAGGAGGCCGGTCGCGAGTACGACATCTTGGTTCGCGCCGACGAGGCCTTCCGCAACAGCCCCGACGCGCTGTCGCAGCTCACGGTCCCCTCGTCGCGGCTCGGCGCGGTGCCGCTGCTCGACGTCGTGGAGATGAAGCACGCCGAGGGCCCCTCCAAGATTGACCGCTACGCCCGCCAGGTGCAGGTGACGTTCCTGGCCAACACGTCGCCAGGCGTCGGCTCGGGCGAGGTGGGGTCCGCGCTCGAAAAGGCGGTCAAGCAGCTCAACCTGCCGTCCCAGTTCCGCTTCGTACCGTTCGGGCAGTCGAAGGAGATCGCCCGCACCGGCAAGGCCTTCATCCTCGCGTTCGGGATGTCGTTCATCTTCATGTACCTCATCCTGGCGGCGCAGTTCGAGTCCTGGCTGCACCCGATCACCATCCTGCTGGCGCTGCCGCTGACCGTGCCGTTCGCGTTGATCTCGCTGCTGATCCTGGGACAGTCGCTGGACATCTTCACCATGCTGGGCGTGTTGGTGCTGTTCGGCGTGGTGAAGAAGAACTCGATCCTCCAGATCGATCACATCAACCAGCTGCGCGCCGAAGGGCACTCGCGGCTGGACGCCATCCTGCACGGCAACCGCGATCGTCTGCGCCCCATCTTGATGACCACCATGGCGTTCGTGGCCGGCATGCTCCCGCTGCTCACCTCCAAGGGGATCGGCGCCGAGTTCAACCGCGCCACCGCCGGTCCGGTGGTCGGCGGCCAGATCCTGTCGTTGTTGCTCACGCTGCTGGCGACTCCCGTCGCCTACTCGCTGTTCGACGATCTGGCCAACTGGACGCGTCGCGTGCTGCGCCTGAAGACGCGCCCCGACTCGGAGACCGGCGCCGATGAGATCATGCCCAAACACGATCACCTGCTGGCAATCAATGGACAGGGCCCGCCACCGGTGGAGGTGCGTTGATGAGTCCGGTCGTCGTTTTGCGTAGGGTCGCCGTGGCTGGGGTCGGTGCGGTCGTGGCGGCCCTCGCGCTTGGTCCGGCTGTCGCGCGCGCCGAAACCGCCGCCCCAGCGCCACTCCAGTTGACCATGGATGAGGCGCTGGCGATGGCCAAGCGCGCGAACAAGAACCTGGTCGTCGAGCGCGCGCGGCTGGCCCAGGCGCACACCAACATCGAGCAGGCCTGGGCGGCGCTGTTCCCGGTGGTGACCGCGCAGGGGAAGTTTACCCGCAACTACAAGAACGCCACGCTCGACTTCGGCGCGCTGCTCAACTCCTACCAGCTGAAAGACCCGTCGATGCCGCCGCCCAGTTTCCAGGCGACGCTCCTCAAGCAGCACCAGTGGGACGGTAGCATCAACGCCACCCTGCCCCTCATCGCGCCGGCCGCTTACCCGGCGCTCGACGCGGTGAAGAAGGGTTACGGCGCCTCCGAGGCGAACTACGAGGCGTCCGAGGACACCGTCCTCTATTCGGTGGCGCAGACGTTCTACACGGCGGCCATCTCCGACGAGGTGCTGCTGGTCCGGGACTCGGCGATCAATGTGGCCAAGGCGACGCTGGACAACGCGCAGACCCGCTTTGCCGCCGGCACCGTCACCAAGGTCGACGTCGACCGCGCCGAGCTGGCGCTGGTGCGCGCCACGCAGGGGGAGCTCGACGCCCGCTACGCGCGCGAGCAGTCGTACCGCGCTCTCTCCACGCTGATCCAGACCGACGGGCCCCTGAAGGCAGTGCCGCCCGAAAGGCTGCCGCCGCCCGCAGAGACCGATCTCGACATGGCCCTGCACCTGCGCCCCGAGTTTCGCGGCCTCGTCCTTTCGGAGGAGTCGTACGACGCCCAGCGCCGCGCCTACGCCTGGAAGTGGGCTCCCAGTCTGTCGGCGTTTGCCAAGGCGAACATCGGCAACTACGTCGGCTTCACCGGTGACAACTACGCCTGGTCGATCGGGGCGCAGCTCGACTGGACGCTGTTCGACGGTGGCACGCGGGACGCACAGCGCCACCTGGCCGCCGCGCAGGCGGCGCAGTCCGCGGCGCAGGCCGCCGTCCTCACCGATTCGATCCGCGACGATCTGGCCAACAACCGCAGCCTGCTCGAGACCAGGCGGGAGGGGATCAAGGCCGCGCAGCGGGGCGCCGATCTGGCGGCGGAGACGCTCGACCTCGTCCGCTCCCAGTACGAGGCGGGGACCGTCACCCAGATCGATCTGCTCGCTGCGCAGGACAACCTGGTGATCGCCCAGGAGTCCCTGGCGTCGGCCCGCTTCGACGTGGCGATCGCGGATCTGGCCCTGCGCCGGAGCGCGGGCACCTTTCCACCGCGCTGAAGCGCGGGGGCCCGCAGCGCCAACCGCGGGGCGTGGCGGTTTCCCGGATCCCGACCGCCCCCTTTACGGAAGCAGGTTCTCGACCATATCGAGCTCGGCGTCCGTCAGGGCCCGATCGTAGATGCGAACCGAATCGATCGCGCCGTAGTAGTAGCCGGTAATGTCGGCGGCCGCGTTGGTGGAGGTCTGCGCGCCAATCCACAGCTCACTGGCCTTGGTCATGGCGTTGTTGGCCAGGTCCTGGTCGACCGCTTGACCGTTGACCCGCATGTGGAGGTGATTGGGGCCGGAGAACCGCAGGGCCACGAAGCTCCAGGCCCTCGTCGGAAGCGTCAGACCGCTCGTGTAGTCGTCACAGCCGCCCCAGAACACCGCGGAGCCGACGTACCCGAGTCCCCACATGTCTCCGGTGCAGTTCTGCTGGCCCCAGTAGACGATGCCCCACACGGCGTTCTCGGCGCTCGGGTTCAGCCACATCGTCAGGGTGCGATCCGCATCCCCGATCGGCAAAGAGTCGCCGATCGCCTCGATCCAGTCCGTTCCGTCGAACGAGTAGGCGCTCTGCGGGTTGCCGTGGCGGTCGGCCACCAACGTGGCGCCATGGACCATCCCGTCGTG
>Ga0209890_10000076_pt1 | contig 44804 bp, 29 predicted proteins | sample OrgsoiDNA2013049_FD_185799 | JGI IMG/M metagenome (GOLD analysis project Ga0209890, IMG submission 185799) | Permafrost soil microbial communities from the Arctic, to analyse light accelerated degradation of dissolved organic matter (DOM) -... | ecosystem: Environmental > Terrestrial > Soil >... | reverse complement strand
GCGGAGATCTACGCCGCCCACGCCGCCCAGCTGATCGCCAGCGGCGGCGCCTACCGCTGCTTCTGCACGCCGGAGCGGCTCGAAGCGATACGTCACGAGCAGCGGCGCCAGGGTCTCTTCGTCGGCTACGACGGCCTCTGTCGCGGGCGCCCGCGCGACGAGGGGGAGCGGCGGGCGGCGGCCGGCGAAACGTTCGTGGTCCGGATGGCGATGCCCCGCACGGGCGAGACGGTGTTCGTCGACCGGCTGCGCGGCCAGGTGAAGTTCGACAACGCGCAGATCGACGACCAGATCCTGCTCAAGACCGACGGCTTCCCCACCTACCATTTGGCCAACGTGGTCGACGACCACCTGATGCAGATCACCCACGTGATCCGCGCCGAGGAATGGCTCTCGTCGACGCCCAAGCACGTCGCCCTCTATCAATCGTTCGGCTGGCAGGCGCCCGAGTGGGTGCACATGCCGCTCCTGCGCAACGCTGACAAGTCGAAGATCTCCAAGCGCAAGAACCCGGTCTCGCTGGACTACTACCAGGACGCTGGTTTTCTGCCCGAGGCGCTGCTCAACTATCTCGGCACGATGGGCTGGTCGATCTCGGGCGATCGCGAGAAGTTCACCCTCGACGAGATGGTGGAAGCGTTCGACTTCGGCCGCGTCAGCCTGGGCGGGCCGGTGTTCGATCTGGTGAAGCTGTCGGCGATGAACGCCGACTACCTGCGCGCGCTGCCGGACGCCGAGATCGTGCGCCGGCTTCGAGCCTGGCGGCTCTCCGACGAGAAGCTGGCGTCACTGGTGCCTCTCGTGCGCGAGCGGATCCAGCGCCTCGACGAGTTCGTCCCGCTCACCGACTTCTTCTTCTCGGGCGACGTCGACTACGCGTCGGTGCAGAAGGAGCTGACGCTCAAGAACCGGACGGCCAAGGACGTGATGGACGCGCTCACGGCCTTCGGCGAGGAGCTGGACACCTCGCGTGATTTCTCGATCGCCGGTCTCGACGCGCTGGCGCGGGCCTTCGCCGAGAAGTCCGGCTGGTCGACCAAGGAGCTCTTCATGCTTCTGCGGCTCGCCGCCACTGGCAAGAAGGCGACGCCTCCACTGTTCGAGACGCTGGCGGCTCTCGGCCGGGAGTTGGTTCGCCGCCGCATCCGCCAATGCATCGAGTACATCAAAAAGATGCCGGCCCCCAAGGCCTGAGCCGCCTCGGCGCCCCTGTCGACGTCTCCTCGGGGGCGTTGCGGGCAGGTGATCCGCTCGGCGTCTACGTTCATTTTCCCTTCTGTTCGGTCCGCTGCCCGTACTGCGACTTCGCGGTCGACACGCGCGCGGAGATCCCCCACGACGCCTACGCCGACGCGGTCGTCGCCGAGCTCGCGGCGCGGGCGCGCTGGTTCGACGGCGCGGGTCCCCTCGTGTCGATCTACTTCGGCGGCGGAACGCCCGGCCTCTGGCGCCCCGATGCGCTCGGGCGCGTCATCACGGCGGCGCGTGGCACCTTCGGATCGCCGCCGGCCGCCGATCTGGAGATCACCGTCGAGGTAAACCCCGGCGAGACCGACGCCGGACGCCTGGCAGCGCTGAGAGGTGAGGGCGTCAACCGACTCTCGATCGGGATCCAGGCGCTCGAAGACCGGCTGCTGGCGGCGCTCGGACGTAATCACGACGCGGCCGCCGGTCCAGCCGCCGTCGCCGCGGCGCGCGCGGCCGGCTTCGACGACGTCTCGATCGATCTCATCTTCGGCGTCCCGGGCCAGTCTCTCGATGACTGGCGCCGCGCGGTTGAGGCCGCTCTCGCGCTCGCCCCCACTCACCTCTCGGCCTATGCGCTCACCATCGAGCGGGGGACGGCATTCGGCGCACGCGATCGGGCCGGCTCCCTGCCGCGCCCCGACGACGAAGTGGTCGCGGCGATGTTCGAGCATGCGCGCGCCGCGTTCGCCGCCGCCGGCCTGCCGCCCTACGAGGTCTCGAGCTACGCGCGCCCCGGCCACCGCGCCCGCCACAACCAGCTCTACTGGTCGTTGGCGCCGTACCTGGGCGTCGGGGCGTCGGCCGCTTCGTTCCGGCCGCTGGCCGACGGCCGCGGCTGGCGCTTCTCCAACCCGCGCGCCACCGACGTCTACCTGACCGCGGCCCGAGCGGGCAGCGGCAACCCGGCCGCCCGGCACGTCGAGCGGCGGACCGCCACTGATCTCGAGAACGAGGCGGTCTGGCTCGGCCTGCGAACCACCGACGGGATCGACCGCGCGGCGCATCACGCGCGCCACGGGCGCGATCCGCTGGCCGGGCGCGAGTCGGCCGTCGCGTGGGCGGCGGCCGCCGGCTGGCTGGTGGTCGACGAGGACCGCGTTCGATTGACGCCGGCTGGCGTGCTGTTCGCTGACGAGATCGCCGGCCGATTTTGGCGCGACGAGAGCTGATGTTGGTGCATAGTCCGGAAAAATGAAATTCGCGGTTCGAGGGATGGGGTGCCTGTGGGGGGTGGCGCTGTTGTTGGCCGGTCTTTCGGCGTGCGGAAGCAGCTCGACGAAGTGCACGTCGAACTGCAAGGCCGACGCGTCGGCAGACGTCGCCTCGCCGGACGACCACCCAGGCGAGACCGACGGCGCCGGAGCGCGCGATGCGTTGGCGGACAGCGCGCGCGACGCCAAGGAGTCGATCGACGGAGCCGTCGCCTGCGATCAGTCGATCGCCACCGCCTGTGCCTCGACGGCCGACGCGGGAGCCTTCACGTTCCACTGCGCGGCGACCTGGAGCGCCACCACCAGCACCGCTTACTTCTGCGGCCGTCCGCAGACCACGGTCCTCACCGAGACCTGCGGCAGCGACCGCGAGCTCATCGACACCAACGGCTCCGACGAATACATCTATGTCTACGACAGCTCCGGGAAGCTCTTCGCCATCAGCTACAGCGCGGGCGGAACCACGCACTGCGTGGCCGGCCCGGAAAAATTTGTCGCCCCCGTGGGCTGCGGCGCGCCCCAGCTGTTCAGCTGCGCCGCCGACGGCGGCCATCGGGGCTGATCGCGCCGATCAGCGCGTCGGCGCGTCGATCTCGGCGACCGCCGCCACCGCACGCGTCTTTTCGGATTGCACGAACCCGACCAGCGCTGTGTTTCGCCAGGGGAGATCGTCCGGCTTCCGCAAGGTGAGGACGAGCTCCGCGTCGTCGCCGGGCGGGAGCGGCAGTCGCGGCGACAGCGCCCGGACGACCGACGCCTCTTGCAGCGTCTCGCCGCTGTTCTCGCCGCTGTGCACCTGCGTCTCGGCCGTTTTCTGGACCAACGCCCCGGTGACCCGAGATCGACCGGTCGCCGTCGGGTGCACGCAGACGGCCTGAATCGGCATACCAACCCTGCCGCGCGGTGAAGCTCGGCGTCGCGAAGGGATCGGCCCACCCGAGGCGATCCCAGTAGTCGACGTGGAAGGTGAGCGCCACGACCTTGTCACGCCCGAGTCCATGCGCGGGAAGCTCGTGCACGAACCGATCGGCGGGCGGGCATGAGCTGCACCCCTGCGAGGTGTAGAGCTCGACCAGCACGGCCCGGCTTCCGTTTGGCGGGGCGCCGCGTACCGCCTTGGCACCGCCCACCAGGGACAAAATGGCGACGAAGACCACCTGCTTCATGTCGACCACTGGAGGCACAGTGTAGGGATTACGCGCGCGGGAGTGACCGGTTACGCCCGCCGGGGCGCGTACGCGCTATCATCCATGGCCAAGGGCGATGACGGGAGGTTCCCAGGGACTCTGGTCGTTTCCGCGCCGCCGGCTTCGGCGCGCCATCGCGTCCGGCGTTTTCGCCTGCGCGCTGGGCGCCTCGGCCTGCGGAGGTGGCCAGCCGGCCGTGCGCGGCTTCGGGTCGAGCGAGATCGTGCCGATCCGGGATTCGACGCTCGTCCTCGAGGGCAAGAACGGCCCGGGAGTCATCGTTTATGGGACTGGCGGGCCTGGGGGCGGCGTCCCGAAGAGCGCGACCTACTGGACGCTGAACTTGTCGACCGGAGCGGTGCAGAGCTATGGGTCCGAATACCCGCCGCCGCCGTCGTCATCGCCGCCGCCGCCGCCATACACGTGCAGCGTGGAATTCATCGGATTGCCGACCACGTTGACGCTCCAGATCATCGACAACAGCACAGGTCTGGAGACCGACATCCCGAATGTTCTCTCCTATGCCCAGTGTCCGGGCGTCGATGGAACGCTGACCGCTTTCATCCTCCAGCCGAACGGCACAGTGCTGTCGACGGGCCCGTATACGCAGCTCGAACCCGTACCGCTCTCCTTGCAGGTGAGCGACGTCGAATGGTGGACCATCGATCCCACCACGAGCGCCCCCGTGACCGTGACCGTGCAGGCGGCTTCGTCGTCCACTCCGGGCAACCTCGGCGTCTACGCCATCGATCTCAGCTCCTATGCGATCACCGAGGACATTCCCGCCGTGCCCACCAGCGTCGACTGGGCCACCGGCGCGATGCCGGCCGGATCGTTGCAATCGACCGTGGTGACGAATCCGGTCCTTTCGGTCGGCGACCACTACCTCTATCCGCGAATGATGAGCGACGCCGGAATGACGATGTTCGCCGGGCCGTTCTCATCGGGCGCGGCGAGCGAGCTGGCGCTGTTTCAGATCCCCCCGGGGACGTCGTCTCCGATGCCCCAAGGAGTCATCTCCAGCGCGTCGTCGGCGGGGTACTTTCAAGCGTCCGCGCCCATGATCAGCTGGCAGCTGAACGGCGCGGCGGGGGCGGCCAGCGACCTCATGGTGTGGGACGAAGCCAACCGGCAGGTGATCGCCTGTCCGTCGTCGCCGGAGGCGCACATGGCCGGGGTCCGCTCGTCCGATGGCACCAGGGTCCTGTTCGTGACGCCCCAGGGCTGTTGCCAGTACCTGGGGGCGGGGCCTCTTTCGTTGGCGACGCTGGCGAACGGTGCGAAGGATGCGGACAGCTGCACGCTGCTGGTGGCCTCCAACGTGGTCACCGCGGCCTTCTCACCGGACGGGAGCGCCATGTTCTGGCTGGTCCAACCGACGACGGGCGAGACGCAACTTTGGGTCGCCGCAGGCGACGGGGGCGGCGCGCACATGATCGGGACCGGCCTGATGCAGAACGTTCACTTCGTCGTTCCCGGAGAGGCCCAGCTGGAGATGATCCTCGACGGCGATCTCGTCTGGTTCGACCTGCACGACAGCACGGTCCATCTGCACTACATCGCCGAGAAGGTCTTCGAGGAGATCTACGACATCGGCGTGGGCGGTTGGCTGATTACCGGCTACGACTACAGCACGCAGGACACCACGGCCACCGTGGGGCTCGTCAACCGCAACACGGGTGAGAGGCGTCCGATCTCGTCCGACGCCTCGCAGTTCATCGTCCTGTCGGGCTCGACCGACGCGGACGGCGGCCTCTTCCCCGATTCGTCGTCGAGTCCTGCCGTGCTCACCGTGGTCTACGTCGTGCGCGGGCGCAATCCGTCGCCGCAAGACGGGATCTGGTCGGCGAAGATCACCATGGCCGACCTTCAGTGAGCGCGCGGCTCGTCGCGGCGTCGGTGCTGGGCCTGGGGTTGATCACGCGGGTGGCGCTCGCCGTCGAGCCCGCCCGCGACGCAGGTGCCCCAGACGCGACGGTCGCGGGCGCGGACGGACGGTACACCGGAGCGTCGAACAGGGCGGAGGCCGGGGCGGACGCGGCACCGGCCGACGCGAGCGGGACGGGTCCGGCGGCGACGCCCGTCGGCGCCGTTCCGACCGTCGTTCCGGTAGCGGGCCGCGTGCTGGAGAAGGGGACACGCAGGCCGATCGCCGGCGCGGCGATTGCCGCCGACGGGACCGTCGCCGGCGAGACCGACACCGACGGGCGCTTCCGGCTGAAGCTCCCCGCGGGCCGGCACGATCTGGCGGTCGTGATCGGCGGGCAGGAGGTCGTGCGCCAGCAAATCAGCCTCGCGTCGGGTGCCCCGGCCGACGAGGAGATCTTCCGCGTGCTGACCGTCGGCAGCGGCGCACGCTACGCGACCAAGGTCCGCGCCGGTCGCCCCGAGATCCCCAAGGTCGAGGTCTCCGGCGAGGAGGCGCGCCAGCTGCCCGGCTCGTCCGGCGATCCGCTGCGCGTCCTCGGCTCGCTGCCGGGCGTCGTGCAGATCGCCTGGCCGGCGGCGCTCTACGTGGTACGCGGCGCCAACCCGGGCAACACCGGCTTCTTTCTGGACGGCATTCGCGTCCCCGAGCTGTTTCACTTGGGGCTCGAGCTGTCGGTCATTCACCCCTATCTGATCGACGGCGTCGATTTCTATCCGGGCGGGTCACCAGCCAACTACGGACCGTACGTCTCGGGGATCATGGCCGCCCGTACCGTCGCGCCGCCAGCCGATCGCGTCCACGCCGCCGTCGACGTGACGGTCTTCGACGCCGGCGGCATCATGACCGCGCCCTGGGATGGCGGTCGCGGGACCGTGCTCGTCGCCGCGCGCTACTCGTACACCGGTGCGCTGTTCTCGGCGCTCCAGAACGACACCATCCTCCGCTACGGCGACTATCAGCTGCGCGTCGACCACCCGTTCGCGGGCGGGCAGGCGACGCTGTTCGCCTTCGGAGCGCGCGACGACGTCGGTTGGACCAACGTCGCCAGCACGCAGGAGTACGGGGCGCTGCAGTTCCATCGGGTCGACCTGCGCTGGCGGCGCGCGCTCGGCGGTGGGCGGCTGCTGGTCGGGGTGACCGGCGGCGCCGACTGGGCCACCTCGACGCTGTTCAGCAGCACCATCAAAGTCCGTGCGCTCTCCGCCATGCCGCGCGCGATCTACACGCGTCCGCTCGGCGCGTCGGTCGACCTCGAGGTCGGCGCCAACGCCGACGCCCAGACGTTCGCCACCGCCGTGCCGGCATTCCAAGGCAGGCAGAGCGATCTCGGGCGCTCGCGCCGGGCGTTGTCGCAGGCAGCGTACGCGACCGTTATGTTTCGGGTGGGCGATCGTCTGGTGATCTCGCCGGGCCTGCGCGCCGATCTGTTCGCCGAGGAGGGGACGCAGGCGCTGTTCGTCGAGCCGCGGCTGGATCTCCTGTTGAAAGTGAACGACACGCTGTCGCTCAGGGTCGACGGGGGGAGGTACGCGCAGATGCCCAGCCTCCCGGTGAGCGTGCCAGGGTTCGAGGCGTTCGGCCTGGCGGATCTCGGGGCGCAGACGTCGCTGGGTGGCTCATTGGGCGTCGAGACGCGCCTGCCGGGGCGCCTCACGCTGAGCGTCACCGGCTACTACCAGAAGCTGCGGGTCAGCGACGTGCGCAACATCGACATCGAGCAGAACGATCCCACCGCCCCCGACTTCCTGGTGGCGCGCGACGGCCGCGCTTACGGCGCCGAGCTGCTCCTGCGGCGCGCTGACACCGGGCGATTCTTCGGCTGGCTGGCCTACACGCTCTCCTGGAGTCAGCGTTACGACGACAGCGGCGTGCTCGGCCGCTCCGACTGGGACGAGCGGCATATCGTGAATCTCGTCGCTGGCGCCCGGCTCGGCCGGAACTACACCGTCGGTGCGCGCTTCCACCTCAACACCGGGCGCTGGGCGCCGGTCGTCGGCGGCGGCGGCGAGTATCGGGAGCTCCCCATCTATTATCAGATCGACCTGCGGGCCGAGCGCCGCTTCGTCTTCGATCGCTTCGTGATGGACCTCTACGCCGACTTCGCCAACGTGACGCTCGACCCCGAGGTCCTTCAGCTCGACGCCGTTTACGATCCGTACACCGGCGGCACGACGATCGCGCAGGACCGGATCAAGCTGGTGCTCCCCACCGTCGGGCTGCACGCGCAGTTCTGAGCGCGCAGACTGGTTCACGACGCCGGCGGTTTCAGCCACCAGGCCCCGGCCGAGCCGCCACGCGACTTCCAGTAGCCGGAGATCTGCAGGTGGTCGGTGGCGCGCAGCAGATCCTCGAACGTCTTGCCGTGAAAGTCGCTCGGTGGCGCTGCCTGCCAGCTGCCGGTAAACGTCGCACCCGACGGCTGCACCTTGGCCTGCCAGGTGCCACGCCAGTCACCTCCCACCCTCTTCGCCGACCAGGTCCCCTGCGTCGTGACCTCGCCGCCATCGCTGAGCAGGGCCCAAGATCCGATCACGGAATTGGGCGAGGTCAGCAGCACCTGCGCAGACCACTTGCCATGAAGGACCGCCGCCCCGGCGGTCGCCGTCCAGAGGCCGTACATGGCGGGCCGCTGCGTGGCGCCGAGCGCCGCCGTTGCCAGCGCCGCCAGGACCACAAGAGCCGACACCGAGCGCCTCACCACCAGAGCCGATCTTACGCCGCGGCGGGTTAGATCCAAATGCCCGGTCGTGCGTCTGGACCGGTATGACCACCAAACTCGGCTCCTCCGGATTCGGCTCCTCTAGGTTCGGCCTGGCGGCCCGCCTCCTGATCCTGGCTCTCGTCTCCTTCGTCGCCGGCGACCACGCGCGCGCCGGGGGCGTCGTCGTCGCGGCGCCGGCGCCCATCAGCCTGACCGCCTCGGACGGCGCCGGGCTGGAGCTGGTGTCCCTGACAGCCGACGCGGCGGTCGACGATCCGCTCGCCTTCACCGAGCTGCACCTAACCTTCCGCAACCCGGAGAACCGGGTGCGTGAGGGGCGTTTCCGGATCACGCTGCCGTCCGGTGCGACGATCAGCCGGTTCGCGATGCGGATCGGCGATCGCTGGCAGGAGGGGGAGGTCGTCGAGCAGCAGGCGGCGCGCGTCGCCTACGAAGACTTCCTGCACCACAAGCAGGACCCCGCGCTGCTGGAGGCCGAGGCGGGCAACGAATTCTCGGCGCGCGTGTTTCCGATCCCCGCGGCAGCGACCAAGGAGATCGTCATCTCCTACGCGCAGGAGCTGACGCGCGCGGGTGAGCCCTATCGGCTGCCGCTGCGCGGGCTGCCGCGGCTGGGAACGCTGGCGATCCGCGCGGTCAACAACTGGGGCAAGGCCGAGACGCGGCTGGAGCGGCGCGACTTCGCGCCCGACGCCGACTTCGAGCTGCCGCATCAGATTCCGGGCGGCCGCCTCGGCCTCCGCGACGACAACCTGGTCGTTGCACGCGTCGTCCCTCTCGCCGAGACGACCGCACGCGAGGAGATCGGCGATCTCCAGATCCTGGTCGACACCAGCGCGTCGCGCGCGCTTGGCCTCGGCGAGGAGGCCGCCGCGGTCGAGCGGCTGCTCGGGGAGCTGCGCAAGAACGGCGACCCGACGGTCACCGTCACCGCGTTCGATCAGGACGTGGTGCCGCTCTGGAACGGCCGAGCCAGCGGCGCCGCCGGCGTCGTCGCCAAGCGGATCATCGCACGCGGGGCGCTCGGCGCGTCCGACCTCGATCGCGCGCTCGCCGCGCTGGCTGCGACGGTGAAGCCGATCAAGGGGCGGCCGTCGCGGGTCCTGCTGGTCACCGACGGTGTGGCCACCGCCGGCGAGACCGGCGCCGAACGGCTGCGGGCGCGGGTGTCGGCGCTCGGCGCAGTGGGCGTGCGCCGGCTGGACGTGGTCGCGGTCGGTGGCATTCGCGACGACGTGATGCTCTCGCGTCTGGTGACCGCGGGGCTCCCGCAGGACGGGTTGGTGCTCGACGGCGAGCAGGAGGCCTCCCTCGCCGTGCGTCGTCTGTCGCGCGCGACGCGGTCAGGGATCACCATCGCCGTCGACGGGGCCGGGTGGGTCTGGCCGAACGTGGTCAACGGCGTCCAGCCCGGCGACGAGATCCTCGTCTACGCCGATCTGCCGCCCGAGGTTCCCTTCCGCCTGAAGGTGGCAGGCGTGCCGGTGACACTCGCGGGGGTGCTCGCGCCCACGCCGCGGCCATTGCTCGAGCGTGCCTGGGTGCGCGCCCGCATCGCGCGCATCATCGAGCAGCGCGACATGGTCGCGGCCAAGGATCGCGATCTCGCGGCCGCGCTCAAGAAGCAGGCGATCGAGCTGTCGATCCAGAGCCGCGTGCTCTGTCCGTTCACCTCGCTGCTGGTGCTGGAGACGGAGCAGGACTACGCGCGCTTCGGGATCGAGCGGCGCGCGCTGGCCGACATCCTCACCGTCGGACCGAGCGGTGTGGCGCTGCTTCACCGGCTGGAGATCGCGGCGCCGTCTGAGTCGCCGCGATGGTCGGCCGAGGACGACAAGGCGCTCCCGGCCGGCGTGCGCGCGCTGGCCAAGGGTGAGGCGGGTGACATCGGCGAGGAAAAAGCCAAGAAGGCAGACGCGCGCGCGACCCGCGACGGTGTCGAGAGGGAAGAGTCATTCGACCGAGGTCCGGAGGGCGCGCCCGTTGCAGCGCGGGCCCCGGCGCCCCTTCCGCCGGCAGCCACGATGGCCGAACCGCCAGCGCCGTCGCTCGAAGAGCATGCGCGGCCCGGCGGTGCGCGCTTCGGCGCTGGGGCGAGCGGAAACGCCGTGGGCGGTCTGGACCAGGCCGCGCCGATGCCGATGCGCGCGTCGCGAGCCCGTGTCGCGACGACTGATCTCCGCCGGGTGTCCGTCGCCGAGGTGGCGCAGGCGGCACCGGCGCCGGTCGCCGGTCCGTTCAAGGAGGTCCTGGATCTGATCCACGCCAACCGAGCACGCGAGGCCCTGGCGCGCGCGTTCGCCTGGCGCGCGCGCGACGCCGGCGACGTGCTGGCGTTGGTCGCGCTCGGCGAGTGCTTCGAGGCGCTCCGCGACGCGCCGGACGCCTCGCGGGCCTACGGATCGATCATCGATCTGTTTCCCGGGCGCGCCGACATGCGCCGGTTCGCCGGCGAGCGCCTCGAGCGCGTCGCCGGGGCGCGCCCGCTGGCGCTGGCGATCGACAGCTACCGCAAGGCCGTCGAACAGCGTCCCGATCACCCTGCCGGCCACCACCTGCTGGGGTTCGCGCTGCTCAAGGCCGGCCACCCGCGCGAGGCGTTCGAGGCTGTCGTCAACGGCGCCGCGCAGAAGTACCCCTCCGGCAGGTTCCTGGGCGTCGATCGGATCCTGCGCGAGGATCTGGGCCTCCTCGCCGCTGCCTGGACCCACACCGAGCCGGCGCGCGCCGCCGAGATCCGCGAGCGCCTGTTGCGCGCCGGCGGCACGCCGGAGAGCGGCCCCTCGATGCGCTTCGTCCTCAACTGGGAGACCGACGCCAACGACGTCGATTTCCACATCCACGACGCGCAGGGCGGCCACGCCTTCTACAGCGCCCCGCACCTGCCGTCCGGCGGCGATCTCTACGCCGACGTCACGACCGGCTACGGCCCGGAGTGCTTCACCATTCGAGGGCCAGCGGCCGGTCGCGCCGCTCCCTACCAGCTGCAGGCGCACTACTACAGCCGCGGTCCGATGGGCTACGGGATGGGGAAGCTACAGATCATCGACCACGACGGTCACGGCAACCTGCGCTTCGACGAACGCCCCTTCGTCATCATGCAGGACGGCGCGTTTGTCGACCTGGGCCGTGTCGGGGCGGCGACGTTGGGCGCGCACCCCGTCGCGGTCGCCCGCAAGCCAGCGCTGCGCTCTCGGGTCTGGGCGACGGGCCCAGTTGCGCCCGTGCCAGCGCCGGCGCGCTAGGGGGCTGAAGGTGCGCGACGTCGGCGAAACGCCGCACCGATGGACCGCCCGCGCCGAGATCGACCTGAGTCACCGCGCCGGCCGGCCAGCTCGGACCGCAGCGGTAGTGTCGCAGCTCGGTGTCGAACAGGGCGCAAAGCAGGATCCGAAGCAGCGCCTTGTGCGACACGATCAGCAGGTTTCCCCCGGGATGGCGGTCGCGGAGTTGTTCGATGGCGGTCGCTGCCCGGGCGGCGACGTCCCGCGGCGACTCGCCCATGGGCGGTCCGATGCTGGGATCTCGCTGCCAGCGCGCGAAGTACTCCCCATCTTGCGCGGCCGCCTCGTCCTTGGACAGCCCTTGCCAGGCGCCGTAGTGCATCTCGTCGAGCCGCTCGTCGGCGCAGGCGTCGATTCCCGTCACGGCCACCAGTGGCGCCGCCGAATCGATCGCGCGGGCGCGCGTGCTGGTGGTGATTGCTCGCCAGCTGAGGTTGCCGTAGGCCGCAGCGAACAGCGTCGCCATCTCGCGCCCGTCGGCGGTCAGCGGCGCGTCGATCCGGCCGCAGAACCGATCGTGATGGCTGAACTCTGTCTCCCCATGCCGCAACAGATAGAGGCTGAGCACGTGCCTGTCCCCTTTCGCTCCGTGGATCTTCCAGGAAGCGGATATCCAAGCCGCGTGCCACGCCCGAAGGGCACGCCGATCGTGAGGCGATGGATGGATCCGTTACGGCCCCGTGACTGAACCGTGGTCGGTCGTCCCCGGGCGGGAGAGCCCGGTCTAGAACTTCGCGTTGCGGGCGAGCTCGAGCGCGCGAGCCTGGAAGAAATCGCCCGCCTTGGGGCCGCCGTTGCACTTCCCGTCCGACTCGGCCGGCTTCTTCAGCCAGAGGTACGCGTCAATCAGCGGATCGGCCGTGCTGGCCGACGGAGGTGAGCCGAGGGCGCGTCCCGGCGGGTTGCACCAGCAGTTCTCGTCGTCTGCCGCCTCGTCGCACTTGGGCGGGCCGTTGCCGTTGCGACTGGTGTCGATGACGAAGTGCTTGCCGCCCAGCAGCTTGGAGATCTCTTTCCCGTAGGTGATCTCGGTGCTGGTCGATTTGTAGTTCGAGACGTTGAGCGCGAAGCCGTCGGCCTCTTCGATGCCGGCCTCCTTGAGGAGCTTGGCGTCCACAGCGGGCTTGAGCCAGCCCGAGTGGCCCGCGTCGAGGTAGACGGCGGTGTTCCCGAGCGAGACCAACGTGTGGACCGCGAAGCGGAGCAGCTCGAGGCGCTCCTTTTGAGCGGCCTCAGAGAGGCACGGGTGGCCATCCGCCATCTTCTTGTCCAAGAGGCCGAGCGAGTCGGGCTCGAGGATGACCGCCGCGCGCCGACTCCCCAGGCTGGTGGCGAAGTCGGTGATCCACTGCTTGTACTTGTCGGCCGCCGCTGCTCCGCCCGCCGAGTACTGGCCGCAATCGCGCTTGGGGACGTTGTAGATGACGAAGTAGGGAAGAACACCGCTCTTGAGGATCATGTCAGCGCGCTTGCCGACGTAGCGCCCGACGTTGGGCGTCCAGTCGCCGATCCACTCGGCGCCCCCATTGTCGGCGATCTTGGCATAGAGCGCAGCCAGCGCCGGATCATGGTCCTTCTTGACGGCCATGATCGACTTGAGGTGCGCGGGGCTGTACGGGTCGACCCAGCCGAGCTTGGGGCCGGCGAAGATGTTCTCGCCGCGTTTCCAGGGTGGCAGCTCGGGCATGGGCGCCTCGGCTGGCTTGCCCGACCGCGCGGGCTCCGAAGGCGGGGCGGCAGCCGGCGCGGGCGCGTCGACGGCGGCGGTCGTTCCAGCGGTCGTTCCGGCGTTCTGCGCAGGGGGGGCTTCCGGCTTGACGCAGCCGGCGGCGAGCAGGAGCGCGGGGACAAGTAAAGAGAGGGGCTTCGTCGACATTTCAATCCTCCAGAAACGGATCGCCTAACACAGAAAAGAGATCGGCGACAGGTGAACCGTGGCGCGCGGGCGCGCGACGCTCATTCCGCGAACGGGCGCAGGATCTCACCCTTGTTGGGTGTCCCCTCGCCGGCGTGCCAGGTGCCGTCCGGGTTCATCACCTCGTAGCCGGCCAGCCTCATCGGACGGGTGGTGATCGGATCGATCGACGACAGAAACCCCATGTGGAGGTGCGGGGTGGTTGCGTTGCCTGAGTTTCCGCAGCGGCCGAGCACGTCGCCGCGATGCAGGTGATCGCCGACGTGGACCACGACCGAGTGCGCCGCCAGGTGGCGAAACTCGGTGTACTCGCCGGCGGCGTGCTCGAGGATGACGTAGTTCCCCTCGTCGTGTCCCTTGACGTAGGCCGGCCAGTCGCGCGCTCCGGCGTGGGCGACTACCACCGTCCCGTCGGCAGGCGCCAGCACCGGCCGGCCGTAGCAGACGAAGCGCGCGAGCGGTGCTCCGTGCCGTGGGGCCCGCGTGCCGATCGGTTGCGCAGGGACGAAGTCGATCGCGTAGGCGGCGTAACCAATGTGCGTGTCGCCGCTCTCGAACCCCTGAATGACGCCCCAGGTGCCCGAGAAGGGGAGCGAGAGGCGGGTGAGCTGGGGGGGCGGCGGATCCGAGGAGGTGCCGGCGAGCGCGGGCGCGTCGTGCGGGGGCGGGTCGCGCGTCGTCCCGGAGACGCCCGGGAGGGGGAGCAGCAGCGCCACCGCGATGCCGGCGAGCGCGGCCAGTCTCCGAGTCGTCGGTCGGATCATTTCGATTTGCGCAGCCCCTCGAGCGTCCGCTCCCAGAAGGTATAGCCGAGCCGCTCGGCCTCGGGATCGGGACCGACCAGACGCACGGCGGTGAGGTGCAGCAGCGACGGTGAGAGTTGCGCGCGCGCCGTTTCCTTCAAATCGCGGGCCGCCGCGCCGACGCGCGCCTGGTAGCGGCTCAGCAACGGTGGCGGTGCGCCCAGCGTGGCGCGCAGGTGGCGGGCGTGGCGGCGGAAGCCAGCGTCGGACTCCTGGCGCGTCGCGCCGTCGAGCCGGGTCCAGGCGTCGGCAGCATTCCGTCGCTCGCGCGACAACGCATGGCGCGCGGCGAGATCCAACCCCAACCCGCGCGCGAGCGCGTCGAACAGCGCCGGCAGCGCCGCGATCCGATCGAGCTCCGGGTCGGCGGCGAGTAGCGCGGCCACCGCCTCGCTGTCGGCCTCGAAGATCGCGTGAACGGCCGCGAGATCGCCGGCGTCGAACCGTCCGCGCTCGGGGAAGAAGTCGCCCGTCTCGATCGACGTGAACATGCCGGCGGCGCGCGCCGGTGGAAGCGCGGCCCGCAAACGCTGCTCGAACGCCGCCGGATCGCCCCCCTTGTCGCCCCGAGCCCGCAGGCGAAGGTGGGGCCGCTCGCCGGGGCCGTCGAGGTAACGCAGGAAGAACCAGGCGTCGATCTCACCGGCAGCGCGTGCCTCGACCACCGTGGGGACGACCGTTCCGGTGAGGAGCACGTCCTGGCTCGCGGACGCGCCGAACAGCTTGAAGGTGCGCCAGCCGGGGAGCGGCGGCTGCTGGCGGGGAGGGGGAACACGACCAGGGCGCGGCGTATGCGGATCCGGGGCCAGGGCCGTAGAGGTAGTCGTCTCGTCGGCGACGACCGCGACGATCGCCTCTACCCGGCGCCCGTCGCGATCGACCGTGGCGTCGAGCGGCGGCCAGATCTCGAACACCCGTTCGTGCCCGGCCAGATCGTCGGCGGCTTCGGCGGCCTGAAGGTCGACGGGGTAGAGCTCGTCCCCCTCGCCGACCTGGACCAGCCGCGGGACGCCCGCCTCCCGGCGCCAGCGGGCAATCGCGGACGGTCGGCGTTCCGACTTACGCAGCTCCAGCGGCAGTCGCCAGCTGGCCGGGGCAATCACGAATCCGTCGACGACGAGGCGCGGAAGGAAGGCCAGATCGGCGAGCGGGCCAGGGGTGAAGGCCCAGGGGGCATGCTGGCGCTGCAGGCTCCAACCGACGAGCAGCCGGGCGACTCCCGGTGCCGCCGTCGTCGAGCGTGCGCGCAAGAGCGGCGAAGGAACGATCGTTTGCGCCGCACCCGGCCGGCGAGTCTCCCGCAACGCCAGCGCCTGTGGGTCGGAGGGATCGGCCTCGAGCTCGAGATCGCGTGGGGCGAGATCGTTGTCGGCGGCGCTCCAGCCGGACAGCGCCAGCGCGCGCGGGCGGGTCGGCGGATGAGCGCAGAGATCGGCGAGCGCTGCGTTGGGGGCGAACCCGACGTCGACCCGCTCCTCGCTTGGCAGGCGGCCGCGCTCGGCGGCGGCGATCTCGGCGCAGGCGTCGGCGAGCGGGGTCCCGAGCGCATGGACGAAACGCCCCAGCGACGCGCCCGCGGGGGCGTGCAGGCCGAGCAGCCAGCCGGTGCCGGGCGAAGCGCCGGGCGGTCGCCGCGCCGGCATCAAGAAGAGCTCAGCCGTCGGCGGCAGCGGCGTCCCTTCGAGGGTGGCGAGGGCCGCTTCGAGCGCCGTCACGTCGAGCGTGGCGTCGGATCGCTTGCGGCGCGCCGCCTCGGCGATCGCGTCGACCAGAAGCGCCAGGAGCGCGGGAGGTGGCGCGGCGCGGGAAGCTGGGGCGTCGTCGTCGTCGTCGCCGTCGACGTCCACGCCGTAGTCGCCGGCGGCGAGCGCCGCGAGGTCGAACCGGCCGCCCCCGAAGATCTCCGTTGACGCGTCGAGGGCGTCGCTCCAGGCGCGCGCCCCGAAGCGCTCGCCGGCGGGCGGCGCCATCGCCTCCTGCAGCCGGCAGAGGAGCGGGACCAGCCGCGCCGCGCGGGCGACGGCGGCCCGTTCGAGCCGGGGCGTTCTGTCGGGGCGCAGGGTCAGCACGGCGTGCAGGTCGCGTTCTGCCCGACCGGGGAGCTTTTCCCAGACCGCACGGCCGCGCGCGAGATCGCCGGCCTCGAACGCGACCTGCGCGTCATCGAGAGCGCGCGCCTCGGCCTCGCGGCCAAGCGCCACCAGCCGGTCGCGGAGGTACCGGGCCGGCGGCGGTCCGATCAGCGGCGGCGACAGATCTGTCTGCAGCAGACCGTCGTCGACCAGCGCGAGCAGCAGCTCGTCGAGGTCGTCCGCCTCGCCCTGCGCTTCAGCCATTTGCCCGCCCTCCGCGGCGGCGCGCGCACGGACCGCGGGCCAGGGCGTCCAGGTGGCCGCCGCGCCCAGTAGGGCGCCGAGGCGCTCGTCGAGTTCGGCGACGCAGGGCTCGTCGAACGGCTCACCCGGGCCGATCCAGCGGACCTGCGCCGCGCCGATCGACACCGACGGAGCGGCGCGCAGCCGGACCCGATCACGAACCGTCGGATCGTCGAGCAGTGCGCGGGCGAGGGCGTCGACGCGCGCCCAGCTTGGCGCCAGGTGCGGCGTCGGGATGCCTGTCGCGATGTCGGTCTTGGGGGCGAGCACTCCCACGCAGACACCCGCCAAGAGGCCACTCGGCGTGGCGCGAAAGGCGGCCCGCCGCGCGTAGCGCGCGATCGACCGATCGCGCGCCGGCCCGGCCCCGGCGCCAGCCAGCGCCGGGCTGGCGAGCGCGATCGCAGCCGCACCGAGCGGATGCGCCGTCAGCGCCCGCGCGGCGCGCGCGAGCGACGCCGTCGGAAGCAACGGCGCCCGGAGCAGGAACCGCGACAGCGGAGCGTACACGGCGGGGAGATTAACCCGCCAGGCCCGCTCAGTTGTACGGGCTTGCCTCGGGGGGGCGATCGATGGCCTGAATCGGCGAAGGGGGACGGGTCGGGTCGTTGAGGTCGGTGGTGGGCTGCGACTCTTCCTGGATGCGCCCAGCCGAAACGGCGTCGAGGTTGTCGCCCATGCAAGCGTCGACCTCGGTGGCGAGCACGGTCACCCGGTCGTGCACCTGGCTGATGACGTCGAACTCCGCCCGCATCACGATCGGCTCGGCCTTGAAGGTGCGCAGCATCAGCATGCGCGGTGACGCGAGGTTCGAGAGGGTCTTCATCTGCGCGATCTTGTCGTCGATGCAGGTCATGCGAATGATGTCGTGCGAGCGATAGGCCACGATGCGCACGTCCTGGGCGTGCTCGATCGCGGTCTCCATGTCGGCCGCGTATTTTGGGCCGAGGATCATCATCTGCTCGGAGGTGTATTTGCTGTCCGGCGGCGCGTTGGGGAGTGCGTTGGCCATCTGCCCGTCGTTCACCATCTGCGCGACGATCGCGTGGCTGAGATCGGGCTTGGGCGGAGCGGTCGCCTCATCGGCCGCATAGACCGCCCCCGCCAGCCCGCAGAGCGCGACGGCGACTTTCACAATCCTTCCCCGCATGGAGAGGTCCATCGGCGGAGCTGCGTCGCAAATTGAGCGCTGCGGCGCAAAACCACCCAAAGCCCGTCAATGATCTGACGTGGGACCCTGAGAGGGTCCCACACCCCCCGCGAAGGACTCGCCGGGCAAAGCCCGGCTTCGTCCACGCGATCTGACGTGGGACCCTGAGAGGGTCCCACACCCCCCGCGAAGGACTCGCCGGGCAAAGCCCGGCTTCGTCCACGCGATCTGACCCGCTAGGGCATGCGGCAACTTTGGGCGCCGGCGGCGGGGAGGTAGCAGTTGTTGGTGTAGTCGATGACCATGCGGTCGGTGTTGAAGCGCCAGCCGAGCGTGCGCATGGTTCGCTTCATCCGTTCGACCCAGCCGTGCGGGACGTTCTGGTCGTCGCGCTCGTAGTAGGTCGGGATGATGACGTTCTCCAGTGTCTCGTACAGCGAGGCGGCGTCGCGCCGATCCTGCTCCTCGACCGAGACGTGCGTGATGCCGTCGCCGATGGCGAAGCCGTTGAGGCCGTCGTAGGCCTCCGCCCACCAGCCGTCGAGCACCGAGAAGTTGAGCCCGCCGTTGAGCAGCGCCTTCTGTCCGCTGGTGCCGCTCGCCTCCTGCGGGCGCCGCGGGTTGTTCATCCAGACGTCGACCCCCTGGACCAGATGGCGTCCGACGTTGATGTCGTAGTCCTCGATGAAGATGACGTTGTTCTTGAGGTCGCCGACGATGGCGGCGTCGTGCACCTGGCGCAGCACCTCCTGTCCCGGGCGATCGGCCGGGTGCGCCTTGCCCGAGAAGACCAGCTGCACCGGGCGCTTCGGATCGGTCAAGAGGCGCTTGAGCCGCGGCAGATCGCTGAAGATCAGGCTGGCCCTCTTGTAGGTGGCGAAGCGGCGCGCGAAGCCGATGGTCAGCGCCTCGGGATCGAGCGCGTTCTGGGCGGCGGTGATCGAGTCGTCGGGGTACTCGCTGCGCCGGCGCTGCTCGGAGACGCGGCGGCGGACGAACTGGACCAGCGCCGCCTTCAACACCCGGTGCGTCTCCCAGAGCTCGGCGTCCGGAATGCTGTCGATGCGCGACCACATGTGCGGGTCGGCCAGGTGCTCGCGCCAATCGGTCCCCACGTACTTCGAATAGAGATCCTGCATCGCCGGGGCGAGCCAGGTCCGGACGTGCACGCCGTTGGTGATGTGCCCCACCGGGACCTCGTCCTCGCGGTGGTGTGGCCAGAGCACCTGCCACGACTTGCGCGTGATCCGGCCGTGCAGCGCCGAGACGCCGTTCGCGTAGCGGGACATCTTGAACGCCAGTACCGTCATGCAGAGCGCCTCGCGGTGATCATCGGGGCGGATGCGACCGAGGCCGAGAAAATCGGGCTGCGACAGCCCGAGCGAGCGGCGCAGCGGCTCCAGGTGATCATCGACCAGCTCGGGCGGGAAGCGGTCGTGCCCGGCGTCGACCGGCGTGTGGGTGGTGAACACCGTGCTCTGCGCGACCTCTTGCGCGCAGGTTCTAAAGTCGGCCCCCGTCTGTTCCATCAAGAAGCGGGCGTATTCGAGGGTGGCGAAGGCGCTGTGCCCTTCGTTCAGGTGCAGGCCTCCCCAGTGGATGCCGGCGGCCCGCAGCGCGCGGATACCGCCCACGCCCAGCAGCAGCTCCTGCCGGATGCGGATCCGCTGATCGCCGAAGTAGAGGCGGGCCGCGAGCTGCCGGTTCTCCTCGGAGTTGCCATCGACATCGGTGTCGAGGAGCAAGAGCTTGTTCCGCCCGACCGCGATCTCCCAGACCTGCGCCAGCAGCGTCTCGCGCGAGAGGGGAACTTCGATGATGATCGGCTTGCCGGCCGGGGTCCTGGCTGGTTGCGCGGGGAGCAGCTCCGCGGGGGAGCGGACGTACTCGGCGTGCTGCCACCCGTCGCGGCTGATGTGTTGCCGGAAGTACGACTCCCGATAGAAGAGGCCCACCGCCACCAGCGGCAGCCCGAGGTCGGAGGCGCTCTTGAGGTGGTCGCCGGCCAGGACGCCCAGGCCCCCCGAGTAGATCGGGAGCGACTCGTGGATGCCGAACTCCGCCGAGAAATAGGCGACCGGGCGGACCCGGAGCGGCCCCGCGTTGACCGAGGCCCAGGTGCGCGTGGCGCCCAGGTACTCGCGCAGCTCGCGGTGGGCGCTGTCGACCCGCGCCCGCAGGACCGCGTCGCGCGACAGCTCCTCCAGGCGGTCGAGCGAAAACCCGGCCAAGACCGAGACGGGGTTGTGGTTCGCGGCGCGGAAGGCGTCGGGATCGAGGTCCCGGAACAACTTGATGATGTGCGGGTTCCAGGCCCACCACAGGTTGACGGAGAGATCCTTGAGTTGACTGTGCAGCTTTTCGCCGGGGGTCATGAGCCCGGGCAATATAAACCAGTTTTTCGTCGGCGCTCACCGGCGGGAAAGTGGTTATAGTTGGCCGGCCAGATCGCGCACCCAAACAATGGACGGACAGCAAAGGTTCATCGCGCTGGTCATGGCTGGCGGCAAAGGCTCCCGGCTCTTTCCGCTGACGCTCGACCGCGCCAAGCCGGCGGTCCCCTTCGGCGGGCGTTACCGGATCATCGATTTCGTCCTTTCGAACCTGGCGAACTCCGGCGTTCGCTCGGTCTACGTGCTGACGCAGTACAAGTCGCAGTCGCTGGCCGAGCACGTCCAGCGGACCTGGGGGGCGCGCAGCTCTTACGACGCCTTCGTCACCGTGGTGCCCGCGCAGATGCGGATGGGCGAATCCTGGTACCGGGGCACGGCGGATTCGGTCTTCCAGAACTTACATCTGATCGAGGAATACCGCGGCGACGCAGTCCTCGTCTTCGGCGCGGACCACATCTACAAGATGAACATCCGCCAGATGACCGACTTCCACTTCCAGAAGGGGGCCATGGCGACGATCGCCTGCCTGCCGATCAAGAAGTCGGAGGCTAGCCAGTTCGGCATCGTTCAGGTCGACGAGCAGTGGCGGGTGGTCGGTTTTCAGGAAAAGCCTGAGCACGATCCGGTCACCATCCCCGGCGATCCCGAGCACTGCCTCGGCTCGATGGGGAACTACGTCTTCGCCCCGGGACCTCTCATCGAAGAGCTGCGGGCCGATGCGGAGCGCGAGTCGCACCACGACTTCGGCCGGAACATTCTGCCGGCGATGGTCAAGTCGGGGAAGGTCTTCGCCTACAACTTCGGCCTCAATCGCATCCGCGGCGTCTCCGACGAGGTGGAGAACGCCTACTGGCGCGACGTCGGGACGATCGACGCCTACTACGAGGCCAACATGGACCTCAAGAACGTCGTCCCGAGTTTGAACCTCTACAACTGGGATTGGCCTATCGTCACCGCCAACTACCCCGATCCCCCCGCCAAGCTGGTGTTCGACGAGGAGACCCGGCGCGGGATCGCGCTGCAGTCGATCCTCTCGGGCGGCTGCATCGTCGCCGGTGGCTTCGTCAAGGACTCGGTGCTGGGTCGGAACGTCTTCGTCGACGCCGGAGCGCGCGTCGAGGCGTCGATTCTGTTCGACAACGTCTACATCGGCCGTGGCGCGCACGTCAGCCGCGCCATCGTCGACAAGAACGTGCGCGTCCCCGAGGGCGATCACGTTGGACAAGACCTGGCGCGCGACGCCCTTCGCTACACGGTGAGCGAAGGGGGGATCACCGTCGTTCAAAAGGCGCGGGACACGCTCCTCACTCGCTCGCGAAACTTTTAGATCGGGGGGCGACGCTCGCTGCGCTCGCTTTGGCCCCCCGCGCCCCCGGCTCGCGGCGTCGCTCGTTTCGGGTTGGCGAACTTGCTCTTCGCTTGCGCTCTTGGGCGAGGATCTTGGACGGGGATGAGATAGGTTTCGTCTCATCATGTCCTCGTCGTCGCATTCGCCCATCGCGCTGGTGGTGCACGGGCACTTCTACCAGCCGCCGCGCGAGAACCCCTGGACCGACGCGATCCCGCGCGAGCCGTCGGCGGCGCCGTACCACGACTGGAACGAGCGCATCCACGCCGAGAGCTATCGGGCCAACGCCTTCGCGCGCATCCACGCCGGCGACGGGCGGATCGAATCGATCGTCAACAACTACGAGCGGCTGTCGTTCAACGTCGGCCCCACGCTGGCGCGCTGGATCGGCAAGCAGGATCCCGCGGTGGCGGCGCGGCTCCGCGCCGCTGACGAGGAACAGCGGCAACGGCTGGGAGCGGGCGGGGCGATCGCGCAGGCCTATGCGCACCCGATCATTCCCCTATGCGATCCGGCCGACCGGCGCACGCAGCTGCTGTGGGGCCTGCAGGACTTCGAGCGACGGTTTGGCCGCCCGGCCGACGGCCTGTGGCTCCCCGAGACGGGCGTCTCGCCCGCGACGTTGACCACGCTGATCGACCTGGGGGTCTCGTACACGATCCTGGCGCCCGAGCAGATCGACGGCGTGCGGGCCTCGGCCCGCGACGACTGGGAAGACGTCGATCGCGACAGCCTCGACACCGGGCGCGCGTACATCTGGCGCCACCCCGACGGCTCCGGTCGGAGCATCGCGCTCGCGGTGTTCGACGGCCAGATGTCGCGCGCGGTCGCCTTCAGCGATGCTGCCAGCCGCGCCGAGAGCCTGCTCGACGCCGCGCGCGCCTCGGCCGACCGCTCGGCGGCGCCCGGGCAGCGGCTGGTCCTCTGCGCCTCCGACGGCGAGCTGTGGGGGCATCACAAGAAGTTCTCCGATCTGACGCTCGCCTTCGCGACGCGCGTCGAGGCAGTCCGGCGCGGGGTCGAGGTGACCAACCTCGGCGCGTACCTCGCGCGCCACCCGCCGGTCTGGGAGGCGCGGCTCGCCCCCGGTCCCGACGGGGAAGGGACCGCCTGGAGCTGCGGGCACGGGGTCGGACGCTGGCGGCGCGACTGCGGCTGCAGCATGGGGGGCGGGCCCGGCTGGAATCAGGCCTGGCGCGGGCCCCTGCGACGCGGGCTCGATCTGATCCGCGACGCCGCCGCGCGCTTCTATGAAAGTGCGGCCGGCGAGCTGTTGGTCGATCCGTGGGGGGCACGCGATGCCTACGGCGCGGTGGTCGACGATCCGATCCCGGTGCGCGATCGGGCGATGGAGTCGTTCGGGCGGCCGGCGCTGGCGGCTGGGGGGGAGGCGGCGCGCGAGCGGGTGCGGCACCTCCTGGAGCTGCAGCGCGCGACATTGCTCATGTACGCCAGCTGCGCCTGGTTCTTCGACGACATCGCCGGCCTCGAGGCCTCGCTGGTCATCCGGATCGGCGCCCACGCAATGGATCTGATGCGCCAGGCGGGGGGAACGCCGCCCGTGCGCGAGGTGATGGAAGCGCTCGCCGAGGGGAAGAGCAACCTCCCCGAGGCTGGCTCCGGCGCCGACGTCTTCCGCAAGGTGGCCGAGCATCAGGTGACGGCCAGCCACGCCGTCGCGGGCGCCGCTCTGGAGGCGCTCGTCTCGCCGCAGGCGTTCGACATGCAGGCGGTGCCCGGTTTCGACGTCACGCTGTCGGGGCATCTGGAAGAAGCGGCGCCAGGCCTGCGGCGCCTCGAGGGGACGGCGCGCGCCCGCCAGAGACGCCTGGGTGTGGACGAGGAGCTCACCTTCACGGCGATCACGCGGCCCGACGGGCAGTTCGAGGCGCGGGTGGGCGGACGGCGGCTGTCGCTGGACGATCTGGGCGACGAGGCGCGCGGGACGCTGGTGATGGCGGCGCTGCCGATGTTGCTGCAGGAGGTTCGCTCGCCGAAGGTGGCGCGGCTGATTGCGTCGGCGGCCCGCGAGGTCCCGCCCGACGGCGATACACCGGCCGGCGTCGCCCGCCGGACGCTGCTCGCTCGCGTCGTCTTGATCCTGCTGGGGGACGGGGGGTCCGTGCCGGGTGTCGAGTCGCTGCAGATCTGCGGAGCGCTGTTCGACCTGCTCGCGCTCCCCGCCGGCTCGCCCGAACGGCGCGCCATCGAGGAGCGTGTCTGGGCCCTGATCGCACGGGGTCGCCCGAACGCCGCGCTGCGCACCCTTTCCGAAAAAGTGGGTTTCGCCCGGAGCGACACGGGGCCTGAGACCGCCACTTCCTGATCATCTCGATCATCCCGATCTTCCTGATTTTGCCGGTCGAGAGTATTCTGCGGCCCGTGTCGGACCGGAATGCGCGGCCCCCCGCGCCGTTGGTGGTCTCCTTGGTGATGGCGCTCGTCCTGCCCGCGGTCGCGGGTGGGTGCGGCGGAACGTTGCAGGTGACCAAGCTGGGGGCGTCGGCGCAGCGACCCGCCAACGTCGCCCTCTACCTGAGCGTCATGGACAAGGTAGGGCAGCCGGTCGGCGGGTTGGCGCTGGCAAACTTCCGCGTCTACGAAGACAAGAAGCTGATCTCTGAGAACAAGGGGAAGCGGGCCTTGCTCGACACGGGGATCGCCAGCTCACGCTCTTCGCTGTTGCTGATCGACCTGAGCGGCCCGATGGTCGACTCCGAGGATCTCCCCGAGCTGGCCAAGGCGGTGGGGCAGTTCGTCGACAAGGTCGGCGCCAGCCAGAGCGTCGCCGTCAGCGTGTTCGACGGCGGCGACGAGCTGGCGCCGCTGTTCGGTTTTGGCGCCAACATGGAGACGGCGAAGGTCGTCGATGCGGTGCGGAAGTTCCGTCCGCGCAGCCGCACCACCAACCTGAACGGCGCCGTGTTCCAGGGGCTCGGCGTCCTCAAAGAGCAGCTCGCTGCCGCGACCACCACCGAGAAGGGGGCCGCGCTGGTGGTGTTCACCGACAGAGGCGATCTGGCCCACAGCGTGAATCCGTCGGTGCTCGAGCAGGCGCTCAAGGACGCGCCGGTCGACGTCTATGTGATCGCGGCTGGCGAGAAGGTCGGCCGCCCGGAGATCGCGGCCATCGGCCACTCGGGGATCTTCTTCTCCAACGATCCCAAGGCGTTCAAGAAGGGGTTCGAACAGGTGACTGCCAAGCTGGCCACCACCAGCGACGGCCGATACATCTTTTCGTACTGCACGCCCAAGCGAAAAGGGGACCACAAGTTGAGGCTCGAGATCGCGGTCCCGGGCGACACAGGCGATCTCACCTATGAGTTCAGCGCCGATAGCTTCAAGGCTGGGTGCTCCCCGAAGAAGCGCCCCAGCTTCAGCGCCCTCACCGCGGCCGGCAAGTCGAAGGCCGCACCACCGCCTCCCGAGGCGCCGTCCGAATCAGCAGACGGCGACGACGCAGAGAAGTAGCGGATCGCGTCGGGCGGAGACGGGCTTCGCCCGGCGGAGCCCATCGCGGGAGGTTCGGAACCCTCTCAGGGTTCCGAATACAACAGAAAGCTCGCGAGGTCGGCTTCGCTGACCGTGGGCTCGCCCAGGGCCACGTCGTCGAGCCTGCCGTCGAGCATCCACTTCTCGAGCTCGCTTACCAGCGCGAACAGGTGGTCGAACGAGTCGACGATGTAGAGGCGCGGCTGGTAGTGGTCGATCTCGAACGGCTGGTTTACGACTTCGGCGATCTCGAACGGCCGCCGTTCGACGTCAGGCGCGTCGATGGCGTTCGCGATCTCACCGAACGACGAGAGGAGCCCGCTGCCGTAGACCTTGAGCGCGCCCTCGCTATCGCCGGGCGCGTGCCGCATCAGCCCGAACTCGACGCTGAACCAGAAGAACCGGGACATCGCACGGATGTTGCTGGTGAGGCGGTGCAGCCGCTCGCGCTGATCGCGGACGGCGGCGGCCCGCTGGGCAGCGGCCGCGGCGCAGGTGCCGAAGCGGACCAGCGCAGCGGCGAACGCCTGATCGGTGTGCATCGGGACGTGGCCGGCCACGTCGTGGAAGATGTCGGGCTCGGGCAGGTACTCGAGCCGCTCACCGTCGCGGATGGTGACAGTGGTCGGAAACTCGCGCCGGCGCAGGCAATCGAAGAAGACGTACGACGGCACGTAGCCGCTGACGGCCCGGGCGCGGAACCCGGTGAGCGGCTGCAGGAACCGGTTGACCTCGTCGAGGTGCGGGATGCGCGCCGACGAGAGCTGGAGCTTGTCCATCCCCTCGAGGAACCGGCGGTTGGCGTAGCGCGCCCAGGGATCGTGCATCCGTTGGAGCAGCCGGGCCCAGGTCGCCTGGTTCTCCTCCGAGTAGAGCTCGTACGGCTGATCGATGATGTAGATCTCGCCGTGGGCGCGGGCCTCCTCGATGAAGGGCGCCCTGGTGGTGGTCAGGTCCGGCGGACGTTCCGCCGGTTTGGGGGCGAGAGCCACGTCTCGAAGATCATAACGGCAAAAACCACGCTTGGCTGGAGGCTGAGCCGGCTTGGTGACCTCAGCGGGCGGAAACCCGGGCCCCGCCTGGCTTTTCGCGCCTGGGCCCAGTGCTTTTGGGGAGCCGCTCGTTGACCTAGAGCGGCACGAGCTGCGTGAGCACCGAGACCGACAGCGCAGGCATCGTGTACTTGAACGCGTTCGCCGCCACCATGGTCGGGGCGGCGCTCGAGGGCTGAACCGTCGGTCCAGCGCTGGTCAGGGTGCGGACCGAAAAGCCCGGGATGGCGGGGCCGGCGATCTTGATCCCTGCCGTCAGCACGGCGTTGGTCTTGTTGATGGCGACGATGGTGACGAGGTGGGTACCGCTGTCGAGGCTGGCGTAAACAGACGACTTGGCGTCGTCGGTGGTGACGCCGTGGACCGAGGTATCACCGAAGTGGGCGCCGTTGCCGTCATAGTTGCGGAACGCCCGCAGCGCCGCGATCTCGTACTGGGTGTCGCCGGCCGTGTCTGCCCAGTTCCAGGATGTCGCCATGTCGAGCCCCTCGCGGCCGAAAACACCGAGTGCGTCGGCCTCCGCGATGCCCCCGCTGATGTCGTGGCCACCGCCAAAGGTGTACTCGGAGAAAGAGAGCTTGGTTCCCGGGTAGTGCGCGGCGATCTTCGCCTTGAGCCAGGGGATGAGCATGATCGGCCCCTTGATCTGCTGCGCGATCCAATTGTTCTCGTTGTACTTGGGGTCCCAGAGCGAGCGCGTGCAAGCTATCCGGGCAGCCACTGCCAGCGCGGTCGCGTCGGTGTTGTCGACGATTCGGTTGGTGGTTTTGCCGTTGTAGCCGTCGTCGACGTAGGTCTCCGGGTACCAGTGCAGATCGAGGTAGTCGACCAGCCGCTTGCCTGCCGTGGCTTCGGCCGCCTTCATCTGATCGAGGTAGTAGGTGAGGAACTCGCCGTTAGCCTTGCTGTCGGAGGCGCTCTGCAGCGTCTCGTATCCGGCCCAGCCGTAGCTGACGAATCCGGCCACCTCAGCCGTCGGCCAGACCGACTTCACGGCGGCCCCGTAGAGGCTGTTGCGCATGAGCAGCTCGGCGTAGGTGACGGGATTGGGGTGCACCTCGGCGTGGGTCGCCGACCAAATGTCCGGCTCGTTGTCGAGCGAGAAGATCACGTTGGCCGTGCCGTAGTTGCTCTTCACCCAGTTGACGAACTCGTCCTGGTAGACGAAGCCGTCGGTGGCGCTGGGCGTGGTGGAAAGCGCGCTCCCCTTGGTCGGCTTGTTCTGCTTGAACCGCGTCTGGAGATAGTTCGTGCCCGAGTTGCGCACGTCGCCCCCCGGCGACTCGTCCCCCGCCACGTAGTCGACGATCGGGATGGTGATCAGCGCGGCGACGCCATGCGACTTGGCGGGATCGAGCGTCGACTTGACCGCCGCGCCCGGGGTGGTCGAGGTCGTCAGGTAGGCGTCGTTCTCGAACAGGTAGTCCGACCCGGCGTTGGAGGCGTTGGTCTCCCAGTTGTAAGCCGTCCAGCGGTTGCCACCCGCGCGCACCACGGTCTGCCCGTCGTCGGCGATCGCGTCCGCTCCGTTCCAGCCGTAGATGAGGGGCGAGATCGGGTGCACATCCATCGACGTGTCGATGCTGAAGGTGACGTCGGTGGTGCCCGGATCGCCCGGTTGAATGACGATCTGCCCACCGGCGCCCGTGCCCGCTCCGCCCCCGACCTGTCCGCCGGCCCCGGAGGCGCTCGTGCCGCCGCTCCCCGTCATCGCCGGTCCTCCTCCGCTTCCGGCGCCTCCGGTGTCCGCCTTCTGACCCCCGCAGCCGGCGGCGAACGAGACCAGAGCGAGCGCAGGCCAAGCCAAGCGAAGCACGTTCATCAAGCCTCCTGTAAGGAGATCCATTGTATCAGTCACGTCAGAGGCGCGGCGATCGCCGATCGCCCGTCGTGATATTCTCTCGGACGTCACCGTCGGGATCTTGACGCCCGCCTACTAAGACTGGCAGCCGGATGCTGCCAAAGAAGGAAGCCTCTCTTATGAAGAAGAACCTCCTCGCCCGGAGCGCGAGTTTCCATTTCGTCGCGTGCGCGTCGTTGCTCGCCGCTTGCAGCTCGTCGTCGGCGGGCTCCACGTCGGGCGCCGGCGGCGGGACAGGCAGTGGCGGCTCCGCCTCGGGGGGATCGGGTCCGGGTAGCGGCGGTGCAACCGGCAGCGGCGGCGTTGGCAGCGCCGGAATGACTGGCAGCGGGGGCGCGACAGTCACGGACGCCGCCGCCGATGGCCCGGTGTCGGCGCTCAATCCGGTGGCGACGCACGGCCAGCTGAAGGTGGTCGGTACGCAGCTTCAGGATCAGGCGGGCAAGCCGGTCCAGCTGAAGGGCGTCAGCAGCCAGTGGCTGAACTACGAGAGCAAGACCTTCCCCGAGAGCAAACCGGCCCTGCAGTACGCGCGCGACCACTGGAAGCTGTCGGTGATCCGCGCGGCGATGGGCGTCGACGCGCAAGGGGGCTACCTCGGGTCGGGCACCGGAGCCAACGCCGACCAGGCGACGATGCTCTCCAAGGTCAACACCATCGTTCAGAACGCGATCGACCTCGGCCTCTACGTGATCGTCGACTGGCACACCAGCAACGCCGTAACCTCCAAGGGGACGACGACCCAGGCCACGCAGGCCTCGGCCTTCTTCACTCAGATCGCGACCCAGTACGGTGCCTCACCCAACGTCATCTACGAGCCGTTCAACGAGCCAACCAGCGTGACCTGGGCGCAAATCAAGCCGTACCACGAGGCGGTGGTAGCGGCGATCCGCGCCGTCGACAGCGACAACCTGATCGTGCTCGGCACGCCGACCTGGTCGCAGGACGTCGACCTGGCGGCCGCCGATCCGCTGACGGAGACGAACCTGCTCTACACGCTTCATTTCTATGCCTGCACGCACAAGCAGTCGCTGCGGGACAAGGCCAACAAGGCGATCTCGATGGGGCTGCCGCTGTTCGTGACCGAGTTCGGCGCCACCCCCTCCGACGGGGGCGTGGTGAAGAGCGGCGACAACTACGTCTGTGAAGGGGAGACCAACAGCTGGTTCGCCTGGATGGCGCAGAACAACATCAGCGGCGCGTCGTGGAAGCTCGATCAGTGCACCGACTCGAGCTGCATCCTCACCGCCGACGCGCCCCTCGACGGCCCCTGGACCGACAACTACCTCACCAGCGACAGTGGCGGCACGCCGATCGACGGCGGCGAGAAAGGGGGCGGCCACGGCCTCTTCGTCGTCAACTGGATGCGGCAGTAGAGCGCATGACCCGCGCAAGCTCGTAGCGTCTGGTCCGATCGCTCAGGGGCAGGTGACCGGTCGTGCGCCCGGATAGGCGATCCGCGGGTGCGCCGGATCGAAGAGCGCGGGATCGTCGGGCGTGAGCGGGGTCCTTCGCCCGCGGAGTAAGTCGGCCATCGCGTCGCGGATGGGTGGGCCGTCGTCGAGCTTGGCGCGCTGTTTGGTCTCCTCCGAAAAGAGACCGTCGCCGCCCGTGGCCAGGAAGTCGCTGGTGACCAGCGTCAGCCGGGTCTTGGGCGCGATCGGGCGGCCGTCGGAACGGAAGAGGGTCACTGCCACGGCGCCCTCCGTGCAGCGCGCCTCGGCGCGGACGCCGGACAGCGACACGATGCCGTTGTCGCGCCCGAGGTTGCGCGCGACGGCTTCGGCCAGATCGGCACCGGTGATCGGAATCGTGGCGAACCGGTTGTCGAAGGGGAGGGCCTCGAAGAGTTGGCCATAGGTGAGCGGCCCGGCCGGCAGGTCGGCCCGCAGGCCGCCACCATTGGTGAGCGCGACGTCGGCGCCCGGGCGCGCGGCGCGCATCAGATCGGCGAACAGGTTGCCGAGCGGCGACGCGACCTTCTGCGCCCGCTTGATAGGTGCCACCACCGCCACGCCCAGCTTCTGCTCGCGCTGCGCCCGGGCCGCGTCCAACGCGGGGGCGATGGCCGCCTCGATCGCGGCGTCAGGCACGATCGGCGCCCCTTCGTACGACTCGCCGGCGCAGCGCTCGGGTGCGCAGATCCGCTGCGGCGGGAAGATCCGCGCCTCGATCGCCCGCCCGGTCCCCCGATCGACCGTCAGATCGATCCTGCTGAAGTCGTGTCCGTTGGCGAAGGCCTCGACGATCGGGATGCCGGAGACGCGGTGCGCGACCCCTTCGTGCGTGTGACCGGCCACGATGGCGTCGATCACGGCGCCACTCGCCGCCAGCTCGCGCGCGACCTGAAAGATCTCACCGTCGGCCTCGCAGGAGTCGATGTGCTCGGGCTCGTCGAAGCGCTTGCAGGCGCTTCCGGCGTGCGCCGCCGCGATCACCACGGTGGCTCCCCTCCGGTGCAGGTCGGCGGCGGCCGCGGCGATCGTGGGCGCCAGTGGCTTCATCGCCAGGCCGGCGAAGTTGGCGGCCAAGGTTGTGCGCGGCGTGCTGGCGGTGGCCACGCCGACGATGCCGATCTTGATCCCGGCGAGATCGATGAGAACGTCGGGGACGACATTCTTCCAGGCAGGCGGCGCCGCAGTCGTGGCGTCGACCAGGTTGGCATCGAGGAAGGGGAACGACGCCTCCGTGGCCCGGGCGCGCAGTGCCCCGCGCGGATCGTCGCCGGGCGTCTTGCCCGGCGTCTTGCCCGGCGTCTTGGCCATGACCGCCGGGCCGACCGGGCCGAAGTCGAACTCGTGGTTGCCGAGCGCGGCGGCGGCGTAGCCGAGGGCGTTGTAGGCGCGGACGACCGCGGCCCCCTCATTCAGGTTGGAGGGGAGTGTTCCCTGGAAAATGTCACCCGCGTCGACGAGCAGGACGCCGCCGCCGTCGCGGGCGCGCGCGCGGCGCAGGTTGGCGAGATAGCCGCCGAAGGGGGGGAGCGCCTCCATCCGGCCATGCAGATCGTTGGTGCCGACCAGCGAGATCGTCACGCGCGCGGGCGGAGCGGGAACCGGAGCGACGGAAGGAGCCGCGGCACGCCGGCAACCCGACGCGGCCGTGGCTGCGATCGCCACGGCCAGCAGCGCGGCGACTAGGCTTCGGGGGTTTCCCAACGGCCGCTCGTGGTCGATCGGACCAGCGCCTCGAGAACCGCCGCGTTCTTCACCGAATCCTCGAGGGGGACCGGCGCCGGTCCCTGGCCGGCTGCGGCGCGCGCGAACGCCGCGATCAGGACCGCGTACTGATCGACCGCGTCGAACGTCCGGCGCTCGGCAGTCGGACTCTCCAGCGCCGGGCCCGTCTCCAGGGTGAGCTCCGACGGGCGGTTGCTGGCCGGGGTCCAGGCGATGGGGAGGTCCAGGTGGCCCTTGGTCCCCAGCAACAGCGCGCGCTGCATCGGCCCCAGCTCCATCCCGCAGGTGAGGGTCGCCTGTCCGTGCGGGAACTCCAGCACCGCGCTCGACAGCACGTCGACGCCGTCGTGATCGGAGAGCACCGAGCGCGCCAGCACGGCGACGGGCTCCGCCTCGAAGCAGAAGCGGCTCATGGTCACCGGATAGAACCCGGTGTCGTAAAGAACGCCGCCCCCCATCGCCGCTTGATAGCGGATGTCGGTGCGGTCCGGTAGTGAGTAGCCGAATGTCCCGATGAAGGCGCGCAGCTGGCCGATCTCTCCCGCGCGCACCAGCTCGCGCGCGGCGTGCCAGCGCGGCTGCACACGTACCATCGCCGCTTCGCAGATCACCACGCTGGCCCGATCGCGCGCGGCAATCAGGCGGCGCGCCTCGGCGGTGGTGGTGGCGATCGGCTTTTCACACAGCACGTGCTTGCCGGCGGCGGCGGCGCGTTCGGACCAGGGAACGTGCAGATGGTTCGGCAGCGGGATGTAGACCGCGTCGACGTCGGGGTCGGCAATCAGCGCCTCGTAGGAGGCGTGCGCCTTGGCGATGCCGTGCGCGCGCGCGGTCTCTGCGGCCCGGGCGCCGTCGCGCGAGGCAATCGCCACGACCTCGACGTCCGGCACCGTCCGCATCGCGGGGAGCATCCGCCTGAACGCGAACCGCGACGCGCCAAGGATCCCAAAGCGCAACATTCGGCCCAAAGATTAATGGATCGGGTGAGGGAGGGCGAGCTTTGCTCGCCCGAGCTCGTCGCGGGGGCGAGGGCCCCTGAGGGACCCGAAGTTAAATGACGGCGCCGTCCAGGATGATGCCGTTCTTGGGGACGATCACGATCCCCTCGCGGATGAAATAGTTGTCGCCGTCCTTCTCTTTGACTCCGGCCTCGTTGATGATCCGGACGTTGCTGCCGATGCGCGCGTTCTTGTCGATGATGGCGTTTTCGATCACCGTCTTCGAGCCGATCCCCACCGCTGGGATGCCGCGGGCGATCGTCGCCTCCATGTCGGCCAACGTCTCGTAGAAGTCGGCACCGATGAGGAGGCTGTTGCGAATGCGGCACTCGGCGCCGATGCGGCTGCGGATGCCGACGATCGCCCGGTCGATCTCGGCGCCGTGCATGATGCACCCCTCGGAGATGAGCGCGTTGTGGATGTGGCAGCGCTCGAGCTTCGACGCCGGCAAGAACCGCGGGTGCGTGTAGACCGGGTGATCCTCGTCGTAGAAATCAAACGGCGGAATCGCCTCGCACAGCGCCAGGTTGGCCTGGAAGTAAGACTGGATCGTCCCCACGTCCTCCCAGTAGCCGCGGTAGACGTGCGCCTGCACCCGCTGGCGAGGAACCGCGTCGGGGATGACGTGACGGCCGAAGTCGACCAGGCGCGGGCTGGCCAGTGACTGCTCCAGCACCTCGCGCTTGAACAGGTAAATCCCCATCGACGCCAGGTGTCCCTGCGCGCCGCCGGGGAGATCCGAGAGCAGCGCCGGCAGACGATCGGCGGGCGGCTTCTCGTCGAAGTGCACGATGCGCCCGGTGGCGTCCATCTTGAGGATGCCGAACGCCGAGGCCTGCTCGGGGGAGACCGGGATGACCGCGACGGTGGCGTCGGCGCCGCTCTCGCGGTGGGTCTTGATCATCTCCCGGTAGTCCATGTTGTAGAGCTGATCGCCCGAGAGAATCAGGAGGTCGCGACCCGGTGTGCGCCGCATGTGACGCAGGCTCTGGCGGACCGCGTCGGCCGTCCCCTGGAACCAGTTGCCCCCTTCCTCGGTCTGCTCGGCCGCCAGCACGCTGACGAATCCCGAAGAGAAGACGTCGAACTTGTAGGTGAAGGCGACGTGCTTGTTGAGGCTCTCCGAGTTGAACTGCGTGAGCACGAAGATCTTGCGGACGTTCGCGTTCAGGCAGTTGCTGATCGGGATGTCGATCAGGCGGTACTTGCCGCCGATCGGCACCGCCGGCTTGGAGCGTTTGAACGTGAGCGGAAAGAGGCGCGTGCCGCGTCCGCCACCGAGGATGATCGCCAACACGTCGTCCATGCGGGGCAGTGTATCTCCACCTGCCGAGACCCGCTATTTCGCGGAGGTCGTTTCGGGCCTCCGCTTACGCTGGACCATCACTGTCACCTCGTTTTTGTTGTAAGCGAGCTGCTTGACGCGCGCGAGCTCCGGCCTTAGGCGGGCGAAGAGCGCTGCCAGGTCGCCGAGGACGCCATACCCGGCACGCCCCTTGAACTTCACGGTGACCACCAGGCTCCGGCAGAGCCCGCCGGAGAGCCAGGTGTCGCACAGCGCCAGGCTCCGCGGTGGCTCGCAAACGACGTCGCAGACGAGCCAGTCGACGGGCGCCGCGGCGAGATCGGGAAGATAGGTGAAGGCGTTTCCGATCACTGTCGTGACCAGCGGGTGGCGCGCCAGCGCCGGCGCTAGCGGCGCGCGATCGACCGCCACCACGCGGGCCCCATGTTTGATCACCGTCGCGGTCCAGCCGCCCGGGGCCGCGCCGAGGTCGACGCAGGTCTCGCCCGCCCGCGGCGCGGTGCCCATCCAGGCAAAGGCCTCTTCCAACTTCTGGTAAGCGCGCGAGGGTGGGGCGCGATCGATCAGCACCGGCGCGTCGCCACCCGGCCAACGCGCGAGGTCGAACCCGCCTGCGGGCAATGCGCGGGGTGCCGCCGCGGAGACCACGAAGCGATCGCGTCCGAGGGCGACGAGCTGGACCAGCAGCCAGCTTTCGTCGAACGCGTTGAACGCGACGAATGCGTCGCCCGCCGCGTCGACTGGGTGATGCCGGCGAAAGGCTCGGCGTCTGCGCGCGGCCAGCAGCGCCAGCACCTCGCGCCCCACCAGGGTGGCGCGGCTGGCGAGCCCCTGAGGAGGCTCGGCGTGCGCCAGGGTGTGCAGCAAGAAGGGTCCCGTCGAGCGATCGATCGCCGTTTCGACGACGGCGAAGATCGCTTCGGCCAGCGCGCGCACCGACGTGCCCTCGACCAGACGCGCCTCCGGCAGCGCCTGCCGCGCGAATATTGGATCGAGCGGAGCGAGATCGGCGTCCCGGTCAGAGGCGACCACGCCGGGCGCGAGCTCGGTCGCCACCGCGCCGGCGCGCGCCAGCTCCTCGGCCAGCGCCGGCTCCGAGCCTGCCGAGCAGAGAAACGCGCGCACCGAATTCGTTCCGGCGACCCTATTGCGTCGCGGACGCCGCCTCGTAGGCGGGCGAGAACATGAAGGCGATGAACTCGCGCGCCGATTCCCCGCGCAGAAACTCGCCGCGGATGGCGGCGGTCGGTGGTTCGTCGTCGTCGCCGAAGAGCTCCCCCTCGGAGACGACCAACAGCGCGTCGACCGGGCTGCCACAGACGAGCAGGCCGATCCGGTTGCAGGTGTGGCGCGTGCCGCGGCGGAACGTCTGCCAGTCGGGCAGGGCGGTCAACGCCGCCTCGACATCGGCCAGCAGCTCCGCGCGTGCCTCCGGCGGTCCGAGCGCCGCGGTCGCCTCCGGGCGGGTCAACCAGTCGGCCACGGCCCGGGCCCGCGGCTCGTCGGAGGCAGCGCCCCCCAGGGCCGCGCGCGCCCCCTCGAGCAGGCGCGCCAACCCGTCGCCACCGGTCAACCCCGCCGTCACGAGGCCGCTGCGCAGCGCTTCGATAGCGCGCCCGGCCACGAACGACCAGGCCTGCGGCCCGAGCAGGACGGCCGCCGGACTGATGAGAAGCCCTGCCGGCTGCGAAGGGATGAGGCGCAGCCGCCGCCGCTCGCCCTGCGGCGACGGGGTTCGCCGCAGACCTTCAGCGTCGGGCGCGACCACGAAGGCGGGCGCGCCGAGCAGATCGGCGATCCGGCGCAGCTCGAGCGCTCGGGCCGGCGGCAGGCCGCTCCCCTCGAGCGGCTTGGGCGCCGGCTGATCGTAGTCGAGCCCGAGCAGCGCTGGCGCCAGGCGGGAGAGCGCGCGGCGCACCGGGCCGGCGACATCCGGATGGTCGACCGGTGTGCCGGCGCGGACGGCCGCCGGGTGAACCGACTCCGCCGCGGGGAGCAGCTCGAGCAGCTTGGCGCCGAGGCCGTCGGGTTGGACGAACGCCGGGAGCGAATAGGCGGCGCGGGCCAGCGCGAGCCGGCGCGTGCGCGCCGCCAGTCCGCCGAGGACGATGGCTGGGCCCGGCCGCGCCGGATCGGCGAGCACCAGATTGATGAGCGCAGCGACGAGCGCGCGCTCCCCCTCGGCGCCGGCCCAGAACCTCGCGCGAGTCAGGAAAGGATCGATCGCGTCGACGCCGCGAGCGGCCGCCCGATCGCCGGCCTGCGCGAGCACGCGCACCCCGGCGCCTATCAACCCCGGATGCGCCACCAGCGAGAAGCGGGGCGGCGTCGTGGTGCGCGGCCCCGCCACGGCGATGGCCAGGCGGGCGACCAGATCGGCCTCCGTCTCGACGGAAAACTCGACCTCGGCCAGGTCGCCCGCCAGATCGGCGACCACGTCGATGTCCCCCTCGGCCCAGAAGTGATCGATGAGGCGCAGGCGCGACGGAACGAACTGCGGGTCGGCGTCAGACGACCGGAGGTAGGCGTCGAGCGCGCCGGGCTCGTCGTGGAGCTCGGTGCGCCGGATCTCCGCCTGGCGGTAGAGAACGGCGGCGCGGTGCGCACGGTCGGGGTAGAGGCGCGCGAGCCGCCCGCAGGCCTCGGCGGCCTCGTGATAGAGGGCGAGCTTCTGGTAGGTCTGGAGAAGTAGCTCCAGGGCGGACAGGCGGCCGGGATCCTGATCGACGACCAGCTCCAGGTAGTACCGTGCTCCGTTCCACTCGCCCGTCTCGGCGTAGATCGCGCCGAGCCTGTGGCGCAGATCGCCGAGATCGGCGGACGAGCCGGCCGGGAGGAGGCGCAGCAGCTCCTCGAGCCTCAGCGCCGCAGTGGCGGTGTCGCCGCGCGCGAGCGCCAGCTCGGCGAGCACGCGGCGCGCCTCGACGTGGCGCGGGTTCAGGATAGCCAGCTCGCGGTAGAAGGCCTCCGCCTCGGCGGTGTCGCCGAGCCGCTGCGCCAGCGCGGCGCGCCGCTGCACGATCTGCTCGCGCGGGACCACCTGGGCGACGTCCGGGGCCACCTCGAGCGCGATGTACAGCTCGCGCGCGCGGTGCCACTCCTGCTTGCGGTAGCTGATCTCCGCCAGCAGCACCAGCGCCCCCGGGTGTTGCGGAGCAGCGGCCAGCGCCTGCTCGAGATCGTCGGTGGCGGCGGTGATCTCGGCCCGCGAAAGCGACACGCGGGCCTTCGCCACCAGCGAGTTGGCGCGCAGCACGGGCCCCGACTCGACGCCGGCCGACCGCCAATATTGTTGCTGGGCGCGATCGTCGCCGACGGCTATGGGCGTGGGCGCGGGCGCCGTCGTTTCGGCGTGCGGCGTCGCCGCCGGCAGAGGGCGCGGAAGCGTCCCCGTTCGTTTCGGCCTCGCGGCGGCGACCGGCTCGGGCGGGGGCGGGGCAGCAGCCGGTCGGGTCAGGTACTCGAGGGCGTCCGCATTGTCGGGGTCGATCTTCAGCAGCCGTTCGTAGGTCTGACGTGCGAGGGGAGGGCGCGCGAGAGCCTTGGCGTAGATCTCGGCCAGCCGCGCGAGGATCGTCTTCTGCTCGCGGGGTCCCCGCGCCACGACTTCGACCTTGCGCTCCAGCACCTCGGCCAGGCGGTCGAAGTCTCCCGCATCGACGCTGAGCGCCTCCAGCGCCTCCAACGCCTCGGCCGATGTCGGATCGAGCGTCACCGCCCGTTCGAGCAGCATGCCTGCGTCCGCCGGCAGCTCCAGCCGCTTGCGCAGGATCTCGGCGGCAGCCACCAACGTCCCGGCCCGTTCGACCTCGCTGGCGCCGACGCGCGGATCGTCGGCCGACGCGATCAGCGCCCGCGCCGCTGCGTGCGGATCGCCGCGGCGGGCGAAGAGCTCGACCAGCCGGCGCCAGGCGGTGCCGACCAGCGGTCCGGCCTCGGCGTTGTCGATGCAGATGCGCAGCGCCGCCAGCGCCCCCTCCTGTTCGCCGATCTTCTCGTAGGCGGCGGCGAGCAGATGCGCGACCTCGGCGCGGGGCAGGCCGAGGGGCGCCACATCGAGTGCGCGCCGGAGCGCAGTCACCTCGTCGGTGTCGTCGGTCGGCAGCTCGCCGGCCTCGGGCTCTGCGGCGGAGCTCCAGCGCATGGCGATGCGGCCGGCGGAGATGCGCACCACGCCGAGGCGCAGATCGCTGCTGTCGGGGAGGCGGAATCCATCGGCGATCAAGATCTCGTCGAGCGCCCCGGCGAGCGGATCGAGCTCGAACGTCGAGTCTCCGGCCGCCGGCGTCCCGAAGACCGCCGCCAGCACCGAGCGCACGTCTGCCGGCCGCGCCTCTCCGCTGTCGACGGAGACGCGAAGCTTCCGCCCGCCGCCGGCGCCGAGCGTGAGGCGGGCGGAGAAGGCCGTCGATCTATTGCTGCTGTTGCTGCCGTTGCTGCCGCTGCCGCGCCCGGAGAGCACCAGACGCCCGGGTTCGAGGGCGACGCCCAACTGCCCGGACGGGAGCTTGGCGGCGGCCAGCTGGCTCTCCAGTCGCGCGCGATCGATGACCAGGGTGGCGGCGCGCAGATGGCCGCGACGGTTGCGCAGCTCGGAGACGGCGAGCGCGCTGCGGGCCCCCGGCCACTCGACCTCCAGGCGCTCGACCAAGACCGGCCCGAGATCGCGGGCGGCGACCGTCAGGATCGCCCGGCCATCCACAAGGGAGAGGGCCATCGCCGCCATGGCGTCGGCCATTGTCGCCTCCTCAGCCTCCGAACGGACGGTGAGGGGCGCAGGGTTCGTACGCCGGTGGCTCGCTGCCGTCGTCGTACTTGAGGACGTCGGTGTTCACGCTGATTCGCTTCGCCTGCTTGGCCTCTTGGCAACGCGCGGTCGTCCAGTCGGTGAGAACCCGCTCCCACTTGGTCAGCTCGGCCTCGCGGGCCAGCTCGACCCTGTGCTTCTCGAAGTCGACCAGGTCGGGATCCTTGCGCTCTTTGAGCCGCACGACCACGAAGGTGCCCCCTACCTCGAACGGCCCGGCCGCGGGTGCGGCAGGGGTGAGCGCGAAGGCAGCCTTGGCGAGAGGGTTGGAGACGCCGATCCCCTCGACGATCGCCCCCTCACGCGAGGCTCGCAGGGAGAACAGCCCCGTCTCCTCGACGCGCGGGCCGGCTGCCGGATCGGGCGTGGTGCTCGCTTCATCCTTGTCGTTGGCGGCCGTCGGGAAGAGCTCCTTCATCGACTTGGCGGGCGACGCCTGCAGCTTGGCGACGGCGTCGGCGGCGGCCGCCTTGGCCTTGGTGTCGGAGCGCTCTTCGCGCAACTTCTGCTCCGCCAGCTCCAGCTTGGCCTGCTCGAAGGAGACGCTCCCGTCGCGCTGTCCTTCGACCTTGGTGATGACGTAGCCATCGGTGCCGCGCAGCGGACCGACGATGGCGTCGCTCGTCGCCTTCCAGACCTTCTCCTCGACGACCGCGGGCAGGTTGGCGGCGCCGTGAGCCCGCCAGCCGAGCTCGCCCCCCTGCGCCTTGGTGGCGGCGTCGTCGGAGGAGCTGCGGGCCACCTCGGCGAACGTGACCCCGTCTTTGCCGGAGACCTTCGCCCCCTTCTTGAGCTTGTCGGCCAGCGCGTTCGCCTTGTCGCGCGCCGCCTTGTCCTGCGCGTCGGTCGCGTCATGCGGGACCTTGACCAGGATCTGGCGCAGCTTCCGCTCGTCGGAGACCTTCTCGTAGACAAACCGCTTCTGCTCGTAGAGCTCCTTCAGCTTGGACTCGTTCTTCGCGGCGTAGTCGGCGATCTCGCCGTCGGTCAGGGCGACGTCGGCGTGGAAGCGGGTGCCGGCAAAGCGCAGGTACTCGAGGTTCACCTGGCGACCGCGGCGCACGAAATCGGCCTTCACCTCGTCGGTGGAGACGGAGACGCCGGCGCGCATGAGGTCGCGCAGACGCAGGGCGAGGAGCTCCTTCTTCTGCTCGGCGACGAAGCTCTTGGGCGTCTGGCCGAGGTCGTACTGCAGGAACGTCTTGAAGGAGTCGTAGTTGAACTTGCCGTCTTTCTGCAGCCGGGGAACCGTATGGACCGCCCCGAGCCCAATAATCTTGGATTCAGCGATCTGGTCCTCGACCTCCTCGTCGGTCACGACGTAGCCCAGCCGGTCGGCCTCCGCCGCCAGAAGCTCGCGCTCGATGAGCTTGTCCATGACAATCTCTTTGAGCCGGTCGCGCTTGGCCATCGGCGCCGGGATCTGCCCGCCGCCCGCCAGCATGAAGCCGTAGCGGAAGCTGTTCTGGGTGATCGTCCCACCGGCCACCTGGGCCGCATAGTGATCGTCCCCATTCATGACCTGATCGCAGGAGGTCCCTCGCGACTGAGGTCCGAAGCTGATGACGAAGATCGCGATCAGAAACAGAAACAGCGCGTAGATGAGCACCGACTGCGAAGATTTCCGCATTTGCTCGAGCATGGCGGGGCGGAATCTACCACAAACAGTCAGTTGTAAACGGGACCCTGAAAGGGTCCCGTAACCCCCCCGCGAGGGACTGCGCCGAGCAAAGCTCGGCTTCGTCCACGCGATCTAAACGGGACCCCTGGGAGGGTCCCCGCGCCCCTTCGCGCGATCTATGGGGATCAATGAACGACGCGGCCGCCCTATCGGAGTGCTTCGCCGTGTGCTAGAAACTTGTGTCTCGTCGACGCGGCAAATCGGGGCGGCGCGCGGGGCTACAATCCATGCTGCTCGACTGGGTCTACGGGCTCTTCTCCAACGACCTCGCCATCGACTTGGGTACGGCGAACACGCTGACCTTTGTCCGCGGCAAAGGGATCGTCTCGAACGAACCGTCCGTGGTCGCGGTTCAGCGCTCCGGCAACGGCACGAAGAAGGTGCTGGCGGTCGGCAAGGAGGCGAAGGAGATGCTGGGGCGGACGCCCGGCAACATCGTCGCCGTTCGCCCGATGAAGGACGGCGTCATCGCCGACTTCGAGGTGACCGAGGCGATGCTGCGTTATTTCATCACCAAGGTCCACAACCGCCGGACGCTGGTGAAGCCGCGCATCATCATCGGCGTGCCTTCCGGAATCACCGAGGTCGAGAAACGCGCCGTGCGCGATTCGGCGCTGGCCGCCGGCGCGCGCGAGGTCTATCTGATCGAAGAGCCGATGGCGGCCGCGATCGGCGCCGGGCTGCCGGTCACCGAGCCGTCGGGAAACATGATCGTCGACATCGGCGGCGGTACGACCGAGGTGGCCGTCATCTCGCTGGCCGGCATCGTGGTGGCCAAGTCGATTCGCGTCGCGGGCGACAAGATGGACGAGGCGATCGTCGCCTACATCAAGCGCAAGTACAACCTGCTGGTCGGCGAGCGCACGGCCGAGATCATCAAGAAGACAATCGGCAACGCCTACGCGACCGACGACGTCCTGACCATGGAGATCAAGGGCCGGGACCTCGTGGCCGGGGTTCCGAAGACGCTGGTCATGAACAGCGACGAGGTGCGCGAGGCGCTGGCTGAGCCGGTGAACCAGATCGTCGACGCCGTCCGTTCGGTGCTCGAGCGGACGCCGCCCGAGCTGGCGGCCGACATCGTCGATCGCGGCGTCGTGCTGACAGGAGGCGGTTCGCAGCTTCGCAGCTTGGACGTGCTCCTCCGGGAGGAGACCGGGCTGCCCGTCATGGTCTCCGACTCCCCCGAGTGCGCGGTCGTGCTCGGAACCGGCCGGGCCCTCGATGAGCTCGCCCTGCTGCGTGAAGTCGCCCTACAGTAAAGTGGCGTTTTCCGGCTCGAGCCGGTCACAATAGGGGCGCATGGGTCCGGGTAAGCGCTTGCGCGAAGCCGTCGTCGTGGCGGTGACGCTGCTCATCGCGATCATCGCGCTGCGGATGAGCGCCAAGAACCCGGGCGATCTGTCGGCGCTCGATCGCGGCATCCTGCGGCTGGTGTCGCCCGCGCAGTCGGCGATGTCGTTCATCGCCCGCGCCATCACCGGGGTGGCCGGGCACTACGTCGAGCTGACCCATGTGCGGAGCGAGAACGAGGCGCTGACGCGGGAAAACCAGAAGCTGCGCGCCGAGCTGACCGAGATGCGACGCCTCGCCGAAGAGAGCGGCCGCTACCAGCGCCTCCTCGGCCTGCGGGACGTGACGCCGGCCGAGACGATCGCCGCGCGGGTGATCGCCGTCGACGCCTCGCCCTATTTCCGCGTCGCGCGCGTCGACATCGACCACGGCGAGGGGGCCGTACGCCATGGGATGCCGGTGCTGACGCCCGAGGGGGTGGTCGGCCGCGTGAACCGTGTCTCCGGCAAGAGCTCCGACATTCTTCTGCTCGTCGATCCGCGCTCGGCGATCGACGTCGTCATCCCGCGCACCGGCGGGCGCGGCATCCTGCGTGGCAAGGCGGCCGAGAACGGCTACCGCTGCAACATCGAATATATGGCGCGTGGCGAGCCGGCCAAGGAGGGGGACGCCGTGGTGACGAGCGGCCTCGGCAGCGCGTTCCCGCGCAACCTGGCCGTCGGTCACATCACGCGCGTCATCCCGGGGGCTGTCGGCCTCTACCAGGACGTGGAGGTGACCCCCGACGTCGACTTTGGGCGACTCTCCGAGGTGCTGGTCGTCGTGGCGCCGCCGCCGGCGCCCGACACCGATCCCGCCGCGCGACGCCTGCCGGCGCGTGGACCGATGGTCTATAGATGAGGGCTGCGAACGTGAGACAACGATGAGATCCGCCGTCACGCTGTTCGTCGCCTACCTGCTGCTGATCCTGCAGTCGACGGTGCTGGAGCTGGCGCCGGTACATATGGTGACGCCCAGCCTCGGCCTCCTGGTGGTGCTGCACGTCGGGTTCTCCTCCAAGTGGACGACCTCCTCGGCAGCGGTGGTGTCATTCGCCACCGGCTACCTGTTCGATCTGGTGTCGGGGGCCCCCCAGGGGGTGCATGCCTTCGTGTTCGTCCTGATGTCGCTGTTCGCGCGCGGGTTGAGCACGCGGCTGGCGGTGCAGGGGATCGTGCTGTCGGCGGCGACCGCGTTCGTCGCCAGCCTGCTCGCCTCTGCGCTGATCGTCATCGTGCGCGCGCAGGTGGCGCCAGAAGGGGGCTACGGCGGCCTGCGCCAGGCTCCGATCGAGGCGCTGCTGACCGGCATCGTCGCGCCGCTCGTGCTGGGGCTCTTCCGCCGCGTCGACGGGAAGGTGGACAGCGCGCGCTCGCGCGTCGGTCTCTCCCGCGGCCCCCACAGCTTCGCCGATCCGGTCGGCCGACGATGAACCGCGACCAGATCTAGCGCCTCATGGAAATCGCAGGACAAGACGCAGAGCTGCCAGAAATCAGGAGGCGCTCGCGTTATTTCGCGCTGGTGGCGATGATCGCCTTCCTGACCATCGCGGGGCGGCTCTTCTATCTTCAGGTCATCCAGGGGGACACGTTCTTCCGCGTCACCTCGGACAGCATCGTGCACACGGAGCTCTTGCCCGCCGTGCGCGGACAGATTCGCGACCGCAAGGGGAAGGTGCTGGCGACCGTGCGGCCGTCGTACAACGTCTACGTGACGCCGCGCCAGCTCACCGGCGAAGGGTTCGCGCGCCTGCGGGCCCTCCTCGGGATGAACGGCGACGAGGCGATCGATGTCTGGGAGCGCGTGCAGAACGGTGGCGCCGACGCGGCCGGCGGCCCGCACGCGGCCGAGCGGCCGGTGCTGCTGGCGGAGGACATCTCGCGCGAGGCGATGGCGGCGATCGAGACGGGCGTCGATCTCCCCGGGGTCAAGATCACCTCGGGGCCGCGTCGGTCGTACCCGATGGGAGCGCTGGCCGCGCACGTGGTCGGCTACATGAACGAGATTTCCGGTGACGAGCTGCGCGCCAAGAAGGACGACGGCTACCGGGCGGGCGACCTCATCGGCCGGACCGGGATCGAGCGGCAGTGGGACGGCTACCTGCGCGGGCGCTCCGGCTTCCAGAAGATCGTGGTCGACCGGCGCGGGATGCCCAAGACCGACATCCACGACGTCATCGAGGGGCCGGCGGTGCAGCCGGCCGTGGCGGGGAACAACGTGGTGCTCACCATCGACGCCGATCTGCAGCGCTTCACCGAGCGGGCGCTGCGCAACGCCTCGGCGGCGGGTGTGGTGGCGCTCGACGTCAACAGCGGCCGGATCCTGGCGATGGCCTCCAAGCCGAGCTTCGACCCCAACGAGATGTCAGGGCACCTGACCATCGAGGCGGAGCAGCGTTTGCTGGCCGATCGCTACCATCCGCTTCACGACAAGACGCTGGCCGAGACCTACTACCCGGGCTCGACGTTCAAACCGGTCTCGGCCATCTCGGCGCTCGAGGATCGGCTGATCACGCCCGACGACAAGACCAAGTGCCACGGGTCGTTCGAGATCGCGCGCCGCCGCTTCAAGTGCACCAAGACACACGGGGTGGTCAGCCTCTACGACGCCATCGTCCAGAGCTGCAACGTCTACTTCTACGAGCTGGGGGCGCGCCCCGGCATGATGGACCGGCTGGCCAAGTTCGGCACCGACCTGGGGCTCGGCGCGCCGACCGGCCTCGGCCTCAACGGGGAGGACGGCGGCTTCCTGCCGACGGAGGAGTGGTACCGCGAGCAGAAGCGGCAGAACCCGAAGGCGGAGGGGTTCCAGATCGGGCAGGCGCTGAACGCCGTCATCGGCCAGGGGTCGACGCGCGTGACGCTGCTGCAGATGGCGCTGATGTACGCGGCCATCGCCAACGGCGGCAAGCTCTGGTTGCCGCAGATCGTGGAGCGGGTCGAGTCGCCCGACGGACAGACGCTGGAAGAGTTCGCTCCCCGCGTCCGGCGCGAGGTCTCGGTGGCGCCCGAAACCTTGGCGCTCGTCCGCCAGGCCCTCGTCGGCGTGGTCAACGAGAGCAAGGGGACGGCCTACAAGAGCCGCGCGAAGGAGATCGAGGTGGCGGGCAAGACCGGCACGGCGCAGGTGCACGGGCGCCACACCGAGCTCGGCGGCTACGAGGCGGGTGACCACGCCTGGTTCGTCGGCTTCGCGCCGGCGGGGCGGCCGCGCATCGCGGTGGCGGTGCTGGTCGAGCACGGCGGCCACGGTGGCGACGTCGCCGCGCCGGTGGCGATGGAGATCATCCACAACTATTTTGAGACGGTCGCGCCCGCCGATCGCGAGGCCCCCCACGTCGGTCTGCCGCGCCGTCACAAGAACATCGTCGAGGCACCGGCCCCCGCCGCCCAGGAGGACGCGTGGACGGAGCCGGGCTCAGCCCGGCGGAGTCCTTCGCGGGGGGGCTCGGGGACCCTTCCAGGGTCCCCGAATACGGAGACGCCATGATGCAGACACGCGGGGTCGGCTGGCGGCGGCTGCGCTTTCGG
>Ga0209890_10000075_pt1 | contig 45053 bp, 40 predicted proteins | sample OrgsoiDNA2013049_FD_185799 | JGI IMG/M metagenome (GOLD analysis project Ga0209890, IMG submission 185799) | Permafrost soil microbial communities from the Arctic, to analyse light accelerated degradation of dissolved organic matter (DOM) -... | ecosystem: Environmental > Terrestrial > Soil >... | reverse complement strand
ACTCTTGTAAGTTAAGGATTCTAGCTAGGGCATCGCAATTTTCCCAATTTCTTGCCAAAATCTAATAGGCACCAGCATCGATTCCCGGTAGCGCTACCAGACCTTCCACTCAGCTAGAATTATCAATATTAATGCAGTATTTACGAGAATTTTGGCGAAATTCTTTTAGTCTCGCTTGTTCCCGGATGTCGCTCTGGTTCCTTTGGATCATGGACAGTATGCAGGGATGGGGATGGCAGGTTCTCGACCCCCGAGCAAAAAAGGAATCGGGCTGAGGGCAGGCACCGCCAGGGACGGCGCAGCACTTCCAGGGGCATGATCGAGGCTCGTTGCCCAATAAGCGGTTTTGCAAGAGGAGAAATTGGCCGCTGCAGATTTTCGGCGGCCTTTACTGGACGACTGCGGCCGTCTCCAAAGCTGCGTGCTTAGCGGTTTCCAGCAGCGGACGCAGTGCGGCGGCGGTGATCCCCAGTGTGCCGCCAGAGAAGCCGTCGATGTAAGCGGAGTTGATGCCCACGACTTCGCCGCGCAAGTTCAGCACCGGTCCGCCGCTCCCCCCTCGCGCGGTGGGCGCGTCGTAGATCAGCTTGTCGCCGGCCACATCGCCGATGTGCCCAAACGTCGCCGAAGGCCTGATCAGCGACAGCGCCGCTAGTTCGCCCGCGGTGTCGGCATCATCCGGATGCGACGAGAGGCGCTCATACACGATTGCCGGCGACTTTGCCACCATGCCCGTCACGCCCATGGGATAAGCCAGCACGCTCACCGACTCGCCCACATGCGGCAGCGTCAGGGAAAGAGTCAACGGACGCAGTTTCTTCGTGAAGGCGGTGTCTTCGAGGCGCAGCACGGCCAGATCTCCGTGGGTGGCCACGACCGCGGTTTCAAGTTTTACAGGAAGCGGCGAGCCTGGGAAATATGCCTCCAGTTTTTCCAGCACTGGCAACCCGCCCTGCCGCAATGCCACCGCGACGTCCCGGTCGCCGTACCATGGTTCGGCCACGTGACGATTGGTGGCCAAGAGGCCCGGCGCTACTACAAAGCCCGTCCCAGCCACGCGAGCGCGAAAACTGTGCGCATGGCCGGACACGTGATAAATCCCGTAGATGTATGCGACCGACTCCCGCGCGTCGTCCACTACCGCCGCCGAAAAAGATTGCTTCCGTTCCAGATCCGCCATCTGGCGTGACAGTTGGTGTACCTGCTGCTCCAGTCCGGCAGTCTCCGGCGGAGCGTAGTAGTGCGCCATCACTAACGCGCCCACCAGCGCGAGCACGCCCAGCAGGCCCTGCACAAACCGCTGCCAGGTCTCGACCACTTCGCTTTCTCGACGATCGGAATTGAACATGAGCCGTCAGGCCCGGCGAGGAGGGAGGTTCCCGGGTAGCAGCCACTATCCTGACGCATTCGAGCCAGGGGGAGTAGGGTACAGAAGTCGTGTGGCGGCGGACGAAGGTAACTGAAGAAGGCTGCGGCGCTGCACAGCACCTTTAAGAAGGGCTTCTGACTTCCTGTAGAGACGCGGCAAGCCCTGTCTCTATACGAACTACAGCTCAACCCCTAGCCGCTTCGCCATCTCTTCGTAGAGGAAGCCTTTACCCGGACGGTATGGTTGTATCCATTCTCCATCAATCACAAACTGTGGGATGGCGCGTTTGCCGGTCCGTTTCACGACCTCCTCGGCGGCTCCGGGAGCGGTCTCGATGTTGATGTCGGTGTAGGGAAGCTGGTGGCGATCGAGGAAGCGCTTGGCCTCCCGGCAATCTGGACACCAGGGGTTGGAGTAGACGGTGATTTCCATGAGTTAGGTATTTAGAGTCTGGGCGTTCAAGAGTCTTGTGTCAAACCCGGTCGAGCTCGTGCAATGTCCGTTCATTCTCAACGTTGCCAGTGTTGAGCGTAGTGGCGGGCTCAAACAACACGATCCAGCATTCTTCGTCTGCCGCGGGGCGGTGCTCCACTCCGCGCGGCACAACGATAAACTCGCCGTCTTCGATCCATTCGTGCCGGTCGCGAAAATCCATGCGGAAGCGGCCCTTCACCACCAGGAACATTTCGTCCTCGTGCTCATGATGGTGAAATACGAACTCGCTGTTCAGCTTGACGAACTTGACGTGCTGTCCGTTGAGCTCGGCGGCGATACGTGGTTTGTAGTATTCGGTGATCCTGGCGAATTTTTCGGCGATGTTGACTTTGGACATGGGCCCTCAGAGCCTGGCTTTATTGCCGCCAGTTCGTGTCAGTTTTGGATTGTGTTCTGGCGGCAAGAGTCGCATGAAAAAAGTGCCAGGACAGATACGACGGCAGTGGCGGGGGTCGATGCTGGACGGCTACGCTGCCAACGGGTACCTACGGGATACGCCCGTCCTGGGAATCGTCAAATCGAAAGCGGGAACTCTCGCCGCACATACTCCATCGCCGCCTCACGCGACGCGAGTCGCCCCTCCAACTGCGCGTCCTCGACCGCTGCCAACACTTCTTTGAAGCGTGGACCGGGCTCATAACCTGCTTCGATCAGGTCGCGGCCAGTGATCAGCGGCGCGGGGCGAATCGCCTCGGGCGGCAAAGAACGCAACTGCTCGAGCGAGTACTCATAGGAATCGAGTTGGCCATGGCTGGAAAGACAGTCCATGCGATGCAGTTGAAGATGCTCGTCAAACGCCGGCAGGCGAAGAAATTTCTTTAGAGTGGATTGCTTCATGCGCTGCACGTCGGCGAAGCGCATGTGATTCGCCACCAGCGCGAGAATCTGATCGGTTTCGTAGTTGGAGAAGCGCAGGCGGCGGCAGATTTCGGCGGCCATCTTGACGCCGACTTCCACGTGGCCATCGAAGCGGATGCGGTCGGGCGCGACGCGGAAGGTCGGCGGCTTGCCTACGTCGTGCAGGAGCGCTCCCCAAGCCAACGTCTTTGAAATGAAACCGGACGCGTCGGCCTGGAGTTTCTCGAGCAGCAGCAGCGTGTGCACGAAAACGTCGCCTTCGGGATGATACTGGGGGGGCTGCTCGACTCCCTTCATGGCCGCGATTTCTGGCAGGACTTCCGGCAAGAGGCCGCTGGTGTCGAGCAGTTCAAACGCGCGGCGGGCACGGCCCTCTGTGAGCATCTTGGTGAGTTCTTCGCGCGCGCGCTCGCAGGAGACCTGGTGAATCTGTTTCGCCAGTCGCTGGATGGCGGCCATGGTTGCGGGATCGACCTTGTATTCGAAGCGCGCCGCAAAACGCACGGCTCGGAGCATTCGCAGTTTGTCTTCGGCAAAACGGCGCTCGGGATCGCCGATGGCGCGCACGGTTCCGGCTTTCAGGTCGTCGCGGCCGCCAACGAAATCAAACACCTCGTTCGTGGCCGGATCCAGCATCATGCCGTTGATGGTGAAATCGCGGCGTTGTACGTCTTCGCGGGGGTCGTTGGTGAAGCGAACCTCGTCGGGATGGCGGCCATCGGAGTAGCCGACATCCGACCGAAAAGTAGCGACCTCAACCGCTTTGCCAGTGGAGCGACGGGCGTCCTCGCCCGTCAGTCCGCGCTCAGAGGGCGAAGCGAAAGGAATTAGCACGACGCCGAACTGCTCGCCGACGGCGAATGTTTGCGGGAAGATTTCCATGACCTGGCGCGGAGTTGCGTCGGTGGCAACGTCGTAATCGGCAGGGTCGCGGCCTAGGAGCAGGTCGCGGACACATCCTCCGGCGAAGTAGGCCTGGTGCCCTCGGGCGCGCAGCGTGCTGACTATGTTGACAGCGTGTTGTTTTGCGTAAGACAAGTAAAGTCTCGGTGGAACTGTGCGACAGCGTTACGGGGCTATTCTATCCACAATGCCAGACGGAGCATCGGCGCTACTCGAAGAGCAAACCATTCGCGTAGACTATATATCTGTTTGTGGGGGATATTTGTGGGGGATAGATGATGCGGCAACTGGCCGGGAACATGAGCGTTCTGCTCGTTCTATTGCTTGCGTTGAGCTGTTGCTGTGTGGGACAAGAGCCGAACGGCGCCACCGCGGTTCCGAAACTTCCAGAGACTAACTCGGGAACGGACGAAAAACTTGCTTCTCCGCGTCGAGCGCAGGAGTTTAAGTTCACCAAGGTCGATTTTGAGCTCTTGAAACAGGCAGATGCGTTTGACACCTACGTGGAGGAGAAAGGGTGGGTTTACAACGATCCCGCGACGAACGCGTATCTTGACGAACTCGGTTCTTCGCTCGTGCCGTCGGAAACACCGGAGAATGTGAAGTGGCGATTCCGGACGATCCGCGATCTGGAGGTGAACGCGTTTGCGCTGCCCAACGGAACGATCTACGTGAACTCCGGGCTATTGTCGCGCATGGAGAGCGAGGCTCAAGTGGCTGGCGTGCTTGCTCACGAGGTTACGCACGTGGTCAATCGGCATGGCTACCTGGAAAATCGCAGTGCACGCAAGAAGATGGTCGCCATCGACGTCGTGGAGGTTGCCGCACGTGCGGCTGGTTACGCTGGTGTCAATCTTGCCATCGTGAACGCGGTGGGTAATCTGCTGCCGATGATCGTCGTCAGCACTATGTTTGGATACAGCAGGGAACTGGAGCACGAAGCGGATGTTTACGCCGTGAATGCTCTGCAATTACGGGGATATGACCTGCGGGAATTCTCGCGTGGATTCGAACTTCTTCGAAAAGGGCCTGAAGTCGATTTGAGCAAGGAGCCGGTCTTCTGGGCAAGCCATCCCAAGCTTGCCGATCGGGTGAAGTATGTAGCTTCGAAGGCGGCGCAGTTGCAGCCGGACGTCACTTCCTTGCGCATCGGTGAAGCTGGCTATCGCGTGGCCACGAAGAGTGCAATCCGAAACAATGCGAATCTGGCGCTCATGTTGGGACGGCCCCGAACGGCGGCGGCGACGGCCCAGCGTTTGATAGCAGAAGAGCCGAACAATGCGGATAATCTCGCGCTGCTGGGGGATGCCTACCGGAACCTGGGCGCGCGGACGCCGATACCGCTGGACGAGGAATTGACCGACGAGGCCAAGAAAGAAGCGCGCAAACACATCCGAAAAATGACCATGGTCGAATACGATAAGGCGCTCCTGGCGAATGCGCACGGTGCGGAGCGTTGGGAGGCTAACGCGGCCCTGTCGGAGGAGACATACCGCAAGGCGCTGGCGATGGATCCGAATAACGCCAACTCGCACCGCGGCCTTGGTTTCCTCTATGAGCGCAAAGATCAGCATACGACTGCGACCGAGGAGTTTAAGAAGTATCTGGAACTGGCTCCGGAGGCAAAGGACGCGCGTCAGATCAAAGTTCATATCGAAGCTCTGGAAAAGGCAGCGCCGACGGCGGCGCCCGTTCCAGAACATCCGTAACCAGTAATTTGCGAGGATGAGGAGAGAAGAGAAATGAGAGTCAAAGTGTCGCTGGTTGCTGCCATGGTTCTGCTGTGGAGCATTCAGGCGCTGGCGCAATTCGAGCACCCGGATCTGAAGTCGGGCAAGAAGCGAGTTCATTCCATTCTGTTCATGCCCGCACAAGTGAGGCTGATCAAGGTCGGGATGAAGGGCGCCGAGTCTATGACAGAAGAGTCGAGGCAGACTGAGCTCGACCTCTCTTCCGTGATTGGCACCGTGCTCCAGCAACTGGGGTACAAGGTGGACCAGGAAGCGCTCGCTCCTGCGGTGCTCGATAAAGATTCCGATCTGCGCTACACGGTTGATGACCTTCAGAAGAAGTTCGACGACGAGTTGCGACGCATGGGGCGTAAAGCGAAGGATGTTCGAAAGGGGCGCTTCACGCTCGGCGATGAAGTGACCAAACTGCCTGCGGGAGAAGGCGTGGACGCGTTGCTGTTTGTGCGTGCGAGCGGAGAAGTGCTGACCGGCGGCAAGAAGGCGTTCGGCTATCTGGTGACGGGCCAGATATTCGATATGGCAATTATGCAGTTCGGCGTGGTCGATGCAAAAAACGGCGACGTCCTGTATTTTGCACGGCCCCTGGCGTTCAGGAATCTTGCCAAGGACTCCGAGAAAACCGAGCGAGTTGTAAAGAAGTCGTTCAAGAATTTCGCGAAGGCCAGTCCCGCCGAAGCAGCGTCCGCGAAGAAATAGATTTCGCCGTGTCGTCATTATGCCTGACACGTACATACTCGGCATCGAGAGTTCCTGTGATGAGACGGGCGCGGCCGTGGTGCGTTCGGGGCAGCAGATTTTGTCGAACGTGGTTGCCTCGCAGATCGCGACTCACCAGCCTTATGGTGGAGTGGTGCCGGAACTCGCTTCCCGCGAGCACTTGCGCGCGATCGTTCCGGTGGTGCGCCAAGCCCTGGCCGAAGCTGGACAGACTTATCAGTCGGTCGATGCCATCGCGGTCACGCAGGGCCCGGGACTGGCGGGCGCTCTGCTCGTTGGCATCAGCTACGCCAAAGCGCTGGCCTTTGCGCTTGAAAAACCGCTGATCGCGGTGAACCATCTTGAGGGACACATCCATGCCGTGTTGCTCGAGCAGAGGCAAAGCGGAGATGGCGATCTACATTTTCCCGTGCTCGCGCTGGTCGTTTCTGGCGGTCACACCCATCTTTATCTCGCTCATGTGCTGGAGAATCTATGGACTTACCGGAACATCGGCCACACTCGCGACGACGCTGCCGGAGAGGCGTTCGATAAAGTCGCGAAGCTTCTGGGGCTGGGCTATCCGGGAGGGCCGGTCATCGACAGGCTCGCGCCGCACGGCGATCCGCACGCGGTGAAGTTCCAGACTGCGCAGATCAAGCACCCGGACCGGCGCGATCACAAGCAAGGCCATCACAAACAAGGCGATCCTGTGCAAACTCAGGTACAAGACGATGGGCCGCACTTTGATTTTTCCTACAGCGGAATCAAGACAGCGGTCTTGCGATACGTCGAGACGCAGAATCTGAAGCCTGCGATCGAGGCTCGCCGCGAGGCACTCGCGGGCATCGGCACGCCGGCGCTCGAAGATATTCTCAGGCTCTGCGACCGGCAAACCCTCAATCTGGTTGCTTCTTTCCAGCGCACGATGGTCAGCGATCTGGTGACAAAGACGCTGGTGGCAGCGAGCGAGTATGATGTGCGCTCTCTCTTTGTGAGCGGCGGCGTTGCCGCCAATCAGGAATTGCGGACCACGTTTGAGCGCGAAGCGGGAATGCAGGGCCTTCCCGTTTTCTTTCCGTCGCGCGCGCTTTCCACCGACAATGCGGCGATGATCGCGGCGGCGGCCTTCCCGAAATTTCTGCGGCGAGAATTTGTGGCGATGGATTTTTGCGCAGAGGCGGCAATGGCACTGCGTTGACAATCCATTGCGATGTCGAGGCCGCGAAACAGCGCCTGAAGGCGCATTCATAGCGCGGCAATCGCGGCATGCCGGAAGGCATACCCTGATACAAATCGCACTTGCAGCTCCCTGTATCGAATTGAAACACTTCCCAGCTACAATGGTTCGCGTGAAGCCGACGATCTATGTAGTGGAAGACGACCCAGACATTTCCCGCCTGGTTCGCCATCATCTGGAAGGGGCTGGCTTTAACGTGCGACTCTACTCGACCGGCAATCTGGTGGTGGTCGATGCCGAACGCCAGCGGCCGGCGCTGTTTCTGTTGGATATCATGGTGCCGGGAAAAGACGGGCTGGAACTTTGCCGGCAGATACGGCAGTCGGTGTCGCTGGCGTCGGTGCCGGTGATTTTCCTGACCGCCAAGAGCGGCGAGGCGGATCGGGTTTTGGGGTTGGAGTTGGGCGCGGACGACTACATTCCCAAGCCTTTCAGCCCGCGCGAACTGGTGGCTCGTGTGAAAGCTGTGCTGCGGCGTTTTGAGCGGCCGCTGCCGCCTCTGCCAACCAAAATTGACGAAGTTCACATTGATCCCGGCGCGATGACGTTGACGGTTCGCGGGAAACAGGTGCCGACGACGGCAACGGAATTCCGGTTGCTCGACCACTTCATGCGGCACGCCGGGCGCGTGTTCACACGCGACCAGTTGCTCGACTCGGTCTGGCGCGATACGGCATATGTCACGCCGCGCTCGGTGGACGTTTATGTGCGACGCATCCGTGAAAAAATTGAGCCTGATCCCGAGAACCCGCGCTACTTGAAGACGGTACGGGGGGCCGGCTACCGCTTTGAGGTCGCGCGTTGAGAAGTCGCATCTTCTTTAAATTGATGTTTGTGTTTCTGCTGGTGATTGGCGTAACCGCCATCACGTTGCAGTTGACTGTGCACAAGGTCTGGGAGCGGACCCTGCGCGAGCAGGTCGAGCGCAATCTCAAACAGAAAACCTCAATGTTCGCATATCGCGTGGAGGCGGACCGGCAGCACTCTCTGGCGGACATTGCCGCGCAGGAGGGACAGGCGGCTGGAGCTCGCGCCACTGTCATTGATCCCACCGGCAAGGTGCTGGCCGATTCGGAAGCCGATCCCAGCACGATGGAGAATCACGGACATCGCAAGGAGTTTGTTTCGGCTCTCTCCGGCCAACTCGGCGTGGATGAACGCAAGAGTCAAACTCTTGGCGTCCCTTATTTGTACGTGGCGGCGCCGGTTTCTGGAGGAGCGGTACGCCTGGCGTATCCGTTGCCCGAGATGGAAATTACGGATCGGCCGCTGGGTGTGGCCCTGTTCTGGGGATCGCTCAGTGCTTTTGTTCTCGCGATGATGGTGGCGGCGGTCGCTTCCCACTACGTTGGCCGGCGGCTGCAGCGGATCGTGAATTTCGCCGAACGCGTCGCGGGTGGCGATCTGACCGCCAGAATCGCGTCCACTTCGACGGATGAGATCGGGCAGGTGGCGTCGGCGCTCGATAAGACGACGCGCCGGGTAGAGGAAAGTTACGCGCGCGTCCAAACCAGCCAGCGCGAACTGGAAACTCTTCTTAACAGCATGCAGGACGCTGTGATTGCGGTCGATGTCGACGGGCGCGTGCAGTGGGCCAATCGGGGCATGGACCGTCTGTTGCTTCGTGCTCCCCGGCTGAATGCGCCGTTGATCGACAGCGTGCGCGATCCGGACTTTCTCGCCGCGATTCAAGAAGCGGCGCGCGACCAGGTCGTCACTTCCGCGCGCTCGAACACCATCGCTTCCGGCCGTACCTTCGATGTCACCGCTGCGCCCATGCCCGGAGGCGGCGCCGTCGCCGTGCTCCGCGATCTTACCGAGACCGAGCGCATGGAAAAGAGCCGCCGCGATTTCATCGCCAACGTTTCCCACGAGCTGCGCACTCCGCTGACTTCCATCCAGGGCTACACGGAAACGCTGCTTGATAGTCCTCTCGGCGACAATCACGTGCGCGAGTTCCTGGAAATCATCCGCAAGAACGCGGCCCGCATGTCCCGCCTTACGGAAGACCTGCTCACTCTGGCGCGCGTTGAGTCGGGCGAGCAGCGGTTCGATATCCAGCGGGTCAGCACCGAAGAACTGCTGCAGGATGCTTTGGAAAGTTTCCGAGAAGTGGCGCGGACGTACGGAATTGAACTGGTAATTGAAAATTCAGTCCCCGTCGACCATGTGAATGCGGATCGCGAAGCCATGCACCAGATTTTTTCCAACCTGATTGAAAATGCGTTGAAGTACGCGGCGTCGGGAAAGAGAGTTATTCTCGGGGCTCGTGCGGCTGCGAGCGGCGTTGAATTCTACGTCCGGGATTTCGGACCCGGCATTTCTTCGGAGCATCTGCCCCGTCTTTTTGAGCGTTTCTACCGTGTGGATAAAGCTCGCTCGCGGGAATCCGGGGGCACCGGCCTGGGACTCGCCATCGCCAAGCACATCGTGCTGGCGCACGGGGGAACAATTCGCGCCGAAAGCGAACTCAACCACGGCTCGAGTTTTTTGTTTACCTTGACTGCTTCCAAGCCGGATTCTGCATAGATTGACCTTTTCAATCGGCGGCGATGAGAAATTCACCGCGTTGTAACCTGCTTTGGGACGCCGGGAACTATGCTTTTGCTGGGAGTGTGCGCCACACTCCGGGTTGATACCACCCGCGTCCATTCGAGCGGATTCGGCATCCAATAAAGTAGGGCGGTCTTGCCTATGAGCACAGCCAGCGTAAAGAAACCTCCGCCTGAGCCCTCATACTCCGACTTGGTGCGGCGAACCGTGGAAGCCTGCGAACTTGCACGCGAGGCTGCGGCCATCGCGGCCGAGGGCATTGCCACTGGATCCATGTCCCGCCTGAACGCCATCCGGCAGTGCGAAAAAGAACTCGATGCCATTGACGTGGAAGTGGACACCGGTGTGACCTCGACGATCACCCACGTTCCGGAGGCCGAAACCCGGCAACTGCTTGCGTGTATGAAAGTCATGATTGGACTGGAGCGCATCGGCGACCTGCTCCTGAGTTTTGCCACCAGCGCACAGACTGCGGGAGGCCGCATCGATGCGCAGGATGCTCGCGACTTGACCCAGATGGCGACGGTTCTGGAAAAAATGCTTGCCGATGTTGGCCAGTCGTTTTCCCAAAAGGATGTCAAGAAAGCCATCGACGTGCTCCGCGCCGATGCCGAGATGGACCGCCTGCGCAATATCATCTTCTTGCGCCACATCGAGAATCCGGAGAACGTCGCGCACCACTCCAGCCTGCAAGTTATCTTCATGACGCAGTCTCTCGAACGCGCCGGCGATCACGCCAAGAACCTGGCGGAAGAAGTTTGCCACTTTGTTAGTGGACGCAGCATCCGCCACCTGCTCATGGCCTACGACAAACCAAAGGAACAGATGTTTATCGAATGGCTGCGGCACAAAGAAGAAAAGACGCAGTAACTTCCGCATATCGCGGAGCGACCGGCGTCTCGCCCGTCCAGCCGGGCGGGGACGCCCGGCTCTCCACCACCAAACTCCCATGGACAGCAGTAACCATCACGCGGTCGCGGACTGGCCGCCACTCCTGGAACCATCACCCCTGGCCCTTGACAGCCAGAGTCTCCAAGGCGAGACTCGGTTGAGCCCTTTCGGTGTAATCTTTTTCTTGTTCTCTGGCCGTTCTTGATTGCCGACTAGTGGCGGGGACAGTAATTCCATGCAGCAATCCGCCCAACCCGAAGATCGATTCCCGCCCGCGAGCACCGACGACAAGGTCGTGGGAACGGATCGATCCTCCTCAGTTGGAGCGGTCGGCGCAGTGGGCAACTCCAACGGGAGCCGCACGCTGGAAGAAACGGAACTCGACTCCGCACTCCAGTTGTTGGTGGAACGCGCGCAGTACATCACCGGCGCGACCGGAACGGCCCTCGCTCTGCCTCAGGGTGAGGAGATGGTGTGCCGCGCCAGCGCTGGTTCTTCGGCGCCGGCAGTCGGCGCGCGCCTGCAGGTTCGTTCTGGCTTGACTGGCGAAAGCATTTCCCGCCGGCAATTACTGCGCTGCGACAATGCGGAAACCGATCCGCGTGTGAACCTGGAAACTTGCCGGGCGCTGGGCATCGCATCGATCGTTGTTTTACCATTGCTGCGGCGTACCGGTGAGGTTCGCGGCCTGTTCGAACTGTTTTCCGATCACCCCTATGCTTTCGAAGAGCGCGATCTGATCGCCCTCGAGCGCATGGCCGACCTTACTTTGACGGCCCTCGATCTGGCCGAGCAGCGCCAGAACTTCACGCCCGCGCCCGGGCGAGAACCGGAAAACCCCGTCGAACCTCCGATCGCAAGCAGCGCGCGACCGGCTTCCGCGATTCCCATTCAACCGGAGTTTACTGAGCCCCCAGTCATTCCCGCCGAATCGCCGGAAATCTCGTCGTCGTTGCCAGTAGCAGCGCCAGTGCCAGTGCATCCGCCAGTGCCAGTGCATGCGCCCGGTGCAGTCCCCGAGGCCATGCTCCGCGTGCAAAAATGCCTTTCCTGCGCTTTCCCTGTTTCCGAGGGGAGAACGCTCTGCCTCGATTGCGAGAAGAAGGATAACGAGAAGAAGAATGCCGAGAAGAAGCAACGTGAGCGGGAGCAAATCCAGATCGAGCAACCAACGACCAAGCAGGGCGAACTGGAGCAGGACACACCGTCGGGCTCCGCGGCGTCGATGCCGGATGAATTCGTGCCCGCCTTCCTCGCAAACTCAGTGCCCGCGCAGGAATCGTGGTGGGCGAACCACGTCAATCTGTTGGCGATCGTCGTCCTGATCCTCGGTATCCTGGTCGCGGTCGTGGTGTTTCGATAACCAAAAATGCACTCGCGAGTGCCTGTTTTCCTTGACAAATTGCCGGTGGAAGCCATACTCTGCGCTTAATCCGTTGTTCCAATAAACAGGTGCCCAAGCATGAAGAATGTGTATGAGGTATTACGGCAGAAGGAACTTGAACTGACCAGGCTGGAAAAAGAAGTTGAGGCCTTACGCGTCGCCGCCCCGCTGCTTTCGGAAGAAAAAGAGCCGCTGGCGGAAGCGCCCAAGCCGAGCTTAACTACTGCCCTCCCGCAGCAACCGGTACGGATCCCGCCGGTGGTCGCGGCCCAAGGTGCAACCGCCCCAGCACGCGTCGCCGGCTGGGAAGATGCGGCCAAGCGCTGGCCGTAATTCGATCGTTCGACGTGCCGTCCCTAGCGGGACTCGATCGATTCCACTTTCGCCCTCCCGGCACTCACGTGCCGGGCTTTCTTGTTCCGCCGCTTCGCGGCTGGGTTTGCTCTTAGGCTATTGTTTTTTCGCGCAGACCGGCGTTTTCAGCCGGCGGTTTTCAATCCAGCGCTGTAAATGCCAGCGCCAACAAGGTCTTCTGCTCCACTTCGTGCGCCTTTGCCGAACCGGTAGCCGGACTCGCACTCCCGGAACGTTTCACGGAATGAACCGGCCGCTCGTTTGCTATGTGCCTTAAGCGCGGCAGCATGTAGAAAAGCGCACCCATGTTGGACGGCTCTTCCTGCACCCAGACAATATCTCGCGCTGTCCCATGCCGCTCCAGTTCCGCGGTCAGTTCCGCTTCCGGGAACGGATACATTTGCTCCAGAAATACGATGGCGGTGCTGACGTCTTTGTCCTTGTCATTGTCATTGCGCTTCTGGCGTTCGGTGCGAAGTTCGTGTCCGATCTTCCCGGTGCAGATCAGAATCCGCTTGGCGTCCTGCACTTCTGTGTCCGGAATCACGGGCAGAAACTTCTGATGCGTCAGATCTTCCAGCGGGGACAGGGCATCCGGGTGCCGCAGCATGCTCTTGGGCGTGAATACAATCAGCGGCTTCCTCCACTTGCGCAGCGCCTGCCGCCGCAGCAGGTGGAAATACTGTCCTGCATTCGAGGGCTGACAGATCTGGATATTGTCGCGCGCGGCCAGCTGCAAAAAACGCTCGATGCGCGCACTCGAATGCTCCGGACCCTGTCCTTCGTAGCCGTGGGGTAGCAACAGCACAAGTCCTGACAGCAGATTCCACTTGTCTTCGCCCGCACACACGAACTGGTCGATCACGGCCTGGGCAACGTTCGCAAAATCGCCAAACTGCGCTTCCCACAGAACCAGCGCCTCGGGATAATCGCGGCTGTAGCCGTATTCAAATCCCATCACACCCGCTTCTGAAAGCGTGGAGTTATAGATGTCGCACGCCGCCTGGCCCGGCGCAATGTGACGCAGAGGCACGTATTCCGTCTCATCCTCAATATCCAGCAGCGCCGAGTGGCGCTGATTGAACGTCGCACGCCGCGTGTCCTGACCGCTTAGGCGCACCGGAATCCCCTGTTTTACCAGGCTCGCAAACGCCAGCGCCTCTGCCATGCCGTAGTCCACCGGCTTCTTGCCCGTCCCCATCTCCTGCCGCTGCTCCAGCAACTTCTTCACCTTGGGGTGGATGTGAAAACCCCCTGGATACGTGGTCAGGCGTTCGGTGAGTTCCGCCAACTCCTCGCGCGCGACGCCGGTGGGCTGCTCGTAATCCGGTTTATAGCGGCCTCCGAAATAGTCGTCCCAATACTTGGGAAGATCGCGCATGAGCTGTTTCTTGGTGAACTGCGTCGCGCTCTTCTGTGCGGCCCCGTACTCGCTCTTGACCGTCTCCACCCGCTCCGCAACATTTTCGATGCCAATTTGTTTGGCATAAATCTGATACAGCGGCGGATGCGCTTTGATCGCCTTGTACATCAACGGTTGCGTCACCGTGGGGTCGTCTACCTCGCTATGCCCGTGACGCCGGTAGCCGATCAGGTCTACGACCACGTCCGTGCCGAATTTGTAGCGGTACTCAGTGGCGATGCGCGCGATGCGTATCACCGCATCCACGTCTTCACCATTCACGTGAAAGATCGGAATCGCCTGCCGCCGGGCTAGTTGCGCCGAGAAGCGCGAGGAATGCTCTTCGCGGGCGTTGGTTGTGAACCCAATCAAGTTGTTGACAATTACGTGAATCGTTCCGCCCACCGTGTAGCCAGCCAGGTCCGCATAATTCAGCGTCTCCGCCGTGATGCCTTGCCCAGCGAACGCGGCGTCGCCGTGCACCAGCAGCGGCAGATACTTCGCCTTTCCACCTTCGCCGGTGCGGTCCTGCTTGGCGCGAGTGCGTCCCACCGTTACCGGATCCACCGCTTCAAGATGGCTGGGATTCGACGCCAGGTGGATATGAATTTTCTTCCCGCTCCTGGTGACGTACTCGCCGGTCGCACCCATGTGGTACTTCACGTCGCCCGACCCCAACACGCTGCGCGGATCCACATCCTCAAACTCCGCAAACACCTGCTCCGGCGGGCGCCTGGCCAAATGAATAATGACGTTCAGCCGTCCGCGATGACTCATGCCCATCACCAGTTCCACCGCGCCGCGGTCGCCGGCCACGTCCAGAACCTCGTCCATCGCCGGCAATAAGGACGTGTTGCCTTCGAGCGAGAATCGTTTGTTGCCCAGATAGCGCTGCTGCAGCGTCTGCTCAAACAGGTCGGCACGCATCAGCAGGTCCAGCGCGCGGTCTTGGTCGATGTCGACGGCAGCCGGTTTGGCCTCGATGCGTTCCTGAATCCAGCGCCGCCGCTCCGAGTCGGCAATGTGCATGAACTCCACACCGACGCTTCCGCAATAAATGCGCCGCGCTTCCCGCGCCCACTCGTTATCGATCTGCAGGTCGGGATGCGGTTGCGGAGGCAGCAGGCCGAGCGGATTCAGCTCGGCCTCCAGATATCCAAATTGCCGGAACAGCCCAAACACACGTTCCCGTTCGTAGTTTTCAATGATTGCAGGAGTTGCTCCCCCGCTGGTATTCCGAGTTGAAGTAGCCATAAGAGGTCTTCTATAGAATAACGGATGATCTGTCCTGTGTGGCCCATTCAGTCGCAGAAATGGAACTATGGGCTCCACGTCCGGTCAATGCTGGAGAATGGCTGTGTCGCCGATCACAGCCAGATGCGCTCGCCGAGATTATTCTGAAAGCAGAGGAATATTCTCATGACACATCGTCCCGACGCGGCCAAGCCCGGGACCCCGGTCATTCTGGGCGTCCCATTCGATGCCAACTCTTCCTGGTTGCGTGGAGCGGCCGGAGCGCCGCCGATCATCCGCGTGGCCTTCAATTCCATGTCGGCGAACTCGTGGACAGAAACGGGTGTCGACCTTGGCGCCGAAGGTGCATACTGCGATGCCGGCGATTTGAAATTCACTTTCCAGGAGCCCTTTCCTGCGATCGAAACGAAGGTCGGCGAACTACTCGACAAGGGCCTGCGTCCAGTGTGCCTGGGTGGAGACCACTCCATTACGCTGCCAATTGTTCGCGCCTTCGGTAAGCATGTTCCCGGAATGACCATTCTCCACTTCGATGCCCACCCCGACCTCTACGATGAACTCGAAGGCAACCGGCTATCGCATGCTTGCCCGTTTGCTCGCATCATGGAAGAGGGCGCAGCCAAGCGTCTGATCCAGATCGGCATCCGCACCATCAACGGACATCAACGCGAGCAAGCCAAGAAATTCGGCGTCGAGGTCATCGAAATGCGCCACCTGCCCGCGCTCGACCGTATGAAAGTCGATGGCCCCGTCTACATCTCGTTCGATATGGACGCGCTCGATCCTGCCTTTGCGCCCGGCATCTCGCATCGCGAGCCCGGAGGCATGTCGGTCAGGGAAGCCCTTGCGCACATTCAGGTCATTACCGGGAAAATCGCCGGCGCCGACATCGTGGAATACAATCCCGCGCAAGACAACACCCAAATTACGGCGACGGTTGCCGCCAAGCTGCTCAAAGAGGTTCTGGGCAAGATGATTTTGAATTAGTGTCGCGTTCCGTAGATTCGCGACATAAGATTTGTGTGTCATCCTGAACGAAGCGAAGGACCTGTGCATTCCGGCGCCCCGAGCAAATGCATAGGTCCTTCGCTTCGCTCAGGATGACAGTGTGTACTTTGATGACAGTGTGTACTTAGGCCACGAACTTGCGAGCACTACACTAAACTGCTCGAATACATTTGGAGGTCAACAGGTGATTCATGGCCAATGAGCAGGAAAAAGAAGCCGCCGGTGGCGCTGCCGCCAAGCTGGTACGTGACGGCGACATCGTCGGACTAGGCACGGGCTCAACCACCTACTTTGCGGTCGTCGCTCTGGGCGAGCGCGTGAAATCGGGCCTGAAAATCTTCGGAATCCCAACTTCCGTGCAGACCGCCGACTTGGCGCGCCAACTCGGCATTCCGCTGACCACGCTCGACGAACATCCGGAAATCGACATCACCATCGACGGCGCCGACGAAGTCGATCCCAAGCTGAACCTGATCAAAGGCGGCGGCGGCGCGCTACTGCGCGAAAAAATCGTTGCTTCCGCGTCCAAGAAGATGGTCGTGGTCGCGGACTCGGCAAAAATTGTTTCCGTGCTCGGCAAGTTTCCTTTGCCAGTCGAGGTGATTTCGTTTGCGCGAACCGTGGTCGAGAAAAAGATCGTGGCGCTCGGCGCCTCGCCCAAATTGCGCACGAAACCCGACGGCAGTATTTACCTAACCGACAACGGCAACCAGATTCTCGATTGCAGCTTTGGAAAAATCGACGATCCACCCGCGCTCGCGCGGGAGTTGAATGGCACCCCAGGAGTGGTTGAACATGGATTATTTATCGGGCTGGCGAGTTTAGCATTGGTCGGCAAGGGCGATTCTGTAGGAGAGCTTTTGCCGTAGCGCGCTCAATCGAAGCGCGCTCGACGAACTGGAGCTGAAGGATGCGCAGAGTTTTTGCGATTCTCGTAATTGTCGCTCTTTTGGCCGCTCCACTGAATCTGTCCGCGAAACGAGTGGCCCGACCGGTTGTGAACCCAGTGATAAGCGCAAACATCAAATACTCCGCGCAAGGCGACGGACGGACTGGCTATGTGGTTGCGAATGATTTCGCAACCGGCGAGGAACTCTGGAGAGTGAAGATTTTCCACATTCATCTGAAGCCGTGGATTGAGGGGGACAATCAGTGGATCTTTATCAACGACCTGAAGCTCTTGGATAACACTCTCTTGGTGCGAGACGAGAAGTCCCGCTGTTACCGCGTGGACTTAACAACCAAGCATTTAAAGAGATCGCACTGCCCGTAGGCTTGCAAGGATTGTCTGCGCTACCCAACAATCTCCCTCAGCGCCCCGAGCAGCCTCTCCACTTCCTCCATCGTGTTGTAGTGCACCAACCCGATGCGCAGAAATCCTCCCAGCCGTTCGACGTCCAACTGTTCGGTGACGTTCAGGGCGTAGTAGTTTCCGTCCCAGGTGAAGAAGCCGCGCTCGCCGAGCTTCGTTGCCAGTTCCAGCGGCGTGTGGCCTTCGATGCGGACCACCATCGTCGCGCAACGATTTTCGAAGCGCCGTGGGTCGCTGATGCCATAGAGCTTCAAGCCGGGGATCGCAAGCAGGCCTGCGATCATCTTCTCTGTCATCTTCCGCTCGTGCCCATGAATCGCTTCGTGTGCGGATAGGATCGCATTGCGCCGGGTCGCGGCTGCTGGCTTTGCGCGCCTGCCTAACTCTTCCCAGTAATCCACGCAGGCTTTGATTCCCGCGATGCCTTCGTGGTTTAGCGTTCCCCATTCCCAGCAGTTTGGAATGTTGTCGGTGTTGGGGCGCACTTTGTACGGATGCAACCTCTTCAGGTGCTCGCGCTTGCCGTACAGAACGCCCATGTGCGGACCGAAGAATTTGTACGTCGAGCAGACTAGAAAATCGCAGTCGAGTGCGCGCACGTCAATCGGGCCGTGCGGAGCGTAGTGGACGGCATCAATGTAACTCAGCGCTCCCGCTTGCCGCGCCAGTCGCACCACTTCAGCGACGTCGTTGATCGTGCCCACCGCATTCGACGCATAGCCGACCGCCACCAGCCGGGTGTGCTTCCCGATCTTTATTTTTGCCGCCAGATCGTGCATGTCGAGCGTGCAATCGTCTTCGTTGAACTTCACCGTGCGGATGATCACACCTTTTTCTTCCAGCGTTTTCCAGGGCGAGAAATTCGCGTCGTGGTCGAGCAGCGTGAGCACGATCTCGTCACCGGGGCCGAGTTCTCGCCCGAGCGCTCGGCTCATCGCGAAAGTCAGCGTCGTCATGTTCGGGCCGATCACGATTTCATCCGCATCGCAATTCAGAAAATCGCCCATCGCCGACCGCGCTTCCGCGATCATGCGGTCGGTGTTGCGGCTGGTGTGGTAAGCGCCGCCGGTGTTGGCGTTGTCGCGCGCCAGATAGTCCGCGATGGCGTCAATCACCCGCTGCGGCACCTGCGTGCCACCCGGCCCGTCCAGAAAAACCGCTGGATGTCCGTTGAGAGTCTGCGCGAGCGCAGGGAACTGCGAACGAACCCAGGTGAGATCGAGCGCGATGGATGAAGATGTCTGTTCAGCGATTGGCATAGCTGACATTCTAATTCGGGGGAGGGGTGATTGGTGGCGCGGTTCTGCGCGGGTGAAACCGGCACGCCGCAGCGCGGCTTACGCAACGCGTTCGGGAGGATTGGGTTGCTTGCCTTTTTCTTTGTTGGCGGCGTCCAGCCGGATGCGCGTGACTCGCGCCGTTTCCTGTACCAAATCGTCGGTGGCGAGAGTTCCGTCTCCCGCCATTACTGAACCTGCGGCTAGGGCGAAGCGCAACGCGTCCGCTTGGTCGTCAAAATACAAAATGACTTGTCCCGACATAGTTACTTCTCCCTGGGCACTGACTTCGCAGGGCCCGCATTGAGCAAGTGCAGGTGCAACCGCGAAAGATCAAATTAAGACGCAGGTGGCGCTGCGACAGACGAATGTCGGCGATAACTTTCTCGATTGTCGAAGAATGCCAGCGCCGATGATAGTGTTCTTGTTGGTTCTCGCGCCCGCCCGCGCTATGAACTGGCTGCGCGGATGAAGTCCGCCAGCATGCCGTAGGCCGTCGCGTAGAGACCGGGGTTCTCCTCCGTGATGGTGAGACCGGGGAAGATGTCGGTCTGAAACTGGATGATGGACGATGTTCCGCCGACCAGCGCCATCGGGTCGGTGAGCGGAATTTGTTCGGGGCGAACGCTGGCGCTTACTCCCGACTCGTTGCGCTGGGCGCGGCATATGAGTTTGTAGGGCGTGCCGGCATTTCGAGCCGAGCACACACTTTCTCCGGTGAGCTCGCGAATTCCCTCACGCTCCACTCTTTGCGGCGGCAGGCGCACGCCCATGATCACGTTCACCAGCGCAGCGACTTTCACGGCTGCATCCCAGCCGTCGATATCGTAGCTGGCGTCGGTTTCGGCCACGCCCAGTTTTTGCGCCTGTCGCAGAGATTCGTCGAAGCTCAGCCCGTGCTCCATGCCGGTCAGGATCACGTTGGTGGTTGAGTTGAGGATTCCCTTGAAGCCTTTCACTTCAATCGCTGGCAGCGTGTTGCGGAAAAGCGAGAAGATGGGGACGCCGTCCATGACGGTCGATTCGAACAGAAACTGCTTACCGCGACGGGCTGCTAGGTCTCGTAATTCTTCATAGGCGTGGACGACCGGGCCTTTATTGGCCGTGATCGCGTGGGTGCCGTGTTCGAGCGCCCCACGGATGTGATCGATGGCCGGCTGACCGCTTTCGACGTTGAGGGATGTGGCTTCGAACACGACGTCCGGCCGGGCCGCGTCGAGCCAGTCGGTGTAGCGCGGACACTCTTGTCCGCGCATTCCCGCGAATGCATCGAGACTCCGCGCGCGCAGGAGTTCGTCCCCATCAAAGCCGGCCGCGTTCACCCGCCAGCCGATGCGCCGCGACCCGACGCCCGTGATGCGCCACTCGATGCCGTGGCGCTCGCGCAGTTCTGTGTCTTTCCGTTGTAACAATTCGACCAGCGCCCGATTGACGTTGCCGAAGCCAAGCAAGCCAAGGTTAATAGTTTTCATGAGGGCGACCGCGAGAGTGTACGCTTCCACGTTGTGTCATTGTCCGGTTGTCCACGACATGCAGTCGTACCGCTATAGCCGCAGCGGTGCACGCGATGAACTCTACACGAATCCCCCAACTACCGCTCGTGTGCATTTCCATGAATGAAGGGACTGATTTGGTGACCCGAATTCGTGTGCAAGAAATAGACAAAAAGAGTACGCGCGTGTGACAAACGTTGCCGGTGCCTGGTTCAAGCTGGAATGTGGAGGCGACCGACATGCGGAAGCGGAGACCGTTCCTCGCCACTGTCGTCTGGGCAGTGGCGTTTTTCGTGACGGCCAGTTTCGCATTCGAATCCTCGTCACGGGGCGAGACGGTTGAAAGCGGGAATCGTGGGTCCGGGGATTCCGGGCCGACGGCGGTGGCGGGAGACAGCTGGCTCAACCATCTGCATCGGACGTTCGACGAAACCAGCATGGGCAAGACGGGGCGACTGGGGCCGCCATCGGCCACGCCGGGAGCGGAATCCGCTCGCTGGCAGATGGGACTGGCGGGCGAGGCCGCGAATGAAACCGTCAGTTTGCATGGATCGGACCTGTACCGGATGAATTGCCGCGGATGCCACGGCGAGGAGGGGCGGGGCGCGCCTCCAGAGATCAACTCGGTCATCAACCCGGTGCGGGCGACTTCAGTGACGGCGGTGATGAAGCGAATGAAAATGGCCGGCATGGACATCAGCGGGGCGGACGCGGCGAAGCTGGCGCGGCAGTCGAAGGGCATGCTGCTCGAACGGCTGCATCACGGCGGGCAGGATATGCCGGCGTTTCCGCATCTGCGCGGGGCCGAAGTGAATTCACTGGTTGGCTACCTGCGACAACTGGCGGGGGTTCGCGGCGGGCAAGGGGAGCAGGTCGCGATTCGGGAGCCACGGGTGCGAGTGGGAGAACACATTGTGAAGTCGACCTGTCACATCTGCCACAGCGCGGCCGGGCCCAACCCCAATCCTCAGGAACTCTACGAGGGAGTGATCCCGCCGCTGAATACGCTGGCGCTGCGGACGAGCCGGGCGGAGTTCATCCGAAAGGTGACGCGCGGGGCGCCGGTACTCATGGGTGCACCGCCAGAGCTGTACCGGGGCAGGATGCCGGCCTTCTACTACTTGAGCGAAGAAGAGGCGGCGGACGTGTACCTGTACCTGACGCGCTATCCGCCGTATCAGTGGGCAATTCTTGATCCAAGTCCAAGTCCAAGTCCAGCGTCCGCTGCTTCTCCGCCGGATCAAAGCGAAGCGGAGCCAGCGCAGCAGGTTGCCAGGGCGTCTTTCGTAGCGAACGCCGAGCACGCGGAAGTTCGTCCGATGACGACGAATGCGGACGGGAAAATTGCGGCCTTGCCGGTGCTCTCGGCATTGATTGCAATCCTGTTTCTGGGACTCGGTCTTGGGTTTACGGTGTGGGAGTTGAAGAGACTGTCGGCAACGAACGAAGGTCACAACCGGGGTGCCGGCAGAATAGGCGAAGATGCGGGTGCGGAAAATGAAGATGGGGAGGACGCAAACGGGCGGGCGGAGGGTGAGTTGGTTGCCTGATCAGCGGAGACGCGGTTCGCCACGTCTCTACTGCAGTCGTGCGTATTCCGCTTTGGCTTCGTGGAGGAGCGGGACGTCGAGGTCAGCGTCTTTCCAATCCGCGAAGAAATTTTGATAGGCGATGCGAGCCTCGGGAGTGTCACCCTGCTTCTGGAACAGCCGGCCCAACTCCAGTTGGGCAACAACGAAGATCAGGTCGGGGCCGCTGCGAGATTTCAAGTCCATGACTTTCTGGAAATCCTGCTGTGCCTCGGCATACCGTCCAGCCTGCTCGTAGGCCATGCCTCGGGCGTAGAGGACGCCGGTGTTGGCACGACCATAAAGGGCAGCGGTATTTAGGAAATCGATGGCCTTTGCCGGATCGGTCTTCATCTTTGCGGGATTTGCCGGGCGGAGAGCGGCGATCGCGCGAACAAGCGGAACGGTGACGTTCACTGCCATGGTATCGTTCGGATGGGCGCGCTGGATCTCATCAGCCAAAGCGTTGGCTTTCTGATCCTGACCCAGGACGGCGAACGTCGTAGCCACATTCCCCATTACAGAAAGAGTTCGGGATGTTCGAAGCGCCGCATCGGAACCGCTGAGGGCTGCGGCATGATTGCCGACCAACGCCTCGGAGCCCGCGAGGCCGGCTTCGACGTCGGCGCGGCCTTGCAGGTGCAGTCGATCCAATGCCTCTTCGGTCTGGCGGGAAAATTCCCGCGCCTGGTGTATTTGCCCACGGGTGGCGGCCAAGCCGGCCCGGAAGCCCAGGACGTTGAATGCTCCGTCTGGAGTCGTCGCGGCGCTCTGCAGTTCCTTCTCCATGTCGGCGTCTTTGCCTTCGGCCCAGTCGAGCGAAGCCAGTAAGTTGTGGTAGCTGGCCGCGTTTCCCTTGCGCTGGAGCGCGTTGTTGATCGTGGCGCGCGCTTCTTCGATCCGGTTCAGCCCGGCATATGCCCAGGCGACTTGCCCATAGGCGTTCAACATGTCGGGGTCGATCTCGAGCGCGCGCTTGCTGTTCTCCAGCGCGTTATCGAATTGGCCGAGCTGGTTATAGATGACGGCAAGATTGTTGTAGGCGGTGGCGTCCCGGGGATAAGTCTGGCGGTAGAGTTCGTAGGCGGTAATGCCTTTGTCGAGCTGACCGCTGTCGGCATAGTAGTGGGACATGATGTAGAGCTTCTCGCGTTCGCTGGCGCGATCGCGCAGCTCGAAAGCCTTCTGCCGGTTTTGTTGCGATAGTTCGGTCTGCCCAAGATTGTTGTACACCGTGCCGAGGCGTGCGTAAGCCATCGCGAAATTGGGATCGATTTCGATGGCGCGCTGGTAATCGGGAATTGCCCCTAGTTCCTCGCCCATGTTGTGTTTGGTGTCGCCCAGACTCAGCGCCTTTAGCGCATCGAGCGATGAGGTGGTGGCCTGGGAGAGCGACATGTCGTATTTCTGCACCATAGACAAAGACTCGCCGAGTTGACCGCGCAGTTTACTGGCGGCGCCATGCAGTGCATTCAGCACATCTTCTTTGCGATCGGCCTGAACCTGCTGGCGTCCGAGCGAATCGCCGGAAGAAATGTTGGTTGCTTCCAGAGCGATGACGTACTGGCCTCCGACGCTGTCAATGCTGCCATTTAGCATGGCTTTGATGCCATCTCTCTGACAGATTTCGCGGCCGACATCGCTGGTGATGCGGTCGCTGGGGCTGCGGCCCATGAACTGCAATGTCTGGCGGATCTTCTGTTCGGGGAAGACGTTCAGATATGGCGATTGCCCCAGATCGACAGCCAGCGCTTTCTTGAGCGTGCCATCGAAAACGGGATCGGCGGTGGTATTTACGAAGTCGGCAATCAGGATTGAATCTTTTTCGGTGAGCGCGTGGCCGCGCTTTAGAAACACGAAAACAACGCCGGCGGCGACCAGCGCGACGATCAGAGCCGGAATCAGCCACAGGGGCAGCTTGCCGCGTGGCGCCGGAGTTTTATGAATTAACGAGCCGCGGATCGCAGAACTGGAGGATGCCGCGGCAGAAATCGTGCCCGATTCCGAGTCGCGTTTGAGGCGCTTCAAGTCGGAGCGCACCTCGGCGGCGCTCTGGTAGCGCAGGTTACGGTCCTTTTCGAGCAGCTTGTTCAGGATTTCTTCGAAATGCGGGGGCAAGTCGGGGTTCAGACGGAGTGGTGGGGCCGGTGGGCGATTTAGAATCGCGTCGAAAATAACGGCGGAAGTGTCTCCGCGGAAGGGCACCGCGCCGGTCGCCATCTCGTAGAGCACAGCGCCGAAAGAGAATAGGTCGGTGCGGGCGTCGAGATCCTTGCCGCGCGCCTGCTCCGGTGACATGTATGCCACGGTGCCCACGGTCGATCCGGGGCTGGTCAGGAACGGCTCGTCCACGGTCGCGGCTGATCCGATCGTGGCAGCCGATAGGATGGAAGGTTTGGCGGTACGTTTGGCCAATCCGAAATCGAGAATCTTGGCCTGGTTGCGACTGGTCACGAAAATGTTAGCGGGTTTGATGTCGCGGTGGATGATTCCTTTGGCGTGGGCTGCGTCCAGAGCATCGGCGATCTGGGTACCGAGATCAAGCATTTGCTCAAGTTCCACGGGCTGACCATGGATCCGGCTCTTGAGGGTCTCGCCTTCCAACAACTCCATGGCGATGAAGTGCCGTCCATGGTCCTCGCCAACCTCGTAGATCGTGCAGATATTCGGGTGGTTCAGAGCGGAGGCGGCGCGAGCTTCCCGCTGAAAACGGTCGAGCGCGAGCGGGTCTTTTTCCGTCTCGGGAGGCAGGAACTTCAGCGCGACATGGCGACCCAGGTTGATGTCCTCGGCTTCATACACCACGCCCATTCCTCCTCCGCCTAATTGCGAGAGGACACGGTAGTGCGAGACGGTCTGGCCGATCATTCCGGGGAACACTCCTGGGAGAGAGTCACTCATGGTAGGCCCGCCGCTTCTGGCAAGTCAAACCTTCGAGTTCTATTGGTTATACGATACTGCGGGGCGACAAGTTCACAGTGTGCCAAAGCGGCGGCCGACGCCGTTTTTTCTATGGCTTAGGAGCAACATCCCGGTGCTCGCAGAGGCGAAGTCGAGCCGACTGGTCACTGTCCCCTGTTACTGAAGTTTGCCTCCAATATATCCGAATGCTTCCCCGCCCGTCCGGTGCCTGTTATCAATGAGTGTTCCTATTATTTTCCCCGTGGGAATGGCAGCCCGGCTTCCCGGGCAGGAGTTCGTCTGAAATGAAAACTCGCGCTCAATCCTGGAGGGACATGAGCGCCGCGCCACGCTTTTTTATTGCCGTGGTCGTGCTCTGCGGGACGAGCGTGCTGACCTATTCGAGCTTGCACGGCAGGAGCGAGAATCCGCTCAAATTTTTCTGTTATCTGGTGATTGCGCTGGCGGCCTCGAGGCTCAAGGTGAACCTGCCCGGGATTACCGGGACGATGTCGGTTAACTTTCTATTTCTGCTGCTGGGTGTGCTGGAACTGAGCTTGTCAGAAGCCATGGCGCTGGGCTGCGCGGCGGTGGTCGTACAGTGTTTCGACCGTGATCGCCCGATCCCCATTCAGGTCGCCTTCAACGTCAGCTCGACAGCGCTTGCCATCGCGGTGACCTTCGCCGCGTATCGTTTCTCTTTGTCGCAGCGCGCCGTGAGTAACCCCTCTACGCTGCTATTTCTGGCGGCATGCGTTTACTTCGTGGCCAATACGCTTCCGGTTGCGGCTGTCATTTCGCTGACGGAGCGAAAGTCGCTACGAAAGATCTGGGCAGACTGCTACTTCTGGAGCTTCCCGTACTACCTGGTGGGCGCGGGCGTGGCCGGCATGATGAGCTGGCTGCACGGTTTTACCGACTGGCAGACGTCGTTGCTGACGCTTCCCGTGGTGTACCTCATCTACCGTTCCTACCGCCTCTACCTCGGCAAACTGGAAGATGAGAAACGGCACGTAGAAGAGATGGCCGACTTGCATATGCGCACGATCGAGGCGCTCGCGCTCGCCATCGAGGCTAAGGATCAGACGACTCACGACCACTTGCAGAGAGTTCGCGTTTACGCGATCGAGGTTGCGAAGGAGCTCAAGATTGACCGGGAAGGAACGGAGGCCCTGCAGGCCGCAGCCTTGCTGCATGACATCGGCAAGCTGGCGATTCCCGAGCACATCATCTCGAAACCGGGCCGCCTGACGCCCGAAGAATTCGAAAAAATGAAGATTCATCCGCTGGTAGGAGCGGAAATTCTGGAACGGGTGCGTTTTCCTTACCCGGTCGTGCCCATCGTGCGGGCTCATCACGAAAAGTTCGATGGGACTGGCTATCCGCTGGGATTGCGTGGGACACAGATTCCGATTGGCGCCCGCATTCTGGCGGCGGTGGATTTCCTGGATGCCCTGGCGTCGGATCGGCAATATCGGCGTGCGCTGCCTCTGCATGAAGCAATGTCTCGGCTGTCGGATGAATCGGGAAAGTCTTTTGATCCTCAAGTGGTCAAGGTGCTCGAACGAAGATATGTGGAGCTGGAGCAACTAGTCCACCAGCGCACCGACAGCCTGGGCAAGCAGAAGTTATCCACGGAAGTCAAAGACCAGGGCGCTAGCGCCGATCCGGCCATCAAGCCGGCAGCCGGGTTCGAGGCGCAGGGCCAGCGGCAGTTGCCGGAGCGCAGTTTTCTGAGTTCGATCGCAGCGGCGCGCCAGGAGGCACAGACTCTTTTCGAACTCAGCCAGGACCTGGGGGCATCGCTCAGTCTGGGTGAAACGCTGTCAGTGTTTGCGGTGAAGCTGCGCCGGGCGATGCCCTACGATGCGATTGCGATCTACGTGCGACATGGCGATGAGCTTGTGCCGGAATATGTGAATGGCGACAACTTCCGGCTGTTTGCGTCGCTGCGCATTCCGATGGGACAGGGGCTCTCGGGGTGGGTAGCGCAAAACCTTAAACCGATCCTGAATGGCAATCCTTCGGTCGAGCCCGGTTATTTGAACGATGCTTCAAAGTACAGCACGCTGAACTCAGCCCTTGCCGTTCCGCTCGAGGGCTTGCAGGGCGTGGTCGGTGTGGTCGCTTTGTACCACGCGGAAAAGGATTTCTTCACCTCCGACCACCTGCGCATCTTGCTTGCGGTAAGTTCCAAGATGGCGCTCGCCATCGAGAACGCGATGAAGTACGAGCAGGCGGAGAGTTCGGCGGTCACCGATTACCTCACTGGCCTTCCCAATGCGCGGTCGCTATTCTTACAACTCGACCGGGAATTGGCGCGCTGCAAGCGCGACAGCAAAACGCTGACCGTGATGGTTGCCGACCTGGACGGATTCAAGCAGATCAACGACCGCTTCGGGCACCTGGAGGGGAACCGCGTACTGCGGCTGTTTGCGCACTCCCTGAAGGAAACCAGCCGTGAATACGATTATGTTGCGCGCATGGGCGGCGACGAATTCGTGGTCATCGCTCCTGGGCTCACGTCCGAAGCTGCCGCGCGCAAAGCGGAGCAGATGCGGGACCTGGCAAAACAAGCGGGAAAGGATGTCTGCAACGAGGACATTCTATCGTTGAGCGTTGGCAAGTCCGTGTTCCCCGAAGATGGGATGGATGCCGAAAAAATCCTCTCGGAAGCCGACAAACGCATGTATCTGCAGAAGCAGAGTCAGGCGAGTCCGAAGAACCGCCGTCTGTATCCGCGGGTGAGGGGCCGGCTTACCACGGAAATTTCTGGAGAAAGTCAAGAACGGGCGGTGCTGGGCATCGTTACCAACCTGAGCCTGGGCGGCTGCTATGTTGAAACCAGTGGCCTCCTGCTGCCAGGATCGAAGTTGAAACTCACCTTCTCGCACGATCATACGAACGTTTCCATTGAAAGCGAAGTCGTGCGCATGGATATGGGTATTGGAGCGGCGCTGAAGTTCAATGAAGCGACGCACGACGTCCGTGCCGCTTTGCAGCACATCCTGGAGCAATTGGCCAGCCTGGAAGCGGTGATTGATCTAAAACGAAGCCACAACGCTGTTGCGGGGAGCAATCTGTAACCGGCGCTCCCGTATCATGCGGGAACAGCAACAGGACGAATCTGGATCAGCGGTGCGGTGGTACGTGGTTTTGACAACCCTTGCTGCAGCATGTTCGCCGTCGGCACGCCCGTCCGGTAGAACGATTTTTCGCAATCCGCGGTGGACGGGCCCCGCATATTTCCTTCCACATAGGCCAAGCCCGGACAACGCGAGCAACTACTGACGTGCGAGCACGATGAGCACACGGTCAGGTCCTTGGCCTGGATGGAGCGGACCTCTTTCATTTCGGGGGAAGAATTCCAGATATCCAAAAACTTCTGCTGACGAATATTTCCCGTGGGAAGCGGAAACTGCACACAGGGAAAGACATCGCCGTAGGGCGAAATGTAGCAGAAGGAATGGCCCGCGCTGCATGAGTAGCCCTCAAGATCCTCCTCTGAGGGCGGCTTCGGAGGAGCACAGAATTCTTCCTGGCTGCCGACCAGCGCAGGATTATGAAAAATTTCCGGGAGTTCTTCGCCTGGTATGCGCAGCGAGAGAACGGAGGTGTCGCCGTCCATCATGGGCGTGATCGTGGGGTCAAGCGTATACTGCACGCCGAGTTCGGCGGCAAGTTCCTGCACCCCGTTATGATCGGAAGAATTCACCGTCATCAACACATTGGCGATGGTCACTCGCAGTCCTTGTTCGTGCAAGAAGCGAATGGCTTTGATGGTACGCTCGAAGGAGTGCGGCAACTTGGTGATGGCATCGTGAACTTCGGGACGATGCGAATAGACGCTGATCTGGATGGTGTCCACGCCCAGTTCGCGAATTCTCCGCGCATCCTCTTCATCAATCATCACCGCGTTAGTCTTGATCTTGACGTTGAACATGAGGCGCCGGGCGTATTCGACAATCTCAAAGAAGTCGCGGCGCAGGAAGACCTCGCCGCCGCTGAACGTAAGAAAGAAAACGCCTGCCTCGGCCAGTTGATCGAGCACATCTTTGATTTCGGCGGTCGTCATCTCGCCGTGGTCGTCGTGATCCAGATAACAATGCACGCAGCGCTCGTTGCAGCGATAGGTGACGTCCAGATGTACGGCGATGGGCACGCCCAAGTTGAATGCTTTCTGCCCCACCTCACTCATCAGGCTCATCAGGAAGCCTCCGATGCCAGCGGTTGATTCGAAACCAGAAGAATTCCGTGGCTGGAAAGCTCGGTGACGAACTGCTCGGCGTCCGCCAGAGCTTGTTCGGGATCGATATCAAATTGCCCGCACACCCGGTCGCGGACAATCTCCCGCAAAGGCGTGCGACCGTCGGCGGCTTGAAAGATGGCGGTTGCTACTTCGTTCAGCGTGAAGAAGGTCGAATCGGCGGAATTCATCACCATCATTTCGCCCGCCAGCGCGCGGGCGGCAATAGCAGAACTGCGCGCAATGTAAATGCAATTTTCAGGCATGCTCGGGCACCCCCTGGAAGTTGCGGACTTCGTCCCACACCCTGGCATCAGGATAGAACGTCAGACGGCGAATTGGAACCCTGGCGACAAAATCGCAAGCCGTGGCGAAAAGCTTTTCCACCAGGCCGTGGTCCTCGGCGAAGAACAGAATATTGCGCATCAGGCGGCGGACGGCGTCCGCGGACGACAACTCATCGACGCGGTTTTCCGGGCCCTGCTCCAGAAAAAACAGAGCGGAGACCGGAGCCGTGCAGTTCTCGCCGGCCTTGGCCAGCTCTCCCGCGAAAGGAGTGCCGTATGCCGAGTACCCGTCGGCGCTCGGGCGCAGGTAGGAAATTTCATCGGTGAGCAGGGTAACGTCTGCCGGCGCCAGCCGCGTCATCGTGGTCTTGCCCGCGCCCGATACGCCCGAAAAGAGATATGCCCGGCCATCGCAAATCGCACTGGCGGCGTGCAGCAGGAATCCGCCGCGCTGCGCCAGAATCAGGCTGTGCAGAATACGCAGCACCGAATCGAGAGAATACGGGTTGGAATTTTGCCGCACGCGGCCATGCCCAGTGCGCGGGTCCCAGCGAGCGCGGAAGTCTCCCCGCTCCAGCAGCCACTCCGCACCGTCGCGGCGGACCCGAACGTCGTCATCGGAAGCAATTCCCGTGCGGGTGAGATCAAATTCAAGCTCAAACTCCGGGCGGGAAGAACTCAGGAACCCTTCATAGCGCTGGCGCAGCAGATCGAGAAAGTGATCGTCGGAGGTGGACAGAGCAATCGGGATGCCTCCGATCTCTACACACGCGCCATTTCGGGCCGCAGCCATCAGAAGGCTTCCATCGCTCGGGTGCTTTCGGAATTTCGAAATTCGGGCGCCGATGCTTGACGACGGCTGTGAAGTTTGAGAGCAAGACGGCGTGCCATGCCGCAATGACAAAACAGCATTCCCACTGCGCGACCCCACTTCAATCCAAAAGACTTCGCGCCAAAACCCGGACGCAGCGCGGGTGCAGAGCCGGGCCACCCTTTGTTAGCCCCACACACGAGACGGCCCAGCAGTGCTTCGGGAGGAAACAGAGGGTCAGGCCCAGGCATGGAATCGCCGCGCAGCAGGAAGCCGTTCGGAGCGCAGGGGGCGACGAGGCGATGCAGGAAGAGGCGGCCTTCACGCCGGGCGAGCACAATGTCGCCGGGCCAGACGTCTTCAAGCGAGCAACTTGCGATCTCGACTACATCGCCCGGCCAAAGAGTGGGCAGCATGCTTTCTCCGTGAACGCGCAGACGCACGAGCACATTACCGCCGCCACGCAGAGCGTCTGCCAACAATGCTGAGCGTTCCGCGCTCCAACTCGAGCTCGTCGCGCTCGTGATGTTGGCAAGCGTCAGGAAGTTTTTCGCGAAAACTGACATGCGCCAGTGGTACCAGAGATCTTGCCGCAAGATAGAGCGAGCGTCTCGAAAACCCGTTCGTAGCGGAACGACGGCTTCTGGTAGAGCTTCTTTTCCTTACCCGCGATGTCCGAATGCTGAGGCTTCTCGCGAGTGGCCCTGTTGTCGGTCATAGTTGATCAAGCCAGTCTGTCAAAAAAAGAAAAGCTGGCTTATCCCCCAGTTTTGTTAAGAGTAAGAGCAGTGTACTACACGCCTTTCCCCGGTGCCAACTTGACGCAGAGGCAATCCACAGGAGGCGAATCAACATCCTAATAAAATGATAGAGTTCCATCTCGCCGCGCTCGCCGCAAACTTAGCAACAGGCCGGCGAGCGCGAGCGGCAGCAGGACCACGCCAAACCCGGCCAGGACGGCCAGTGTGGGAGCCATCGCGATCACCGACTGTCCCTCAAGCAGCGCCCTGCGCATTCCGTCGATGGCGTAAGTGAGAGGAACCGCGCGAGCGAGAAGTTCGAGCGGGCGGGGCAAGCTCTGGATCGGGAACATGGTTCCGCTCAAAAACCAGACTCCGGAACCGAGCAGCCACAGCAGCGCCGAACCTTTCTGGAACGCAACCTGAAGCGTGGCCGCGGCGATCCCCATTGCCAGGGCGATCACCAGAGAAAAAATCAATACCACCGCGCATGACAGGAGATTGGCATGGATGGCTGCCCGGAAAACCGCCACCCCCGCGAAAAGATACACCAACAGATTGACCAGGTTTCCGGCAAAGGCAGAAATGGAGCTGAGGATGACGAGTTCAGCCGGGGCAGTGGAGGTCGTCATGAGCACTTCCAGCGTGCCCGTCTGCTGCGCTTCCTGCACCGCGCTCAGGAAGGCTTGCGCACTCATGACGAAGAACGTGTAGACGCCGGTACCCACCAGAAGAAAAGGGAAGTACTCGACGCCATTGGGTCGGAAGCCCGGTCCGATGGCGCGGGATAGAAAGTAAAAGGCCGCCAATTCCGTGAACACTCCGACCAGGGTCACGACGAAGCCGCTGCGGTGGCGAATCGCCGTGAGCAGATCGCGCCGAAGGATGGCGTGGAGCTTGTCCAGAATCGAAGTCAATTTGATAGAGGTCATTGTCTGACTAACGAGCTGCCAAAAAAATAAGGCTTCGTATCAGGGTATCGCTTTAGGCGAAACCGTCGCTTCTATCCCTTTAGGACTTTCGTCCGCAGCCTGTTAGGTCATGGAGCCCTTCCCGCGCGATAAATCGCGCCCATGGCTTCATCGATTTCGCCCGTCATGCGGAAGTAGAAAGCCCGGAGCGCCTCAGCGCTTTCACCGGCGCCCACCAAGCGGTCGGCGAGCACTTCGCCGCGATGCAGCAGGAGCAGGCGATCCGCAACCGCGGCCGCCTCAGCGAAGTTGTGGGTGGCGAGCAGAACTGTGGTCTGTTGCTCTGCCAGGGCACGGATCGTCGTCCAGAAACGTGCTGTGCTCGCGGCGTCGAGGCTGCGCGTCGGTTCATCGAGCAAAAGCACTTTGGGGCGCTTGACCAGGGCGCGCGCAATCCCCAATCGCTGGTACATTCCGCTGGAGAATTTCACTACCAGCGTGTCGCCCTGCTCTTCGAGGCCGGTGTCGCGGAGAACTTCCTGGATCCGTCGGGGTCGTTCGCTGCGGGAGACCTCGTCAAGGGCGGCAAAGAAATCGAGGTTCTCGCGGGCGGAGAGACGAGGGAAGAACGAGCGCTCCGCGGCAATGGCAAGGCCTACTTGCCGCCGGACTTCCCCGGCATCGCGCTGCGCATCGAAGCCGCCCACGCGGACCGATCCCGCATCGGCCAGCAGCACCGTCGAGATCAGCTTGAGGGTCGTGGTCTTTCCGCTGCCGTTCGGGCCGAGCAGCACTAAGACCTCGGCGCGTCCTGCCGAAAAAGAAACGTCTTTCAAGGCAATGGTCTCGCCGCCCCGCTCCTTTCCCAGCCAATTGAACAGAGCTGGACGATGGCGAAATACTTTGCGAACGGATTCGAAGACGACTCGGTCCATGAGAATACGAACAAGAGTGCGAACGACAAGACTGCGAACCAAAGTTTCGGATGCGTGCCGGAGACTCTGTATTATAGAGGCGATTCGCGATCCTAATACTCCCGGCTCTTTGATACGGGCTTACCGGCGCCTGTCACCGCTTCTTGCCGTGGTCCGAGGAGGGTATCCTGCGTCTCGCGGGTTTTCAAGACGCAGGCCGTCGGTATGCCGGACATGCACTAACATTGATGCGCCGTCAGATACTGAATTTCCATGACCGAACTCTTGCCTCCGCCTCCTGTGTCGAGCGCAGCACCGCAGAGAAGGAATGAATTTGCGCTACTGTGTGCGCTGTCTGGCTCGGAACTGACTCCGGAGCGCATCGAGCACATCGCGAATTGGGATCGCTCAGCGCTCGATTGGAGCGAAGTTCTTCGCGTGGCCGAATACCATGGAGTTCTTCCCCTCGTGGCGCGCAACCTGATGGAACACGCTCGCGGGCTTCCGCCGGAAATCGAGCGCTCATTGCGATCCGAGTACGATGCGAACCTGCGACGCAGCTTGTGGTTCAGTGCCGAACTTGCGCGCATCATGCAGTCCTTCGAGCACCGGCAATTGCGGGTGGTGCCGTACAAAGGACCAGTGCTGGCAGAAGCGCTTTACCGCGATCTGGGGCTGCGAAGCTTTTCGGATCTCGACTTCCTGATTTCTTCCGCGGACTTCGAGCGAGCGAAGCATGCTCTAGCTGAAATCGGATATCGCCCTTCTGCGGAGCTCATCCCGGCGGTGGAACGATTGTGGCTGCGAACAGGGTACGAGCGCTCGTTTGACAGCGCAGTTGGAAAGTACCTGGTCGAACTGCAGTGGGCGTTGCTGCCTTATTTCTATGGCGTCGATCTGGGCGTGGAGGATCTGCTTGCGCGCGCCGGCCGCACCGTTGTGGGTGGTTGTGAAGTGCCTTGTCTGTCTCCCGAAGATTCGCTGCTGGTGCTATGCCTGCACGCCGCCAAGCACCTTTGGACGCGGCTGATCTGGCTTTCGGATATTGCGGAGACTCTGCGAATTGAGACGATCGACTGCGCGCTAGTGTTTTCCCGGGCGCGCGCGCTTGGAATCGCTCGCATTCTCGGGGTAAGTTTCTGGCTGGTGAAGAACGTGCTTCGCGGGGAGCTTCCCAAGTCCGCAGAAGAAATGATTGCGGCCGATCCTCGAGTGGCCGTGCTCGGCAGCGAATTCGCCGAGCGTCTCGCGAGCGGCGAGGCCTATGATTTTGAAACTACGGAATACTTCCGCCTGATTCTGAAACTGCGGGAGCGACGCGGCGACCGCTGGCGATATCTCTGGCGGTTGGTCTGGACGCCGGGCGCGGGAGATGTTGCCGCAGTGCGATTGCCGGAAGCGCTTTTTCCGCTCTATGGAATCATACGGATTGGCCGGTTGCTGCGGAAGTTGGTCTACCTGTAGAGACGGGCTTGCCCAGTCTCCCGCTGCGTGTTCGCTCTACGGCCAGGGAGACGCGGCAAGCCGCGTCTCTACAAGGGGACGCGTTGTTGCTAGTGCGTTTCCCCATCGCCGGGTGCCACGTCTGGAGTGTCGACTTTCTGCGCGACGGCTGAGTTCCGGGGAGCTGGCACAGGCTGGAATTCGCCGGGATCTTTGCCGGCCAGTGCAGCGTTCATGAACTGCATCCAGATGGGGAGGGCGGCGTGACCTCCGCTTTCTTTCTCGCCGAGAGATTTCTTTTCGTCGTAGCCAATCCATACGCCGCAGGTAAGCGATGGAGAAAAGCCCACGAACCAGGCGTCTGTGAAATCGTTGGTCGTTCCGGTCTTGCCCGCCAGGGGGTACGGCATTTTGGCGGCGGCGAGGGCTGTGCCGTGGAGCACCACGTCCCGGAGCATCGAGGTCATGACGCGTGCGGTGCGCGAACTGACGGCGTCTTTGATGTCGGAGAAATCTTCTTCAAGAATGCGGCCTTCGTAGTCGGTCACCTTGGTGATGTAGCGCGGAGCGACGCGCACGCCGTCGTTGGGAAAGACGCTGAAGGCTGAGGTCTGCTCGAGCGGCGTAATTTCCGCCGAACCCAGCGCCACCGGAAGATATGCGGGAATGTTGGCGGTAATGCCGAAGCGGTGCGCGTATTCAATCACGGTCTTGATGCCGACCCGGTCGGCAAGCTTGAGCGCCGGAATGTTTCTGGACTGGGCCAGCGCGCGGCGCAGCGTGATGGTGCCCTCAAATTTATCGTCGTAGTTGTGCGGCGAATATGGGCCGGAGGCAGTTTGAAACGTAATGGGCGCGTCCAGAATGGTGTCCTCGGGGCTGCCGCCCTGGTCGATCACCGCGGTATAGACGTACGGCTTGAAAGACGACCCGACCTGCCGTAGAGCTTGAGTGGCGCGGTTAAATTTCGACAGATTGAAGTCGCGGCCGCCGACCATGGCCTTGATTTCTCCGGTTGCGTTATCGATGGCGACGAGCGCTCCTTCGGCGCCTGAATCCTGTTCCAGGCTGACGCGCGATTTTCCGCCCGCATCGAGCGCGAGCACTCTCACGTAGATGATGTCGCCGGCATGGAGAATCTCGGGAAGCTTGAGCTTGAGTTTCGTCCAGGCCACATCGGCCTGCGAGAGAGTGGCCGTGCGCTGGCCGAAGCGGACTTCAGCGGCGGCCTGCGACACTTGTGTGACCAGCGCGTGCATGTATCCGTTTAATTCAGGGTCCTCGTCCCAATCCGGATCTTGGTACTTGTCGAGCTTCTGTCCCTGGGCAATTACATTCAGAAGTTTGCCGTGCCAACCATGTCGGCGCTCGTAAGCAGCGAGGCCGTCGAGCAATGCCCGGCGCGCAGACTTCTGCAGATCCATATCGAGCGATGTATAAACGCGCAGCCCGCCTTCATGAACCTGGTCGCTGCCATACTTCGCTTCGAGGTAGCGCCGGATTTCTTCCACGTAGTGCGGAGCCAGCGAATTCGGATCTTTCTGCAGGTCGAGCAGGATCGGCTTACTCTTGGCATCCGCAGCCTGGGCCGCGGTGATCTTGCCGTCCTCAAGCATGGCATTGAGCACGAGGTTGCGCCGCTTGAGGGCGCGTTCCGGGTGGTTGATTGGCGAGTAATATTGCGGCGCCTTGGGAAGTCCCGCGAGCAGCGCGGCTTCCTCTAGCTTGAGTTGCCTGGCGTGTTTGCTGAAATAAAATTCCGAGGCAGCTTCATATCCGTACGCGCCATGGCCGAGGAAGATCTGGTTGGCGTAGAGCGTGAAAATCTGCGGTTTGGTGAATCGGCGCTCGATCTGGATGGCGAGCAGCGCCTCCTGCACCTTGCGATAAAACGAACGGTCGGGAGAAAGAAACAGATTTTTCGCGAGTTGCATGGTGAGCGTGGATGCGCCCTGCACTTTCCCGCCGGATTCGATGTCGCGATAAGCCGCGCCTACGATGCGCCAGAGGTTGATGCCGGAATGCCGGTAGAAATCTTTGTCTTCGATCGAGACCAAAGCATTGCGGAGAACTTCTGGATAGTCGTCATAGGTGGCGATGACGCGGCGCTGGAGAGCAAATGTGCCGATGACTCGTCCCTGTCCGTCATAGAGTTCGGTGACGGAACTGGGACGGTAACGTTCAAGCTCTTCGACTTGGGGAAGGTCCGTCGAGTAGACCAGCAGCAGACCAGCGGTCGCGCCTACGGTTGCGGAGAGCAGGACGAGCAATCCGAACAGGACGACACCTACCAGTTTCAATCCGCCAATTTCTATCGTGGGCAAGGGCAAGGTTTCAAAGTTTCAGAATTTTAATGTTAACGCAAAGGGGCAGTTTTCAACGCCGCCCGGGTAGTCAGACACACAAAAAGGAAATCGCCCGCCGAAGCGAGCGATTGTAAAGTTCTAAATCTCGAAACTTTGAAAGGTGTTCTACTATCCCTTCGATTCCCGGTTCTTCAATACTTCCAGCGCTTTGTTCAGTTGCTCGTCTATGGTGTTTTTCGGTTTCTCGTCTTTCTTGTCTTTGTCGCCGGGCTTTTCGCCGGGAGTTGCTGCCTGATCTTCGTCGGGCAATCCACCGTCGTCGTCAGCAGTGTCGGCGATCAGGACGTTCGGAGTGACGGACACGTCCTGAATTGCTTTTCCGCTTGGCGAGTAATACTTTGCGACCGAAAGAATCAGGGCTGAGTTGTCCTGCATCTCGATCAGTTTTTGCACCGACCCGTCGCCGAAGGTTTTGTCTCCGACCACGTCGCCGCGAGCGTTCTCGAGGATCGCAGCGGCCACAATCTCGGCTGGGCCCGCGGTGCCACGGTTTACCAGAACGGCCACAGGGAGCTTGGTGATGTCTTTCGCGGGATCGGCGTTGAACGCCTGGCGCGGATACTTCTGCCCTTGCAGATAAGTGATGGTGCCATGATCAAGAAAAAGATTGGCGGTGGCGACGCCCTCAGACTCCGTGCCACCGGCGGCGTTGCGCAGATCGAGTATGAATTTCTTCGCTCCCTGCTTCTGCAGGTCGCGAATCTTGCCGGCGATTTCCTGCGCCTTGCCTTCGGCGATCTCGTCCACCTTAATGTAGCCGACGTTGTCGGCGAGCATTTTGTCGCTAACGGGCGGGATCGTGACCACGTTGCGCGTGATCACAATCTTTTGGGGTTCGGCTCGCCGTGGGCGAACTACCGCCACGGTGAGGGTAGATCCGATTTCCCCGGACAGCAGCCCGTGAATCTCAGCAAGCGACATGTCGTGGGTGCTCTTGCCCTCGATGGACTCGATAATGTCGGAGTTGTTGACCCCGGCCTTTTCCGCCGGGCCTCCGGGAATCACCGCGACCACGGCGGCGTATCCAAAGCGCTTGGAGACGGTGGCGCCGATATCCGCCTTGCCGTCGGTCTTCATCGTCTTGTAATGCTTGTACTCGGCAGCCGACAGGTAGCTGGAGTTGGCGTCGAGCGACTCCAACAGACCGTGCAGCGCGCCTTCGGTGACGCCAGAGATATTGGGTTCTTCCACGTATTCGAGGCGGATGCGGGACAACACTTCGCTGTACACCGACAACTGGCGATACGCGCCATCATTCGAAGAGGCGCGAACGTTGACAAAACCGCCAACGATGGTGAACAGCAGAATGGCCACCGAACTGGCAATGACAGTGATCTTCAACTTCGTCGACATAGTTTTGATCTTCGCTTCCCCGAGGAACTCGCAGTTAATTATAGACGGTTTGATGCATAGATCGGGAAGCAAGCTTGCAGAGGCAAACTCTGCGGTAACGTAGGAAGGAAGCCTGGACCCTCTAGCTGCCGCTGTTTACTGAGTAGTACTGGTGTGAGGTCCGCCGCAGTTCAATAGAATCATCGGCTTGCGAGGCCGCTCCGTGAAGTTCAAAGGCGACCACGGTTACTTTTCCAGAACGGCGGCTATTTCCTCATGGCCTTTTTCTCGAGCGACTATGGCTGGGGTCTTGCCTTCATCGTTGGCTAGTTTGGGATCGGCATGGTGCTTGAGCAGTAGTTCGACCATGGGGCGATCTCCGTTCTGGGCGGCTGCGTGGATCGGGACCCAGCCTGCTTGCTGACGGGCGTTGACGAGGGCTCCGTGTTCGAGGAGAAGGCGGGCGGCTTCGAGGTTGCGGGCGGAGGCGGCGGAGTGGAGGGGCATGACCTGCATGGGATTCGCGGCCACGGCGTCGGCCGCCGCTCCGCTTTCGAGCAGCAGACGGGCGGCTTCGGACTGGCCGAAGAAGCAGGCAAAGTGCAGGGCGGTAAAGCCGTCTTTGGAGTGGGAGTTGATGGCGGAAGGATCGCGGAGGCTGGCTTCGCGAAGCAACTCTTTAAGGCGATCGAGACGGCCGAGCGAGGTGGCTTCGAAAATATCCAGCGCCTGCTTCTTGCTGGCGATGAGTTCCGCCAGGTCGCGGCGGCCGCGATAGAGCGACTGCATGAGCAGGCTTACGCCGGCCGCGTCGCGGGCTTCGGACGTGGCGGGATCTTGTTCCAAAAGTTGGCGGAGCCCCTCCGCATTGCCTGCCTGCAAGAGTTCGAAAGTGCGGTGAGAGTTTTCCATGGTGTTTTCCCCTGATTACTTAGCACTGCTAACGAATTATAGAGTTCGACCCTCGCTTGTCAAGAACAATGTTAGCCATGCTAAGCGTTCGCGATGCTAAGCTGGGGCGTATGGCGCGTTCGAAGGAGTCATTCCGGTTGGAAGTAGCGGATCGGCTGCACTCGGCTGCGATCCATCTTCTGCGCCATGCCCGCAAGCAGGACGTGCTTGCCCGCGTGGGTCCGGCGCGGCTGTCGGCGCTTTCGGTGCTCGTGTTTGGAGGGCCCATGGCGCTGGGGCAACTGGCGGCGGCCGAGCAGGTGAAGGCTCCTACAATGAGCCGCATCGTGGCGGGATTGAAGCGGTCGGGGCTGGCGAAAATTGAGACCGACTCGAAGGACGCGCGGCGGATTCGGGTGATGGCAACGGCGAAAGGGAAGAAGCTGTTACAGCAGGCTCGGGTGCGGAGGATACGGGTTTTGGCGGAGACTCTCAGTGGGTTGCGGGAGCCGGAGATCGAAACCCTGCTGCGGGCGGCGGAACTGATTGAGAGAGCCCTGAGCAGCACTGCCGAAAGAAATTAGGGCAGTGGCCGGACTGGCCGGCTCAGTCCCACAGTTTCAAATGGGTGTTGCCGCAGACGCAATTGCCCGCTCAACCACATCCTCGGCTACCCGGAATTTCAATTCTTTCTTTAGTCTGCCCACGAGAACTTGCGTGTCCTCGGCACGCCCTTCCAGCGAGACGGGCAAGCAACCTGACGGTGCCAACCAAGGTTAATCCCTGCCGTCGCCCAATCTCCCGAGCTCGCTTTTCGTCGACGATAAAGAAGCGCGCCTCTTTCTCTTGTGCTTGCACGAGTCCCTCCGCTTCCCCAGCGTCCAGGTCCAAAGTGAGCAGGCGAACGCGGGTATCATCCGCGCACATACATTTTTGAAAAAGGCCAGTCCGGTAGAGCTTGTTCAAACGGTGCCGGAACTTAGACTTCTTGTTCACCTCCGTTTGCACTCGCCGCGGGACGTAAATGGACGTGAAGTAGAGGGACAGTTTTGAAGCCAGTTCCAAGTGTGTGAGATTGATCAGGGCCGAGCTGTCAATGATGGCGACGCGCGTCATTTCTCGGTCAGGGCTAGTAGCAGGAACAAGCCAAGCCCGATGGCGACTAATGCACCCACCGCCTGCTGGCGATCTTCGCTGAGCTTTTGCTTCTGGCCCTTGAGGAATTCAACGACCTGCGTCTCGACATCGCCTGCGTTCCAGGGCGAGAACCTGAACGTACGGAACTTCTTCAGGAAAGCGGGTTGAACCACGTCTTCTTGCAATATTGGAACTACCGTTTTCCCCCTCGACGCGGCGTAAATTAACTCAGCTTCCACGGCCGGTCCAACCCGGCTGGCGATGATCGCCAACACGCAATCGGACTGATCAATCTGGCGCCGGATTTGCTCCGATGGGACTTGGCTTCGCCGGGCGGATTGGGATTCACTTCGCTGTGGCACGAAGACGGTGATACCGTGGGTCGTCGCCAGAGTCTGCAAACGCCAAGCCGTGACTTGTTCGCTTGGGTCCGAGCCGTAACTGAGGAAGACCTTAAAAGGCATGTTGACTGCGATCCCAATTCGCCTTGCTAATTTTACCAGCCTCGGGTTCCCTTGCGCGTTCAAGAAACTAGATCGGCTTCAGAAATGTCTGGTCTTTGTCGGCCACTGGGTTGCGCAACTGCCCTATACCTTCGATTGATACTTCAATCACATCGCCGGCGACTACCGGTCCTACGCCCTTGGGCGTGCCGGTGGCGATTAGGTCGCCGGGTTCCAAAGTCATGATTTGCGAAATGTAACGGATGACAACGTCGAGCGGGAAGATAAAGTCTTTTGTGTTGCCGGACTGCCGCACGTCGCCATTCACTCGGGTTTCTACCTGGACTCCGGCCCATGGATCTAGGCCGTCGGCGACCACGGGTCCGACGGGGCAGAAGGTATCGAAGCCTTTGGCTCGGGTCCACTGACCGTCTTTGTTCTGGAGATCGCGGGCGGTGAAGTCATTTACGCAGGTGTAGCCGAGAATGTAGGGACGCACGTCATCAGTGTCGGCGAGTTGGTGGCAGAGGCGGGCGATCACTACTCCCAGTTCGCCCTCGTAGTCGGTGCGCTCGGAAACATTTGGCCGCAGAATTGTTCCGCCCGGCGGCAGCAGAGAAGAGGGCGGCTTGAAGAATAAGAGCGGCGCTTGCGGAACTTCGTTGCCGAGTTCGGCAGCGTGCTCGCGATAGTTGCGGCCGACGCAGACTATTTTTGAAGGCTGCACCGGCGGCAGGAGAGATGCCTCGGCTAGCGGGATGCGGTCCATGCGGCGGCTGGGAAGGCCTTCTACGTCTCCATTGCTATGGTGGGGAGGGTGGAGGAGCAGGAGGCGGGTGATTTCTTCGCTTCCCGCTACCGTTTCGACCAGGCCGTAGTGGGCGGAACCGTTGTGATGGAATCGGCAATATTTCATCAGAGCAATATTCAAACACAATTTCTGGAGACGGAGGGGTGAAAGATTGGGAGCGGAATTTTGCGGCCGTATGCCGGCGATTACCTGCTGAGCGTATCGGCGTAACCTCAGCGGCTAAAGCCGGTCACTGCGGCGGGGTGATTGTGCAGCGCTGAAGCGCTGCTCCACCCAAAATTACGTGCAACATCGGACGGGCGCACATTTTAGTTCGAAGAAATCAGAGTCAAAGGCAGCGGACAGGAGTGTCCGCTCTACACGACCAAAAGAAAATACTGCGGCGAGTTTTCCCGCACGCCGTGAAGGCCCCTTCAAAACAAACTAGCACTCTGGGTTTTTCCGCAAGCTCACTAAGAGTCGTTCTGCATTGTGTTTGAGCGGAGGAGGAAGTAGAGGAGGGTTAGGGCGATCAGGAATGTTAGTCCGGCGATGAGGTTGATACGGGAGTCCCACCATGTTCTGGAGATGGCTGCGAGGACTACGATCAGGCCGATGATGGATCCCCATTTTCCTAGAGGTGAGCGGGCTGGAATTTTGGCTGACTGTGCTCCTGTGAGTTGGCGGCGGAAGTTGACGTGTGCGGCTAGGGAAACGATCCAGGAGAGCATCATGCCGAAGAAAGCGCCGCGCAGAATGTATTCGAAGGCTTTGGCTGGGGCCCAGCGTTCAAGCGCCAGGGCTACTACGATTCCGTAAGAAGAGACTAGTAGGGCGAGGGTGGGAGTGCCTTTTGCGCTTAGGCGTCCTAGCGCCGGGGGAGCCCATCCGGTGCGGGCTAACGAGAAGAGCATGCGGGACGAGATGTAGAGGGCGGCGTTGGCTCCGGAGAGGGCGGCGGTTAGGACCACGAAATTCATGAAGTGAGCGGCGCCGGGGAAGTTGACGGAGCGGAAGACGGTGACGAAGGGGCTTTCGGTGACGCCGGCACGGTTCCAGGGCATGATGCCTACGAGAATGACGATGGCTCCTAGATAAAGGAAGGTCAGGGTAAGAAAGGTCATACGAACGGCTTTGGCTATGGCTTGGGCGGAACTGGATTCGCCGGAGGCTACGGCTACGAATTCGACGCCTCCGAATGTGTAGATGGCGAAGGTGATCGCCAGGAGCGGGGCGGCGGGCCCGAGGGGGAAGAACCCGCCTTGGGCGGTGTATTGCGGGGCGGCTCGTCCGGTTAGGAGCAGGGCAGCACCGAGCACGATGAAGGTGGCGATTACGGCGACCTTGATCATGGCGAACCAGAATTCAAAACGTCCATAGTTGTGGACGCTGAGCAAGTTGATAGAGAGCAGGAAGGCGGAAAAGGCCAAGACCCAGAGGATGGCGGGAACGCGGGGAAACCAGAGTTGCATGTAGGTGGCGGAGGCGACCATTTCGGCGCCGATGGAGACGGCTATGGCGAGCCAGTATCCGGCACGGGAAATGAAGCCGGCCCAGCGGTTGAGGTAGAGGTCGCCATAGACGCCGAAGGAACCTGCGGCGGGATGGGTGCTGGCTAGTTCGCCGAGGGCTAGAGCTACGGTCCAGCTGATGAAGGCGGCGAGGACGAAGCTTAGGATTACCGCGGGTCCGGCTAGTTCGATGGCGGCGGCGGTGCCGAGAAGGAGTCCGGTGCCAATGGAACCTCCTACGGCGACCATGGTCATCTGTCCAGCGGTGAGTTGGTGGCGGAGGCCGGACTCGGGGTTACGGGACTCTGGGCGCGAGGATGGAGCGGGCATGAGGGCTCGTAATCGTATATCAGAAGCGGGGGTCGGGGTGACGGAGAAAAGATTGGGAGTGTTCGACGAGGCCGAGCTGCGCTCGGCTTGGACAGCCGGAGGCGGCTGTCCCTACGCGACCTTGGACGGGCTTAGGGCGCCCTTCTCTCCACTAGCAAGTGGGTATGGGCTAGGGGGTTTCGGTCGAGACGACAGCGGCGGGGTCGGCTTCGGTGGAATTGGAGTCGGGCGAAGCGACGGCAGGGCGAGCTGTCACGACGCGGTTGCGACCTCCGCGCTTGGCCTGATAGAGAGCGTCGTCGGCGAACTTGAGGAGTAGGTCGACGCGATCGGTGGTTTCATCGAAGGCGGCGACGCCGATGGAGACGGTGATTGGATCGGTGGCTTGGCCCCCAGTCTGAGCGCGGTAGTCCTGGAGGCGCTTGCGGATTTCCTCGGCGCGCACCGTAGCTTGCTGGAGGGAGCACTCGGGGAGGATGATGGCGAATTCTTCGCCACCGTAACGGCAAGCCACGTCCTCGGCGCGCACGCTGCGCAGCAGAGCCTGGCCGACAGCGGCTAAGGCCTGGTCGCCGGCGGTGTGTCCGAAGTTGTCGTTGTAGCGTTTGAAGTGGTCGAGATCGAGCATCATGACGGCGAGGGAACGGTGTTTGCGGCGAGCGGAGTGGAGTTCGCGTTCAAGGAACTCCTGCATGTAGCGGCGGTTGTAAAAGCCGGTGAGGGGGTCGCGAACAGCCTGTAGGCGGAGAGATTCGCGGAGGTCGAGGTTGGCAACCGCGAGGGCAATGGGTTCAGCGACGGCGCCGGCGAGCTGGCTTCGGCGGTCAAAGGCGTCGGGGACAGTGTCTGGGTCTAGGTCTGAGTCTGGAATGGGGATAGGGGATCGTCGTTCTGAATGGAAAGCGTTCCGAAGGCGGCACCGTTGGCGATGAAAGGGATGCAGACGGAGGGACCTTCCCCGATGAGATGCGGGCATCGCGGGGCAGAGTGTCCCCCGGGATGAGCATGGGTGCGTCCGCGGCGTAGAGCCCAGCAGTCTTCCGGCATAAAAATCTGGTCCGCGGGACAGATTCCCCATTTCGCGACGGACTCGACACGGTTTCTTGAGGCGCTGAACAAAGGATATGCAGCCGGAAGCGTCAGGAAACAGAAGGCGCAAACGTTCCGGGATGAGGCGAAAGACCTCTTTGCGGGAGGCGCAGGCCTGGAGGAGGCTGCCGAGTTCGCTGATTCGGGTGATTTCGATGGTTTGGCGCCGTGCGGCTTCGAGCAGTTGCCCGATTTTCTCGTGCGAGGCGGCCAGTTGCTTTTGCGCGGCTACGCGCCGGGTTATTTCCTGTTGCTGGTGGAACTGGGTGAGGGCCAGGCGGAGAGTGAAGGCGAAAAGCGACACGGTGATTGCCACGTCGACGATAAATTCTCCGGCTTCCAACGATCCGTCAACCAAGCGTTGCAGGAGAGCAAGGCAACCAAAACCAGGTTGGTGCCGAGGAAGCTGAGGAAATTTGGGGGCTCGGGGCTGAATTGGGCCTCGGGGGAAGGGGTCCAGGTGATGGCGACTAGCCCCGCGGCAACCCAAGGAACGGCGCAACCCAGGTCGAACCAGATTCCGGCGGTCGAATTGTGCAAGAAGAGCCAGTCCCCGACGAAGGTTGCGACCGCGCAGACCAAAAGGAAGAGCGCTAGCCGGATCAAGAGATTGCGCGTATCCGGCACACGGGCGAACTGCAGGCGCAGCAAGGCTGCGATCAGGAGGAGCAGGCTTTGCGCGTTGCTAAGGCTGATACCGCGCAGAACGGCATCGTCGGGCAACATGCGGCTCATGGGAGAAAAAAGAAAGTGGAGTAGATGAGGGCAACGACAATGGCGATCTGGAAGAGATCGAGGAATATCTCGGACCTGACCCGCGCGCGACGGTGCGTCTCCGGAAGGAAGAGCAGCATCAGGATCGGGGCACCATAGAGGCAGTATGAGGAGGCTCCGAGTAGAATCCGACAAGATTTCTTTGTCGAACAGCGTGTCGAAGGCTTGCAAGGCTGTCGGAACCAGCAAAACTACCCGGACGGCGGCGAATAGAAACCAGAACAGGGCAGTAATGCCTTGCGCACGCCGGAACGCAATCCCGGCGCAAGCGAGGGCTAGAAGGCCATCAAGAACGAGGATGGACTCGGAAAGGCCGAGGCCCGACCTGC
>Ga0209890_10000074_pt1 | contig 45284 bp, 42 predicted proteins | sample OrgsoiDNA2013049_FD_185799 | JGI IMG/M metagenome (GOLD analysis project Ga0209890, IMG submission 185799) | Permafrost soil microbial communities from the Arctic, to analyse light accelerated degradation of dissolved organic matter (DOM) -... | ecosystem: Environmental > Terrestrial > Soil >... | reverse complement strand
CCGCCCTCCGTTCCGCGCGCCCCATCACACCGTCTCGCGCGCCGGCCTGGTCGGTGGTGGCAGCGGGCTCGCGCGCCCCGGCGAGATCAGCCTTGCTCATCACGGGGTCCTCTTCCTCGACGAGGTCTGCGAGTTCTCGCGCAGCCACCTCGAAGCCCTGCGCCAGCCGCTCGAGGAGCGCGAAGTCAGCGTCGTGCGGTCCCGCGGCGCCGTGCTCTTTCCGGCGGATTTCGTCCTCGTCGCCGCCGCCAATCCATGCCCGTGCGGCCACCTCGGCGACGAGACCGGCTGTCGCTGCACACCCCGCGCCCTCGGGGAGTACGCCAGTCGCCTCAGCGGGCCCATCCGCGACCGCATCGACCTCGTCATCGACGTGCCTCGGCAGCGTTACGGAGACCTGTTCGGACGTCCGGCCGGGGAGCCGTCGTGGGTCGTGCGTGAGCGGGTGGAGACCGCTCGCGCCGCACAGTGGCGTCGCAACCCGGGCGCCGCGCGACGCCGCACCCGCAACGCGGCCCTCGACGGCAGGGAACTGCAGCAGGTCGCAGCGGCGACGCCCGCGGCCACCCAGGTTCTCGGCCTCGCCGGGGAGCGACTCCAGCTGAGTGCGCGCGGGTTCTTCCGCGTCCTGCGCGTGGCTCGCACCATCGCCGACCTCCGCGGCTCGGTGGAGGTGGGGGAGGCCGACGTGGCGGAGGCGCTGCGCTTCCGCGGCGAGGCGCCACCGCCGTGACGCCCGCTGTCGCGCGCCACCTCCTTCGCGGCTCACCGGGCTGGCCGGACCGCCTCGAGCACCTCGACAGACCGCCTGCCGAGCTCTGGGTGATGGGCCGACTGCCGCCGCCGGGGAGCCCCTGCGTGGCTGTGGTCGGCTCCCGCCGAGCCGCCCCGGGAGCCCTGCTCACCGCCCGCGACCTCGGAGCCGAGCTGGCCGCGGCCGGGGTCACGGTCGTGAGCGGCATGGCACGGGGCGTCGACGCCGCCGCTCACCATGGCGCGCTGCTGGGTGGAGGCGGCACCGTTGCCGTGCTCGGCTGTGGCATCGAGGTCTGCTACCCGCCGGAGCACGTCTCGCTCCGCGACCGGATCGTGGAAACCGGGTGCGTGCTGTCGGAGGACGGCGGCGCCGAGCAGCCCCTGGCGTGGCGTTTCCCACGACGCAACCGGCTCATTGCGGCGCTCGCCGAGGCGGTGGTGGTGGTGGAGGCGACCGCCCGCAGCGGCGCCCTCAGCACCGCGCGCTGGGCGGCGGACCTCGGCCGCGACGTGCTCGCGGTCCCAGGATCGATCCGCAGCCCCAGCTCGGTGGGAACAAACCTGCTCATCCGCGACGGCGTGCGCCCCTTCCTCGGGATCACCGACCTCTTCGAAGCGGTACCGGCACTCCGCCGAGCCATGAGCGCCCCGATGGCGGCGCGCGCGAGCGCCCACGCCGGCAGTGTCACGCTCCCGCCCGGTGATGCGCTGCTCGCTCGCGTCCTCGCCGCCGTGGCGGCTGACCCCGTTCACCCCGACGACCTGGCCGCCGCGCTGGGGCTGGAAACGCCCGCCCTGTCGGCCGCCCTGACCACCCTTCAGCTGGGCGGCTTCATCACCGAGGTTTGCGGAGGGCGAGTTACGCGTACCGTTTAAGAGCGCCCGCGGCCGCCTCGACCGCTGGTTCTCATCAGACCCGTTGTTATCATCGGCCGGCCCTCGGCCGCCGCCCGCCGCCCCCGCGTCACCCCCGGCGCGACACCCACAGAGAAGATGCCCAATCGCCTGATCATCGTCGAATCCCCGTCGAAAGCACGCACCCTCGCCAAGTTTCTCGGCGCCGGGTACACCGTGAAAGCCTCGATGGGGCACGTCCGCGACCTCCCCAAATCCAAGATCGGAGTCGACATCGACGCCGGCTTCGTGCCCGAGTACCAGGTCATCAAGGGCAAGGAGAAGCAGATCAAGGAGCTGCAGGCCGCCTCCAGGAAGGCGGACAGCACCCTGCTCGCAGCCGACCCCGACCGCGAGGGCGAGGCCATCGCCTGGCACATCGCCCAGGCGCTCAAACTTGACAACCCCGACCGCGTCGTGTTTCACGAGATCACCAAGGCCGCCGTGGAGGCCGCGCTGGCCGATCCGCGCAAGATCGACCGCGGCCTGGTCTCGGCTCAGGAGGCGCGGCGCGTGATCGACCGCTTGGTCGGCTACAAGTTGAGCCCGCTGCTCTGGCGCAAGGTGCGCACCGGTTTGTCGGCGGGACGCGTGCAGTCGGTGGCGGTTCGCCTCGTGGTCGACCGAGAATCCGAGATCGACGCCTTCGTCACCAAGGAATCCTGGACCGTCGACGCCGTCCTCGAGAAGGGGCGGACGCAGTTCACGGCACGTCTGGTCGGCAGGCGCGGCGACCCGACGTCAGCCGACGTCGACAAGCTCGAGCTCGGGACTGAGGCGGAGGCGGCCATCGTGGCCACGGCCCTCGGCATCGACGAGGCCGGCCATCCCACTTCCGCGACACCACGCTTCGCGGTCGAGGGCGTCGACAGCAAGGAGACCTCGCGGCAGGCGCCGATTCCGTACACCACCAGCACCCTCCAGCAGGATGCCAGCACGCGGCTGCGTTTCTCGCCGCGGCGCACGATGAGCCTGGCGCAGCAGCTCTACGAGGGCGTCGAGCTGGGCAGCGCCGGGCCGGTCGGATTGATCACCTACATGCGAACGGACTCGACTCGCGTCAGCGACGTCGCCAAGGCCCAGGCGGCCGACCACATCACCAAGCAGTTCGGCAAGCAGTACCTGCGCAGCGGCGCCGCCCGGCAGCGCGCCGCCGCGGCCAAGGTGCAGGACGCGCACGAGGCGGTCCGGCCGACGGACATCGCACGCACCCCGGAGTCCGTGCGCGACCAGCTCGACCCCGGCCAGTTCCGCCTGTACGAGCTCGTCTGGCGCCGCTTCGTGGCCAGCCAGATGGCCGCAGCGCGCTTCCTCAACACGCGTGCCTCTCTGGCGGCGGGCGAGTACCTCTTCCGTGCCAGCGGCTCCGTGCTCACCTTCGACGGTTTCCAGATGGTGTGGAAACGCGACGAGCCCAAGGACGGTGAGGAGAACACCCTGCCCGCGCTGGAGACGGGAGAGCAGCTTCCCTGCGTCGACTTCCGCCGCGAGCAGCACTTCACCCAGCCCCCGCCGCGCTACACCGAGGCCTCGCTGATCAAGGAGCTCGAGGAGCGCGGCATCGGCCGGCCGTCGACATATGCACCGACGATCGAGGTCATCCAGGAGCGCAACTACGTGCGCCAGGAGGAGCGCCGGCTTCATCCCACTGAGCTGGGCAAGACCGTCGACTCCGTCCTCCGTGAGCATTTCCCGGCGATCGTCGACGCCGCCTTCACCGCCGAGATGGAGAAGCGCCTCGACGGCATCGAGGACGGCACTCGCCAGTACGAGCCGACCATCCGCGAGTGGTACGACCCCTTCTCCTCGACGCTGACCCAGGCCGAGGCCAACATGGAACGGGTGAAGGTGCCGGCGCGCGACACCGGCGAGGTCTGCCCGCAGTGCGGCGAGGGCACCCTGGTGATCCGCGAAGGCAAATTCGGCGAGTTCACCGGCTGCTCACGTTACCCCGAGTGCGACTACATCAAAGACCGCAAGGCCGCAGCCGAACCCACGGGCGAGGCGTGCCCTGACTGTGGCAAACCCCTGGTTCTGCGCCAGGGGCGCCGCGGACCTTTCGTGGGATGCTCGGGGTACCCGAACTGCCGCTACATCAAGGGCGACGTGCAGGTGGCCGGGGCCGAGGCCGGCGGCGCGTCAACGCCCGAAGAATTGGGCCCCTGCCCAGAGTGCGGCAAGCCACTGGGGCGCCGCAACGGGCGGCGCGGCACCTTCGTCGGCTGCACCGGCTACCCCTCCTGCAAGTACATCCAGCCCGGTTCCAACCAGGCTGGGGGCGGCGCGCCGACGGCCGCGGAGCCAACCGGCGCCGCCTGCCCGGAGTGCGGCAAGCCGCTCGTCAAGCGCCAGGGTCGGTACGGGCCGTTCGTCAGCTGCTCTGGCTACCCGAACTGCAAGTACCGGCCGCCGAAGGGCGCAGCCGTGGAGAAGGTGGCCGCCACGTGAGCGACTTCCACGCCACCACCATCGTCGCGGTCAAGCGCGGCGGCGAGGTCGCCGTCGCCGGTGACGGCCAGGTGACCGTCGGCGACGTGGTCATGAAGCACCGCGCCGTCAAGGTGCGCCGGCTCTTCAAGGACCGCGTCGTGGTTGGTTTCGCCGGGTCGATCGCGGACGCGCTGACGTTGTTCGACAAGTTCGAGCAGCATCTCGAGAAGCACCAGGGCAACCTGCTTCGCGCCGCCGTCGGCCTCAGCAAGGAATGGCGCACCGACAAGTTCCTGCGCCACCTCGAGGCCATGCTGATCGCGGCCGACGACGAGCAACTCCTCCTCCTCAGCGGGGATGGGGAGGTCATCGAGCCCGACGACGACATCCTCGCCATCGGCAGCGGCGGCCCCTACGCGCACGCCGCCGCGCGTGCCCTCGTGGAGAACACCGACCTGGCGGCCCCCGACGTGGCTCGCAAGGCGCTCGAGATCGCCGCCCAGCTATGCATCTTCACCAACGGCGAGATCTCCGTCGAGACGCTGGCGACGTCGGCGGGGTCAGCGGGGTGAGCGACCCTACCACCCGCCTGGACGCCGACGCCGGCGACGTCGCCGCGAGCAACGGCCAGGGCGCCCTGTTCACAGCCCAGGCCCCGACGTCCACGAACGGCGCTGGCGAGCCTTCTCCGGCAGGGGGCGACGTCAGCGCGGACGAAGCGTCGAGCGCCGTGCCCGCGGCTGCCGCGGACCAGTCGCGCGCACCCGCAGAATTGCGCCCGGCCGAGATCGTCCGACGCCTCGACGAGTACATCATCGGCCAGCAGGCCGCCAAGCGGGCCGTGGCCATCGCACTGCGCAACCGCATCCGCCGGCAGCGCCTCAGCGACGAGATGCGCGGCGAGGTACTCCCCAAGAACATCCTCATGATCGGCCCCACCGGCGTCGGCAAGACCGAAATCGCCCGCCGCCTCGCGCGGCTGACCAACTCCCCCTTCCTCAAGGTGGAGGCGACCAAGTTCACTGAGGTCGGCTACGTGGGCCGCGATGTCGAGTCGATCGTGCGCGACCTCCTCGAGCAGACCATCACCGAGGCGCATCACACCCGCGTCGCGGACGTCGAGGAGCGCGCCAAGGAAACCGCGGAGAGCCGCATCCTCGACACCATGGTCGAAGCCGATGTCCGCGCCCACCCTGCTGACGGGGCGGCCGAGGACGAGGTGCTGCAGCAGCGCCACCGGCGCTCGATCCGGCGCCGTCTCGAGCGCCGACTCGACGGTCACCAGCTCGAGGACCGACTCATCGAGATCGAGGTCGAGGAGCCCTTCCAACCCGCCTTCGAGGGGTTCGCCGGCACCGGCCTCGAGGAGGTGGGGACCTCGCTGTCCGACTTCTTCTCGCAGATGGCCCCGCCGCGTAAGAAGACCAAGCGCATGACTGTCGCCGACGCCCGCACCGCGCTGGTGGAGGAGGAGACGGACCGCCTCATCGACATGGACCGGGTTTACGACGACGCCATCCGCGATGTCGAGGACGACGGCATCGTGTTCATCGACGAGATGGACAAGATCTGCGGTCAGCACAGCGAGCACGGCCCCGACGTGAGCGGCGAGGGGGTGCAGCGCGACCTGCTTCCGCTGCTCGAGGGCTCGACGGTGAGCACCCGCTACGGGCCGGTGCACACCGACCACATCCTCTTCATCGCGGCCGGGGCCTTCACCATGTCGCGACCGAGTGACCTCATCCCCGAGATGCAGGGGCGCTTCCCGATCCGCGTCGAGTTGAGCAGCCTCAGCGAGTCTGACCTGCAGCGGATCCTCGTCGAGCCGAGCAACGCGCTCACTCGTCAGTACTCCGCGCTGCTCGGAACCGAAGGCGTGGAATTGCGCTTCAGCGCCGACGGCATCGGCGAGATCGCTCACCAGGCGCACGCCGTCAACGAGCAGGACGAGAACATCGGCGCGCGCCGCCTCTTCACCGTTCTCGAGAAGGTGCTCGAGGAGGTCTCGTTCCGCGCCGAGGACTTCATAGACAAACCCGTGGAGGTGGACGCCGAGTACGTCCGCTCCCGCCTCATCGACCTCGTCCGCAACGACGACCTCCGCAAGTTCGTCCTCTGACGTGTGAGGGGCGGGGCAGATCCCCGCCCCCTCGCACGGTCGGAGTGAATCCGACCGTGCTCACCCCGGCCCTCGGCGCACCTCGCGCGCCGGCTGGGCTTCAACCTCTGGGGCCAGATTCGCCGCCCTGCTAGAATCGAGTTCATCACACACGCCTCGGTCAGTCCGGCACAGGTGCCCCTCTTGGGGTCGTGACGGGCGATCACCCGAGGCGGAGGAACACACCAACCCGAGGAGGCACGCCCATGCCGGCGACAACCCTCCGCCAGCTTCTCGAGGCCGGAGTGCACTTCGGCCACCAGACCAGCCGGTGGAACCCACAGATGCGCCCGTATATCTTCACGGCGCGCAATGGCATCCACATCATCGACCTGCAGCAGACGCAGAGGGCGCTCGATGACGCCTGCAGCTTCCTGCGCCAGCTCGTCGCCGACGGCGACAAGGTCATGTTCGTGGGCACCAAGAAGCAGGCCCAGGACGCCATCCAGGACGCCTGTGCGCGCAGCGGCCAGCATTACGTCACGCACCGCTGGATGGGTGGCATGCTGACCAACTTCCCGGTCATCCAGCGGCGCCTGCGCCGCCTGCTCGAGCTGCGCACCATGCAGGAGAGCGGCGACTTCGAGCGCATGAGCACCAAGGAGGCCAACGTCCATCGCGACGACCTCGACCGCCTCGAGGCCAACTTCGCGGGCATGGTCAATATGAAGAGGCTTCCCGGCGCCCTCTTCGTCATCGACTGCAAGAAGGAGCGCCTCGCTGTCAGTGAGGCCAACAAGCTGGGCATCCCCATTGTGGCCATCGTCGACACCAACTGCGATCCCAATGAGATCCAGCACGTCATCCCCGGCAACGACGACGCCATCCGCTCCTGCAAGCTCATCGTCAACACGATCGCCGACGCCATCCTCGAGGGCCAGCAGCTTCTCAGTGAGCGCGAGATGCGCGAGAGAGACGAGGCGGCCGCCCGCGAACGCCAGGATCGCGAGGCCGCCGAGCGTGCCGCGGCGGCGCAGCCCAAGGCCGACACCGAGGAGGGCACCGCGGAGGTCGCCGTCGAGGAGTTCGCTGGTGCGAGCGCCGCCGGTGACGCGGAGGCGAGCTGATGGCTGAGATCACAGCCACCCAGGTCAAGGAGCTGCGCGAGCTGACCGGTGCCGGCATGATGGACTGCAAACGCGCGCTCACCGAGACGGAGGGCGACATCGACAAGGCCAAGGACTGGCTGCGCGCCAAGGGTATGGCGCGTGCAGCCGACCGCGCCGGCCGGTCGGCCGACGAGGGCCGCGTCGAGGCGTACGTCCACGACGGCGGGGTCTCGGGGCAAAAGCTCGGCGTGCTCGTCGAGGTCAACTGCGAATCCGATTTCGTGGCCAAGACCGACGACTTCAAACAGCTCGCCAGGGAACTTGCCCTGCAGGTCGCAGGCCGAGCTCCGCTGTACGTGCGCCGCGAGGATGTGCCCGCGGGAGTGGTGCAGCGCGAGCGCGCCGTCTTTCTGGCGCAGGTCGTCGACAAGCCCGCCAACATCCAGGACAAGATCATCGAGGGCAAGCTGAACGCCTACTTCGCGGAGATCTGCCTCCTCGAGCAGCATCTGATCCGTGACGAGTCGAGCAAGAAGAAGGTGAGCGACCTGATCAACGAGGCCGTGGCCAAGGTTGGCGAGAACATCACGGTTGCCCGTTTCGCGCGCTTCAAGGTCGGCGAAGGCGCCACGATCACGGGGAACGTCTCGTCGTCGGGGGAGGACGGCGCCGTACCGCCGTCGCCGAACTGAGCGGGCCACCGGTCATTGCCGGGCCGGCGGCCGCAACGGCGGCACCCGCGCGAGGCGAGCGCGCCCCGGTCTTCTCCCGCGTCATCCTCAAGCTGAGCGGCGAGGCCCTCCTCGGTCAGCAGTCCGCGGTGAGCATTCATCTGCCCACGGTGCGCAGCATGGCCGAGGAGATCGCCAAGGTCCACGCCCGCGGCGTCGAGATCGCCGTGGTCATCGGGGGCGGCAACATCGTGCGCGGCATGGAGGCGAGCGCCCACGGCCTCGACCGCGTCGCGGGCGACTACATGGGCATGCTGGCCACGGTCATCAACTCGCTGGCTCTGCGCGACGCGCTCGAGCAGCTCGGCATCGAGACCCGCGTCCAGTCGGCGATCGCCATGCAGCAGGTCGCCGAGCCGTTCATCCCACGGCGCGCCATCCGCCACCTCGAGAAGGGCCGTATCGTGATCCTTGCGGCCGGAACCGGCAATCCCTTCTTCACCACGGACACCACCGCAGCGCTCCGTGCCGCTGAGATCGGCGCCGACGTGCTCCTCAAGGCGACCAAGGTGGACGGCATCTACACCGCCGACCCGCTGCGCGACCCCACGGCGACGCGCCTGCGTCACCTCTCCTACATGGAGGTGCTCAACCGCGGGCTGACGGTCATGGACAACACCGCTCTCACCCTGTGCATGGACAACGGCACGCCGATCATCGTCTTCGACCTCCTTGCCGAGGGCAGCATCGACCGCGTCGTGCTCGGCGAGGACATCGGGACGCGCGTCGACGCGAGTGCAGGCGGCGGATGAGCGACCGCACCCGCTCCGAGGACTCCCAGGCGCAGATCCAGGAGCGCCTGCTCGACGCCGAGGTGCGCATGGAGAAGAGCCTCGAGTCCCTCGCCAAGGAGCTCGGCGGCATCCGCACCGGCCGGGCCACCCCGTCGCTGATCGAGCGCGTGCTCGTCGACTACTACGGCGCCCCGACTCCTCTGCAGAGCATCGCCGGGGTCACCGCACCGGAGGCTCGCCTGCTGGTCATCCAGCCCTACGACCGAACCTCCATCCAGGCAATCGAGAAGGCGCTCCAGAAGGGCGACCTGGGCATGAACCCCACCAACGACGGCCAGGTGATCCGCATCGCCATCCCGGCGCTCACCGAGGACCGCCGCCGCGAGTTCGCCAAGCTCGTCAAGCAGAAGGCCGAGGAGGCGCGCATCGCGGTGCGCAACATCCGTCGCGACGAGGTCGAGCACCTGCGCAAGATGGAGAAGGACGGTCACGTCTCCAAGGACGAGATCGAGCGCAACATCGCCACGGTGCAACACATCACCGACGGTTTCATCGGCAAGATTGACGACTTCGCAGAAAGGAAGGAGGCTGAGATCCTCGAGGTCTGACCTCGAGCCGTCCGCCTCGCGAAACCGCCGTCGGGATCGAAGCGTTCAGTACATAACGATGCAGAGACCTCCAGCGCCAGCCTCCCTGCCCGAGCCGTCCCGCCCCGAGCTGCCGCGCCACATCGGCATCATCATGGACGGCAACGGCCGCTGGGCCCGGAGCCGCCACCTCCCTCGCGCGGCGGGTCACCGCGCCGGGGTGGCCACCATCCGCCCGGTCATGGAGGCCTGCAACGAGGCCGGCGTCCACATCCTCACTCTCTATGCGTTCAGCACCGAGAACTGGTCGCGTCCGCGTCATGAGGTCGCCGCACTCATGCAGCTGTTCGGCGAGACGATCGACTCCGAGGTGGACGAGATGCACGCCGAGGGCATCCAGATCCGCGCCATCGGGGATCGCAGCAAGCTCAGCGACCGCCTCCAGCGGAAGGTGCGCGCCGCGGAGGACCTCACCAGCGGCAACACGCGCGCCATTCTCAACGTGGCCATCAACTACGGAGGCCGCAACGAGATCGTTGCGGCAGTCCGCGACCTCGCCGCCCGTGGCTGCGACCTCGCCGACCTCGACAACGACACCCTCGCCGGCGCTCTCTACACCGCGGGCCTGCCCGATCCCGACCTGATCGTCCGCACCGCCGGCGAGATGCGCATCAGCAACTTCATGCTCTGGCAGGCGGCCTACGCCGAGATCTACATCACCGAGACGCTCTGGCCCGACTTCGATGCCCGCGCCATCGAGGGCGCCCTCGCCGCCTACGCGCGGCGCGACCGCCGCTTCGGGGCGGTGCGGGTTGAGGCGGCGCTGCCCGCGCCCGCGTCGCTCTGAGCGACCCCACCGTCGCCGGTGACCCCGCCGCCGCGGTCATGCCGGCATCCGCAACGGCGGCTCGCTGGGTCTCGGGGGTCCTCCTGCTCCTCGTCGTCGCCGGCGCCGTGGCCGCAGGTGGGCCCGTGTTCGTGGCAGTCGTCGCCGCCGCCGCAGCACTGGGAGCGTGGGAGTTCGCGGGGCTGGCAGGCCGCCTCGACGCGCCGCCGCCGCCCTGGCTCCTCCTGCCACTGACTGTCTGGCTGGCCATCCGTTACGCCGTCCCCGGCAACCCGCCGGCGCTCGACATCGGGCTGGGCGCAGCCCTGGTCGCCGGGCTGGCCGGCCTGGTGGTGTCCGGCACCTCGTGGCGCAGCTGGATGGCGGCAGTCGCCGGCTCGGTGTACGTCGGCTTCACCCTCGGGTTCTACGTCGCCCTGATCTCCTGGCGACCGGCCGACCACTCGTTCGGCGTTGAGGCCGTCGCCGTGCCCGTGGCCGCCGTGGTCCTCTGCGACACTGCCGCCTACCTCGTCGGCAGCGCTCTCGGCAGGCATCGCTTCTTCCCGCACATCTCACCGCGGAAGTCCGTCGAGGGCGCCGCCGCCGGACTGGTCGCGGCCGTCGTGGTGGCGGCAGTCCTCGGCCGGGTGTTCCTCGGGATCGCGCCATGGCTGGGCGCACTCGAGGGCCTGCTCATCGGTATCGTCGCCCAGGCCGGCGACCTCGCCGAGTCCGCCCTCAAACGCCAGGCGGGCGCCAAGGATTCGGGCGGCCTGATCCCTGGGCACGGCGGCCTGCTCGATCGGCTCGACAGCCTCGTCCTCGTCGCCCCCGCCGTGTACTGCTTCTACCGGCTCATCTCGCTCGCCTGAGGGCTCACGGACAGCGGGCTTCGCAGAGAATGAGGCGATGACCACCAGTTCCGCGGCCGCGGAGGCGAGGCGGCGCCGGGTCGTGCTGCTCGGAGCCACCGGCTCGATCGGTGTGCAGTGCTGCGACGTCATCAGCCGTTTTCCTCAGTTGTTCGAGCTCGTCGGCGTGGCCGCGGGCAGCGACCTCGCCGGCCTGTCCAGCGTCGTCGAGCGGTTCGGCGTCCGCCGCTCCGCCCTCGTGTCGCCGCCCGCGGGCGAGATCCTGCCGCCGGGAATGGGCTCGGGCGTCGAGGCGGTCTGCGAGCTGGCCGCGATGGAGTGCGAGGTGGTCTGCGTGGCCATCCCGGGCGCGGCGGCGCTCCGGCCCACGCTGGCGGCGCTGGACGCCGGCCGGACCATCGCGACCGCCACCAAGGAGGTTCTGGTGATGGCGGGGGAGCTGGTCAAGGCGCGCGCGGCGGCCGCCGGCGCCAGCATCCTGCCCGTCGACAGCGAGCACAGCGCGCTCTGGCAGTGCCTCCGCGGCGAGCGCGCCGACAGCGTCAGCCGCCTCGTGCTGACCGCCAGCGGCGGTCCCTTCCGGGAGCGCGACCCGGCCACCTTCGCAACGGTCACCGTGGAGGAGGCGCTGCGCCACCCGACGTGGACGATGGGGCCCAAGGTCACGATCGACTCCGCGACGATGATGAACAAGGGGCTGGAGATCATCGAAGCCCACTTCCTCTTCGATGTCGCGTATGCGCAGATCGGCGCAGTCATCCACCCGCGCAGCATTGTGCACTCCTTCGTCGAGTTCATCGACGGTGCCGTCGTGGCCCAGCTCGGCGTGCCGGACATGCGCGTTCCCATCGCCCTGGCCATCGCGGACGGCCGCCGGCTGCCCGGCATCGCCGCGCCGGCGCGGCTCACCGACGGGGCCGCGCTTGAGTTCTTCGAGGTGGATGCGGCCAGGTTCCCGGCCGTCGGCCTGGCCCGCTCCGCAGGCGAGCTGGGAGGGATCGTCCCGGCCGTGCTCAACGCCGCCAACGAGGTGGCCGTTGCCGCCTTCCTGGAGCGGCGCATCGGCTACGACGCCATCGTGTCCCTTGTCGGCGATGCGGTCGGAGCCGTGGCCAACGTGACCGACCCCTCGCTCGGCGACGTCCTCGACGCTGACGCCTGGGCGCGTCGCTTCACCACCGAACGAATCGGCGGGGCTGTGACCAGCGCATGACCCTCGACATCCTGGCCATCGTCGGGGCGGTCGTCCTGGTGCTTCTCACCGTGGTGCTCGTCCACGAAGGCGGCCATTTCATCGTCGGCAAGCTGTGCGGCATCCGCGTCGACGAATTCGCCGTGGGCTTCGGTCCGCGGATCGCTGCCAGAACGATCGGCGAGACCACGTACTCGCTGCGCATCATCCCGGCCGGCGGCTTCGTGCGCATGGCCGGCATGCTCGGCCTCGCCGGCGAGGCTGACGCGGGGGAGCGCAACTTCTACCGGGCGTCCATCCCGAAACGGCTGGCCACGATCATGGCGGGGATCGTCTCCAACATGATCTTCGCGGGCCTCCTGTTCACCGCCCTCCAGATGCTGCCCAACGGCTCCCAGGTGCAGCCGGGCGCAGCCGCCCAACAGGCCGGCCTGCGCGACGGCGACGTGATCCTCAGCGTCGACGGCCGGGTCATCCGCCACGACACCGCCGCCGACGTGTCCAACGACCTGCACGCCGCCACCGCGAACGCGGCCGGCCACCCCATGGTGGTCGTCTACAGCTCCGGCTCTTCGATCCACAGGACCACGATCGTGCCCTCGCTGATCATCGTCAACGGGATCACGGCGCCGGCCGGCCCGAGCCCATCGGCGTCGCCGCCGCCCTCGTCGAACGCCGCCCCGGTGACCACGGTCGCCGACCTGCCCCTGGGCGAGGAGTTCGTCGTCACCGCTGTCGACGGCCACGCCGTGTCGAGTGGTGACCCCGCGAAGGTTGCGGGGGGCAGCGGTCCGGCCACCGTCTCCGGGTTCCTGATCAACGCCGACGGCACCCGGGGGCCCACCTACGCACACCTGGCCGCGTCGGGGATCACCGATGGCAGTGGCAAGGACGGCGCGATCCAGGCAGCGTGGCGCCTCGGGGTGTCGCCCAACTTCGACGGCGAGCCGGTGGTGCAGGCCCTGGCCGACGGCTTCGGCCAGATCCCGACCTTCGTCACGACCACCTTCACCGACCTGTCCAACCTGATCACCAACCCCAAGAGCGGCGGCATCACCGGCCCCCAGGGGTTGTCAGGGCCGGTGGGAATCGTGCGAGAGACCGTCACGGCGACCCACCAGGGAGGCCGCTCGCTGGCCTTCTGGATCGCGTTCGTGAGCATGAACCTCGGGCTCGTCAACGTTCTGCCGATCCCGTTCCTCGACGGGGGCAAGGCGTTCCTCATCGTTATCGAGGCGATCCGCCGCCGCCGCCTCGATCCCCGCCGCGAAGCCCTCATCTACGCCATCGGGCTGGCCGCCGTTGTGCTGTTTGCCATCTATGTCACCATCGGAGACGTCACCAGACCCCAATGAGCACGATCACCCGCCGCGCCACCATCCCCGTCAACGTCGGCGGCGTCGTCGTCGGGGGAGCTGCCCCGATCCCGGTGCAGACCATGACCAAGACGCAGACCGAGGATGTCAGCGCCACGCTTGCCCAGATCGAGCGCGCCGCCAAGGCGGGAGCCGACATCATCCGGGTCACCTGCGACACGCCGGAGGCCGGCGTGGCCATGCGCGAGATCGTCAAGGGGTCGCCGATCCCGGTGATCGCCGACGTCCACTACGACGCGCCACTGGCACTGCGCGCGCTGGAGGCCGGCATCGCCTGCCTGCGCCTCAACCCCGGCAACATCACCGACCCCAGCAAGGTGCGTGACATCGCCAACGAGGCGGCCGCGCGCAACGTGCCGATCCGGATCGGTGTCAACAGCGGCAGCATCCCGCAGCGCAAGGAACTGGATCGCGGCCGCGGGGCGAGCATCGACGAGACGGCCGGGCACATGGTGGATGCAGCCCTCGGCCACATCCGCATCCTCGAGGAACTCGACTTCCGGAACATCAAGGTGTCGCTCAAGGCGAGCGACGTTCTCACCAACATCGCCGTCAACCGCAGGTTCGTCGCGCTCGGCAACCGTTACCCGCTGCACCTCGGCCTCACCGAGGCCGGCCCCGTGGAGTCGGGCAGCGTCAAGAGCGCCATGGGCATCGGCATCCTGCTCGCCGAGGGCATCGGCGACACCATCCGCGTCTCGCTGGTCGGCGAGCCTGAGGACGAGGTCCGGGTGGGCCGGCAGATCCTCCAGAACCTCAGCGAGAAGGGGAACGGCCCCAACCTCATCGCCTGCCCCACCTGCGGCCGCCTCGAGATCGACATGTTCCCGATGGTGGCGCGTGTCGAGGAGGCGCTCCGCGACGTCCGGCGCACCATCAACGTCTCGGTGATGGGCTGCGTGGTCAACGGTCCCGGCGAGGGCATGCACGCCGACATCGGTATCGCCGGCGGTCGCCAGAAGGGGATCCTCTACCGCGGCGGCAAGGTGATCGCCTCGCTTCCCCAGGAACAGCTGATCGCGCAACTGATCGCGGAACTACAGGCGATCGCCGCCGAGGACGCGCGTTTGATCGCCGCGGGCGAGCCGCTGCCGACCGGCCTCGGGGACGGGGAGGCAGTCCTGCAACCGTTGCCCATGGCCGCCGGGTAAGACCACCCCGGCTGGGGATAGGCAACCGGCGCAGCCATCATCTGTAAGATGTGGCCCAGCGTGGACAGGCGGGTCCCCGCGGGCTCAGGACTTGCCGCCGCAGTGAGACGACTCTCGGTGAGCACCCTGCGGTACATCCTGGACAATTGGGACACCCTCGGGCCCCAGGTGGTCGTCCATCTCGAGACGGTCGGCCTGTGCGCGGTCATCGCCGGCGCCATCGGCATTGCGCTCGGCATTGTCGCTGCGCGCTCGGATCGCTTCGCCACGATCATCCTCGCGGTCACCAGCACCATCCTCACCATCCCGAGCTTTGCCCTCTTCGGGCTCCTCTCCATCTGGTTCGGCCTCGGCAACCCGCCAGTCGTCATCGGCCTGATCCTCTACGCCCTGCTTCCGATCGTGCGCAACACGAGGGCCGGGATCGCGGCAGTGGACCCGGCCGTCTCCGAAGCCGCTCGCGGCATGGGCATGAACCCGCTCCAGGTGCTGACCCGGGTCCAGCTGCCCCTGGCGATCCCGGTCATCCTCGGCGGCCTCCGGCAGGCGACGGTGATGATCGTCGCCATCGCCACGGTGGGCGCGGCGGTGGGAGCGAACAACCTGGGCCAGCCCATCTTCTCCGCGCTGACCCGCGACACCGGAACTCTCGAGCAGGTGCTCGCGGGGATCATCCCAGTCGCCCTGATAGGCATCATCGCGGACGCGGGGCTGGCCACCGTGCAGAGGTTCCTCGCCAAGGGACGGGTCAGCGTGGCGGCGACATGATCACGTTCGACCGCGTCACCAAACGCTACGGCGGCGCGGACGCAGTGCAGGAGCTCTCGCTCGAGGTTCCCTCCGGGGAGATCGTGATCTTCGTCGGCCCCTCAGGCTGCGGCAAGACCACCTCGCTGAAGATGATCAACCGCCTGATCGAGCCGACCTCCGGCGTCATCAGCATCGATGGGAACGACACGGCGCACGTGGACGTCAACGAGCTGCGAAGGTCCATCGGGTACGTCATCCAGCAGATCGGGTTGTTCCCGCACTACACGGTGGCAGAGAACGTGGCCACCGTCCCTCGGCTGGAGAAATGGGACAAGCAGCGGATCGCCGCCCGGGTGGAGGAACTCCTCGATCTCGTCGGTCTGCCCGCAGCCGACTACGCCAAGAGGCTGCCGGCCGAGCTGAGTGGCGGGGAGCGCCAGCGTGTTGGCGTCGCACGCGCGCTGGCCGTCGACCCCAACATCCTGCTCATGGACGAGCCGTTCGGGGCCATCGATCCAATCGCGCGAGAGAGGCTGCAGAACGAGCTGCTCCGCTTGCAGCAGCTGGTGCGCAAGACCATCGTCTTCGTGACTCATGACATCGACGAGGCGATCCGGCTCGGTGACCGTGTTGCGCTCTTCTCAAAGGGCGGGCACCTGCAGCAGTACGCGACTCCTGCGGAGATGCTGGCGCACCCGGCCAACGACTTCGTCGCCGATTTCCTCGGTGAGGGACGCATGGTGCGGCGCCTCTCGCTCATCACCGTGCGGGACATCCCGCTCACACAGCTGAACGGCGCACCCACGCCAATGGAGGCCGTTGACGCTGGGGCAACTCTTCGTGACGCGTTGGATGCGGTGCTGCGCGCCGAGGACGGCCGCGTGCGCGTGACCGACGCAGGCGCGACGCTGGGCATCGTCGACGCAGACGTCATCCGGCGAGCGTCGCGATGAGCGGTGTGGCTGCAAGGCAACGCGGTATCGACCTGACTCGGGTGCGGCTCTTCAGCATCCCGATTGCCGTGTTGATCGGGCTGGCCGTCGCTTCGGCGCTGTACCACACGATCAGCGGGTCGATCGCCGACGACCAGATCCTCAACTACGACTTCCTGGCGGCTCGCCTGGTCGAACACCTGATGCTGTCAGGGATCTCGTTTGCGATCGTCGCGGTGCTCTTCGTCCCTCTCGGCATCGCCATCGCCGGCGCGGGCCGGCTGGTGCGCACACCGGTGTTCCTGCTCGCCAACGTGGGCCAGGCGGTCCCGGGGATCGGTATCCTGGTCCTGCTCTACGCGTTCCTGGGCCTCGGCCAGGAGCCGACGATCATCGCGCTCGTCGCATATGGCGCACTGCCGGTTCTGCGCAACACGGTCGCGGGCATCCAGAGCGTTGACCCCGCCGCGGTCGAGGCTGCGCGAGGCATGGGCATGACGCGGTGGCAGGGGATGTATCGCGTCCAGCTGCCGCTGGCGTCACCGCTCATCTTCGCCGGGTTGCGCACCTCGCTCGTGCTGATCATCGGCACGGCTACACTCGGCAGCTTTATCGGAGGAGGGGGCCTCGGTGTGGTGATCGCCTCCGGCATCAACATCTCCAATCGCATCATCTTCGTGGGGGCGGTCATGGTGGCCACCCTCGCCCTTCTTGCCGACTGGGCGCTTTCACTGGTGGAGCGCATGACCGTGCCGCGAATCATCACAACGTGACGGAGAGGAGACCCCGATGAACCGGAAAGCCATAGCCGCGATGTGTCTTGCTGTCTCAGGGACGGTGGCGTCCTGTGGGAACAGCACCAACAACACCACGAGCAGCAGCGGAGGAGGCGGCGGCCCGAGCTCCTCCTCGGTCAAGATCTGCATCCTGTCGGAGTTCCGCACGAGGCCGGATGGCCTCCCGGGCCTCGAGTCGAAGTACAACGCCGCCTTCAGCAAGGCGACGTTCACGGACATCGGCAACACGGCGGAGAAGACCATCGCCAACGGCCAGTGCACCGCGGGCGAGGTGTTCACCACCGACTCAGCCATCAAGGCCAACAACCTGTATGTCCTGCAGGATGACAAGAACCTGTTCCCGCCGGACAACGCCGGCCTGGTGGTGCGTGCAAGCGTGCTGCAGCAGCACCCGGCCATCGCCAACCTCATGGCGCCGGTCGCCGCCAAGCTGGATATCGCCACCATGGTCGCCCTCAACGGCATGGTCGAGATCCAGAACCTGAAGGTCGCCGACGTGGCCAAGACCTGGTTGACCCAGAATGGCTTCCTCGCGTCCAGCTACGGCGGCGGCGGTGGAACCAACGGCTCCGGGTCCGGCTGTGCAACGGCCTCCGGCTCGGACGGTGGCGGCGCGCATGTCAGCGTCGGTGTCAAGGGCTTCGCCGAGGAGCAGTTGCTCGGTGCCATGACCAAGCTGGTCCTCGAGGCACACAACTTCGTCGTCGATGACACCTTCCAGGCCAAGGACAAGGCACTGGGCCAAGCCCTCACCGCAGGCTCGGTCGACATGATCTGGCAGTACACCGGCACCGAGCTGACCGACTACCTGGGGCTCGCCACCGGTGCCTTCCCGACCGCGCTGGATGACGCGTTCAACTTCGTCGCGCAGAAGGACGCACCGAACGGGCTGTGCTGGACGTCGGAGACCAAGTTCACCGACACCAACGGCGTGGCCATCAAGGCTGCCGCCCGGGCCACCTTCGGAGACACCCTCTCGTCGTTCGGCGCCTACCTGGCGTCGCACTAGCCGCAAGGGCCGAGCAGCCGGTTCCCCGGTCACGATGACCACGGGGGAGCCGGCTGCGAGGCCAACCCTATACTCGGCCGCCATGGCCCGGGAGCACAGCCTCAGTCAGATCGCCTCCAAGAGCGAGGACTTCGACCGCTGGTACGTCGACGTCGTTCGCCGTGCTGAACTCGCCGACTACACGCCGGTGCGCGGCTGCATGGTGATCCGCCCGTACGGATACGCGCTCTGGGAGCGCACCCGCGACGCGCTCGACGCCATGTTCAAGCGGACCGGCCACGAGAACATGTACTTCCCCCTGCTGATCCCGGAGAGCGTGCTGGCCAAGGAGGCCGAGCACGTCGAGGGCTTCGCCCCCGAGGTGTTCTGGGTCACGCAGGGCGGCAACCGCGACCTCGAGGAACGGCTGGCGATTCGCCCCACCAGTGAAGCGATCATCTGCACGCTCTACGCCGACTGGATCCACTCATGGCGCGACCTCCCGGTCCTCATCAACCAGTGGTGCAACGTCGCGCGATGGGAGAAGCGCACCCGCCTCTTCCTGCGCACGTCCGAATTCCTCTGGCAGGAGGGCCACACCTTCCACGCCACCGACGAGGAGGCGGCCGCCGAGGTCGACACCATGCTGGAGTGTTACCGCGAGCTGGCCGAGGACTGGCTGGCGATGCCGGTCATCAAGGGGCGCAAGACGAACTCGGAGAAGTTCGCCGGCGCCCGCTACACGCTCAGCATCGAGGCGATGATGTCCGACGGTTGGGCCCTCCAGGCGGGCACGTCACACCACCTGGCCCAGAACTTCACCACGGCGTACGGGATCAAGTACACAGACAGGACCAACAGCGAGCAGCATCCCTTCCAGACATCCTGGGGCCTGTCGACGCGGATCATCGGCGGGCTGATCATGGCCCACGGCGACGAGGCCGGCCTGATCATCCCGCCGCGGGTGGCGCCGATACAGGTCGCGGTGGTGCCGATTGCGCGCAGCAACGACGAGGACGCGGCACGGCTGGTCGAGGAGGCCTGCGCCCGGCTCGAACGCGAGGCAGGGCCCGACGTCCGCATCCGGGTCGACCGCCGCGATGGTCTTCGCCCCGGCGACAAGTTCGCGCACTGGGAACTCCGCGGCGTGCCGCTGCGCATCACCGTCGGCGCCCGGGACCTGGGAGACGGCCAGGTCACCGTGGTCCGCCGTGTCGACGGCGGACAGACCCAGGAGCCGCTCGAGGGCCTGGGCGTCCGTCTGCCCGACATGCTCGCTGCCGCCCAGGCCGCGACGCGAGCACGGGCCCAGCGGCTCCTCGATGAGCGCAGCGTCGACGTGGCCTCGCTCGATGAGCTGATCGCCGCCTTCGCCGAGCGGGCGGTCTTCGCCAGCGGGCCGTTCTGCAACCTCGAGGAGTGCGAGACCGCCGTCAAGGCCGCGGTGCACGCCGCGACGGTGCGCCATCTGCGGGCCGACCGAAGCGCCGACGGCGCGCCCTGCATCGCCTGCGAGCGGCCGGCTCAAGACGTCGCGCTCATCGCCCGCGCCTACTGAGCAACCACGGCCACCACCTCGGATGGTGGCAAACCTGTCGCAAATTGCCGACATCCTGTCGCGGCGTGCCGCAGTTCAGTTCCGGAGCCCGCGTGAGTACGGCTGCGAACAGACGCATTCCGGCAGGCGCGCCATCGTGGCCGCGGACTGGGGACCACCCTCGCTCACGAGGCAAGAACTGTGCCTGCGCCGCGCGTCGACCCGTCAAAAAGACCTCGCGCTCGGGCAGCGCGTGCCCGAAACATCGTTCGCGTCCTCGGCAACGAGCTTCCCCGGCAGAGAGCCGCCGATGCGGACGCGCTGCTGCTGACCATGCTGGCGCTCTTCAACGACTCCGACGACATGGACGCAGCCATCCAGCAGGCGCTCGCCATGATCACCCCCGCGATCGGTGGACGCGTCGGAGAGATCTGGCTGACCGGCGGCACGTCACGGCGCGCGGGGCTGCGCTACTCCTTCTCCGACGGGTCCCGTGGTACGCGCGCATTCGAGGCCGCAGGGAGGGCGCTCGGGGTCAGTGCCGGGCCTGATTTCGTGGTCCGGGTGCTCAAGAGCGGCCGCGGCTGCTCGCTGCCGATGAGCGCCGCACACGCCGCAGCGGAACGTTCCGCTGAGGCAGCCGCGCTGGGTGTCCACGCCGCCTTCGCGTACCCGATCCGCACCAGGACACATGTTGTCGGTGTGCTCGCCGTGTTCACCGACGACGGCGAACGGCCCCACAGGGCGGCCCTCGACGTCATGCCGGCCGTGTGTCACCACATCGGGCGCTTCCTCGAGCGCGCCCGCGCCGGTGACGCGGTCCAGGAGACCGCCAGGGAGCTGTCCGAGCTGGCCTCGACCGATTCACTCACCGGGTTGAAGAACCGGCGTGAATTCGACCGTGCCCTGCGGACCATCCCCCGGCAGCCGTTCGCAATCCTCTCGCTGGACGTGGATCGCCTCAAGGAGATCAACGACACCCAGGGGCATCCCGCCGGTGATGCACTCCTGCGCACGGTGGGCAACACCCTCGGGCTCATCGTGCGCGGCTGGGACGTCATGGCTCGAGTGGGCGGCGACGAGTTTGCGGCGCTGCTGCCCGGGGTCGGCGTCTTCGGTGCGAGCCTGGTGGCTGAGCGCATGCGCCTGGCCATGCACAGCCTGGCGGTGCCGTCCGGGGCCGTGCGGATCACGGTCGGGTGGAGCGCAGCGCCGGCCGGGGCTGACCCGGTGTCGGTGTGGCACCGCGCCGACGAATCCCTCTACAAGGCCAAGCGCGAGGGCGGCGACCGGGTCACGGGCTGCTCGTACGAGCGCGGCGAGGCGGGTGACATCGCCGACCGGTCGTACTCGGACGTCGTCATGCGGATCCTTCAGGGGGGGCCGGTGTCCACCATGTACCAACCCATCGTCGACCTCGGAAGCGGTTCGGTCGTGGGCTACGAGGCCCTCGCCCGGCCAGAGGGTTTCGCTGCCATGGACACGGTCGAGGCGGTGTTCGAGGCTGCGCGGGTCGGCGGCCACATTCGCGATCTCGACTGGGTGTGCCGGCGTCGGGCTGTCGAGGAGGCGGTCGGCCTCCCGGAGGACGCCTCGCTCTTCCTCAACATCAGCGCGGCCGCCCTCCTCGACCCCATTCACGGTGTCGACCAGCTGCTCCTGCTCCTGATGTCGGCACAGCGCGCCCCGAACACCGTGGTCCTTGAGATCACCGAGCACGAGCTGATCCGCGATTACGAAGCGCTCAGCCGCGTCCTCGCCTCCTATCGCGCCGAGGGCATCCGCTTTGCCCTCGACGACGTCGGTGAGGGGCACTCCACCCTCGAGTTGCTCGCCGCCTCGGCCAGCGAGTTCCTGAAGCTGGGACGCAGCGTCACCATGACCTCGAGCCGCCTCGGGTCGCGCGCGGCCATGGAAGCGACCGTGGCGTTCGCGAGAGCCAGCGGTGCTGTCGTCATCGCCGAGGGTGTCGAGAACGAGTTCGTGGCCGACCTGATGAAGGCGGCCGGGATCAGACTGGGGCAGGGCTTCGGGCTCGGCAAGCCGACTGCGGCCGCCGAGGTCGAGGACGTGGGTGCAGCCCTCGCCGGTCGCGCCGCGCTCAGCGGCCTGCGCCCCCGTCGCGCGACCCGCACCGGCCACAGGACGGCTGCCCAGGAGTAGCCGCGGCGGTCCGCAGACCGGCAGGGGACAGGTTCGAGTTGATCGTGAGCCGGGTACCATGATCAGGGAGATGGCGATCGACGAACTCCTCTCCAAGACCGCGTACCTCCGGGACGAGGAACGCGAGGTGTTGCAACGCGCCTACGCCCTTGCCGAGCGCGCCCACGATGGTCAGTCCCGGCTGAGCGGCGAACCCTACGTCACCCACCCGCTTGCGGTCGCGGGCATCCTCGCCGATCTCGGGCTCGACGCCGACACCCTCACCGCCGCGCTGCTCCATGACACCGTCGAGGACACCGCCGTCACCCGCGAGCAGGTCGCGGACCAGTTCGGCGTCCACGTGGCCAAGCTCGTCGACGGGGTCACCAAGCTCGGCAAGATCCATGTCCACACGCGCGAGCAGGCCCAGGCGGAGAACATCCGCAAGATGCTCGTGGCCATGGCGGAGGACATCCGCGTGGTGCTGATCAAGCTGGGCGACAGGCTCCACAACATGCGCACGGTGGGGGCGCACACCGAGGAACGCCGCCTGCGCATCTCGCGTGAGACGCTCGACATCTACGCGCCGCTGGCTCACCGCCTCGGCATCTGGCAGATCAAGGGCGAGCTCGAGGATCTCGCGTTCGCGCAACTCGACCCAGACAACCACCGCGCCGTCGCGGCCCTGGTCAGCAAGGCCGCCGAGGACCGGGGAGCCTTCATCAAGGACGTCACCGAGATCCTCCAGCGCGAGTTCGAGAGGCTGGACATCGCCGCCGAGTTCTCGGGCCGCCCCAAGCACATCTACAGCATCCACGACAAGATGGAGCGCTCCCACAAGGAGTTCGACGAGATCTACGACCTGATCGCGTTGCGCGTTCTCGTGGAGAGCATCAAGGACTGCTACGGCGCCCTGGGGACGATCCACTCGCTGTGGAAGCCGATCCCGGGCCGCTTCAAGGACTACATCGCCATGCCCAAGGGCAACGGTTACCAGTCATTGCACACCACCGTGGTGTCGCACACCGGGGAGCCCATGGAGGTGCAGATCCGCACCAAGGAGATGCACAGCACAGCGGAATACGGCATCGCCGCGCACTGGCACTACAAGGAGGGCGCGCAGCCGACCCGTTTCGACGAACGCTACGGCTGGCTTCGCCTGCTCATGGACTGGCAGAAGGAGGTGCTCGACGCAGAGGCCTTCGTCGACACCGTCAAGGTCGACATCTTCCAGGACGAGGTGTTCGTGTTCACTCCCAAGGGGGATGTGCGCTCGCTGCCTGTGGGAAGCACGCCCGTCGACTTCGCGTACCGCGTCCACACCGACGTCGGCCACCACTGCATCGGGGCCAAGGTGAACAGCCGCATGGTGGCGCTCGACTACCACCTCCAGAACGGCGACATCGTCGAGGTGCTCACCACCAAGGGCGCCCACGCCCCCAGCCGTGACTGGCTCACCTTCGTGAAGACGAGCAGTGCCAGGGAGAAGATCCGCAGCTGGTTCAAGAAGGAGCGCCGCGAGGAGAACGTCCAGAAGGGCCGCGAGCAGCTCGACAAGGAGTTCCGCCGGCTCCGCCAGCAGGCACTCGGATCGCTCAAGGACGAGCGCCTGCTCGAGCTTGCCGAGGATTTCAAGTTCACCACCATCGACGACTTCCTCGCCGCGGTCGGGTACGGCGATGTCAGCGCTCGCGGGGTGGTGCTGCGCTACAGCGACCGCGAGTCGCCGGACCAGGCCAGCGAGACCACGGTGCTGGGCATCCCGCTCACCAGCTCGCCGCCGGCCAGCGACGGCCACGTCCGCGTGCACGGCATGACCGACATGCTGACCACGCTGGCGCAGTGCTGCAAGCCGCTCGTCGGCGACACAGTGCGCGGCTACATCACCCGCGGCAAGGGGGTCACCGTGCATCGTGCGGACTGCGTCAACGTCCGCAACGCAGCCGACCCCGACCGCATCGTCGAGGTGGAATGGGAACGCGGCAACCACCAGGTGTTCCCGGTCAACATCAAGATCGAGGCATGGGATCGCACCGGCCTGCTCCGCGACATCGCCGCCGTCATCGCGGAGTCGAAGATCAACCTCTCGGGAGCGGACGTCCAGGTGTACGACGACCGCACCGCGGTGATCTCCACCATCGTGGAGATCGCCAACCTCACCCAGCTCAGCCGTCTCCTCGAACGCCTCGAGGGCGTGCGCGACGTGCACACAGTGGCGCGCGAAGCCGTCTGAGCCTGCCTGCGCCGCGGGCCGGGGGGGTCTCCTGCGACGGGGGCGCCGGTACACTCGGGCGGCGATGAGCCAGATCACACTGCCGCGCGGCACCAGGGACCTGCTGCCCGACGAGGCGCCCGCATGGCGCTGGGTCCACGAGCTGCACGCGGCCGCGGCGGCGCGGCACGGCTACCGATACATCGATACACCCATCTTCGAGCAGACCGAGCTGTTCTCCCGCGGCGTCGGCGGCGGCACCGACATCGTCGAGAAGGAGATGTACACGTTCACCGATCGCGGCGGCCGCTCGATGACCCTCCGCCCGGAGGGAACGGCGCCCGTGCTTCGCGCCGTCCTCGGCGCCCACCTCGAACAGGTCCTCCGGCCTGTGCGCGTGCACTACGCGATGCCCATGTTCCGCTACGACAGGCCGCAGGCGGGTCGGTACCGTCAGTTTGCCCAGCTCGGTGTGGAATGCATCGGCGAACGCGACCCGTCCTACGACGCCGAGGTGATCGAGGTGGCGTGGCGGTTCATGGCCGACATGCACATCGACGGGGTCGAGGTGCAGGTCAACAGCCTCGGCGACCGCGACGACCGTCTGCGCTATCGCGAAGCGCTGGTGGCCTACTACACGCCACTGCGCGACTCGCTGTGCGAGGACTGCCGTCGCCGCCTCGACATCAACCCTCTACGCCTCCTCGACTGCAAGCGCGACGCCCAGTACGTCGCCGCCGCCCCGCTGCTCGGCGACCACCTCGGCGAGGCCAGCCGCGACTACTTCGCGGGCGTGGTCACGCAACTGGAGGGCGCCGCCATCCCCCACGTGCACAACCAGCGATTGGTTCGTGGGCTCGACTACTACGCGCACACGGCCTTCGAGTTCTGGCACACGTCGCTGGCGGGCGCGCAGAACGCGCTCGGCGGCGGCGGCCGCTACGACGGGCTCGCCGAGGAACTGGGTTTCAGCCCCACCCCCGGGGTGGGCTACGCGCTCGGCGTCGAACGGTTGCTCCGCATCGCCGCCGACCAGCAGGCGGCCCCCGGGCCGCGACCCTCGGCGCAGGTGGTGGTGTGCACAGCGTCGGCGGCCGCCGTCAGCCAGGGCCAGCAACTGGCCCGCGAGCTTCGCAACCGCGCGCTCGTGGTCGCCGACGTGAGCGGTCGCAGCCTCGAGAAGAAGCTGCGTGAGGCGGGACGTCTGGGCGCCCGGCTGGCGCTGCTCGTCGGGCTCGAGGAGGGACTCATCCTGCGCGACCTCCAGACCCGTGACCAGCACGTGATCACCGATGAGACGGCGTTGGACGCCGTGTCCGAGGCGCTGCTGCGGGCGGCGGGGGAGCCCGCACCATGAGCACCGAGCGCACCGCCTGCGGCGCGCCGCGCGCGGCCGACGCCGGCTCGGAGGTCACCGTCTTCGGCTGGGTGGACCGGCGCCGCGACCACGGCAACCTGATCTTTCTCGACCTCCGCGACCACAGCGGCATCCTCCAGGTGGTGATCAACCCGCAGACCGCGCCGGCGGCGCACGCGGCGGCGCACGGCGTGCGCCTCGAATACGTTCTGCGTGTGCGTGGGAAGCTGCAACGGCGCACCGCCCAGAACGTCAACACCCGTATCGACACGGGCGAGGTCGAGCTCCACGCCGAAGAGTGCACCGTGCTCTCCGTGGCCGCCACGCCGCCTTTCCCGGTGAACGAGGAGACCGACGTCGAGGAGGCGCTGCGTCTGCGTCACCGCTACCTCGACCTGCGCCGCCCGCGGTTGCAACGCAACCTCCGCCGCCGCGCCACCTTCATCGCCAAGTTGCGCGCGGCGATGACCGAGATGGGGTTCACCGAGATCGAGACGCCGATGATGATCAGGGCCACGCCCGAGGGGGCGCGCGACTACCTGGTGCCGAGCCGCCTCCAGCACGGCAGCTTCTACGCGCTGCCGCAGTCGCCACAACTCTACAAACAGCTGTGCATGGTCGCCGGTCTCGATCGCTATTTCCAGGTCGCGCGCTGCATGCGCGACGAGGACCTCCGTGCCGACCGCCAGCCCGAGTTCACCCAGCTCGACGTCGAGATGTCGTTCGTGGACGAGGAGGATGTCTTCGCGGTCCTGGAGCGGGCCATCTCGACGGCGTGGACGGCGAGCGGATTCCGCGGCGCGATCACCACCCCGTTCCCGCGCCTCACCTGGCGCGAGGCGATGGACCGCTACGGCGTCGACAAGCCGGACGTACGCTTCGCCATGGAGCTGTGCGACCTCACCGAAACGGTGCGCGGCTGCGGGTTCCGGGTCTTCGGCGACGCCGTGTCGAGTGGCGGCGTGGTCAAGGGGATCACGGTGACAGGCGGCGCAGACCTCACCCGCAGCGACATCGAGGGCCGGCTCACCGACGTGGTGCGCACCTTCCAAGCCCGCGGCCTCGCCTACCTGTGGCGCCGCGAGACGGGCTGGGTCGGGGGGATCGCCAAGTTCTTCAGTGACGCCGAGCTCGAGGCCATCGGCGAGGCCACCGGGGCCAGGGTCGGCGACGCCGTGCTGATGGTCGCCGACCGGCTGTCCGTGGTGGCAGCGGCGCTGGGAGCACTGCGCAACCACGTCGCCCGGGAGCGCTCGCTCACCGAACCCGACGAGATGGCCATGGTCTGGGTGACCGAGTTCCCCATGTTCGAGCGCGACGAGGAGACGGGTGAGGTGACCCCGCTTCACCACCCTTTCACCATGGTCCACAGCGAGGACGTCGACCTCCTCGAGAGTGAGCCATTGCGCATCCGTTCGCGCGCCTACGACATCGTTCTCAACGGCCGGGAGATCGGCAGCGGCAGCATCCGCATCACCGACCCCGCCATCCAGCAGCGGGTCTTCGCAGCCATCGGAATCGACGAGGAGGCGGCGCGGCGCAAATTCGGCTTCCTTCTCGAGGCCTTCCAGTACGGGGTGCCGCCCCACGGCGGCTTCGCTGCCGGCGTGGAGCGACTGGTCATGGAAGGGCTCGGTGAGGACAACATCCGCGACGTCATCGCCTTCCCCAAGAACCAGCAGGCCCAGGAGCCCATGACCGGCGCGCCGGCGACCGTGGAGGAGGACCAACTGCGCGACCTCGGCCTGTCCTTGCGCCCGGTCCCGCCCGCGCCGCCCCGGGCTGTTCCGCCTGAGTGACGGCTCTTGATCAGCGGGACCTTGCGGTAGGATCGGCATCAGCACCCGGCCGGTCGCAGCCATCCACATGCGGCTGGACCAACATCAAACGCATCGGGAACCTCATATTCGTCCGCCGGACCCCGTGCCTCCGCACCGTGCGCGTGGAGGGGGGAAGGCGTCGTGCGGGATCCCACCTGGTTCTTCGGGCTCAGCCCGGACAGCGCGGCCGCCGGGTGCCAACCGACTCGCCATCGGCGGGTCTGTTCGGGGCGACCTCGCACCGGGGTCGGCGCACCGCTCGGTAGGCTGAGGCGGTGAGCCCGGGCATCGTCCTCGCCGCCGTCATCGTTGCCATCGGGGCCCAGGTGACCCGGCTGCTCGCGCCACGGCGAGGCAACTACTTGGTCGCCGTGGTGTGCGCGGCGGCCGGCCTCCTGATCGCGGAGCTGGTGGCGCTCAGTGGTCACGGCGGCCCCTCCCTGGGCACCGTGCATCCCGCTGCCGATGCGGTGGGCATCGCCCTCGCCGAAGCTGTCGGCCTGGTTCTGTCTGCCCCGCGGCGGCTCGGTGGCCGATAATCCCGGCACAGCCTCTGTCGGCACCCACAGGAGCACTGCTGTGCGCTTCCCCCTCGGCCGATCCGGCCTGATCGCCGCCGCCGCCGCGGCCGGGGCGATCGTCTACTGGCGTGCCGGGGAGCGCAAGCGATCTCGACGGGCCGCCGACGAGATCGACGACGCGATTCTCGAGGGCCGTGAGGCGGCCGCCGCGCTGATGAGGGGCGGCGACGCCGGCACCCAACCGTTTGATCAACGCTGACAAGGGGTATTTCTGAAACAGGATGACACGGACCACGTCTGAGCTTCGACTGCCCGCCGATCCTGCGTACATCGTCGTCGCCAAGCGCGCCGCCTCGGCCTTTGCCGCGGTCGCGGGGTTTGACGTCGAGGCGGTGCACGACCTGACCATCGCCGTGGCCCAGGCATGCGAGAACGCGATCGCATGCGCCGTGCGGGTCGGGGGCGTCAGCGAAGGGCAGATCCGCCTCTCCTTCACCGTCGAGGGCACGCGCCTCGAGGTGCAGGTGCTGAGCAGCTGTGCGCGCGAGGTGGTCGCCCGGGCGGCGGCCGAGCGGCAGCTTGCTGTGGCAGAGGCGGTGGGCCGCGAGCGCCAAGAGGTGGCGGACGCCACCGACCTGGCACTCCGGCTCATGGGGCTGTTCGTCGACGACCACAGCTACAGGGTCGACGAGCGCACCGGTGGTCTGCGCGTCCGGTTGACGAAATACCGAGCGAGTTGACGATTGTGCCCCGTGACGACGGGGCCGGCGCCGAACCAGCGCGAACCATTCCCAAGCCGGCGCCGAGCGCACGCCGCGACCTCGTGCGCGGCCTTCTGCGCGAATACCGCGCCTCCCATGACACGGCTGTCCGCGACCGCCTGGTCGACCTGAACTCCGACCTCGTGCACTTCATCGCGAGGCGCTTCGCCAACCGCGGCGAGCCCCTCGAGGACATCGAGCAGGTCGGCTTCCTCGGGCTCATCCACGCGATCGAGCGCTTCGACCCCGAGCTGGGAAACGAGTTCAGCACCTTCGCAACTCCCACCATCATGGGGGAGATCCGCCGTTACTTCCGCGACCGCTCCTGGGCCGTCCGCGTGCCCCGACGGCTGCAGGAGAACCTGCTCCGCGTCAACGCCGCCGCGCAACAGCTCACGGGCGAGCTGGGTCGCTCACCCAGCATCTCCGAGATCGGCGAACGCATCGGTCTCGAGCCCGAGGACGTGCTCGCCGCGCTCGAGGTGTCGCCCGCCCAGCACACCGTCTCACTGGAGGCGGCCCCGGCCGGCCGTGGCGAGGAGGCGCTCACTCTCGGCGACCGGCTGGGGGCCGACGACAGCAACCTCGACCGCGTGGAGATGCGTGCCCTCCTCGAGCAGGCGATGGCTCACCTCAACCCGCGCGAGCGCGAGATCATGGCGCTGCGATTCGTCGAGGAGTTGCCTCAGACTGAGGTGGCCAAGCGGCTGGGAATCTCGCAGATGCACGTGTCGAGGCTGCAGCGCGCCGCGGTCGAGCACCTCCGCCGCGAAATGGGCGAGAACGTCCTGGTCTGACCTCGCCGCGGCGGGCGCGGCGGCGATGACCGGTTACACTTGCGCCGATTCCCCCTAATCCTCGGCTCGCGCCCGCGGGCCCCACAATTGGACGGGCGTTTGCGCACCCACGAGATCCGGGAACGTTTTCTCAGCTACTTCGAAGACCACGGACACCATCGTCTACCGAGCGCATCGCTGATCACACGCGACGATCCGTCCCTGCTCTTCACCGTGGCCGGCATGGTCCCGCTCAAGCCCTACATCACCGGGGAGCAGGCGCCCCCGGCACCGCTGCTCGTCTCCTGTCAGAAGTGCTTTCGCGGCCAGGGCCTGCGTGACGACATCTCCGAGGTGGGCGATGACACCCACCACACCTTCTTCGAGATGCTCGGCAACTGGTCGATCGGGGGATACTTCAAAGAGGGCGCGATGCGGCACGCGATCGAGTTCCTGACCACCGACTGCGGGTTGGCCATGGACCGGTTGTGGGTCAGCGTCTTCCCTGATGACCAAGAATCGGAGCGGCTGTGGCGCGATGCGATCGGCATGCTTCCCGAACGCATCGTGCGGGTCGCGGACAACTGGTGGCAGGCGGGCCTCACGGGGCCGTGCGGCTACGACAGCGAGATCTTCTGGGACCGCGGAGGGCCCTGCAGCTGCGGGCGAGCCGACTGCCAGCCGGACGACGACTGCGGTGGCAGCCGATGGGTTGAGCTCTGGAACCTCGTGTTCATGGAGTTCGACCAGGACCAAGCCGGCAACCGGCCGCCGCTCCCCAAGAAGACGGTTGACACCGGGATGAGCCTCGAGAGGCTCGCCTCCGTGGTCCAGGGGGTCGAGAGCGACTACGACACAGACGTCTTCACAGGCATCATCGCCTCGTTCGCCGAGCGGGTGGCCGAAGACGCGCCCTCACCCGCCCGCACGGCCAGCCTGCACGTCCTCGCCGACCACGTCCGGGCCGCCACCTTCCTGATCGCCGACGGCGTCCTCCCAGGCACCGAGGCGCGGGGCTACGTGCTCCGCCGCGTGATCCGCCGAGCGGCGATCCATGGCCGGCGCGTCGGGCTGCACGGGGGCCTTGTGCCGAGCATCGGCGCGGTCGTCGACGCCATGGGCGAGGCCTACCCAGAGATCGTCGGGAATCGCGAGCTTGTGGAGAGCACGCTGCGCGCGGAGGAGGACGCCTTTGCGCGAACTCTCGATGCCGGCGCCGACCGGCTCGCAGCGCTGCTCGAATCCGGTTCCGGAACCATCCCCGGCGAGGAGGCGTTCCGGCTTCATGACACCTTTGGCCTGCCCATCGAGCTGACCGTCGAGATGGCCGCGGAGCGGGGGGTCGCCGTCGACCGGCCGGGGTTCGAAGCCGCCATGGCCGAGCAGCGCGCGCGCAGCAAGGTGGCGCGCGTGCGCGTGGGGTTCGACGGCGGCCCGCAGCTGCCCGACACGCTCTTCGTCGGCTACGACGTCCTCGAGACGCCGGCCACGATCCTGCGGATCGGCGCCGAGGAGGCGCGCGAGATGCTTCCCGCGGGTGCCGAGGACGGTGTCCTCCTCGACCGCAGCCCCTTCTATGCCGAGGCAGGCGGTCAGGTCGGCGACACCGGTGACCTCGTCTTCGACGGCGGCCGAGCGCGCGTGCTCGACACCACCTACGCGGGCCCTGCCCGCGTCCACACTATCCGTGTGGAAGAGGGGACGCTCGCCACCGGGGCCAATGTCCGCGCCGTCGTCGACGCCGAGCGCCGGGCCCAGGTGGCCCGTCACCACAGCGCCACCCACTTCCTCAACCAGGGCCTGCGCGAGGTGCTGGGCGGCGGCGTCGTCCAGCGCGGCTCGTTCGTCGGCTCCGACCACGCCACATTCGACTTCTCGTTCCCCCGCGCCCTCACCGCCGGCGAGCTACGGGACGTCGAATCGCGGGTCAACCACCATGTGCGGGCCGACCTGCAGCGCAACGTCGACGTCATGTCACTGCCGGAGGCACGCGCCAGCGGTGCCATCGCGCTCCTCGACGAGAAGTACACGGAGAGCGTTCGTGTCGTCGACTTCGGCGGCTGGTCGCGCGAGCTGTGCGGTGGCACGCACGTCCACCACGCCGGTGAGGTCGGCGCGGCGATCATCGTCTCCGAGAGCAGCATCGGCCAGGGCGTGCGACGCATCGAGATGGTCGTGGGGGAGGCCGCCGAACGGCACTGGCAGGAGGCGTCCGACGCCCTCCAGCACACCGCTCGCGCGCTCAAGTCGCCGCCCGCCGACGTCCCCGCGCGCGTCACCGCCCTGCAGGAGCAGCTGCGTGCCACCCGACGCGAGCTTGAGCAGACCAGGCGCACCGTCGCGCTGCCGGGCGCCGGCGCGGGAACCGGCGGCCTCGAGGCATCCCCCGTCGACCTCGGCGGCGGACTCCGATACGTCCTGCTCGCCACCGACGTCGACGGCGACGCCGTTGTCGAGATCGCCGACCGCCTCTACGCCGAGCGGCTCGGCGGCGACGGGGTTGCCGTGGCGGTCGGCGTGGACAGCTTCGCCATCAAGGCGGGCACAACCGCGCGCGATCGTGGCGTGCACGCCGGTGACCTCGCCAGCGCCGCCGCCGCCGTGATGGACGGCAAGGGCGGCGGCCGCCCCGACTTCGGTCGCGGCGGTATCAAGGATCCCGGCAAGCGAGAGCAGGGCATGACATGGATCCGCGCCGAGCTCACCCGGCTCGGCGAGGGCAACGGCTGATGAGCAAGCGCAAGTTCTCCCTGTTGCGCCGCCGCGCCGAGTTCAACACTCACTACACGATCCTCGACATCGGCACCGAGTTCGTCAAAGCGCTGATCGTCAAGCGCGAGGATGACAAGGGCATCGTGATCGGCGCGGCGCGGGTGCGCCAGCAGCTCACCGACATGCACGGTGGAGCTGTCGCCGACATCCAATCTGTGATTGACAACTGCGACCGGGCCCTCACCGAGGCCGAGGACATGTGCGAGGTGGTGCCGGGCCAGGCGGTGATGGGCATCGCGGGCGAGCAGGTGCGCGGATTCAGCACCACCATGACGCTGCCGCGCCCTCAACCGCAGGCGCGCATCTCCCAGTCCGACCTCGCCGCCGGGCTGCAGGCCGTGCAGCGCCGGGCGCTCAAGGAGGCCGTGCGGCAGATGTCACACGAGCTGGGCGTCGCGGAGGTCAACGTCAAGCTGGTCCACAGCACGATCACGTCGGTGCGCATCGACGGCTACGCGGTGAGCAACCCCATCGACTTCCAGGGCAACGTTGTGGACATCACTGTCTTCAACACGTTCGCCCCCCTGCACCACATCGGCGCGCTGCAGACCGTCGCCCAAGAACTTGACCTCGAGGTGGTGGCCACCGTCGCCGAGCCCTACGCCCTGGCACGAGGCTGCAACACCGAGGACATCGAGGAGCGCGGGGCGATCTTCATCGACGTCGGCGGCGGAACCACTGACGTTGCGCTGGTGCGCAACGGGGGCATCGAGGCGACGCGCATGTTCGCCCTCGGCGGCCGCTCGTTCACCAAGCGGCTCGCCGGCGAGCTGCAGATCTCCATGGGCGAGGCGGAGCGGTACAAGCTCTCCCATGGCGACGGCCGCCTCGTCGCCGAACAGGGAGCCCTGGCCCGCCAGGCCCTCACCCCCACGGCCGAAGTGCTCGCCCAGGGCGTCGCGCTGACCCTCGAGGAGCTGGCCGGTGATCAACCCCTGCCGGCCACCATCTGCCTTGCCGGGGGCGGTGCGGCCCTCCCCGAGGTCGCCGAGCAGCTCAGGGCCCTCGACTGGACCGAGACACTGCCGATGGCGCACGCGCCGTCGGTCCGGGTGCTGGGTCCCGAGGACGTGCAGCGCGTGTTCGACAGCACCGGGCTCCTCGTCGGGCCCCAGGACGTCACCCCGATGGGCCTCGCCCACCACGCCATCTCCATCGAGGACGAGGCCGATCAGCCGCTCGGAGGGCTGATGCGCCGCGTCCTCAAGACCATGAAGGTCTAGACGGTGCCAGAGGTCATCTACACGGAGACCAGCGACGAGATCGTCGACCTCGTCGAGAGGGTGCGTTCTGCGGTCGGTGCTGAGGTCGCCCTGGTGCTGGGCGCCGGCACCGCCGGCATGCAGACCCCGCTCAACGTCCGCCTTCTTCGCCAGCTGGGGACCAGCGCCGGCAAGAAGGTGTCGGTGATCAGTGGCGATCCCTACATCCAGGAGCTGTCACGCGTCGGGGGCCTGGCCACGTATGCGTCGGTGCCGGCCTTCGAGCGCGGCATCCAGACGGTGCGCCCGCACCCGGACGAGGGACAGCCCGGCACGTTCGTTGGCGCAGTCACCGCCGGTGCTGCCGCCGGCCTCGTCCAGCCACCTGGGCCTCCGCCACCACCACCACGCACCGCCACGGGCGCAACAGAGAAGCCGCGTGGCACCGGACGCCTTGCGGGACGGCGCCGGCCCCTGTACTTCGCGGCCGCCGGCCTGGTGATCATCGGGTTGATCCTCTTCCTTGTGGTGGCACCCTCCGCCAAGGTGACCATCACGCTGGTCGGCACCCAGGTCAGCGCCAACCCCACCATCCAGGGCAGCCCCGACCCCGCCAACGCCGGCCAGGCCGACCACATCGTCACCTCCGTGGTGACAAGTGCCCAATCGGCGCAGTTCACCGCCACACCGACGGGCAGGCAGGCGATCGCGGCGACACCGGCGACGGCGAGCCTGGTCATGCAGAGCAAGATCGCACCCGGCGCCCAGGTCACTGTCGGCCAGGGCTATGAGTTCGACACCACGAGCAGCCCACCAGCCAAGTTCACCGCGACCCAGACGGTGACCGTGACATTTCCGCAGACTTCGGGGGGCACCTTCGTGAACGGATCACCCGCGGTGCCGGTCCAGGCATCAGTCGCGGGCGCAGCCGCCAACGTTGCAGCCAACACGATCGTGATCATGAATCCGGATCCCTGCGCGTCGGGGAGCGGGAACCATTGCGGTACAGGCGACCTGACGGTGACCAATCCCGCCGCCGCCGCCGGGGGCGCCGACCCCAAGACCAACGTGATCGCCAGCACCACCGACGTCAACGGATGGAACGCACAGGTCACGCAAAGCGAACAGACGCTGACCACGCAGGTCAACCAGGACCTGGCCACCAAGGCTGCAGGCAAGACTGTCGCCAAGGACCCGGGGGGCAACGGGACCACCATCGCGTGCACGGTCACGCCACCCCTTCCCGCCCCCAACGCCGTCTTCGCGACCACCCAGGTCACGGTGGCCTGCAGCGGCAAGGCCGCCGTCTACAACCCCGCCGACATCACCAAGGCGGTGATGGCCGACCTCCAGCAACAGGTCGCCCAGGGAGACTCCCTGGCGACCAACGCGGTGACGTGCACCAAGCCGTCGGTGACCCAGGCTGCCGATGACGGCACCGTCGTCGCAAGCGTCCAGTGCACCGGCTTCTCGCGCCCGTCCATCGACCTCACGGCGCTCAGGGGCCAGCTCACCGGCCACAGCCCCGGCGACGTGCGCAACATCATCGAACACCATCTCAACCATGTGCAGAACGTCGTCGTGTCGCAGTCGCCGATCCCCTTCTTCTGGCTGCCGTTCTTCGCCAGCAGGATCGAGATCGACGAGTCGTTCGTGAACACGGCGGGCTCATGACCACGCCCGCCCTGGGTGTCGACGTCGGCACGGTGCGAGTGGGGGTTGCCGGGAGTGACGAGACCGGGATGCTGGCCACGCCGCTGCGCACCGTCCCGCGCACACCGGCCGCACGGCTGTGGCGCGAGCTGGCGGAGATCGTCGACGAGCGATCGCCACAGTGCATCGTGGTCGGCCTGCCCCGACGCCTCGACGGCAGCGAGGGTGAGTCGGCGGCGGACGCCCGCCGCGTCGCCGCCCAGGTGCGCGCCCGCACCGGCCTGCCCGTGGAGATGTGGGACGAGAGGTTCACGACCGCGGCGGCCGAGCGCAGCCTGATCGCCAACGGCCGCCGCCGTGCCCAGCGTCGCCGCAGCGTCGACGCCGTGGCGGCGAGCCTGCTCCTCCAGAGCTGGCTGGACGCGCGCGCCCGGACGACCACCTCGCGGTGAGGCGTGGGCAGGGCGGGCGCTGCGGTCTCGTGTTTGCGATCGTTGCCACGCTGGTCGTGCTGGCCGTGGCCGCCGGAGGTGCGTTTCTCTACGGGCGCACCCAGCTCGACCCCCCGGCCAGCAATGCCAACGCGCCGGTCACGATCACCGTCCACAACGGCGAGTCGGTCGACGCGCTGGTCAACGACCTCGCCGGCCACGGGCTCATCCGGAGCGCCTTCTGGTTCGGCTGGTATGCGCACCTGCAGGGCCTTGCGTCCAAGTTGGTGGCGGGCCATTTCGTGCTCGACGACGCCATGAGCGCCAGCTACATCGTGCAGCGCCTCGAGAGCCCGCCCCAGCTCGGCACCCGTCGGGTCCTCCTCACCGAGGGGCTCACCGCCGGTCAGATGGCGGCAAGGATCGCCGCCTCAGGCCTGAACATCACCGCCGCCCAGTATCTTGCCGAGGTGCGGAGCGGCAGCTTCACCGAGCCCTTCCTTGCCAGGCGTCCCAGCGGAGCGTCGCTGGAGGGATTCCTGTTCCCCGACACCTATGCCATCCCCGACAACGCCACCGCGCACGACGTCGTGCAGATGCAGCTCGCCGATTTCGCCAACAAGGCGATGCCCGTGCTCGCCGGTGTCGGCTCGCAGCAGCTCTACGCGACGGTGACCGTGGCGTCGATCACCGAGCGCGAGGCGGAGTTCGAGTCCGACCGGGCGCTGGTGGCAGGGGTGGTCGACAATCGCCTCGCCGCCGGCCAGCGGCTGCAACTCGACTCGACGGTGATCTACGGGCTGGGTCTCAGCGGTGGCACGCTGACGGCACAGCAGTTGGCGACCGACACCCCCTTCAACACATACCTCCACTCCGGACTGCCGCCGACTCCCATCTCCAACCCCGGCGTGGCGAGCATCACCGCGGCCGTCCACCCGGCGGCCACGCCGGATTTCTTCTTCATCTCCGACTGCAGCGGGCACAACCACTACAGCGTCACCGAGCAGCAGCATGAACAGCAGATCGCCCAGTACCTCAGCAAGCCCTGTGGCTGATGCCGTTTCCGGTGCTCTCCCTCTCTGCCTGATCGGCGAGGGCATCGCGTCGTCTCCCAGTCGCGTCATGCAGGAGGCGGCCCTGCGCGCGGTCGGACGCGAGGGCAGCTACGACATCGTCAACGTGGGTCCCGCACAACTTCCCGGCGTGCTCGCCGACCTTCGCGCCGGGCGCTGGCGCGGCGCCAACGTGACCACCCCGTACAAGTTCGCCCTTGCCTCGGTCTGCGACGAGTTGGAGGGCGACGCCGTGCTCGCCGGGGCGGTGAACACGATCGCCGTCACCGATGACGGAAGCCTCATCGGTGCCAACACCGACGCCGCGGGTTTCCAGATGGCTCTCGAGGGGCGGGCGCTCTGGCCGGAGCCCGAGAGCCGCGCGCTGGTCTTCGGGGCCGGCGGAGCCGCTGCCGCGGTGGTCCTCGCCCTCACCCGAGTCCCCGTGGTACGGACCACGATCGTGGCTCGGCGCATCAACACGGCACGGTCCCTCGTCGACCGGCTCACCACCGGCGGCGTCGAGGGTGACGTGGCGGTGGGACTGTGGGACGAGGACTATCTCGAACGCCTCATGGAGGCGGCCGACATCGTCGTCAATGCCACGGCGGCGGGAGCGGCCGACCTGCCGCTGACTCCCGCGCGACTGAGGCCGTCGTGTACGGTCGCCGACGTGCGCTACCGGCCGCGTCCCGTCGACCTGGTGGCCGCGTCGCTGGAGGCGGGCCTGCGCGCCTGTGACGGCGTCGACATGCTCCTCAACCAGGGGATGCTGAGCTTCCGGCGCTGGACAGGCCTGGAACCACCCTTCGACGCCGCTCGCGCGGCCCTGGAGGAGGCGCTCGGCCCATGAGCGCGACCGCCGCCGCCCTCGCCGTCCCCGTGGGCGCGGTCGCGGGACTGGGCGCTGGCTGGCTGTCGGTGGTGCTCGAACGCATCGAGCGGCTCGAGGCGGAGGACCGCGAGGACCGCGAGGCCCACACCCGGGAGGTCGAGGCGGCCGCGCACATGGCTCGCGAGGCGGGCTCAGCGCCCCCTCCGGAGCAGCCCTGGCCCGAGGACAGGTACGGCTGGACGGCGATCGAGCGCGTCCTCTGCCCCATCCTCGGCGCCATCGGGTTCGCCGCCTTCGCCGCCCACCAGCCGATCGGCTCGGGGCTGCTCATCGACCTGCTCTGGGTGACGGTGTTCGTGCAGATCTTCGGCTTCGACCTCAAGCACCGGCTCATCCTCAACCGGGTGACCTACCCGGGCGTCGTGGCGGCACTGGCGCTGTCCTTCGTCACCCCGGGCCTGACGTTCGTCCACGCGCTGGTTGGCGGTGCCGTCATCGGCGTCTTCTTCCTGCTCATGAACGTGATGACGCGGGGAGGCATCGGCCTGGGCGACGCCAAGCTCGGCGTGCTCATCGGGGCCACCTGCGGGATCACCCTCGACCTCGACCACGTCGGAGCCGTGTACGCCGTCATCTACGGCATCTTCCTGGGCGGCGTGGTTGCCCTCGTGCTCCTGCTCCTGCGCTTGCGCAGCCTCAAGGACCCCATCCCGTACGGCCCCTTCCTCTGCGTCGGCGCCGCGCTGGTGCTCTTCCGCGGCCTGTGATGCGCCCACCAGGGTGTCGCGGCCGAGCCTTCTAGAATCGCGGAATGTTGAGGTATCTCACCGCCGGCGAATCTCACGGTCCGCAATTGACCGTGATCGTCGAGGGCATCCCCGCCGGCCTCGAGCTCGACGCCACCCGCGACCTCCAGCCCGACCTGCGCCGCCGCCAGGGCGGCCATGGCCGGGGTAAGCGCCAGCAGATCGAGAGTGACAGCGCCACGATCACGGGCGGGGTGCGCGGCGGGCGCAGCCTCGGCTCGCCGATCGCGCTGACCATCGTCAACCGCGACTGGGACAACTGGAAGGGTCCCATGCAGGTGGAGGCCGACGGGTTCACCAAGAAGTCGGTGACACGCGTGCGCCCCGGCCACGCCGACCTCGCCGGCTTGCTCAAGTTCGACCTCGACGACGCTCGCGACGTTCTCGAGCGAGCGTCCGCCCGCGAGACCGCCGCGCGAGTCGCCGCCGGGGGCGTCGCCAGGGCGCTCCTCGCGGTGGCCGGCGTCTCGGTCACCTCCCACGTGGTCCGCATCGGCGGCGTCGTGGCCGACGAGCTCGTGGCCGGCAGCGACACCGCCGCGGTGGAGGAGTCGCCGGTGCGCTGTGCCGACCCCGCCGCCGGGGCGCGCATGGTCGAGGCGATCGACGCCGCCCGCGCCGCCGGCGACACCCTCGGCGGCACGGCTGTCGTCGCCGCCCACCACGTGGTGGCCGGGCTTGGCAGTTATGCGCAGTGGGACCGGAAGCTCGACGGCCGGATCGCGCAGGCGATGTGCAGCATCCCATCGGTGAAGGGCGTCGAGCTCGGCGACGCGCTGATCGCGGCGGCCAGCCCCGGCTCGGCGGTTCACGACCGGCCCGCGTACACGCCCGGGCGCGGCTTCCACCATCTCAGCAACCGCCAGGGCGGCCTCTCCGGTGGCGTGAGCAACGGCGAGGACGTCTGGACACGTGTGCACTTCAAGCCCATCTCGACGCTGCTGACGCCGCTGCGCAGCGTCGACGTGCGCACCGGCGAGGAGACCAACGCCCATTACGAGCGCAGCGACATCTGCGTCGTGCCGGCAGGAGCTGTCGTCGCGGAGGCCATGCTCGCCCTGGTGCTCGCGGCGGCGTTCCTGGAGAAGTTCGGCGGCGACTCCGTCGGCGAGTTCTGCCGCAACATCGCCTCCTACCGGGCCACCCTCGGCCGCCTCCGGTGAGCGCGGTCGGTCACGTCGTGCTCGTCGGGCTGCCCGGCAGTGGCAAGTCCACGGTCGCGCCGATCCTGGCCGGCCGCCTTGGGCGTGGCTTCGTCGACACCGACGCCGACGTCGAGAAGCGCCTGGGGATGAGCGTCGAACGTGTCTTCTCGGAGTTGGGGGAGGCGCGCTTCCGCGCCGAGGAGCGCCACACCGCCGAGGCTGCGCTGAACTCGTCCGAGCCGCTGGTCATCGCCGCTGGAGGCGGCCTCATCGCCCAGAGCGGGGCGATCGAGATCCTCGAGCGGCACGCCACCCTGGTCTGCCTCGACGCCGACGACGCCCACCTGGTCGACCGGCTGGGTGCGGACGGGGCGGTGCGTCCGCTGCTGGCGGGGTCGCCGCACGAGTCGCTACGCCATCTTCGCGCCGTGCGCAGCGCGGCCCACTCGCACGCGCACGTTCACATCCGCACTGACGGACGCACTCCCGAGGAGGTGGCCGACCGGGTGGCTGCAGCCCTGTCCGGCTCGGTCCGTGTGGCCACGGCTCACCCCTACCTGGTCCGGGTGGGCGCCGGGGCACTCGATCTCGTGGCCGAGCAGGTCCCCCCGACGGCGCGGCGGGTCGCGGTCATCGCCGACGAGGCCGTGTCGGCGGTGGCCGAGCACCTGGCGTCGCGTCTCCGCCTCGCCGACGTGACGGTGACGGTGATGGCCATCCCGGGAGGGGAGGACGCCAAGCGTTGGAGCGTGGCCGGGGCGCTGCTTGAGCGCTGCAGCGATGCCGGCCTGGAGCGCGACGATTGCATCGTCGCCGTCGGCGGCGGCACCGTCGGCGACCTCGCCGGGCTCGTCGCGGCGACATACCTGCGCGGCATCGCGTGGGTGGTGGTGCCCACCACGCTCCTCGCCATGGTCGACAGCGCGGTCGGCGGCAAGACGGGCGTCAACCTGCGCCGCGGCAAGAACCTCGCCGGCGTGTTCTGGCAGCCGTGTGCGGTTCTCTGCGACCCGACCGTGCTCGAAACGGTGAGCCAGCGCAGCTTCCGGTCCGCCTTCGCCGAAATTGTGAAATCGTCTATGGTCGGCGGCGGCGACCTGACCGAGCTGGTTGAGCGGCGCCTTCACGCCGGCCTCGAGCGCGACCCGGATGCGCTCGTCGAGTTGGTGCGCGGATGCTGCGAGCTCAAGGCCGGCGTGGTTGCCGGCGACGAGCGCGAGTCCGGGCGGCGCGCCATCCTCAACTACGGGCACACGGTGGGTCATGCGGTGGAAGCACTGACGGGTCTCGGGGCCGGCCTCGACCACGGCGAGGCGGTGGCCTTCGGCATGCGCGTTGCGGGAGCGCTGAGCATCGTCGAGTCCGGCTGCCCGACCGCCGACATCGCCCACCAGGACGAACTGCTCGACGCCTGCGGGCTGACTGAGCGTCCCCGCCTCGCGCCCGACGAGATCGCCGGGCACCTCGGCCTCGACAAGAAGGCTCGCGGCGGCGTGGCCCGCTGGGTGCTCTTGCGCCGCCGCGGTGAACCCGTCATGGGTATCGTCGTCGAGCCGACCGCCGTCATCCGCGCCCTCACCCGGGCCGGCGTGGCATGAGGATTCTCGTGCTCAACGGACCCAACCTCGGCACCATCGGGCGCCGCCAGCCCGAGGTATACGGAACGATCACCCTCGCCGAGATCCACGATCGCCTCCGCCGCGAGGCCGAAGCGCTCGAGGTCGACCTGCGCTGGGAACAGAGCAATCACGAGGGTGCGCTGATCGACCTCATCGAAGAGGAGAGCGGGCGCGCCGACGCCATCGTCATCAACCCCGGCGGCCTCGCTCACACAAGCATCGTGCTGGCCGACGCGCTGCGCGGCTTCCCGGGGCCCGTGGTTGAGATCCACATCAGCAACATCCTCGGCCGCGAGGAGTACCGTCGTGTCTCACACGTGGCGGAGGCGGCCACAGCGGTCATCAGCGGCGCCGGCGCCGACGGCTACGTGATGGCCCTGCAGACCGCCGCCCGGCTGGCGGGGGCGTCAACGACGGAGGCGTCGCCATGATCAACGCAGGCGAGCTGCGACCGGGCAACACAGTGGAGCGGCAGGGTGAGCTGCTCCAGGTGCTGGAATTCGCCCACAACAAGCAGGGGCGGGGGACGGCAATCGTCCGTGCCAAGTTCAAGAACCTCCAGACGGGGGCGGTCACCGAGGAGACGTTCCGCCCCGAGGAGAAGTTCGGCCGAGCGCGCATCGAGCGCAGTGAGGCGCAGTTCCTCTACCAGGACGGCGACGATTACGTGGTCATGGACACGACCACGTTCGACCAGTTCCCGCTGACGCCCAACCAGCTCGGCGAGGCCCGCCAGTACCTCAAGGAGAACGACAACCTCTTCCTGCTCACCTACGACGGCAAGGTGCTCGGCATCGACCTGCCCACCTCCGTCGAGCTGGCCGTGACCCAGACCGACCCCGGCTTCAAAGGCGACACGGCCAATGCCGCGTTCAAGCCGGCCACGACTGAGACCGGGCTGGTGGTCGACGTGCCGCTCTTCGTCAACGAGAGAGACACCATCCGGGTCGACACCCGAACCGGCAAATACGTGGAGCGGGTGTGATGGTCGAGGCGACGCCTGCTGTGCAGCTCGATGGCGACGATCGCGGCACACTGGGGGTGACCCGGGTCGCCAACGACGTGGTGGCGTGGATCGCTGCGCTCACCGCGCTCCAGGTCGACGGCGTGCACGCCATGTACCGGCCCGGTGGCCAGTCCATCGAGCGCATCCTGCGCCGCCGGGTCGCTCACCGCGGCGCCCGCGTCGAGTTGCGCGACGACGGCCTGCGCATCGACCTCTGGATCGTAATTACGGCGGGGGCCAATGTCGCCGCGGTGGGCGCGCACGTGCAGCGCGCCGTCGGCGACGCCATCCGGCGCATGCTCGGGCTCCCCCTCGAAGCGGTCAACGTCTTCGTCAGCGAGGTCGTCTTCACGTGACCACGCCCGCGGGGGGTGGGCGACGACGACGCGGCCGCGAGCTGGCGCTGCGGGTGCTGTTCGAGCTCGAGGGCACCGACAAGGACGCGGAGACGGCGCTCGCGTACCAGGCGGAGGAGGTTGGCGCCACGCCCGACGTGCGTGCCTTCGCCGAGCGCCTCGTGCTCGGCTGCCTGGTCAACCGCGAGCGCATCGACGCGTCCGTGAGCGCCGCCAGCCGCTGGTCGCTCTCCGATGTCGGCAAGGTGGAGCGGGCCGTGCTGCGCCTCGGCACCTGCGAGCTGCTGGAGAGCGACGGCACCCCGGTCGCCGTCATCGTCGACGAATCCCTGGAGCTGGCCCGCGCCTACGCGGGCGACGACGCTGTGCAGTACGTCAACGGCGTCCTCGGACAGATCGCCAGGGAGCGCGTGTGAGCGCCACCGGCCCGTACACCGTCACCGAGCTCACGACGCTGGTCGGCAACGCCCTGGCGGCGCAACCACAGCTTGAGGACGTCCTCGTCGAGGGCGAGATCAGCAACCTCACCCGACCCGCGTCGGGGCACGTCTATTTCACCCTCAAGGACCGCTCCTCGGCGCTCACCTGCGTGTGCTTCCGCAGCAACGCCCTGCGCATACCCTTCGCGCCCGAGAACGGCATGACGGTGGTCGCCCACGGACAGGTCAGCGTGTACTCCCAGCAGGGGCGCTACCAGCTGGTGGCCGACCGCCTCGAACCCAGCGGCGTCGGGGCACTGGCCCTGGCCGTCGAGCAGCGCAAGCGCGTCCTGTCATCGGAGGGCCTCTTCGACGCCCGTCTCAAGCGGCGGCTGCCCCTGCTCCCGAGGCGCGTCGCGGTGGTGACGTCGCGCAGCGGAGCCGCCCTGCACGACGTCGTCACGGTCATGGGACGTCGCGCCTCCTGTGTCGACCTCGTGTTCTCGTCGGCCACCGTGCAGGGTGACGGCGCCGCCGAGACCATCGTGGCCGCCCTGCAGCGCGCCGGGCGGGCGCGCGGCGTCGAGGTCGTGCTCCTGGTCCGCGGCGGAGGCTCCCTCGAGGACCTGATGGCGTTCAACCACGAGGCGGTGGCGCGGGCCATCCGAGCGTGTCCGGTGCCTGTGGTCACCGGCGTCGGCCACGAGACCGACACCACCATCGCCGACCTCGCCGCGGATCACAGGGCCGCCACCCCGTCGGCGGCGGCGGAGACCGTTGTGCCCGACTGTGAGCAGTTGGCGACGGCCCTCGGCGCCCATGGGCGCCGTCTCAGGGCCGCCCTTGGTGGCGAGCTGACCCGCAAGCGCGAGCAGGGGCGGCGCCGATCCGAGCGCCTCGACCAACTCTCCCCGGGGGTGCGCGTGGCGCGGATGCGCCAGGACATCCTCGCCCGGGAGGCACGCCTCCGCGGGGCTCTCCTCGGTGGGGTCACCAGGAGGCAGCGTGACCTCGAGCGAGCCCGCGGGGCGCTCGCCGTGCACTCGCCGTTGCGGGCCCTGCCCATCCATCGTGAGCGGCTTGGCGGGCGCGCCGCACGGCTGAGCGCCGGCGTCAACGCGTTGATGACCGCGCGCGGCCGGCATCTCGACGGCGTGCGTGGCCGCCTCGACGCCCTCTCTCCGCTGCGTGTCATCGATCGCGGCTACTCGATCACCGTCGATGCGGCCACCGGCCGCCTGGTCAGCGACGCGACGGATGTGGCTGCGGGGGCGGTGCTGCGCACCCGTCTGGCGCGCGGCAGCCTGGTCAGCCGTGTGCTTCCCGACGGGGTGAAGGTCGCGCCGGGTGACGAACGAATGTACGATGACCTGCCGGGACAGCGCGCCACCAGCGGGGACGACCATGGCTGACGACATCACCTCCATGAGCTACGAGGCGGCCCTCGCCGAGCTCGACGGGATCATCGCCGGCCTCGAGCGCGGCGACGTCGAACTCGAGGCGGCGATCAGCGCCTACGAGCGCGGTGCCGCTCTCACCCGGCACTGCGCTCAGCTGCTGGACCGAACCGAGCAGAAGATCACCCAGCTCGTGGTCGGTGCTGCCGGGGAGGTGGAGCGACCCTTCCGGCCTCCCACCGATCGGAACGAGGCCCCGGCCGCACCGCCGGCGCAGGCAACGAGCGCCGAGCAGCGGCTCTTCGGCGCCCCCATCCCGGCAGCGGCGCCCCGTGGCGTGGCCATCGACCCCGACGACATCCCTTTTTGAACGCACATACGCTGATCTGTGTAGGATGACCGCAGTGGCCACGCTGTCGAACTCCCGCCTCGACGACCTGCTCGTCGATCGCGGCCTTGCCGACACCAGGCGCCGTGCCCAGGCGCTCGTCGCAGCCGGCCTGGTCGAGGTCGAGGGGATTCGCGCGGCCAGCGCGGCGCTCGCCGTGACCCCGGGCGCTGTGGTGCGGCTCACCGGCCGAGACCATCCCTGGGCGGGGAGGGGAGGCCTCAAGCTGGACGCCGCCCTCGACCACTTCGGGGTCGACTGCGCCGGCCGTATCTGCCTCGACGCCGGTGCCAGCACCGGCGGGTTCACCGACGTCCTTCTCCACAGGGGCGCACGGATGGTCTACGCCGTCGACGTCGGCCGCGGCCAACTTCATTCCCGGCTGGCTGCGGACCCACGCGTCCGGGTCATGGATCGGACCAACGTCCGCACGCTGGCAGCCCTTGACGGCCCAGCGCCGTCGCTGGTCACGCTCGATCTCTCGTTCATCTCGCTGCGCGCGGTGCTGCCCAACATCGCGACCCTGGCACCGAACGCGGAGGTCGTGGCGCTGTTCAAGCCCCAGTTCGAGGTGGCCCGCGAGGCAGTGGCCAGGGGCGGTGTGGTGCGTGATCCCGATGTGACCACCGCGGCGCTCCTGGCCTTCACGACCTGGGTGGGCGCAACCCTCGGCGCCGAGGTACGGAGCCCGTTCCCCGCCGAGGTGCGCGGCGCCAAGGGCAACCAGGAGTGGCTGGTGCACGTCGCACGTCCGGGGGGCGCAGCGTGAAGCGGGAGATCGGCTTCCTCCTTCACCCCGGGGAGCAGCGTTCGGCGGCGGCGGGCGCGACCCGCGCCCGGGAGTTGGGTTT